>Ga0163144_10004466_pt1 | contig 31482 bp, 32 predicted proteins | sample OliLak19BULKMAT1_FD_123175 | JGI IMG/M metagenome (GOLD analysis project Ga0163144, IMG submission 123175) | Freshwater microbial mat bacterial communities from Lake Vanda, McMurdo Dry Valleys, Antarctica - Oligotrophic Lake LV.19.BULKMAT1 | ecosystem: Environmental > Aquatic > Freshwater >... | reverse complement strand
TGCAACGCAAGCCGCGTGAGCTCTCCGGCGGCCAGCGCCAACGCGTGGCCATGGGACGGGCGATCGTGCGCAAGCCCCAGGTGTTCCTGTTTGACGAGCCCTTGAGCAACCTGGACGCCAAACTGCGCGCCCAGACACGGCTGGAGATCCAGAAGCTGCACCGGGAGCTCGGCATCACATCCCTGTTTGTCACCCACGACCAGGTGGAGGCGATGACGCTGGCGCAACGCATGATCGTGATGCACGCCGGGGTCATGGAGCAGTTTGGTACACCCGAAGAGGTCTACACGCGACCAGCGACCACCTTCGTTGCCGGATTTATCGGCTCGCCGCCGATGAACCTGTTGCGCGACGCGCCGAATGCCAAACCCGGCACCATTGTCGGGGTCCGGCCCGAACACCTGGACATCACCGCCTTGGGCTGGGCGCTGCGCGTCGAAGCCGTGGAGATGCTCGGGGCCGAGCGGCTGATATACGGCCGCTGGACCCAAGGCAGCGACCAGGAAATGGTCATCGTTCGCACCGACGAGGCGCACGCGGTACCGGCGCTGGGCGCGACGATCTTCGTCACCCCTCGCGCTGACCGCTTGCACCTGTTCGACGCGAGCACTGGCAAACGCTTGTGACGCCCTGGCCCTATCCTCGCTGGATTGCCCACCGCGGCGCTGGCAAACTGGCGCCAGAGAACACGCTGGCGGCATTCGCACTGGGCGCGCACCACGGCTACCGAATGTTCGAATGCGACATCAAGCTCAGCCAGGATGGGGTTCCGTTCTTGATGCACGACGCAGCGCTGGAGCGCACAACCAATGGCAGCGGAATCGGCGGCGAGCGCTCCTGGTCGGAACTGTCACAACTCGACGCCGGAGGTTGGCATTCGCGCGCCTATGCCGGTGAACCATTGCCGACCATGGAGAACATTGCGCGCTTTTGCCTGCGCAACGGCCACCTGCTCAATATCGAGATCAAGCCGACCCCGGGCTGCGAGCGACAGACCGGCTCGGTGGTGGCGCAACATGCGGCCCGGTTCTGGCAGGGCACAGCGGTGCCACCACTGCTGACCTCGTTCGACGTCGCCGCGCTGGAGTCGGCACAGGAGGCGCAGCCGGAACTGCCGCGCGGCCTGCTGCTGCACAACCCGGCACCAGGCTGGGTCGAAACCGCCCTGCGGCTGGGCTGCGTTGCGATCGTGTGCAACCACTCCTTGTGGGACGAATCCACGGTCATGCAAGCCAAAAGTGCCGGCCTGCGTTGCCTGAGCTACACCGTCAACGACGCTGCCAGCGCGCAACGCTTGCTTTCCCTGGGCACTGACGGCATCATCACTGACAGGGTAGATCTTTTTCTTCCAGCTTGAGCAATCCGGGGAGTCGAGAATGGGCACAGTGAACCGGTTCTGGATCGTGGTCTGCGCTGCCATGGCACTGTGCTTTATGCCAGCGGGCGCAGCCGACAAACCCGTCACGCGGGCGCAAGCGCTCAAAGCCATTACACAGGCCTCGGCGCAGGAACGTCTGGCCGGGGTGGCCCGGCTGGCGGAGATTGGCACGATGGCCGACGCCGATCGGCTGGTACCCGTCTTGCGCGACAGCAATGCCCAAGTCCGGTTCGTTGCGACCGCAGCCATGTGGCAGATATGGAGCCGCTCCGGGGACCCCGCCATTGACGGGCTGTACCAGCGTGGCATGGAGCAACTCGAGTTGTCACGGATGGAGGAGGCATTGGCCATCTTTACCGAAATCATCCAGCGCAAGCCTTCGTTCGCGGAAGGCTGGAACAAACGCGCCACCCTGCACTATCTGATGGGAAACTTCGAGTTGTCACTCAAGGACTGCGATGAGGTCATCAAACGCAACCGGAACCACTTTGGGGCGCTCTCGGGATATGGACAGATTTACCTGAATCTGGGAGAGCAGGAAAAAGCGCTGCAGTACTTCGAGAAAGCGCTGGCGGTAAATCCGAACCTGCCGGGCGCCTCGGTCACGATCCGGCAGCTACAGGAGCAGTTGCGCGAGAAGAAGCGGAGAACCATCTGACAACGGCCACACCGGACTTGTAGCTTTGTTATCATTTTCACGCCGCCACCGCCGCCTCACTGCAAAGTGGCGCATGGAAATTCCCCTTCAACATGATCAAGAGGTGCTGACAAAATGGTCGTACGCTTAAAGTCTCTCACCACCAGCCTTGCCGTCGTTCTTGCCGCGGCTTTTGGCTGCGGCGCGGCACTTGCGCAATCCAAGGTGCTGAACATATACAACTGGTCGGATTACATCGCCGAAGACACCATCAAGAACTTTGAGAAGGAAACCGGCATCAAGGTCCGATACGACAACTTCGACAACAACGAAGTGTTACATGCCAAGCTGGTTGCCGGAAAGACTGGCTACGACATCGTTGTTCCGGGTTCTCACTTCGCCAAGACCCAGATCGAAGGAGGCCTGCTGCAAAAGCTGGACCGCAGCAAGTTGACCAACTGGGGTAACCTGGACAAGGGCTTGCTGGAGCAACTCGCGAAACTCGACCCCGGCAATGAGCATCTGGTCAACTGGTTGTGGGGCTTTGTCACGGTGGGAATCAACGTGAACAAGGTGAAAGCCGCGCTGGGCGACATGCCCATGCCCGACAACGCCTGGAGCCTGCTGTTTGACCCGAAATATGCCAGCAAGCTCAAAAGCTGCGGTGTGAGCGTGTTGGACTCTGCCTCCGAAGTCGTTCCCGCTGCATTGCACTATGCCGGCAAGCCTGCGTACAGCCGCAATGCGGCCGACTATGCAGAGGCGGCCAAGGTCCTGAAGGCGATCCGCCCGTTTGTCACCCGCTTCTCCTCGTCCGGTTACATCGAGGAAATGGCGAGTGGCGCAACCTGCCTGGTCATGGGTTTCTCGGGAGACATCAACATTGCGCGTGACCGCGCCAACGACGCCAAGAAGAAACCCAAGGTTCCCGTTGTCATTGAGGCGCTCGTGCCCAAGACCGGCGGCACCCTGTTCTTCGACACCATGGCGATCCCGAAAGACGCCAAGAATGTCGAGAACGCCCACCTGTTCATCAACTACATCCTGCGCCCGGAAGTACATGCCTCGCTGACCAACAAGGTGTTTTACGCCAATCCGAATGCTGCCTCCCTAAAACTCGTCAAAAAAGAAATTGCTGAAAACAGGTCCATCTTTCTGGACGCTGCGGCGACCAAAACAATGATCGCTCCGGATGCGTTGCCGCAGGACATCCGCAAGATCCAGACTCGCACCTTCAGCAACTTCAAGACCGGCAAATAACGCGCGCAGGCCGATGCAACGGAATGGACGCGCAGCACGCTAATGAGGCGCTTGGGCTGTCGCGGCGGTTGCGTAGGCTCAGTCGCTGGGTTGGCCGGGTGGGTGCAGTGCGGGCAACGCTGCTGGCAACCGCGTTTTCCTCGACTGCGTCGCTGGGGCTTACCTGGTTCTTCCTGTACGTGGGTGGTCACACCACCATGGGCAACGCCTGGTGGATTGCCGTGCTGGTACCCATCCCATTGTCGATCGCGTTTGGTGGCATCAGCTTTTACCTGGTGGTCGAGCTTGAGCGGGCGCGGGCGCGCGTGCACGAACTGGCGATGGTCGATCCTTTAACGGGGCTGGCCAACCGACGCCGCTTTGTGTCGGCTGCGAAACGTGAGCTTGACCTCGCGTACCGCCATCAACAGCCGCTGGCCATCCTGTTGCTCGATGTGGACCATTTCAAGGCGATCAACGATGCACACGGACACTTGGTGGGTGACCGCGTGCTGGTGGAGGTCAGCCGGCGCTGCGAACAGGCACTGCGCACCACCGACCTGCTGGCGCGCTGGGGAGGTGAAGAATTCATCGTGCTACTGCCGAATACGCCGGTCGAGCAGGCCCAGCAATTGGCGGAACGTATGCGCCGTGCAATTTCGGCGACGGCACAGTTGCAGCTCAGTGAACGCGAGGTTCAGGTAACCGTCAGTGTCGGCGCTGCTGGCGCCATGCCTGGGCAATCACCCATGCTCGACGAGTTGATCCGGCTGGCCGACCTGGAGTTGTACAAGGCCAAGCACTCTGGTCGTGACCGGGTTTCCATCGCCGGCCTGGTTGCGGCGGCAATTGCTGGCGCCCTGCCAGGCCACAGCCGCCCGGCTCCGCTTTGACCCATACACCCGGTTGGCATGGCCAATCAGGCTCGCCAGCCGCGCTCCAGTAGCCACTGGGCCGACGCACTGGCCAAGACCAACGCAGCCAAGCTTGCCATCTTGCCGTCACGCCCGAAGAACCACAAGCCGCCCAGCAATACCAGCAGCGTGACGGCCGAGTTGACGGCCAGGCACAGCCCGAACCCTGGACCAGGATGGCGCGGCGGCAGCAGCCAATGTACGGTTGCGGCCATACACAAAGAGACTGCGAAGCCGGGCAACACAAGGTTGAAAAGGTGGTTGATGCTGTTGATCGGGTCCATAGCGCTGCAAATTTTATAATCTGGTCAGAAACACATATGGCAGTCTGGGCCCTCGGGATCAATCACACCACTGCGCCGCTTGACTTGCGCGGGCGCTTCAGCTTCGCCGGCAAACATATCGGCGTTACTCTGGCCGACTTGCGCAGGCAGTTGTCGCGCGAGCCGGAGGCCGCCATCATCTCCACCTGCAACCGGACCGAAGTGTATTGTGCCGGTGATTTGTCCGAGACCGAACCCACGCTGGCCTGGTTGGCGCAGTGTGGCGGCGTGTCCACATCCGTGTTGCGCGCCCATTCGTACACCTTGCAAAACCGTCTCGCGGCGCGACACGCCTTCAGGGTCGCCAGCGGGCTGGATTCAATGGTGTTGGGAGAACCGCAGATCCTGGGGCAGTTCAAGGAAGCCGTGCGCTGCGCACAAGAAGCAGGGGCATTGGGAACCACACTCAGCCAGTTGTTCCAGCGTTCTTTTGCGGTCGCCAAAGAGGTGCGCTCATCCACCGAAATTGGCGCCCATTCCATCAGTATGGCGGCTGCCTCGGTTCGACTTGCCGGTCAATTGTTCGAAAACCTGCGGGACGTGCACGTATTGTTCGTCGGTGCCGGTGAAATGGTCGCGCTGTGCGCTACGCATTTCGCCGCCAGCCAACCGAAGTCAATCACGGTGGCGAACCGAACGCTGGAACGTGGCGAAAAGATCGCCTCTCAGCATGGCGGCTCGGTGATGCGTCTGGCGGAGTTGCCCGATCGCCTGCACGAGTTCGATGCCGTCGTCAGTTGCACAGCCAGCACGCTGCCCATCATCGGTCTGGGCGCAGTCGAACGGGCACTCAAGCGGCGCCGGCACCGGCCGATTTTCATGGTCGACCTGGCCGTGCCGCGCGACATCGAGCCCGAGGTGCAGGCGCTTCAGGACGTGTACCTGTACACGGTGGACGATTTGTCCAGCGTGGTGCAGACCGGCCAGGCAAACCGCCAGGCGGCGGTTGCCCAGGCCGAAGCCATCATTGAAGCTGGCGTTCAGAGTTTCATGCAATGGGTGGACCATCGTGAATCGGTGCCATTGATCCAGCAGCTTTCGGCGCAGGCCGATGAATGGCGTGCCGCCGAGATGCAGCGGGCGCGGCGCCTTCTGGCCAAGGGCGAAAGTATCGATGCCGTACTCGAGGCCTTGTCCAGGGGACTGACGCAGAAGATGCTGCACGGCGCTTTGGCGGAACTGCGCTCAGGCGACACGGAGGCGCGTGCGGCAGCCAGCAACGCGGTACAACACTTCTTTCTGCGCAACGAACGTTAGCGGCGCTCCGTACACACGCCGCGCGTCCCCAGCTTTGGCGGCGCGCTCCCAACCCGGCCTTGACCGCCGACACTGCAGTTCGCCCCGACCCGAGACCCGACGACCCGATGCAAGCTTTTTTCCGCCAACAACTGGATCGCTACGCCAACCGATTGGGGGAACTCGAATTCCTGCTGTCACGCGAGGACATCATGCAAGACATGCAACAGTTTCTGGTGCTGTCGCGGGAACATTCCGACGTGGCTGCCGTAGCGCAGCGCTGGGGCAGGTACCAACAACGTGAGGCGGACCGGACCGCGGCGCTGGAGTTGCTTGAGGGTGCCGCAGCGGATCCCGAAATGGCCGCGATGGCCGCCGAGGAGATCGATTCGGCAGCGGCAGAACTGAAACAACTGGAGACAGAACTGCAACGCATGTTGCTGCCCAAGGATCCGGATGACGACCGCAACGCCTTTCTGGAAATCCGCGCTGGCACCGGCGGCGATGAATCCGCCTTGTTTGCGGCAGACCTCGTGCGCATGTATACCCGTTACTGCGAACGCCGTGGCTGGAAGGCTGAAATCATCAGCGAGTCGGCGAGTGAACTTGGCGGCTTCAAGGACATTGTCCTTCGCGTTTCTGGTACCCGTGTGTATGGTGACCTCAAGTTCGAGTCTGGCGGCCACCGTGTGCAGCGCGTCCCCGCGACCGAAACCCAGGGACGCATACACACCAGTGCCTGCACAGTGGCGGTACTGGCCGAACCCGACGAATCCGTGGCAGTGCTGATCAATCCGGCCGACCTGCGCATCGACACTTACCGCGCCAGTGGCGCCGGCGGTCAGCATATCAACAAGACGGATTCGGCGGTGCGCATCACGCACCTGCCCACGGGCATCGTCGCCGAGTGCCAGGATGACCGCAGCCAGCACCGAAACAAGGCCCGCGCCCTGCAGGTATTGTCCGCCCGCATCCAGGAGAAGGACCGGGCCGAGCGTGCCGCGCGCGATGCCGCGCAGCGCAAAAGCCTGATTGGCAGCGGCGACCGCAGCGACCGCATTCGCACCTACAACTTTCCCCAGGGCCGATTGACCGACCACCGCATCCATCTCACGCTGTACAAGTTGTTGACGATCATGGAAGGTGATCTGCACGATGTGGTGCACGCCCTGCAAGCCGCGCAAGGGGCTGAACAACTCGCGGCGCTGGAACTCGGGACGCCGGGATGACAGCCGGGCGATGGCGGCCGCATCGATGCTGACGATCTCCGAATCCCTTGCCCGGGCTGGTATTGGCGGTTTGGCCCGACTTGATGCACAACTGCTGCTGTTGCACGCCTTGGGCGTTGCGCCACACGCGGCCCATGAACGGCGCAGCTGGCTGTTGGCACATGGCGAGGAAACGACCACCCCCGACTGCGCAAAGCACTATGCCGACTACTGTGCACGCCGTCGCGCGGGGGAACCACTGGCTTATATCACCGGCCACAAAGAGTTTTTCGGCCTTGCGCTGATGGTCGATGCGCGCGTGCTGGTTCCGCGGCCAGATACCGAAACCCTGGTGCAATGGGCGCTCGAGGTGTTGTCGGCAACCACCCCTGACGGGGAACCCGCTGGCAAAGCCGCACTCGATCTTGGAACCGGCAGCGGCGCAATTGCGCTGGCGCTGAAACACAGCAGGCCTGCCGTGACCGTCGATGCCGTCGATCGCAGTGCGCCAGCGCTGGAAGTCGCCCGCGCGAATGCCGGACGGCTCGGCCTGGATGTGCGCTTTTTCCTAGGCAGCTGGCTCGACAACACCGCAGCGTCCTACGACTGCATTGTGTCCAACCCACCCTATATCGCCGCCGGGGACTGGCATCTCGCCGCTTTGCGCTATGAGCCAGAGCAGGCGCTGGTCTCCGGTGCCGACGGTCTGGACGACCTGCGCCGGGTTGCGCATGGCGCGCTGGCGCATCTGCGTGGAGATGGCTGGTTGTTGCTGGAACATGGCCACGGGCAGGCTCTGGCTGTGCAGGCGATGCTGGCAGGACGTGGTTATTCGCATATTCAAACGCGCCGTGATCTCTCCGGGCAAGCGCGCTGCACCGGCGGGTGCCGCACCTGAACACACCGACTTGCGCGGTCCCATGGCCCAGGTTCCCCTGCCGCTGGAATGGGCAAGCGCCGCGCAACCGGCGCATTGGTGAAATAATTGGACCTCGGACGAACAGAAGGATGAATATGAACGCAACACAACAACGCATCGACGAATTGGTCAAATCAAGCGAGGTACTGCTTTTCATGAAAGGCAACCCTAGCTTCCCGCAATGCGGCTTCTCGGGGCGGGCGATCCAGATTCTCAAGGCCTGTGGCGTCGAGCCCAAGGCGATCAAGACGGTCAACGTGCTGGAAGATGCCGAGATCCGCGCTGGCATCAAGGACTACAGCAATTGGCCGACGGTCCCCCAGTTGTACGTCAAGGGCGAGTTCATTGGCGGCTCGGACATCATGATGGAAATGTACGAAAACGGCGAACTCCAGCAGGTGCTGGCCAGGTCCGACTGATTCGCCGCGCGCCCCTGAGCCCCGATTTGGCTTGGGCATCAGCCGGGATTGAACTCCCATAACTTGGCGGCGTTGAACACAGCCTGCGGATAAGGCGCCGCCCCACGCGAACCGTTGTAGCGTCCGAGCGCCATGAACAGGTTGCCACGCTCCCGGTCCAGGTAGTGGCGCAGGATGACACAACCAAAACGCAGATTGGTCTGCATATGGAAAAGCCGGGACGCGTCTCCATCCCCCAGAACACGCGTCCAAAACGGCATCACCTGCATGTAGCCCCGCGCACCGACGCTCGACACGGCAAACTTGCGAAACGCACTTTCGACCTGAATCAGCGCGAGGACCAGAGTCACATCAACACCGGCGCGTTTGCTCTCATACCAGGCGGTTTGCAAGAACTCCTTGCGCGTTTCCAGGTCCGGCTTGCGTTGGCGCAGACGCTGGCTCATGGCCCCCAGCCAACGCAGATAGGCCAGGCGCGCCGCCGTGTCCGCAAACTCTGGCTCCAGCGGAGCCGTATTGGCAATCGCCGCGCTCAAAGCGGTTCGTACTGAATCCACCAGGGGCTCTTCGAGTTGACCTCTGGCAATTGACAGCGGGCTCAGGAACATCAGGCCGGACGCCGAAACCATAGACACCAGACACCGGCGCCGCGACGCCGAACAGCGCTGGTCAACGCTCACCAAGCCAATGTCGGTCATTGCCCCAATCGAGCCATCACGTGGGCGGCTACCTCCGCCAATGCCACCTTGACCGAAACGGATTCACGGCGTTGCTGGTATTCCACCAGGCCGTCTTTCAGCCCCCTGTCACCGATCGTGATGCGGTGTGGCACACCAATCAGTTCCCAGTCTGCAAACATCGCCCCGGGGCGTTCACCGCGGTCGTCCAGAATCACATCCACCCCAGCTGCCAACAGGGCCGCATAGACCTTGTCGGCGGCCATCCGGACCTCGGCACTGCGATCAGCGCCAATCGGGCAGACAACGACAACGAACGGCGCAATTGAATCGGGCCAGATGATTCCGCGTTCGTCATGGTTTTGTTCAATCGCCGCTGCCGGCAAACGTGTGATGCCAATCCCGTAACAACCCATCTCCATAAACTGGGGCTTTCCGTTGCTGTCCAGGAAGGTGGCGTTCATCGCGCGGCTGTACTTGGTGCCAAGATAAAACACATGCCCGATCTCGATGCCACGCTCCAGCGCCAGCACGCCCTTGCCGTCCGGAGACAAGTCACCAGCGACGACACTGCGAATATCGGCGACCACGTCTGGTTCCGGCACATCGCGCCCCCAATTGACTCCGGTGAAGTGGAAATCGGGTTCGTTGGCGCCGCAGATCCAGTCGTGCATCAGCGCCACGTCGCGGTCCACCACCAGCCGTACCGGTTTGCGCATGTTCACGATGCCCAGGTAACCGGGCCGGCAACCAAAATGGGCATCGATCTCGGCCAGGGTCGCAAAACGAAAGCCCCTCTCGAGACCAGGCACCTTGTTGGCCTTGACTTCATTCAGTTCATGGTCACCACGCAGCAGCAGCAACCACACATCGACTTGGACAACGCCCTTTGCATCCTTACGTTCGGTCGCAAGCACCAAGGACTTGACCGTATGCTGAAGCGCAACACCCAGGTACTGGGCCACGTCCGCACAGGTGCTTTTGCCCGGAGTTGCCGTCTTCGCCATGGGCTGGCCAGGCGTCGGGCGTGGTCCCGCCGGAGCCAGCGCCTCCGCCTTCTCCATATTGGCCGCGTAGTCGCTGTCCGGGCAATATACGATGGCGTCTTCGCCGGTGGCGGCAATCACCTGGAACTCTTCGCTCAAGTCACCACCGATCGCTCCGCTATCTGCCGCGACGGCGCGGTAACGCAAGCCGAAGCGGTCAAAGATGCGGCGGTAGGCATCTGCCATAACCCGGTAACTTTCCATCGCGCTGTCCAGATCGCGGTCGAAACTGTAGGCGTCCTTCATCGTGAATTCGCGCCCGCGCATGAGGCCAAAACGCGGTCGGCGCTCATCGCGGAACTTGGTCTGAATCTGGTACAGGTTGACGGGCAGCTGCTTGTAGCTGTGGATTTCCTGGCGCATGATGTCGGTGACCACTTCCTCACTGGTCGGCTGCACCACAAAGTCGCGATCGTGGCGGTCGCGGATGCGCAGCAGTTCCGGGCCATAGGCCTGAAAACGTCCGCTCTCCTGCCACAACTCCGCAGGCTGCACGACCGGCATTGCCACTTCGATGGCACCGGCGCGGTTCATCTCTTCGCGAACAATCGCCTCCACTTTGCGGATGACCCGCAAACCCATTGGCATATGGGTGTAGATGCCGGTGCCGAGTTTCTTGATCAGGCCCGCGCGCATCATCAGCTGGTGGCTCACGACCTCGGCGTCGGCGGGTGCTTCCTTCAGGGTTGAAATGAAGAATTGGGAAGCTTTCATATCGATTCTTGGAAGACAGAAGGTGACCGAGGCGCTTGATCCACAGCAATCGCTGTGCATAATGGACGCAGTTTAGAAATTGGGGTTTGATTATGCTTGACCGTGACGGGTTCCGGCCCAACGTCGGCATCGTCTTGCTCAACCAGAAGAACCAGGTTTTTTGGGGCAAGCGCATACGTACCCATTCTTGGCAGTTTCCGCAGGGTGGCATCGACCGGGGCGAGACCCCGGAACAAGCGATGTACCGTGAATTGCACGAAGAAGTGGGGCTCCAGCCGGAGCATGTGTGCGTGGTTGCCCGTACCCGCGACTGGTTGCGCTACGAAGTGCCGGACCGCTACATTCGTCGTGATGCACGCGGGCATTACAAAGGCCAAAAGCAGATCTGGTATCTGCTGCAGCTGGTTGGCCATGACTGGAATCTGAACCTGCGCGCCACCGACCATCCGGAGTTTGACGCCTGGCGCTGGAACGACTATTGGGTACCGCTGGACATGGTGGTTGAATTCAAGCGCGGCGTCTATGAGATGGCGCTGACAGAACTGGCGCGTTTCCTTCCACGCAACGAGTCTCGCAACCGCTATCTGCGGTACGGCCCCCGCTCTCGCGACACCGAAAACCAGATGCCGATGGGGGAACTGCCCGGTGCGTCGTTTGATATGCCGCCTGGTGCAACGTTCGATCCCGACCCGCAGTCGAGCTTGTCTGGCGGACCACAAGAGGACCAGCATGCTGCGTAGCCTGACCTTGGCCCTGGCACTCGGGCTGACGACGACCCACGCCGTTGCGCAGTTGGTAGACCTCGATCCGGACTGGAAGGAATCCGAAGCACCGCCGCCACCAGCATTCAAGACCGACGCTTTGTTGCCGCTGGACATGCCACGACACCTGAGCACACGCTTCGGTGTGGACCCGACAACGCTGCGAGTCACCTCGGACGGCATTGTCCGGTACGTCGTGGTAGCCACCGCGCCTGGCGGCAATGCCAGCGCCAGTTACGAAGCCATCCGCTGCCTTACCGGGGAAGTCAAGGTTTACGCGCGCTACGGGACGAACGCAAAATGGAATATCTTGCCCGCACCACCGTGGCGGCCACTCAATGACAACCAGCCGTCGCTGCATGCGCTCGCGCTGGCCCGCCAGGGTGCCTGCGACGGCAGGGCTGCTGCGTCGTCGTCGCCCAACGCGATTGTGCAAAGGCTCAACGGACAAAGCACAGAGCGCTACCAAAGGTAACGCCGACGCGGCCCGTCTGCTACCGGGTCAGAACCAGATTGTCGCGGTGCAGCATCTCCGGCTCGGCCGCATAACCGAGCAGCCGCTCGATGTCGGCCGAAGGCTTGCGGCACAACAGCCGGGCCTCGTAGCTCGGGTAGTTGGCCAAGCCACGCGCCAGCTCGATGCCCGAGGAGTCGCGCACTGCAATCACGTCGCCACGCGAAAACTCACCTTCCACGGCGGTCATGCCAATTGGCAGCAGACTCTTGCCTTCGTCCCGCAGCTTGACCACGGCCCCGGCGTCCACCAGGACCGCGCCCCGCAGTTGCAGGTGATCGGCGAGCCACTGCTTGCGCGCCTGCAACTTCTGGGTTTGCGCCACAAGCAGCGTCCCGATCGATTCACCCTTGCACAGACGGAGCAACACGTCAGGTTCGCGGCCCCACGCAATCACCGTCGACGCGCCGGAGCCCGCTGCCCGCCGCGCGGCGAGCACCTTGGTAATCATGCCACCACGCCCCACGCTTGAACCAGCGCCACCCGCCATGCGCTCCAGCGCTGGATCCCCCGCATTGGCGACTTCGACAAAACGCGCGTCCGGGTGCTTGCGCGGATCGGCTGAATACAAGCCCTTCTGGTCGGTGAGGATCACCAGCACGTCCGCCTCCACCAGATTCGCGACCAAGGCGCCCAATGTGTCGTTGTCGCCGAACTTGATTTCGTCCGTCACGACGGTGTCGTTTTCGTTGATCACCGGCACCACCGCAAGGCGCAACAGGGCAAGCAATGTCGCACGCGCATTCAGATAACGCTCGCGGTCGGCCAGATCCGCATGGGTCAACAATACCTGCGCGCTGCCCAGTCCGTTCTCGCGCAACTTGGACTCGTACATTTGGGCCAGCCCCATCTGTCCTACCGCCGCAGCCGCCTGCAGTTCATGAATGGCATGGGGCCGTGTCGGCCACCCCAATCGTTTCATACCTTCCGCAATGGCGCCACTGGAGACCATGATCACTTCGCGCCGGTCCGCCACCAGGCGCGCCAGCTGGCGGCTCCATTCGCCGATTGCCTGTTCGTCCAACCCGCGCCCATCGTTGGTGACCAGGCTGGAACCTACCTTGACAACCACACGCCTGGCGTCGCGCACCAGGGACCACGGATCGGCAGCCGACGGCACTGCGGGCGCTGCTGCGCCCGCAGGATCCAGGCGGTTGGCGAAGATTGTGAGCGTGTTCACGATGTCGACTCTGCGATGAAGCGTGGATCTGCGGGAGGTGCTGGCTGCTCCGCTACCTGACGGGCGTGCACATGCTTGAAAACGGCCTTCACCAACGATTCGCAACCTTCGCGCGTCAACGCCGATATCTCGAAAACCGGCCCTTTGAAACGCAGACGCCGGACAAATCCGGTGACCAGCGCAGCACGTTCATCGGCTGCAACCATGTCCAGCTTGTTGAGGACCAGCCAACGTGGCTTGCGGTGCAATGCCGGGTCGTACTTCTTGAGCTCATTGACAATCGCACGCGCTTGGCGCACTGGATCGACGCCATCGTCAAACGGAGCCATGTCCACGACATGCAGCAGCAGCCGCGTTCGCTGCAGGTGGCGCAGAAACAGGTGGCCCAGGCCAGCGCCCTCGGAGGCCCCTTCGATCAGGCCGGGCAGGTCTGCAACCACGAAGCTCTGCTCTGGTCCGACCCGAACCACACCCAGGTTGGGGTGCAGCGTGGTGAAGGGATAGTCGGCGATCCGCGGTCGGGCATTCGAGACCGCAGTGATCAGCGTCGACTTGCCGGCGTTCGGCATGCCCAGCAAACCAACATCGGCGAGTACCTTGAGTTCAAGTTTGAGATTCTTCTTGTCGCCAGGCCATCCTGGAGTCTTCTGACGCGGCGCACGGTTGATGGCGCTCTTGAAGCGCATGTTGCCAAAGCCGCCGTCGCCGCCGCGCGCAATCGTGATCACTTCCCCTGGCGTGAGCAACTCGTGGAGGACCTCACCGCTCAACGCTTCGGTGATGATGGTGCCAACCGGCATCTTAAGCGTGACGTCATCACCCGCCGCACCAAACATGTCCGACCCCATCCCGTGTTGCCCGCGTTTGGCTTCATGCCGCCGTGCGTACCGAAAATCGACCAGGGTGTTCAGGTTGGGATCGGCAACAGCAAACACATGGCCGCCACGGCCACCGTCGCCCCCGTTGGGACCACCAAACTCCTTGTACTTTTCATGCCGGAACGAGACGCACCCGGCCCCTCCGTCTCCTGCGAAGACGTCGATAAAGGCCTCGTCAACAAATTTCATGGTGGTTCAGCGCGCCGATTAGCCACACTGCAAACGCCTGAATGGCAGGACAAGCAAGGCGGTGGCAGCCATTGGAAACGTGCTCCACAAAGCTGCTTTATAAACGAAAAACCCTGCGGCAGGCGCAGGGTTTGTTCGCATCCAAGGGTGGCCCTGTCACGCAGTCTTGATACTGACCGTGTGTTTGTTCAGGGCGCCTTTGATGGCAAAAGAGACCTTCCCGTCTGCCAACGCAAACAAGGTGTGATCCTTGCCAATGCCCACGTTGGTGCCAGCGTGGAAACGCGTCCCGCGCTGACGGACGATGATGGCGCCAGCGCTGATCTCTTCACCGCCAAACGCTTTCACGCCAAGCATTTTCGGCTTTGAATCGCGCCCATTTCGCGTAGAGCCGCCGCCTTTTTTCTGTGCCATGGTTTTCTCCAGTCAATCGGGGCAGCAAGGAAGCGTCCCCTGTGCCAATCCTCAGCTTGCAATTGCTCCGATTTGCAGTTCCGTGAACTGCTGACGATGCCCTTGCCGCTTTTGGTAGTGCTTGCGTCGACGCATCTTGAAAATGCCGACTTTGTCGTGTTTGCCATGGGCCAACACAGTAGCCGTGACTGTCGCGCCCGACACCAGGGGAGTGCCGACCCGTAGCCCACTGCCATTCCCGACAGCAAGCACTTGGTCGATCACGATCTCCTGGCCAACATCCGCAGCAATCTGTTCTACTTTAATTTTTTCGCCGGTAGCAACTTTGTATTGCTTGCCACCGGTTTTTATGACCGCGTACATAATGACCTTTGATCTTGGGCTGTGCGAACTGATTTCCGCACAGCCCAAAATTATAGCACTCCCGATCAGCCGGTTACTATTCCCTCGGCACCACGCCGGTCCTGGGCCGTTGCCTTCCTATAATTCTGTCAAACCCGACCAAACCGGAATTGCTTAGCCCCGCCCCCACCCAGACCCCATCCCTGTTGTCGATCATCGCGCAGGACATGCAGCAGGTCGACGCGGTAATCTCGCTCCGCCTGGAGTCGGGCGTCCCCCTGGTCGGCACCGTATCACGCTACATCATCGCGGCGGGCGGGAAACGGCTGCGACCGGCACTGCTGCTTTTGACCTGTGGGGCACTGGGTTTCGAAGGGTCACAACGATTCAACCTCGCCGCAGTGGTCGAATTCATCCACACCGCGACGCTGTTACACGACGACGTTGTGGATGAATCTGCAATGCGCCGCGGCAACGCGACAGCCAACCAGTCATTCGGAAATCCGGCCAGCGTCCTGGTTGGCGATTTCCTCTATTCGCGCGCTTTCCAGATGATGGTGGACGCCAACAACATGCGCGTGATGGCGGTGCTCGCCGATGCGACCAACGTGATCGCGGAGGGAGAAGTCCTGCAACTGATGAACATGCACAACGCGGCGCTGGACGAGGCCGGTTACCTGCATGTGATTCGCTCCAAGACTGCCAAACTGTTTGAGGCCAGCGCCCGGGTTGGAGCGATCCTGGCAGGGGCGTCCGAAGCGGTCGAAGCCCAGTGTGCCGAGTACGGCCAGGCTCTCGGCACCGCGTTCCAGGTCATCGATGACGTCCTCGACTACGCCGGAGATGCGGCCGTGATGGGCAAGAGCCTCGGCGACGATTTGCGCGAAGGCAAGGCCACCCTGCCGCTGATTTCGGCCATGCAACGCGGCAGCGCAGCACAGCAGGAACTGATCCGCAGCGCCATCGAATCCGGCGCCACCGGCATGCTGGAGGATGTGATATCCATCGTACGCCAGACTGGGGCGCTGGACTTTTCCAGGGATTGCGCCGCACTGGAGGCGCGGCGGGCTGTGGCAGCGGCGAGCACTCTTCCGCAAGGGCCGCACACCGAGTGTTTGATACAATTGGCCGGGGAATTGCTGGTGCGCAATAGCTGAGTTATTAGTCGCCGGAGCAGCCATCGGGGTGTAGCTTAGCCTGGTAGAGCGCTACGTTCGGGACGTAGAGGCCGGAGGTTCGAATCCTCTCACCCCGACCAGGGAAACGGTATTTGTTGTCAAACAACATCCACCTGTGACGGACAGGCCTGCTTTCGATTTACTTCAAGCAGGCAATCGGGGATGATTAGGGGATTCCTCGCCGCCGTAGTACATTTTCAGGCCATGTCCGCAGTCGAAACAGCCAGCAAAGACACCAGTAGTATCGCCCTTCCAGGACTCGGCCGGGCACTCATTCTTGCCGGAAAGCTTGGGCAGAAATCGGCTGAGGAGATCTACCGCAAGGCCTCCAGCGGGAGAACCAGCTTCATTGCCGAGCTGACCGGCTCGGGAGCGGTATCGGCGTCCGACCTGGCGCACACCATGTCGTCGGCTTTTGCTGCACCACTCGTTGACCTCGACGCACTGGACGCGCAACGTTTGCCCAAAGGGCTACTGGACAGCAAGATCTGCCAGTCCTACCGGGTCGTGGTGCTGAGCAAACGCAACAACCGCCTGACTGTCGCAACCGCCGATCCATCGGACCAGGAGGCCGTCGAGAAAATCAAGTTTGCCACCCAGCTCGGGGTTGACTGGGTGATTGCAGAATACGACAAGCTGCTCAAGCTGGTCGAGGTGAGTTCGGCTACCGCCAGCGAAACGATGGAAGAAATCATCGGTGGCGAGTTCGAGTTTGATGAAGCTGCGGCGGATGGTCTTGGTGATGCCGAGCAGGCGACCATTTCGGAAGTTGAAGACGCGCCAGTCGTCAAGTTTCTGCACAAGATGCTGCTGGACGCATTCAGCATGCGCGCCTCCGATCTGCACTTCGAACCCTATGAGCATACTTACCGCGTGCGTTTTCGCATTGACGGCGAATTGCGCGAAATCGCGGCTCCTCCCATTGCGATCAAGGATAAGCTGGCCTCGCGCATCAAAGTCATATCCAAGATGGACATCTCGGAAAAGCGGGTGCCACAAGACGGGAAGATGAAGCTCAAGATCGGGCCCAACCGGGTGATTGACTTTCGGGTCAGCACCTTGCCCACGCTGTTTGGCGAGAAGATCGTGATCCGAATCCTGGACCCGAGCAGCGCCAAGCTCGGCGTCGACGCGTTGGGTTATGAGGCGATCGAGAAAGAACGTTTGCTGGAGGCAATCGGACGGCCGTACGGCATGGTTCTGGTGACCGGTCCAACCGGCTCTGGCAAAACCGTCTCGCTGTACACCTGCCTCAACCTGCTCAACAAACCCGGCGTCAACATTGCCACGGCCGAAGACCCGTCCGAAATCAACCTGCCGGGCGTCAACCAGGTCAACGTCAACGACAAGGCTGGCCTGACCTTTGCTGTGGCTCTGAAGTCGTTCTTGCGCCAAGACCCGGACATCATCATGGTGGGCGAGATCCGCGATCTGGAGACCGCCGATATTGCGATCAAGGCTGCGCAAACCGGGCACCTCGTGTTGTCGACCCTGCATACGAATGACGCGCCGACGACCCTGACCCGCATGCGCAACATGGGCATTGCGCCGTTCAACATCGCGTCCAGCGTGATCCTGATCACCGCCCAGCGCCTGGCGCGCAGACTCTGCACCAATTGCAAGGCGGTGCTTGACGTTCCCAGGAAGGCACTGCTGGATGCCGGTTTCCGCCCTGACGAGGTCGATGGTTCCTGGACACCGTATCGGCCGGTAGGATGCTTGGCGTGTAATGGCGGTTACAAGGGTCGGGTCGGTATCTACCAGGTCATGCCCATCACCGAAGAGATCCAGCGCATCATCCTGCGCGACGGCACCGCACTTGACATTGCGCAGCAGGCCGAAAAAGAGGGTGTCGAGTCACTGCGCCGATCGGGTCTTCGCAAGGTTCGACTCGGACTTACGTCGCTGGAAGAAATACTCGCTGTGACGAACGAATAGAACAAGGGACCCAGAGGACCATATGGCAACTGCGAAGGCAAAGGCATCCGGGGAAGCGGTTTACGAGTGGGAGGGCAAGGACCGCAATGGCAAACAGGTACGAGGGGAGACCAGGGCGTCGGGCGAGAACCAGGTCCTGGCATCGTTGAGACGTCAGGGCGTCATCCCGGCAAAAATCAAGAAACGCCGCACGGGTGGGGGCGGGTCGATAAGGCCCAAGGACATGGCGATTTTCACGCGCCAGCTGGCAACCATGATGAAGGCAGGCGTTCCGCTGTTGCAAGCGTTCGACATCGTTGGCCGAGGAAATCCCAACCCCCGTGTAACCAAGCTGCTCAACGACATCCGTACCGATGTGGAGACTGGAACCTCACTGAGTGTGGCATTCCGAAAGTTTCCCCTGTACTTCGACAACCTCTACTGCAATCTGGTGGAAGCCGGTGAGTCTGCCGGTATCCTGGACCAGTTGCTGGACCGGTTGGCGGTCTACATGGAAAAGACCGAGGCGATCAAGTCCAAAATCAAGTCGGCGCTGATGTACCCGATCACGGTGCTGATCGTTGCCTTCGTGGTGGTGTCGGTGATCATGATTTTTGTGATTCCCGCATTCAAGGAGGTGTTCGCAAACTTCGGGGGCGAATTGCCTGCTCCCACCTTGATCGTCATTGCGGTGAGCGAGGTGTTCGTGAAATGGTGGTGGCTGATCTTTGGTGGACTCGGCGGTGGGGTCTATTTCTTCATGGAGGCCTGGAAACGCAACGAGAAGATGCAATCCATCATGGACCGCGTCATGCTGAAGTTGCCGATCTTCGGCGTACTGGTCGAAAAATCCTGCATCGCACGCTGGACCCGCACACTGTCGACGATGTTTGCTGCGGGTGTGCCACTGGTCGAGGCATTGGACTCGGTCGGGGGGGCGTCCGGCAACTCGGTGTTTGCACAGGCAACCGTCAAAATTCAGCATGAGGTGTCCACTGGCACTGCGTTGACGGTGGCGATGACCAACGCCAACATCTTCCCATCGATGGTGTTGCAGATGTGTTCGATCGGTGAAGAGTCCGGCTCGATCGACCATATGCTCGGCAAGGCGGCGGACTTCTTCGAAGCCGAGGTCGATGACATGGTGGCCGGCATCTCCAGTCTGATGGAGCCCATCATCATCGTGATCCTGGGTACCGTCATCGGCGGCATCGTGGTCGCCATGTACCTGCCGATTTTCAAGCTCGGGGCCGTGGTCTGATGCTGGTGTCGGCTGGGGTGGGAACGGTCCTGTTCGGCGTCCTTGGTTTGCTGATCGGAAGTTTCCTCAACGTGGTCATTCACCGAGTGCCAAAGATGCTCGAGGCCGAATGGGCCATGAACTGCGCAGAACTCGCCGGGCAGGAACCGAAGTTGACCGAGGCCTACAACCTGCTGCAGCCACGCTCGCGTTGCCCGAGTTGCCAGCACCAGATTCGATGGATTGAAAATATCCCGGTGCTGAGTTACGTCTTTTTGGGTGGCAAATGCTCGAATTGCGGCGTCCGCATCAGCGTACGCTACCCATTGATCGAATTGGCAACGGCAGGGTTCTTTGCGCTCTTGGCCAGCCAGCATGGGCTCACGGTGGCAACCATGGTCTGGGCAGCACTCGCGGGCTTGCTGATCGCGCAGTTCTTCATCGACCTGGATACGCAACTGTTGCCAGACGACTTGAACTACCTGATTCTGTGGCTTGGACTGGTGGCGGCCGCCGCCGGATGGACCACCGTGCCGGTGAAATCAGCGGTCTGGGGTGCGGTCTTTGGCTACCTGAGTCTGTGGACGGTGTACCAGGTCCACTACCGACTGACGGGAAAACAGGGCATGGGACATGGGGATTTCAAGTTGCTGGCCGGTCTCGGTGCCTGGTTTGGCGCCGAGTATCTGGTGGCGCTGATCCTGCTGTCTTCACTCGTTGGGTCGGTGCTCGGCTTGGGCCTGATGGTAGCGGGGCGCATCGCAAACCGGGACATCCCCATCCCCTTCGGTCCGTTCCTGGCGGGGGCTGGGATGCTGGCCATGGCGTCCGGCCCCGGCCGCCTGGAGCAGCTGGTGCCGTTCGCCTTCCCGTTTTCGCAGCTCGCCCGATGACGCAATGCAGCGCCTGGGACTGACGGGTGGAATTGGCAGCGGCAAGAGCACCGTTGCCAACTTGCTGCGCGGCCATGGTGCCTCGGTCATCGACGCCGACGCCATCTCCAGGTCCACCACCGGCGCAGGTGGTTCGGCAATCGCCAGGATCACCCAGTGCTTTGGTGAGGAATTCGTGACCAAAGACGGTGCCCTGGACCGCGACCGCATGCGCCAGGCGACTTTTGCCGACCCAAAGGTACGCGAGAGGCTTGAAGCAATCATCCATCCCCTCGTTGGCCAGGAATCGGCACGGCAAGAAGCACAGGCGGTTGCCGCAGGTGTGCGCAGCATCGTGTTCGATATTCCGCTGTTGGTGGAATCGCGCCGCTGGCGGCAGCGCGTGGACGCGGTACTGGTGGTGGACTGTGTTCGCGCCATGCAAATCGAACGGGTCATGGCTCGCAGTGGCCTCGACAAGGATGCGGTCGAGCGCATCATCGACTCACAGGCGTCGCGCGGCGAGCGCCTGCGTTCCGCTGACATGGTGCTGTTCAACGGGGGTTCCTCGATGTCTGCACTGATCACCGAAGTTGATCAACTGGTGCAGCGCTTCGGGCTATGATTGATCGCCCAGAAAGTACTGTGTGATCCTCTACGAATACCCTTTCAATGAGCGCATTCGAACCTATTTGCGCCTTGAACAACTGTTTCGGCGCATGGCGGAACTGGTGGCACGTGACCATCCGCTGGACCATCATTACGCCCTGGCGACGATCTTCGAGGTAATGGATGTGGGCGCGCGCGCCGATCTGAAATCTGACCTGCTCAAGGACCTCGAGAAAAACAAGCAGGTGCTCATCGGTTACCGGGGCAATCCGGTTATTTCCGAAGCGGCGCTGGAAGGCGTGATTGCCCAAATTGACCGGCGTTATGCGACGCTCGCGAGCCTGCCGGGCAAGGCGGGACACGCCTTGACGGAAAACGACTGGCTGATGGGTATTCGCAGCCGCATCGGTATTCCGGGCGGAACCTGCGAATTCGATCTACCCGCGTATTACGCGTGGCAGCATCTGGCCTGCGACCTGCGGCGTTCCGATTTGCAGCGCTGGGCCTCGACCTTGGCGCCGCTGGCCGACGCCGTGACCTTGGTGCTGAAGCTTTTGCGCGAGTCCGGCTCAGCGCAAAAAGTCATTGCCAACGCAGGACAGTTCCAGCAAAACCTGCCCCAGGGCAAGACCTTTCAATTGCTGCGCCTGCTGCTTGATTCTTCGTTTGCCGTAATACCGGAGATCAGCGGTAACCGGCTCATGGTGTCGATCCGTTTTATGCGCCAGGGCGTCGACGACCGCCTGCAGGCAGCCAGCGATGATTGCCCGTTCGAGCTGACGCTGTGCGCTTGAGGGCCGCCTTGCCGCGCGGCAATCCGCGTTGAGACCGCTACCCGAATCAGACATGCAGCGCATCGTGGCGTGTCCGCGATGCAAAGGCGACAGCGTGTATGGGCCGCAGAATCCCTATCGACCATTTTGCGGCGCGCGTTGCAAGGCATTCGATTTCGGCGCCTGGGCAGATGAAGGGTTTCGCTTGCCAGCACATCCCGCACAAGGCGAGGACGACGCGCCCCCTCCACCGCCACTGCCGCTGCAGTAACAGCCAACCACTCCCCGGATCGGCTCCAGCCGGAGTTATCCTATTTCCCTCAGTTGAACCTAGAAACCGCAGTTGGCCGCTTTCTTCCGCTGGATACGCCTTGTGAACTCTAGCTTTTGTGCGCACCAGCAAGGTCATCTCAATGGTGACAACGCTACGCACCCGATTGAGCCGCGCTGGCGCACGCCGGCGGCGTTGCTTCTCCTTGCGGGCAGAAGCCCGCAGCGTCGTCGAGCCTTGCCAGCGCACCCCATCGCAGCCCACTCGGGCGCGTCCAACTGCGGTTTCTAGGTTGAAAGCTACTCGAGGCACCGCAAGTACGCGAGACCATTGACGATTCCGTCACCAGTTTCGCCACCCAATTGGAACTGCGGCGCAGTGACAAAACAAGCTTGAAACCCGCACCAATGCCGGGTTTTCAAATTTCGCGAATCCCCTAATTGCGGAATATTGTGTTATTGGTGGGTTGGCGCAAGGAAGTGGCGCTCGTCGGCCAGCATCGACAACACGGGAATGGTTCCAGGCAATACCGGTACGACACTAACGGGGAGTTGCTGCCAGCTGGACATCTGGCCTTCGCGCATGCGCAAGTGGCCGTCCCAGGTGAACACCTTGCAAAAGTTCAGTCGCACCAGGGCGTGTGGGTAGTCCACCAGCGTATCACGCCAGGGGACCGCTTGGTGCACAGAAATGTCCAGTTCCTCTTGTAACTCGCGGCGCAAGGCGGTCGCCACCGACTCGCCTGGTTCGAGTTTGCCACCGGGAAACTCCCAGTACCCCGCGTAAACTTTTCCCGCAGGCCTGGAAGTCAGCAAGAAAGCGCCATCGGGTCGGATCAGGACACCAACTGCCACCTCGACCAAATCGCGCGACCCCTCGCGTGCTAGCTGCGGATCGGCCAACAACGGTTCTCGCATCAAGACGCTTCGGACCGTCGCCCGCTGAAGTCGCGCGCGAACTGGTAGGCCACCCTGCCACTGCGTGACCCGCGCTCCAGCGCCCACAACAGTGCCTGCGCCCTCGCCCCGGCAATTGCCGCGGAGTCAACGCCGAAAACGGTCAACCACTGGGCCGCGATCGTAAGGTACTCATCCTGTGTAAATGGGTAGAAACTGACCCATAGGCCAAACCGCTCGGACAGGGAAACCTTCTCCTCCACCACTTCACCCGGGTGCACCTCGCCATCTTCCGTGTGGCGGTAACTGAGGTTCTCCGCCATGTATTCGGGCAGCAGGTGGCGCCGATTGCTGGTGGCATAAATCAGCACATTGGGCGTGGTCTCGGCCACCGAACCATCGAGAATCGACTTCAGGGCCTTGTAGCCCGGCTCACCCTCCTCGAAGCTCAGATCGTCGCAAAACACGATGAACTTCTCCGGCCGGTCGGATACCACGTCCACAATGTCCGGCAAATCGGTGAGGTCGGCCTTGTCCACCTCGATCAGGCGCAAGCCGCGCCCCGAGTACTCGTGCAGGCAGGCCCTGACCAGGGACGACTTGCCGGTTCCGCGCGCACCGGTGAGCAGCACATTGTTGGCCATGCGGCCTTCCACAAACTGCAAGGTGTTGCGCCGGATCCGCTCCTTTTGCGGGTCCACCTCTTTCAGATCGTCCAGCCGAACCATGCCGACATGGCGCACCGGCTCCAGGGTTCCGTGGCCGCTTGAACGTTTGCGGTAACGGTAGGCGATGGCAGCGCCCCAGTCCGGCACCGCCAAAGCCTGGGGCAGGATCGATTCGATGCGGCCGATCAGCTGCTCTGCGCGCACCAGCAGGTGCTCGAATCTTTCGTTCATGCCAGCCCACGTGCAAGAATCGGCTCGCGGCGGCTGCGCTGCTCAGGAGCGGTAATCGGCATTGATGGACACATAGTCGTGGCTCAGGTCACAGGTCCAGAGGGTCTCACTCGCGGCTCCACGGCCCAGATGGACCCGTACGGTTATCTCGCTTTGCCGCATCACGCGCTGGCCATCGGCCTCCTGGTAACCCGGGTGGCGGCCACCGCGAGTTGCCACATGGACGTCGTCAAGGTACAGCTCAATGCCGCCCTGCTCCAGATCACCAATACCCGCATAACCGACTGCGGCGAGAATCCGCCCCAGATTCGGATCACTTGCAAAAAAAGCCGTTTTCACCAATGGCGAATGGGCAATTGCACTGGCCACCAGCAAGCACTCCTGCTGCGTTGCGCCGCCCTCGACCGTGACCGTAATGAACTTCGTCGCGCCTTCACCGTCGCGCACGATGGCCTGGGCCAGCTGGCGTGCCACGCCAAACAAGGCAAGCCGCAACGCGTGCCCGTCCACACTGTCAAGATTCGCGACCGGCTTGTTGCCGGCCCGGTTCGTCGCCATCAGTACCAGCGAATCGTTGGTGCTGGTGTCTCCATCCACCGTCACGCGGTTGAAGGAGCCATCCGCCAGGTCGCGGCTTAGCTGCTGCATCACGGATTGGTCCACACAGGCGTCCGTCGCGATGAATCCCAGCATGGTCGCCATGTTCGGGTGGATCATGCCAGCGCCCTTGCTGATGCCGGTCACCCGGATTGACTTCCCGCCAACCAGCGCCCGGGTGCTAAAGGCCTTGGGCACGGTGTCGGTGGTCATGATGCCTTGCGCCGCTCGCAACCAGTTGTCCGCGCGCAGATCTGCAATCGCCGCCGGCAGGCCGGCTTCGATCCGCTCCACGGGCAACGGCTCCATGATCACGCCCGTCGAAAATGGCAACACTGCCTGGGCTGGAACACCCAGCAGCGCGCCCAGGGATGCACAGGTGCGCCGCGCGCGCAGCAGTCCATCGGCACCGGTACCGGCGTTTGCATTGCCGGTGTTGATGAGCAAGGCACGCACTGCGCCCGGCGCCGCCAGATGTTCACGGCAGACCAGGATCGGGGCGGCACAAAAGCGGTTCTTGGTGAAGACCGCAGCCACCGACGCATCGGGATCCATCAGGAAAAGTGTCAGATCCTTGCGATCGGCCTTGCGTATGCCCGCTTCGGCAACACCGATGCGCAGGCCATCGATCGGCAAAAGCTCAGCGGCAATCGGGGAAGGCAGATTGACTGGCATGACGAAGCCTCAATTGAGCTTGCCGTGACACTGTTTGTACTTCTTTCCACTGCCACACGGGCACGGCTCGTTGCGCCCGACGCGTGGCACCTGTACATTGGAGGCCAGCGCTGCAAATCCCAGCTTTCGGCCCACGGTTTCGGCGTCCAGCGTGGTCTGAACTTCGCCAGTCCCGGTGGGTGCGGTGTAGGTAACGTTGGCAATGCTCTCGGCGCGGCTCTCCATTTCCTGGGCCGCCTGGCCAAGTTGCTCGCCAGACTGGATGCGCACTGTCATCAGCACCTTGGTCACCTCGTTCTTGACCGAGTCGAGCAACTGCCCAAACAATTCGAAAGCCTCGCGCTTGTACTCCTGCTTCGGCTGCTTTTGGGCATATCCGCGCAGGTGGATACCCTGGCGCAAATAGTCCAATGCGCTTAAATGTTCGCGCCAATGGCTGTCAATGCTCTGCAGCAACACCATGCGTTCGAACTGGGTAAAGTTCGCGCCACCGATCTGTGCCACCTTGGCGTCGAACGCAGCCGCAGCCGCTTTCTGCACTTGCTCAAGAATGTCGTCGTCGGTGAGCGCCGTCGCAGACTGGACGACCTGTTGCAGATCAACCTCGATCTGCCACTCGTCGGCCAGCACCTTTTGCAAGGTGGCGATATCCCACTGTTCCTCCACCGACTCGGCTGGCACATACTGCCGCACCAGATCGGCAAAACTGCCCGCACGCAGGCCGGCGACCTGTGCGTCCAGGTTGTCGGCATCCAGGATGCCATTGCGCTGCTGGTAGATCACCTTGCGCTGGTCGTTGGATACGTCGTCGTATTCGAGCAGTTGCTTGCGCATGTCGAAGTTGCGCGCTTCGACCTTGCGTTGCGCGCTTTCGATGCTGCGCGTAACGATCCCAGCCTCAATCGCCTCGCCATCGGGCATCTTCAGACGGTCCATGATCGCCCGCACCCGGTCACCGGCAAAGATGCGCATCAGCGCATCGTCCAGACTGAGGTAAAAGCGCGATGAGCCGGGGTCTCCCTGCCGCCCGGAGCGGCCACGCAACTGGTTGTCGATTCGACGCGACTCATGGCGCTCGGTTGCGATGATGCGCAAACCGCCAACGGCGGTAACCGCCTCGTGGTCGGTGGTCCACTGCGCACGCATGGCCACCACCTGCGCTGCCCGTGCCGCCACATCCAGCGCTTCGTCGGCCTCGACCGCCTGCACCAGTTTTTCGATACTGCCCCCGAGCACAATATCGGTTCCGCGGCCTGCCATGTTGGTGGCAATCGTGACCATCCCGCGCCGACCCGCCTGCGCAACAATTTCCGCCTCGCGCGCATGCTGCTTCGCATTGAGCACCTGGTGCTCCAGCTTCTCCGTTTTCAACAGGGTGGAGATGATTTCGGAGTTCTCGATGGACGTCGTGCCGACCAGCACAGGCTGTCCGCGCTCATGGCATTCGCGAATGTCGGCGATTGCCGCATCGTATTTTTCGCGGGTCGTCTTGTAGACGCGGTCTTGCTGGTCTGCACGGCGGCTGGGACGGTTGTGCGGTATCACCACCGTCTCCAGACCGTAGATCTCCTGGAACTCATAGGCCTCGGTATCGGCGGTGCCGGTCATCCCGGCCAACTTGGCATACAGGCGGAAATAGTTCTGGAACGTAATCGACGCCAGTGTCTGATTCTCCGGCTGGATGGCGGCGCCTTCCTTCGCCTCGACCGCCTGGTGCAATCCATCACTCCAACGCCGCCCCGACATCAGGCGACCGGTGAACTCGTCAACGATGACGATTTCCCCCGCCTGCACGACATAGTGCTGATCACGGTGGTACAAATGGTTCGCGCGCAAGGCCGCGTACAGATGGTGCATCAGCGTGATGTTCGCCGGGTCATACAGCGTCGCACCCTCGGGAATCAATCCCATGTCGAACAGCAGCCGCTCTGCCGACTCATGGCCTTGTTCGGTCAGAAACACCTGGCGCGTCTTTTCGTCGAGCGTGAAGTCACCCGGTTTGGTGACGCCCTCGCCCGTGCGTGGGTCGGCCTCGCCTTCCTGGCGGGTCAACTGCGGGACCAGCTTGTTGATCGACAGGTAAAGACTGGTCTGATCCTCAGCCTGGCCGCTGATGATCAGCGGCGTACGGGCCTCGTCGATCAGGATCGAGTCCACCTCGTCGACGATTGCGTAGTTGAGCCCGCGTGCCACCCGGTCGGCAACCTCGTACACCATGTTGTCGCGCAAATAGTCGAAACCGAACTCATTGTTGGTTCCATATGTGATGTCCGCGCGATAGGCAGCCTGTTTTTCCTCGCGTGGCATTTGCGGCAAATTGACACCCACACTAAGGCCCAGGAAGTTGTACAACTTTCCCATCCACGCGGCATCGCGGCTGGCCAGATAGTCGTTCACTGTCACCACATGCACGCCCTTGCCGGTCAAGGCATTCAGGTACACCGGCAAAGTGGCGGTCAGAGTCTTGCCTTCGCCCGTACCCATCTCGGAAATCTTGCCAGAATGCAAAGACATCCCGCCAAGCAACTGCACGTCGAAATGGCGCATTTTCATGGCCCGCTTGGAGCCTTCGCGCACCACCGCAAACGCCTCCACCAGCAACGCATCAAGTGTTTCGCCAGCCGCGACGCGGTCCTTGAACTCCTGCGTCTTTTCACGCAGGGCATCATCGCTCAGGGACTCCAGCGAGACCTCGAGCGCATTGATCTTGATGATGCTGCCACGGTACTGCTTGAGCAGGCGGTCATTGCGACTGCCGAAAATCTTGGTCAGAAAATTGGTTGCCATGCGTGCTTAACCAACCCACCAAGGCAAAAGCCTGGTGAATCAGCGCAATCCTTTGTTTCAAACAGCTAGGAATTGGGGCCGCCACCCGCAGAAAACAACCACTTCAGGGAGTTTTCGTCGGGGCAACCGGAGTTCTGATTTTACCTGCGCGCGTCCGGCCGTTTGTCGGGTCGACCGCCAGGGGAATTGCGTCCTTTTGCAGTCCCAGCCGAGGCCAGTTGTTGGGCCGCAATGCTGCTGCCAGCGTCGAGAAATTTTTGCGGGTCCTGCGGGACGCCCTGGACCAGGACCTCAAAATGCAAATGCGATCCCGTGGAACGTCCCGTTGATCCCACCTCTGCAATTTTCTGACCGCGTTTCACAAGGTCCCCCTGCTTCACAAAGACTGCCGAGGCATGGGCGTAGCGGGTTAGCAGATCGTTTCCATGGTCCACCTCGATCATGTTGCCATAGGCCGGGTGGTAATCCTGCGCCACTACCACCCCGCCCGCCGCGGACAGAATGGGTGTGCCGTTGTCGGCCTGGAAATCAAGCCCGGTATGCAGTGCCGAGCGCCCGGTAATTGGGTCGATACGCCAACCAAAGCCCGAACCCATGTTCCCTCCCGCCACCGGCCGCTCTGTCGGCACCAGCATGCTCCGCATTTTCTGATCGAACAGGCGCGACTCCACTACGGTCAGCAAGTCGGTGCGCTGGTCTGTCAGGCGTGCCAGATCGGACAAGGTGATCTGCAATTCGTCCATCGACAACGACCGCCCCGATACCAGCACACCTCCCTGGCCGGGCTTGCTCTTGATCTCTGCCGGATTGATGCCGGCGAGACCGGAAACCCGTTCTCCGAGCGACTCCAGCTGCGTCAACTTCGCTTGCATTTCGCCCAGTTTGCGGGCCAGCACATCGAGGTTCTCACGCATGAAGCGGTCTCGTTGCTCGAATTCGTCCTTCACAACCAGCCGCACCAGTGAGCCGACCACCGGCCATCCCTCCCGGGCACCTTTGAGAAAAACCCAGTGGTACATAGCTGCCGCCACGACCATAAGGGCCAAGGCGAGCGCGAACCCGGCCAGCATAAGCCGGGTGCCACTCAAATGGATGGCGCGGCTCTTGGCAAGCCACGCGTCCGTGATAATCATGTGCATGCGACGCGCTCCCCAAAAATGACCGGGCCAAGCCTGCGAAAACAAAACTCGACTGTATCGGTTTTACAGGCGAGCATGGCCTCTCCCACCCTGGCGCGTCTGGCCGAACTGGGACGCGACTCCAATGAACGGCTCAGATCCATACTGCCTTTATTGCCAATTGCCCTGCGCTCTGCGGTCAAAGCAGGCCCGATTGAAGGTACAACATGGTGCCTGTTACTGGACAACAGCGCAACTGCCGCGAAGTTGCGGCAAATTGCACCAACCCTAGAAGCCCACTTGCGCAGCAAGGGCTGGGCGGTCGAATCGATCCGTCTGAAGGTGCAAAAACCAGCTGCACAATGACACTGCTGATAAACGAAATTCTCTGGTGCCGATTGTCGGAATCGAACTGACGACCTACCGCTTACAAGGCGGTTGCTCTACCAACTGAGCTAAATCGGCACCCGCCAATTTTACAAGACCTGTCGCACCCGATGGAGTCGAGCCGGTGCAAGCTACTTCACTCGCGTCAGGGTTGGTTTGGGCCGCGCGCCGCCGGGCGGGTCTGGCGGCGGTTCACCGTCGGTCGCTGTCAAATGGGGCGCAGGCGACCGGCTTGGTTCCGCTTGCCCGGCAACCCGCAACGGAGTTAATGGAAACGCAATTTCTGCCTTGCCTGCCGCTGCCGCAGGCGCCGACGGAAAGGCCATGCCCTGCCCGTTCTCGCGCGCATAAATTGCTATCACACGGTCGATTGGAACCATGATGTCTCGGGCGGTGCCGGCGAATCGGGCACTGAACTCGACGAAGTCATTGCCCAGCTTCAAAGAGCTGGTGGCATCGAAACTGATGTTGAGAACAATCTCGCCGTCTTTCACGTATTCGCGCGGCACCTGCACCGAGTCATTCACCTGTACCGCGATATACGGCGTGAAGCCGTTGTCGGTGCACCATTCGTATAGTGCGCGTATCAAGTACGGTCGGGTCGAGGTGGAGGTTTGCGCGTCAATCATCGAAGGCCCCCGGCAACCTTACTTGCGCATGACCTTTTCGGACGGGGTGAGCGCCTCAATATAGGCAGGACGCGAGAAAATACGTTCGGCATACTTCAGCAGCGGTGCAGCGTTTTTGCTCAAGTCAATGCCGTAATAGTCCAGTCGCCACAACAACGGAGCGATGGCCACATCGAGCATGGAAAAACCGTCGCCAAGCATGTACTTGTTCTTCAGGAAGATCGGCGCGAGCTGCGTCAACCGGTCCCGAATATGCGCGCGTGACTTTTCAAGCAGCTTTTCATTGCCTTTGGCGGCGCGCGATTCCAAAGTGGACACGTGCACAAACAGTTCTTTTTCAAAGTTCAGCAAGAACAAACGAACACGTGCGCGGTCCACCGGGTCACCCGGCATGAGTTGCGGGTGCGGAAACCGCTCGTCAATGTACTCATTGACGATGTTGGACTCGTACAGGATCAGGTCGCGCTCGACCAGAATCGGCACCTGCCCGTACGGGTTCATCACGTTGATGTCTTCAGGCTTGTTGTAAAGATCGACGTCACGAATCTCGAAATCCATGCCCTTTTCGAACAGCACAAATCGGCAACGATGGGAAAACGGGCAGGTAGTTCCTGAATACAACACCATCATGGCGGGGGGCTCCTAAAAAACACAACATAGCTTCCGAACAGACCGGCCCGCATTGACGGGCTACTGCCGAAACCAAAAGAGTGGGCTGCACATGGCAGATCCACCCCGAAAACGCAGGCCCAGCCGGGCAAGCCAAAACCGGGAGCAGCACGCCCTACTTGACGTCTTTCCAGTACGCCGCGTTCAAACGCCAGGTGAACACGGTCAGTATGAGCAGGAACAACATCACACCCACCCCGATGCGGGTACGGGTGTTCTGGGCCGGCTCACCCATCCACTGCAAAAAACTCACCAAGTCGCCGATAGCATGGTCATACTCCAGTGCTGTCATGGTTCCCGGGGTTAGTTGCTCCCAGCCTTTGAAGGCCTTGACTTCCTGACCATGCTCGGACTTCATCTCGTATACCGGCTGGCGCATGCCCTGAAGTTGCCACAGCACGTGCGGCATGCCAATATTGGGGAAAGCGAGATTGTTCCAGCCCGTAACCTTGCTGTCGTCCGGATAATAAGTGCGCAAATAGGTATACAGGTAATCGGCACCACTGCCCTTTCCCGCCGCCGAGCGTGAACGCGCCACCAGGGTCAGGTCGGGCGGGTTGCCACCGAACCATTGTTTGGCTTCTTTCGGGTTGATCGAAGCCACCATCGTCTCCCCGACCTTGTCGGTCGCAAACAGCAGGTTGTCCTTGATCTGCTGTTCGGTCAGGCCAATGTCTTTCAGCCGGTTGTAGCGCATGTAGGACGCGGAATGGCAGTTCAGGCAATAGTTGACGAACAGCTTGGCCCCATTTTGCAGGGCAACCAGGTCGTTGGTCCGGTCCGGCGCCTTGTCCCACGCGATACCACCACCGGCGGCCTGCACGTTGGCGAACATTCCGGACAGGACAATCAGGAAAGCCAGGGCTTTTGCGGAGATAGGGGTCATCTTCATGCTGCTGATCTTCTGCTTAATGCGGCGTGAATGTCACGCGCTGCGGAACCGGTTTCGGTTCACCCAACGCACTCCACCAGGGCAT
>Ga0163144_10004465_pt1 | contig 31485 bp, 26 predicted proteins | sample OliLak19BULKMAT1_FD_123175 | JGI IMG/M metagenome (GOLD analysis project Ga0163144, IMG submission 123175) | Freshwater microbial mat bacterial communities from Lake Vanda, McMurdo Dry Valleys, Antarctica - Oligotrophic Lake LV.19.BULKMAT1 | ecosystem: Environmental > Aquatic > Freshwater >... | reverse complement strand
TGTCGAATCGGCGCCGCGTACCTGGTACCGTACGCCGATTCGACAGCCGGAACCTCCGCAGTCCGCTCACTCCGCTGTCAACGCCGCTTTGCTGTAGGTGCGGCGATGAGGCCCACTTCACCGAGCCCTGTCGGCGGGGGTTTCTCGCGCGAACCCTCCGCTGTCGCCGGTAACGCCTCAGTCGCGAGCACCTTCAGCTCGACGGACTTGATCGTCAACGGCTCCGGGAACAGAACCCGCGTGCGTCCGAACGCGGCGAGGTCGACGGTGAGCGCCTCCTTGTTGCGGCCGTTGACCACCACCTCCACCCGCGTCGGCCGCAAGACCGGAGCCGCGGGGCGCCCAGGGAGCACCGGCGGCGCGATCGTCAGCCCAATGGCCTCGACCGCCCCGCGCGGCTGAATGCGCAGGGTCGCGTCGGTGTCCCCAGGTTTCGCGAGCCAAGGTGTGCCGGGGTTGCCGTCGACCGCGAACTCGCCGCTGTAGTCCTCGTCGGGATGAAGCTTCGAGCGCGAGAGGTCGCTCGAGGTCTTGACCCGTGCGCGTGGCGCGAGGCCCTCGCCGCCGCGAGTGATGACGACCGACGACAGGGCGCGCACCGCCGCGCCTTCCTCTGCCGTGGCATCGACCGGGCGCCGTGGGCCGCTGATCGGGACACGATTCCGCACTCGGCCGGTCGCGCGCTCGAGGAAAAGCACGCCGAAACACGTGTCGGTCGGGTCGGAGGGCGGCCCCCAGCTCCCGCCCTCGGTCTGCGCCTGCAGCAGCCAACGCGCGCCCTCGGCGTACCAATCATGGTCGCCGATGTGGCTCGCCCCGACGAGGGCGCCCATGCGCTCGAGCCCGTAGAGGTAGTACAGGTGATGCCCGCCGAGACCCGGGTTGGTGTCCACCGCGAAGCGGTCCGCGAGCCACTGGAGGCCGCGTGCGCGCCGCGCGCCGAGCTCGTCGGCCAGCGCCTCGTCGAGGTCGCCGAGCAGCGCGAGCTCGAGCTCGCACAACGCGAGCACACCGACACCTGCAGCGGTCATCGACCCGGTCGAGCCGCCTGGGGGCGACGTGTACGAGAAGCCGCCGTCCGGGGATTGGTAACCAAAAGTCGCGCGCGCGAGGTCGCGCCACACCGAGCTCGCGACATCGACCCCCGCCTTGGACGCGGCCCACAAACCGAGGGCCGCGTACTGCGTGTTCGAGAGGTCGATGACGAGGCCCGGATAAGACCACGCGCCGGCTGATTCCTGCCAATCGACGAGCTTCTGCGCGAGCGCCTCGATCCACGCGCGATGGGCGAAGGCGTCATGGGCCTCGAGCGCGAGGATCGTGCACGCGGCGTCGTAGGTCTGGTCCACGGAGTCGCGGCTGAGGCCGTAGACAAGGTCGAGCGCGATCGGATCCGTCGGCGCCACGCCGCCCTTCAACAGGGTGTAGAGCACGAGGGCCCGCAGACCCGCGCGTTGATTCACCGCGTCGAGATGCCGCCCTTCGTCGAGGAGCGCGAGAGTGCGCAACGACGCCACGCCTCGATCGATGGCCTGCCCGACGGCGCGGGTGTCGGGCGCCGCCTGCTGGGGCTGCGCCATGGCAGGGCTCGAACACAGACAGAGACTCGCGAGCCAAAGCATTCTCGGAACCTACTCGCGCGACAGCGGGATGTCGCGCGGCCAGCCGTGAGGGTCGGACAGCCGCGTCCGCCGCGCGCGGCACCGTGCCGGGCGCCGAAGCGTTACAAAGGAGGGATGCATCGTGACCGTCGTTCTGGAATACGCTCCTCCGTGGCTTATAGGAGCCAGCGCCACCGAATCCAACTCACATCGCAACGACCACGCTGCGAATCGGCGTTTGTGGCGCAGGTTCCGAGCAGAGGTCGCCGCAGGGCGTGTCTGCCGTCAGTTAGGGTGCCCTCACTCGGGGCGCTTCTGGTTCTCGCTGCGATCGGCGGCTGCGCCAGCTCTGCACGCGACACGGACGGCTCGTTCGGCCCCGCCGAAGCGCGGCCGAGAGAGCCACTGGATCGGATCCTGCAGCTCGAGGACGCGCGGCGCGACAACGACGGCGAGCTGCGCGCGTACTTGCAGAATGATGCGCCGCGGATCCGCGCGCGCGCGGCGCTCGCCCTCGGGCGCTTCGAAATCGAAGACTTCGGCGCGCCGGCCACCGAGGCCCTCGTGCGCGCCCTCGACGACCGCGACCCCCGCGTCCGCGAACAGGCGGCTTTCGGCCTCGGACTGCGCGGCGACACGACCGCGTCGATCGCGCTGATCGCGCACTGGCGCGACACCGACCCAAGTGTGCGCTCGGCGGTCGTCGAAGCCGCGACTCGCATCGAGGACCGCGCGCTCGTCCCGCACGTGTTACGCGCGCTCGAGGACCCCGACGTGCGTGTCCGGGCTGCGGCCGCCGACGGACTGCAGCGTTGGCCGTGGCTCGACCGTTCGGACGCGAGCGACGGCGATCGCGGACTCGCGCGCGAGATCGACAGCGCGGCCCTGAAGCGCGCCCTCGCGCCCGTGCAGCGCGATGGACGCTCGCTCGTCGCGTTCGCGGTCGCCGCGATCGGCGGGCCGCTCGAGCCGGAGGACTACGAGGTCGTGTGGCGCGCGCTCGCGACCCTCGCGCGCCGCGGTGGCCCGAGCGCGCTGCCGGCGTTCGAGCGCTGGAGCGCGCCGCGCGCCGCGAACACTGCTGGCGAGGACACGACCTGGGAAGCGCGCCTGTTCGCTGCACAAGGCCTCGCGCGACTCGCCTCCCACGAGGACGTAAGCGGCGTGACGCTGACGACGCTGCGCAGTCGCTTGGAGCCGCTCGTCGCCGATAGCGACCCGCGTGCCGCGGTCGAGGCCGTGCGTGGACTCGGCAAGTTGGCGGCTCGCGCCGCGCAATCGGCGAGCATGGTCACGGTGCTCGGGGCAGCGCTCGGGCACCCGGCGCCGGAGGTGCGACTCGAGGCCTGGAGCGCGATCGGCGCGTTCCCCGATGTCGCCGAAGTCAGCCACCTGCTTGCGCGTTACGAAGACGAGGACAATCCGCCCGCGCGAGCCGCGGCGATCGTCGCGCTCGCGCGGCTCCGCGGCGAGCGGGCGAAGGGCGACATCACGCGTCTCGCGGCCTCGCCGTACGTCGTCGAGCGCAAAGGCGCCGCGCGCGCGGCTGCGGCGCTCGCGACGGAGTTTGCGTTGCCGCTGCTGTTGCCGCTCACGCAGGACCCGCACCCAGCGGTGGCGGGCGAGGCCCTCGGACTGCTCACGCAGCATCCGACGGAGGAGGCGCGTCGGCGTCTGCGCGTGGCGCTGGAAGCGCCCGACTCCGCGCTGCGCCTGGCCGCCGCGCTCGCGCTGCGCGAGCTCGCCACGCTCGACGACGTGCCTGCGCTGCAGCTCGCGGCGCTCTCGTCGAGCGGGGATGCTGGCCCCGAGGCACGCTTCGAGGCCGCGCGCACCCTCGCGCGCGTTTCCGGTGACGCGGCGCAACGGACCCTCGCGCGAATGGCGCGCGAGGACTCTGACGAATACGTGCGGCGCGTCGCAGCCGGCTTGCTCCGGGGCCTCGCGGCGGCAGGCGGCCGCGAGGCCACCTCGACCGAGGCATTCGCCCTCGATCAAGGGGCCTTGAACGACACGGGAGAGGCGCGAGTTCAGGCGACGATCGGCGTTTGGCGTGGACCGAATCCGCGGGTGACCTTCGTCACGAATCGCGGCGACCTGACGTTCGAGCTCTTCCCTCGTGAGGCGCCCCACCACGTCGCGAACCTCCTCGCGCTCATCGAGCGCGAGGCCTATGACGGGACGAGTTGGCACCGAGTGGTGCCCGACTTCGTCGTGCAGGGTGGCGATCCACGTGGTGACGGCAACGGTGGCGGGACGTGGCGCGGACCGACGGACAGCTTGCGCCTCGAGGTCACACGCCGACGTTACACGACGGGCAGCCTCGGCATGCCGCGCAACGAGGACCGCGACTCGGGTGGCTGCCAGATCTTCGTCACGCACCGTCCGACCCCGCACCTCGACGGGCGTTACACGATCTTCGGCGAGCTGCGCGAAGGCTTCCGCGTCTTGCGCGACCTGCAAGAGGGCGACACGATTCTGACCGCGCGGCGAGACGCGCCGAAGTAAGGGCGCAGGCTCCTAGGCTTCGGCCTCGAAGGCTTGCAACGCTTCGAGTTCGGCCTGTGCGCGGCGCAGGCTGCCGCCGGTGGCTGAAGCGGCCAAGCGCTCGGCGAGCGCCTCGCGACCAGGGCGCTCTGCAAAGCGGTGGAACCACCACGTGCCGAGCAGGCCGAGGACTCCGACAGCGATCGACGCGACGAGCCACGCGGGCCAAGCGGTTGCGGCGCCCGACTCATATTCCGCGCGCAGCGCGAAAACGACGGCCGGCGGGATCGTCCAGAGCACCCACCACGGCAGACCCACGACGGCGCCACCGATGACGTACGCGCGGCGCAGTTTGGCGAGGCGCCGCTGCAACGCGACCACCGGCAGCGAGCTGTCGAGGCCCTGGATGCCCGCGAGCACCACTCCAGCCGCGCTGACGGTCGCGACCCCGTAGATGTGCAGGATGATCCCGCACACGAGCACCACCGGGATGTGAGCGAAAGTCCGCCACATCGCGACGCCGCCCAGGATCACCGCGATCCCGAAGACCATCTGCAAGATCTGGCCTAGCGCCAACGGCCGTAGCCGCGCCTTGAGCGACCTCCTCACGAGCGCTCTCGACAGCTGCACCTCTTGCAATTGCACCCGCTGTTCGAGGGTTCGGAAGGCTAGTTTGAGATCGTCCAATTCCATCGTGGTGTCCATCGCAGTCCTATTCAGTCGGTATCGAGTTCTTGAAGTTGTTGGCGCAGACGTTGTTTCAAGCGGCTGAGCTTGGTGCCGACGTTGCTCTCGCTGATGCCGAGGATCTCGGCGATGTCGCGCTGGCAACGTTCATCGAGCCAGAGCAGCAAGAGCGCGCGGTCGAGGGGCGGCTGACGCTCGATCACCGCGTGGAGCGCGCGGCCTCGTTCGTCTTCCTCGACCTCGAGAGGCGCGGCCTCGGCGCCGATGCGCTCATGGAGCGGCTCGCCCCCGTCCAGCGGCTGGTCGAGCGACACGACGCTTGGCCTGGACTTGCGCGCAGCGGTGATCGCGACGTTGAGCCCGACGCGGTACATCCAGGTCGCGAAGGGCCGCGCTGCGTCGTAGCGCGGAAAGGCGCGCCAGAGCTCGGCGGTGATCTCCTGCGCCAGATCCTGGCGATCGGCCGTACCGCGGCAATAGACCGCCGCGAGCCTGGTCAGGATGCCGCGGTGTTCCGCGAGCAGCGCTGTGAATCGTTCCTGGAGATATGCCATTGCAGCCTTGGTGCGGCGTTACAGGTCGCGCCTCTACGCCTCGGCCGAGTGATTCGCGGCGCAGGGCGCGCCATCACACGTTTCTCGTGAATCGTGCTCTGACGTGCCACAGGGAGCTCAGGACTCGTCCGATCGAGACATCTATTCTGGAGCGCAAGTCTTTCTCCGAAGTACGGAGCCAGGGTCGTTTCTTCACATTTGCCGATCGCTCGCGCTCCGCGCGAGCGATCGGCAAATGTGAAGAAACGACCCTGGCTCCGTACTTCGGAGAAAGACCCGCGCTCAGATCAATTGAAGGTGACCGCCAAACCGTCGGTGAAGTTCGACCACGGGATACCGCCCGGGCCGATGTCGCGGAACCACGCCTGGAAGTTGCGGGTCTCGCCGGCGAGAATCGACACGAAGACGCTGCCCGCGGGCGTCAAATTCAGATTGAGCGCTAGCGACAAGCCGCCGGTAGCGCCCGTGTTCTGGATCTGGCCCGGTCGCACATAACGACCGATCACGCCGCTGAGGCAGAGATGGCCTTGGCTGCCGCCGGGGTTCGTGACGAAACCCTGGGTCTGACTCGTGAGGAAAAACCCGAAGATGTTCAGCGGCATCGCACGCGCCTCGATGACGAGATTGTTGCTGACGACGCTCGCGCTCCCGGTCGCGGACATGTTCGCGGGCACTCCGGTCGTGTTGGCGACGGGGCTGCAATAGTTGACGCCGATCCCGCTGCCCGAGTACTCGATGACGTAGCCGGCGGGGTGCTCTAGCTCGGCGGCGTCGTTCCATGTTTGCCCGAAGGCTGTCGACTGCAGGAGCTCGAGGTAGTCCTCGGCGCCGAAGGCGCCCGTGTTATTGGGTTCACCCGGGAGCCACTGGGTAAAGGAGAATGGCTCTCCGGTGATCCACTCCCAGCCGCCACCCGGCTCGGAGTACGACGGCGAGGCCGTGTTCTGGAAGCCGCCGATCCAGTGGTTGTTGACGCCGCCCAGCGCGCTGAAAACGAAGTCGTTCTCGACCTGGTCGTTCAACGTCGCGAGGCGCCCCGGCCGACCTTGGAAGGTGCTCGCCGCAGCGTCGCTTCGAGCCTGAGTCCATGTGATGCCCGGCGCCGCGACGGCTCGGTAGTACGTGCCGTTGGCCGGGTTCAGGACGGGCGAACCATCGCCGATGCTCAGTGTCCCTGTACCCGTGCTTCCGTTGAATCCTCCTACGCGAATGTAGTAGGTCTGGCCGCTCGTCGCTGGGAACTGGATGCGGCTCTGGAGTCCGCACGCGTCGTCATTGCACACCACGGAGACCAACACGCCGCAGGTCCCGCTGAAGGCCTGGAGCGCCGTGTCGAACGTCGCGCCGCCACAGGTAGTCGCCGTGATGGTGCTGTTCGCGGTGGCCGTGAGCGAGTACCAGAGGTCAGGACCGCCGTTCCCGGCGCAGGGCCACGGCGGGGCGCTGAGTGTCGCGGCAGTCGTGTCGAATGCAAAGGCACCCGCTGTGACACTGATCGCGGTCGCGCACTCGTCATTCTGGGCGGTGGCGAGACCGGTGAGAGCGAAAGGGCAAATCGCCACGGCAGCGATCCACGGAGAGAGAAGTCGGGTCATACGGAGCCTCATCGAGTGTGTGTCGAGCTCGCGACCTCCGGTTCCGACGTGTGGAGCCAGCAGAGCCGCTGCGCCCAGTCTAGCCCTCTGACATGCTGGACCCAGTCTTAGACCGACGACGGCTCAACGCCCGTCTACAGCGGCTCGAATCAGGACACGGTGGGAGGGCGCGTGACCACGATCTCGGCGCCGACCGTGATGTGCCCGCCCCGCACGACTCGGCAGAGGACTCCGCGGCCGCGCAGACCCCGGCGATTCGCGCGCGCGACCCGTTGCGCGGCCGCCTTGCCAAATCGCTCGTGGAAACTCTTACACGGCCGGTGCACGTCCTTGCTGACCTCCAAGATGACGTCACCGAGCTCCAGCCGTGTCCCGACCGGGAGATTCTCTTCGGACAGCTCCAGGTCCACGTGCAAGTTGTCGCCCGTGTGTCCCGGATGGTCGCGGTCGCGGGCCACACTGCGCGCGACGTGCGCGTTGATGAGCGCCAGCTCTGCGCCCGGTGAACGCACTCGATCGGTGGACCAGTGGTCGCCGACGGCCCCGATGCCGGGGCTCACCTCGAGCGTCTCGACGAGGCGCCGCTCGCCGTGCACCGGGCGCACGACACACAGCTCGACTCGCCCGACATCGCGCGGCGAGCGTGACAAGAGCGACCACCAGAGGTCATGTCGAAAGGACAAATCCATGCGCGCGAAATCACGAGCGCAAGGCGCGCGGGAAGAGGACGTTGTTCTCGATGTGGATGTGCTCCATCAACATCCGCTCCAGCTCGAAGAGACCCATGTAGAGCGCGCGCCAAGTGCTGCACGCATCCTCCGGGGCTACGTAGTCGTGCGCCAAACCACGCAACTTCGCGAGGTTCTCGCCATGGTCGCGGTGTTCGTCCTCCATCACGGAGATGGGCATCGCCGTTTGCCGGCCGCGGCCGGCGAGGATCATCGGGAAGAGCACTTGCTCTTCCTTCTGCATGTGCTCCTCGAGCGAGGCCAGCATCTCTTCGAGGTGGGCGGCGAGGCCAACCGGGCACGACCCCTTGTCCGAGTGCACTCGCTCGACGCGGCGGGCCATCTCGAGCAGGCGCGGCAGCTCCTCGCGGTGGTCGGCGTGGAAGTGCTCCAGGATGTGCGCGACGACCTCGGTGAAGGGCAATTCGTCGAATCGCTGCCCGGAATCACCCGCGCGGGTCGCGACCTCGAGCTCGGCGAGGACGGCGCTGGCGTCGAGGCCGGCTTTAGCGCAAGCATCGGCGAGCGACACGCGCCCGTGACAGCAGAAGTCGAGCCCGTGGCGGTGAAAGATTCGCGATGCGGCGGGGTGCTCGACTGCGAGGTCGGCGAGGAGGCGTTGCGTAGTCAGGAGGTGCGCGGTCGGCATGGTCGTTTCGATTCAGGCTGTAGGAGCGGGGTCCCTGTGCTCGGACACACTCTCGGTCCGATGCGGTCCTCCGCGAGGCTCTCAGCCCAATAGGCAAGGACCGTGCCGAGGGTGCAGGGCGCTCCTTGAAGGGCCTCAGGGCACCGTTTGGGTCGCTGCGCTGTGGTCGAGCGACTCCGCGGTAGTCGCGAGGACACGGACCGAGCGTGGCCGAGCGCCACGGGCCTCATTTCAATCCGAGTCGCTTGGCGATGCGATGGAGGTTCGATCGGTCGACATCGAGGATCCGGGCCGCAGCGGCCCAATTGCCCTCCGCCTGTTCGATCGCCGCGATAATCAACTCACGTTCGTGTCGCTCGAGCGCGACTCGTAACGTCTCGCCGCGTTCGAGCGCCTCGCTGGCCGCGCGGCGCCCCAGCGCGGCGTCGATCCGTCGCTCGGGGCCCTGCCGCGCCTCGGCACCGCGTTCGCGCACGGCGTCCGCGTCGTCGGATGCCGCGATCCCGCGCGCGGGTCGACCGCGCACATCGAGATCGCCTTCACGCACGAGCACGACCTCCCCCGCCTTGGCCCGGGACGACGCGCGGAGGATGGCGCGCGAGACCACGTTCTCGAGCTCGCGCACGTTGCCGGGCCAATCCCCGGCTTCGAGCGCGCACAAGGCCGCTGGTTCGTAACGGATCGGCCCGCAGCCGATGTGCTTGCGCGCGCGATCGGCGAAGTGCCCGACCAGAATGGGGATGTCTCCGAGGTGCTCGCGCAGCGGCGGAACGCGCAAGCGGCAAACATCGAGCCGATGGAGCAGGTCCGCGCGAAACCGCCCAGCACGCACTTCGGCCTCGAGATCGCGGTTCGTCGCCGCGAATATACGCACATCGACGTGCTCGGTGCGGTCGGAGCCGACAGGCTGCAATTCACCCTCTTGGAGGACGCGCAAGAGCTTCGGCTGGATATGCGCAGGGAGCTCGCCGATCTCGTCCAAAAAGAGACACGCGCCGTCGGCCACCTTGAATTTGCCCGGTCGCGCCTGGACCGCACCCGTGAAGGCGCCACGTGTGTGACCGAAGAGCTCGCTCTCGGCGACCGACTCGGGCAGCGCCGCGCAATTGAGATAGATCAGCGCCTGGTCGGCGCGGCGCGAGTGCTGGTGCAACGTGCGTACGACGAGCTCTTTGCCGGTGCCGGTCTCACCGGTCACGAGGACGGGGAACTCTGAGCGCGCGACGAGATCGATCTCCTCGCGCAGCCTCTGAGTCGACAGGCTCGAGCCGACGAGCATGTCGCCGCGCCGCGACAGCGCGTCGCGCACCAGCTCCTGGGCGACCCGCCCCTGGCGCTCGACACGGAGCTCGAGCGCGTCGATGAGCGCGCCGGTTCGCAACGCGGCGCCCGCGAGCGCCGCGACGTGTTCGAGGAAACCTCGGGGCACGGCGTCGAACGACCCGGCCTCGAGCGCGTCCGCTGTGAGCACACCGACGAGCTCGCCCTCGACGCGCAGAGGACAACCCAGGCACGCGTGCACACTCTGGCCGAGCTCTGGCGCGTGACCGACGAGCCCGTCGTACGGGTCCGGCAGCGGGCTGTCAGCAGGAAACAGGAGCGGGCCATCGCTCGCGCAGATCCGGTCGAGACGCGGGTGTTCCGCGCGCGCGAATCGTCGCCCGAGGGTGTCCTCCACGAGCCCCTTGATCGCCACGGGCACAAGTATGTCGCCCTCGAGGCGGAGCAGCGCCACTGCGTCGCAGGGCAGAGCGCGATGGACCGCCTCGACAAGACGACGCAGCCGGTCACCCCTCGAGAGGCTCGCGGTCATGTCGAGCGCGAGCGGGAGCAGCTCGGTAAGGCCGTGCGCGGGAACGAACGAGGTCATTGCAACCACGAGTGTAGTCCGCGGGACACGCTCGCGCGGGTGTGAATCGAACCCGGTAGGGCCGTCCTGAGGCCGTGCGGTGGTTTCGCGCGACGGCACGCCCTGTGCATTGACTCGCAGTGGGTGCGCCACGCCGACGCGTCGCAACCGAGTCATCGAACGGAACGATCCATGCACGCGACCACTGCCCCGGCCTCCCAACGAACGAGCTCACCCGAGTACCGCGTCGAGCATTTCCCATGGCTGCTGTTCGGATTCTCGGCCATCGCGTTCGCGCTGCTCGCGCTGTCGACGGTGCAGGGTGCCTTGAGCTCGAACAGCGCGACGAGCGCGGATTACCGCGAGGTCCGAGATCGCGAGCTGCGTGTCGCCGAGGCTGCAGGGATCGACTTCGCGACCATGCAACGGGGCCGCGAGGTTTATCTCGGCACGTGCACCGCTTGCCACGGTCCACAGGGCCAGGCGCTCCCAAACCTCGGCAAGGACCTCGCACACAGCGAGTTCGTCGCCGGCCAGTCAGACAAACAAATGCTGATGTTCCTGATGCTCGGCCGACCGACTTGGGACCCCGCCAACACGACGAAAGTCGACATGCCCGGCAAGGGCGGCAACCCGCGGCTCAACGAAAAAGACCTGGCCGACGTCACACAGTTCCTGCGCTTCTTGCAAGCGAAAGGCAAGTCCTGAGAACCAGCCCGGCGGGCGCAACCAGCGCGCCGGACATTTCCAAACGTCCATCTCCCCACCGGAACCAGACCCCCATGCGACACCAAGCCCCCCCTCTCTGCCCACTGCTCATCGCCGCTTGCGCTCTGCAAGCCTGCGGCGGCTCCCCCGCGCCCTCGACCTCTGGCGGCGCCTCTTCCGGAGCGCCCGCAGGCAGCGGCATGCCTGCGCTCCAGGCCATCGCGAAGGAGCGCAACCTCACACCGGATGACCTCATCGCCGCCGCGAAGACCTACACGCCCTCGGGCCGGCACGACGACTACATCCAGTTCGCTTCTGGCGGCCATGGTGGTCAGGTCCTCGTCATCGGCTTGCCCTCGATGCGCCTGCTCAAGATGATCGCCGTGTTCACGCCGGAGCCGTGGCAGGGTTACGGCTACGGCGTGGGCAACGACATCCTCGCGGAGGGCAAGGTCGATGGACGCGACATTACCTGGGGCGACACGCACCACCCAGCGCTCAGCGAAACGGGCGGCGACTACGACGGTCAGTTCCTGTTCATCAATGACAAGGCGAACGCTCGCATCGCCGTCATCGACCTGCGTGACTTCGAGACGAAGCAGATCGTCAAGAACCCGCTCTCGCTGAGCGATCACGGCGGCTCGTTCGTCACGCCGAACACCGAGTGGATCATCGAAGGCGGCCAGTACGGCCACCCGCTGGGTTGGAAGTACGCGCCCATCGAGGAGTACAACGAGAAGTACCGCGGCATGGTCACGTTCTGGAAGTTTGACCGCGCCAAAGGTCGGATCGACCAGTCGAAGTCGTTCGCGATGGAGCTGCCGCCCTATTGGCAGGACCTGTTCGATGCGGGCAAGAAGGTCAGCGAAGGCTGGGTTTTCGGCAACTCGATCAACACCGAGCTCGCGACCGGCGGCATCGAATCGGGCAAGGCGCCCTTCGAGGCCGGCGTCAGCCAGCGCGACAACGACTATATGCACGTGATCAACCTGAAAAAGGCCGCGCAGATCGCGGCCGCAGGTAAGACGAAGCAGATCGAGGGCTTCCCGGTCATCGAGCTCACGACGTCGATCGCCGAGCAGCTGCTCTACTTCATCCCGGAGCCGAAGAGCCCGCACGGCGTCGACGTCACGCCCGGCGGTGAGTTCATCGTGATCTCCGGCAAGCTCGACCCGCACGTCTCGATCTACAGCTTCGCGAAGATCCAGGCGACGATCGCGGCCAAGAAGTTCACGCCTGACCAATACGGTGTCCCCGTGCTCGACTTCGACTCGTGTGTCGAAGCGCGCGTCGAAGTCGGTCTCGGTCCGCTTCACACGCAGTTCGACGACTTGGGCTACGCCTACACCTCGCTCTTCCTCGAGCCTGCGGTCGCTCGCTGGACCCTGGGTGGCGATTACGGCTCCAAGAACCCCGAGCCCGACTGGACGCTCGTGGGCAAAATCAACACGCACTACAACATCGGTCACCTCGCGGTCGCCGAGGGCGACACCGTCAGCCCGGACGGCAAATACCTCGTCGCGATGAACAAGTGGGCGATCGATCGCTTTGCGCCGGTCGGGCCGCTTCTGCCGCAGAACTTCCAGCTGATCGACATCGATCGGCCGGGGGACACGATGCAGCTCCTGTACGACATGCCGATCGGAGTCGGTGAGCCGCACTACGCGCAGATCATCAAGGCCGACAAGCTGAAGCCCTGGTCTGTGTACCCCGAGATCGGTTGGGATCCCCACACCCAGAGCGTCGATCCCAAGGCGCCCGTGTCGGGGACCGAGCGCATCGAGCGCAATGGCAACAAAGTCGACGTCTACATGACAGCCGTGCGCAGCCACTTCAATCCCGAGCACGTCAACGCCAAAGAGGGCGACACGGTCACCTTCCACATCACCAACATCGAGCGCGCCGAGGACGCGACGCACGGGTTCGCGCTGCCCGCGTACAACGTCAACCTGAGCCTCGAGCCCGGCGAGTACGCGCACTTCGAGGTCAAGGACGTCAAGGCGGGGACCTATCCCTTCTATTGCTCCGAGTTCTGCTCGGCCTTGCACCTCGAGATGATGGGCTACCTCCTCGTCGAGCCGCGCTAACGGCCGACTCCGCGACTCACAACCGAAAACGACCGCAACATGAACCTCGACCTGACGAAGATCGTGGGGCCGAGGGTCCCAGCGGAGGAGCTCCAACGCCGGGGCTTACGGTACGCGCTCCCGACGCTCGTGCTTACGCTCGCGCGCTTGGCGCTCCTCTGCTCCATCTTCCTCCCGTACTGGCAATTGGACCTGAAGGCGCCGCAGTACCCACGTGGACTGAACGTCACGACTTACGTCAATCACGTCACGGGCGACGTGCGTGAAGTGGACAGCCTGAATCACTACATCGGCATGCGGCCGCTGGCCGACGCCGCGCAGCTCGAGCGTTCCATCGCGATCGTCGCACTGATCACGCTGGTCCTGCTCGTCGAAGGGGTCGCGTTCATTCACTCGAAGTGGGCCGTCCTCTTCGCGCTGCCGGCGATCCTGTACCCGGGCATCTTCCTGGCGGATCTGTACTACTGGTTGCGCAGCTTCGGCAACAACCTCGACCCGACGGCGGCGATGTCGAACTCGGTGAAGCCTTTCACGCCGCCGCTCCTCGGGCACGGCAAGATCGGCCAATTCGAATCCCATGCCACGATGGGGACGGGCCTGCACCTCGCGATCGCTTGCTCAGTGCTCGTAGTCGTGGGATTGGTGCTGCACCGCCGAGCCTACCGTCCGCTCTACGAGGCGGCGCGTCAGGCGGCGAAGGCCAAGGGAGCTGCCGGAGCCAAGGCCGAATCCAGGGAAGTAAGCGCGTAATGACGAACTGTCGAGCTTGGCGAGCGATCGCGCTCTATGTTGTGGTCACAACGGTGTTCACTTCGGCGATCACTAGAGGGGCGACAACAGAGGATCGCGATACGGCGGCGCCGCTGCAGCCGCTCCAACCACTGCTCGACGGGACCCCTGCGGGTGGCACCCTCGTGCTGCCCGCGGGTCATTACGCCGGGCACGCCAAGGTCGACCGGCCGATGACGATTCGCGCCGATGGCCTTGTGGTCCTCGACGCGGGTGGTGAGGGAGATGTACTCTCGGTCCATGCGCCCGATGTCGTCCTCGACGGACTGACGTTTCGCGGCACGGGCACGAGCCTCGACCGCGAGAACTGCGGCTTGGTCGCGAGCGGCGGAGCCCGCATCGTGGTTCGGGGCTGTCACTTCGAGGATGTCCTCTTCGGGATTTATTTGAAGGAATGCCCCGATGCCCACGTCCTCGGTAACCACATCGAATCGAAGGACCTCCCGCAGCCTCGGCGCGGCGACGCGATTCGCTTGTGGCAATCCCCCCGCGCGACGATCGACGACAACGTCGTGCGGGGCAGCCGCGACCTGATCATGTGGTACTCCGATGCGGTCACCCTGCGACGCAATCATGTGTCACACGGGCGTTACGGCATGCACTTCATGTACAGCAGCGGCAACATTTTGGAGGACAACGTGTTGACGGACAATTCCGTCGGCGCGTTCCTGATGTACAGCAAGTCGTTGACGATGCGCCGCAACGTCTTCGCGCGCAACGATGGCCCGAGCGGCTTCGGGATTGGCTTGAAGGACATGGACGGTCTCGTCGTCGAGGACAATGTCATCGTCGGCAACCGTGTCGGGCTGCACCTCGACAACTCGCCGATGGTGGCGAGTGTGCGCCACACCATCACGGGCAACATCTTCGCGTACAACGACGTCGCGGTGGCCTTCATGCCGAGCGTGAAGGGCAACCTCTTCTCGAGGAACTCCTTCCTCGAGAACATCGAGCAAATCGGCGTGCTGGGCTCTGGCGAGCTGCGTGGGAATGAGTTCTCGATCGATGGCGTCGGCAACTACTGGAGCGACTACCGCGGGTTCGACCTCGACCACGACGGCATCGGTGACATCGAGTACCGCGCGGATGCGCTGTTCGAGAACTTGATCGATCGCGATCCGCGACTGCGCTTGATGTTGTTCAGTCCGGCGCAACACGCGATCGGTATGGCCGCGCGCGCCTTCCCGGTGGTCAAGCCGCGCCCGAAGATCGAAGACCACCATCCGCTGATGTCGCCTGTCGCGTCCGCAGCCGTCACTCAGCTCGAGCGACCAGAGAGCGGCGGAGGCGTCGCTGCTGCCCTGCTCATTGCGATCGCGATCCTCGCGCTCACCCCCGCGTGGATCGGTCGCCGCGGTCTCTCGCCCGGCCATTTGTTCGGACTTTCATTCGGCCGCCAAGGCCCTCACTCGAAGGCACCGCTCCCGTGATCTCACTCTTTTCATGATCTCCCTCTCTCATGTCACAAAACGATTCGGGCGCTTCGTCGCGCTGAACGACGTCTCGCTCGAGGTCGAACGCGGTGAGATCATCGCGCTCTGGGGCCCGAACGGCGCCGGCAAAAGCACACTCGTGCGCTGCCTGCTCGGGCTCCTGCCCTTCCAAGGTAGCGCGCACATCGGCGGTATCGACGTCGCGCGTCGCGGCAAAGCCGCGCGCCGCCTCGTCGGTTACGTTCCGCAGGAGCCGGCTCTGTTCGATGACTTGCGCGTCGACGAGGCGGGGCTCTTCTTCGGCCGACTGCGGGGCGCGGGCCGTGAAGAGGTGCGCCGCATGCTCGACGAAGTGCAGCTCATGCCCCACGCGAAGAAGCGTGTACGCGAGCTCTCAGGCGGTCTGAAACAGCGCCTCTGCCTGGGCCTCGCGCGACTCACCGATCCGCCGGTGATCCTGCTCGACGAGCCGACGGCGAGCCTCGACGCCGCCACGCGCGCGGACGTGCTCGCCGATGTTGAGCACCTGCGCGAGCGTGGCAAGACCGTGCTGCTGATCTCGCACCGGCCCGAAGAGGTGCGGCAGCTCGCCGATCGAATCGTGACCCTCGAGGCCGGCAAGGTCGTCGAGATCGAACGCACCGGGCGCCATGCACCCGAACGCCCGCTGCTCCACGTCGTACGCGACTCCCAGCTCGAGCCCCGCTCACGTGAGGTCCGCCCATGACACAGAAAGCTGCATTGCCGGGCGAAGTCGAAGTGTCGGCGCACGGCCCGGAGCGATCCTTCGCGCTGCGTACGATCTGGACGCTGCTCCAGCGTGAGCTGCGGGATTCGCTACGGAACAAGTGGTTCCTCCTCTACACGCTGTCCTTCGCTGGACTCGCCCTCGCCCTCGCTTACCTTTCGAACATCGGGACCGGGCTCGCTGGCATGGCAGGATTCGGGAAGACCGCGGCGAGCCTCGTCAACCTGACGTTGCTCGTGGTGCCGCTCATGGCGCTAACGATGGGCGCGGTGTCGCTGTCGTCCGAGCGCGAGCGAGGCATGCTCGCCTACCTGCTCGCCCAGCCCGTCAGCCGCTACGAGGTGTACTTCGCGAAGTTCCTGGGCCAGGGCCTCGCGTTCTCGGGCGCCATCGCGCTCGGTTTCGGCCTGAGCGCGGCGGCGCTGGCGCAGCACGGCCTTGGGGACAGCGCGCTGTTCCTGCGACTCGCCGGGTTGAGTGTCTTGCTCGCGTTGTCGCTGCTCGCGATCGGCATGTCGATCGCCGTGTTCGCGCGGCGCTCGGCGTCCGCGATGGGGATGGCCGTGTTTGCGTGGCTCGCGGTGACCCTCCTGGGCGACCTCGGGCTGCTCGGCGCGACGACGTTCCTGGACCTCGAAGTCAAGGACATGTTGACCCTCTCGCTGCTCAACCCGACCCAAGTGTTCAAGCTGGGCGCGATTCAGGGTTTCGACGCGACTCTCGATCTGTTGGGTCCGGCGGGTCTCTACGCGGTGCGCACCTTCGGCGATCGCCTCGCGTGGCTCTTGGGCGGCGCGCTCGTGGCGTGGACCTTGATCCCGCTGCTGATCGGCGCCTTCTTCTTCGCCCGCCGCCCACTATGAGAGTTCGTACTCAACTGCGCCTCGTCGCTGCGCTCGTGGCCGCGCCCCTGATCCCGTCGCTCACCGGCTGCAACCGCGCCCCGCTCGACGCGCCGATCCCGCCGCCGTCGATGGTCTTCGGCGAAGACATGTGCGACGAGTGCAGCATGATCATCAGCGAACAGCGTTACGCCGGCGCGATCGGACTTCGAAACGGCCGACGCATCAAGCATCTTTTGTTCGACGACATCGGCGAGATGTTCCTCTACGAGCTGCCGCCGCATGACGACATGCGCTACTTCGTGCACGACCTCGAGAGCGCAGAATGCCTCGGCGCGGACGAGGCGCACTTCCTGCGCAGCAAGAAGCTGCGCACGCCGATGGGCACTGGAGTCGCTGCGTTCGCGAAACCCGAGGAACGCGACGCCGCGCTCGCGCGCCTCGGCGGCGAGGCGCTCACGCTCGCGACGTTGCGCAGCGGGCAGGAGTCTCCTTGACGCATTGGGTGCTCGGCCTGGCTCTCTCCTGCGCCGATACACGGAAACGCGAATCCTTGATCTCGACGCGCTAGGACTGACACCATCGCGGCTCAAGCCCAGTCCTCTCGTGGCTGGACGAGCCGCCGCGATCCTGGGTGGGGCGTCGCTACCGCGACCCCGACGACTACCAGCCGTGCACGACCGACGTCGTGCGGCGGGACCCATCCCGTAGCGTCGTCCAGCGTGTTCTCCATGCCCTCGACGAACCCTGGGCCCATCTCGAGACCTTCCTCGCCCGCTTCGTCGACGAACACGGAGGCCGCACGCTTCCGGCCTACGTCGAGCAAGAGCTGCGCGCAGCGGCGACCTGCGGGGACCTGGCCCACGGGTTCTGGCGCGTGCGCTGCCCGGACTGCGCTTCGGACCTGCTCGTCGCGTTCTCGTGCAAGGGTCGTGGGTTCTGCCCGTCTTGCTGCGGTCGACGCATGGCGGAGGTCGCCGCCCATCTCGTCACGAACGTGATCCCGTACGTTCCGACGCGGCAGTGGGTGCTCACGCTGCCCTGGGCGTTGCGTTTCCGTCTCGTCGCGAATCCTGCGCTCTGTCGCGCCGTCGCGAGCGCCTTTCTCGACGCGGTGTTCGCGCACCACATCCGCGCGGCTCGGGCCGCAGGCCATTGTGAGGGGTACGCGTCGTACGCCCATCCGGGAGCCGTCAACTTTGTGCAGCGATTCGGGTCATCTCTCCAAGCGAACGTTCACTTCCACGCGCTCGTGCTCGACGGTGCCTACGTCACGCAGCACGCGGGCGACCTGCCGGTCTTCTGCCATTCCCCACCACTCACGGATCTCGAGGTCGCGCGCGTCCAGGTCGACGCGCGCAGTCGTATCGAGCGTGTCCTACGCGCGCGCGGCCTCTTCTCGGAGCCCGGCGAGGAGCCGCCGCCGCTGGAGGGTGCCGAGGACTCCGCGATGCCGATGCTCTGGTCAGCGTCACTCTTGTCGCGCACCGCGGGCGGCGCAGGTGACAAGGTCCCGCAACCCGTCGATCCGTCGCTCGCATCCGCGCCGCGCGAGCAACAACTCGATTTGCCCCGCGGCACGCTGATCGCGACTTCGGATGGCTATTCGCTGCACGCCGCGACGCGCCTTGAGGCTGACGCGCGCGAATCGCTGGAACGTCTTCTTCGGTACATGGCGCGACCGCCCCTCGCCCAGGGTCGCCTCATGCTTCGCGAGGACGGCGAGGTGATCTGGAACCTCCGCAAACCGTGGCGCGACGGGACACGGGGGTTCGTCTTCGACCCGCTCACTTTCATTGGCCGTCTTGCCGCACTCGTTCCCCATCCTCGCGAGCATCAAATCACGTATCACGGCGTGCTCGCGCCAGCTTCGCCATTGCGCGATCACGTCGCGCTGCGTCCACCCACGTCGCGAACGCACGGCCGCAAGCCGACTCCATGGCGAACCACGGCTGCCGCCCGTGGCCGAGCTCGACGACCCCCGACTCGAACACCGGCGCGATGCCGGGATGCGAGAGGCGCGAGAGCAGCGCGATCTCGCGGTCGAATCGATCCGCGCCGGCTCCGGTCGCCTGATCCATGCGCAAGAGTTTCACCGCGACAGCTCGATCGGGCGCGGACTGCGGCGCGAGGTACACGACGCCGTTCGAACCGAAACCGAGCAGACGCAGAACGCGATATTAGCCGATCGTCTCGGGCAGCGCTGGCCGAAACGGCTCGGGGACCCGCTCACGCGGTGGCTCGAGGAGGCTGCCCAGGTCGTCGGCCTGCTCGACCAATCCGATCGCCTCATCGAGCCCCGGTCCAGGCGGCAAATGCTCGATGAGAAAACGACGGCGCTCGGGCGGCGGCCGATCGAGCGCGGCGTGGAGGATCTCACGGTACGAAACGGGCCTAGGCAGGTGATGGGCTCGAGTCATCCGAGCAGCAGTCTGCGCGAGGGCCGCGCTTCCGGCAAGAGCGGCCGCGCTCTGTGGCGGGAGGGGAGTGCAGGTGACGCGCGACCAGATCAGGAGCGGCTCGAAGGGCCCCGTGTCGACGCGCGTTCGAGCGCCCGTTGCAGCGCCCGCACGACGCGCTCGACGTCCGCCTCCCCCATCCCCGGGCTGACCGGTAACGAGAGAACGCGGCGGCCAGCAGTCGTCGCGATCGGAAAGGCGTCGGGGCTCCATCCGAAGCGCTCGCGGTAATAGCGGTGCTCGGGAATCGGACGGTAGTGCACCGCGAGCCCCACCCCCTCGCGCGCACACGCCTCGAGCACCTCGTCCCGGCCCTCGACACGCACGACGTAGAGGTGGTGCGCATGGCGCGCTCCCGCTGGCGCATGGGCAGGCCGCTCGACCGGCAGCGGCTCCAACAGCGCGTCGTACGCCTCGAAGATCGCGCGCCGTCGCGCGTGGTTGGACTCGATTCGAGCGAGCTGCGGGATCCCGAGCGCCGCTTGGAGATCCGTCATGGAGCACTTGTAACCATGCTCCAGGACCTCGTAATGCTGCGCGCCCCGCTCGAAGCGCGCCCAGGCGTCCACGTCCACGCCGTGCGCGCGGAGTCTTCGAATGCGCTCGATATCAGCATTGCGCCGAGCAAGCACCATGCCACCCTCACCGGTCGTCACGTTTTTTGTCGCGTGAAAGCTGAAGCACCCGAAGTCGCCCCACGTACCTGCGGCTCGGCCGTCGACGCGAGTCTCGATCGCGTGAGCACAGTCTTCGATGAGGACGAGCTCCCGTTCGCTCGCAATACGCGTATATTCGACCAGGTCGCACGGATAACCAGCGAAGTGAACGATAAGGAGCCCGCGTGTTCGGGGAGTGATCGCTGCCTCGACGGCGCCGGGATCGATTACGAGTCCGCCCGGAACCACGTCCGCGAGCACCGGCGTCGCGCCGACCTGGACGATCGCGTTGACTGTGGCGCAGAAGGTCATCGGCGTCGTGATCACTTCGTCCCCGGGGCCGATCCCCGCGCACACGAGCGCCAGGTGCAATGCGTCCGTGCAAGAATGAAGCGCGGCCGCCTCAGCGACGCCTTGGTAGCGCGCGAACGCGTCCTCGAAAATACGCACGCGCGGTCCCGGGCCTAGCCAGCCGCTTGCGAGGCAAGCGAGAACCTCCTCGCGTTCGGCGCTGCCGATCGTCGGCCGCCCGACGACGAGCTCGTTCTCCTCCGCATTCGCATCCATGCAGGCAGAGGATAAGAAGGTCGGGCGCGCTGCGTTGACCTCGCAGGCAAATGCGACGAACATGCGCCGATGATCAGCGACGAGGACATGCCTCGGATTCCCTCCGATCCACACGGGCGATTGCGCCGTGTATTCACGCCCGAGTTCATAGGCCTACGCCCCGTGACCGAGGCCGATTGGCCGTTTCTCTATCTGGTTCTCGAGGAACGTTACGCACACGAGCACTCCAATATCCCGGGCATGGCGCAGGCGCTTCTGCCGACATTCGACGACCACTGCGCATATCTGCGGACCGAGCCGTATCGTCGCCTAGAGGTCATCGTCGCCGACGGCCGCGATGCTGGTTTGATGTACCTCACCCATGACGACGTGGGTGGCTGCTTCGTTCTCGACGCATTCGCCGGGAGAGGCCTCGCGCTCGCGGCTTGTTACACATTCTTCCAGAACGAGCGCTATCCGATCACGGCCCACTTCAACGCCACGAATCGCGCTGGCTGGCGAACCGCAGATCGGTTGGGCTGGACACTCATTCGGCGCGAGCCAGAGCGCCTGACGTATGAACTGCGTCAAGCGCCGCTCGACCCGTTCACTCGGGTGCGGAAGCGACGGAGTTGACCCCGGATTCGCCGTCGCGCGCCCCGTCGACCGGCCCATCGACTGGCCCCTATGCGCCATTCGACGCGCGCGACAGTGCGCAGGTCATGTTCGACGATCCCGCGCGTTCACGGACGGCGAACACCCGTTCGTTCCCGTGGCGGTGGGGCCCGAGTGCCACGGCACCTGCAGCCCGCGCGAGGGCACGCAGTGAGTAACGCGAAGCAGCTTCGGTTCGCCAGGCGTACTCCACGTCCACCGAAGCGACCCGAGGTGAATGAGCGTAGAGCAATACATCGAGGTTGAGCTCGCCGTCGCCGAGCGTGAGGAACCTCGCGCGAGGCTCGGTCCGAAACGCGCGCAGCGGGGCCGACCGCAAACCGGACCGGGCGCGCGCGCGCAACGCTAGCAAACAGCGCGCGGACCATGAGCCAGCCCTACGAACACCGAGCGGGCCCCGATCCGTCGGAGTCCCGTACACGAGATCGGCCCCGGCCGCGAGGGCGGCGACCAGCGCGGGAATCACTTCCGGCGGGTGAGTGAGATCGTCGTCCATGGTGATGACGGCCTCCGTGCGAGCCTCGAGAGCGCCGCACACGAGCGCCGCATGTTGACCGAAGTTGCCGTCGAGGTCGACTCCGCGCAGCCACGGTTCCTGTGCCGCGAGCGCCGCGATCGCTCTCCAACTTCCGTCGGCGCTCCCGTCGTTCACAAAAACGACCTCGAGCTCCTTCGGCGCTCCGAGCGCACGACGGAGCTGCGCGAGTCGCGGAACGAGGCGCGGGAGATTCTGTTCCCCATTGAATACGGGGACGACGATGGTGGTCGAGAGCGCGAGCACGTTCGCGACGTACGATAAGGGCGAGCCGCACCTCGCGGGAGGAAGAGTCCCATCGTTCACCCGTTTCGAACAGCCCACTCCGCAGCCGATCCGACCCGAGCGCCGGCGCGCCGCGCTACGTTTGCGCTCCTTCTCGCCGTCGTGCTCAGTTACTTCGCGCTGCACATCGCGCGCGGGGACGTGCTCTACACGCACACAAACGAGCCCGAGGTCGGTCGTGGCGCGGAGGAAGCGACGGTCGACGACTTGTGGCACGCGGACACCGCGGCGCTCTACGTGCCCGAAACGGCCGCGCATCTCGCCCGCGAACACTCGGGTTGGCTTGCGACCTGGGCGCCCACCAACGGACTCGGGCGACCCCTCTTCCAGTTCGGGCCCTCGCCGACTTATGTCGTGCCCCATGCACTCACCTGCCTTACGCGCGATCCATTCTTGCACCACACGCTGATGACGGCGTGCGCGGTCGTAGGGACCGCGCTGTTCGGCTTCCTGTTCCTGGGCGCGCTCGGGATCGGCGCGATCGGCTGTTTTGTGGGCGGGCTCGGCCTATCACTCGGGCCGCTCTTTCCGACGTGGGACATGATCCCCCTCATTCAGTGGGGTTATTGCGGCGCGCTCGCCGCGCTCTTTGTGACCGAACGCTGGATCGTGACGCGGTCACCGTGGTGCCTCGTTGGGCTCACTTTCGCGTTCCACACCGTTCTCTTGACGGGCTTCTTGCAGCACGTCCAAGGGCTCGCGTTGATCGCAGCAGGCTGGGTTGTTCTACGGCTTGTCTGGCTCCGTGATGCCTCCGTACGCGAGCGTGTGGCCCTCGGACTCGGCGTCATCGGCGCAGCAGCCTTCGCGCTACTGACCGTCGCGCCGGTTTATCTGGACCTCTACCACGAATGGGCACGCTCGACACGCGCGGTGACTCCCCAGGTATTCGATCCAGGAGCGCGCCCAAGTGTGCTCTGGCCCGCGTTGATCGTCGCGCTCTCGGCCGCGGAGCCCGGCGACGTCGGGATCTCGTTCGGTGCGCTCTACTTCGTCTTGGTGGTCGTCGGCGCAGTGTTCCCGCGCGCCGGAGGTCCAGGGGCGCACGACAGCGGACGCCAGGACAGCGGACACATCGGGACCTGGTATTGGACCGCGACGATGGTGACATTCCTCGCCGCGACAGAGTCCGAATCGGTGAATTGGTTGCTACGCGGCCTTGGATTCGGCGTCTCCGACTGGCCGCCCATGTTCACCGCGCACTTGCCAGCGGCTGTGCTCGCGGCGCACGGCGTCGACACGCTGCTCCGGAATCGGACGCGGCGCGCGAACCTCATCGTCCGCGGCGCGATCGTCACTGCGCTCGCAGTTGGGTTGATTGGGGTCGCGCTGAATGGTCCAGCGACGGTTTCTCCCGCACTGCTCGCAGCGACCGTCCTCGGCGCTGCCGGTGTGCTCGCGGTGTCGTTCTTGCGCGGCAGCATACTGCGCACAACCCTCATGCTCTCCATCGCGCTCACCAGCTCGCTCGCGACGGCGTGGGAGGTCGTCGTCTGGCGACCGCGCGCATCGATCGCGACCGACAGCCCGCTCGCCGCAGCTCTGCGCGCGCGCACGGCAGACGGTTCACGCGCTCTCTGGGTCGGTGGATTCCCGCCCGGGCGACCGTGGCTCGAGCCCAACGTGGACGCAGTACTCGGGACCAAGAGCCTCGCAAGTTACGACCACCTCCCTTCCCGCGCCTACCATGCCTTCGTCGCGCGATTGCGCGCGCCGGAACACCGCGGGCCCTACGTCCGGCAGTTCCGCGCCGCGTACACGCCGGAGGCGCTCGATGACACCTTCTTCGCCTTCTCGGGGGTACGCACGCTCGTCTCACGCGAGGCCCTCGAAGCGCTCGCCGATTGCTTCTACGAGGGACCCGAAGGGGTCAACGTCTGGGCCGTGCGCGAGGCCGGGCCGCTGCAGGCGCTCGTCGCATTCGACGACGAAGACAGAGCGTTGCGCGACCTCGAGCTCGATGCAGAGACGCTCCGTGGAGCGGACCGAGCGATCGATGCGGACCGCAGCTCGCACGACGAACTCACGCTGACGTTTGCGCCGACGGAGAGGGCTCGACTGCTTTTTCTGAGCCAGGAGTTCCACGCCGATTGGATCGCGCATTCGACCGCAGGTCCGTTGCGCACGGTCACCATCAATGGGCTCTTCCAAGGCGTCGTCGTCCCCAAAGGTGTCGGGCGCGTCGAGCTTCGCTTTCGGCCCTACGCGCCGTGGATGTGGGTACCGCAGGTGCTGTTCGCGGCGCTCGGGCTCGCGTGGTCCGTCGGCCGTTTGCGTGCCATGAGAAGGCGGGCCGCATCGTGAGCGCTCGCCGCTCAAAGGGTCACTGGTCCTCAGGGGGCCACTGGTCGAGATTGCCCTTCACCCCGGAAGTGCTGCGCATCGCGCCCGCGCGGGACGAGGTCGGCGACGTGCTCGGCGGTGCGCGCACGTCTGTCCTCGCGCGCGGCGCAGGGCGCACGTATGGCGACACGAATGTGAACTCGGGTGGGACACTCGTGTCGTCCGAGCGCCTCGATCGCATCCTCGAGTTCGATCCGACCTCGGGCTGTGTCCTCGCCGAGGCGGGAGTCACACTCGCGGCGCTGCTCGCGCGCGCTTGGCCTTCGGGTTGGACGGTCGCCGCGTGTCCGGGCACGGCGCGCGTGACGCTCGGCGGGATGATCGCGCACGATGTCCACGGCAAGAATCACCTTCACGTCGGCTCGTTCGGGCGGCACGTCACGGCGCTGCGACTCGTGCGTTCGGACGGAGTCCATACGTGTTCGCCCGCCGCGGAACCCGAGCTCTTCCGCGCTACGATCGGCGGCCTCGGACTCACAGGGTTCGTCGAGCAAGTCGCATTCGGCCTGGTCCCGTTCCCAGGGCGTGAGGTGCGGACGGAACGCGTGCGGTGCACCAGCCTCGACTCTGCGCTCGACTTGTTGCGCGACCGCGCTGCCTACGACCACGGTCTCATTTGGATCGACGGCTACTCGCTCTGCACCGGAGCGCCGCGCTGTGTCGTGCTCCGCGCGCAGCATACCGGCGCCGCAACCACGCGCCCCACGTCGACCTTGAGTCGCACGCTCGAACGTGTCGTCCACGGCGCGGGACGACTGGCGCCACGTGGCCTGCTGAACCCGAGGGTGATGCGCGTCGTGAATCGCCTCTATTACAGCGGACCCTTCCCCTTTGGCGGTGCGCGCAGCGTTCGCACGGAAGACGTCGGCCGCTTCCTCTTCCCGCAGGACAGCGCGCACGCGTCGAATCGCGTCTACGGGCGAAGCGGTGTCCTCGGGCACCACTCACTCGTTCGCACAGACGAAGGGCTGCACACGCTCCTCGCCCGCCTCGCCGTGCCCGGCGACGAGCCCCCGCTCATCGTCCTCAAGGTCTTTGGTGACCACACGCCGACGGGACCGCTCTCGTTCAGTGGGCCAGGGATCTCGGTCGCTACGGGTTACCCGAATCGCGGCGCACGTGTTCACGAGGTCCTCTGTGACCTCGACCGCATCGTGCTCGACGATGGCGGTAAGCTGTATCCGGCGAAGGACGCGCGAATGGGCCGCGAGGCGTTCGCGCGCTCGTATCCCGAGGTCCCGAGTTTCGCGAAGTCGACCGATCCGGCCTTCGACTCGAACTTCTGGAGACGCGTGTGTCCGTCGACGCGATGATGCAGATCCTCGAACTCCGACCTTCGATGTGGGCCGCGCGGTTCGCCCGCGCGGCGAGGACCGTCCTGCACGTCGCGTTCTGCGTCGCGTTCTTGGGTTCGGTCGTGGCCTGCTCTGACGGCGAGAATGGCGCGGGCGAAGTCCCCGCGGTGCGCCCAGCGCAATCGGGGAAGCGGCCCGATGTGTTCTTGCTCGTCGCCGACACATTCCGAAGCGACCATATCGGGCGCGAGGTCGTCAGAAGGCGCGACGGTAAGCGACTCGCGCTCGTCCCGGCGCTCGATGCGCTCGCCGCCGAGTCGGTCCGCTTCCGCGCCGCCCGCGCCGTCGCGACCTGGACACTGCCGTCGCACGCGTCGATGTTCTCTGGGCTCTACCCTCCAGAACTCGGCATGGTGGACGGCCAAGACGGCCTCCCCGAGCGCGCCGTCACCATCGCCGAGCAGTTTCGCAACGCGGGTTATCGCACCGCTGCCGTTACCGATGCGGGGTACGTCTCCGCGGGTTTCGGCCTCGCGCAAGGCTTCGCGCACTTCGAAGAGGTCGGGACGGTCGAAGAGGCGGATCTCACGCGCACCTTGCGCGCGGTGGACGAGATCCTGGCGCGCGACGACGGACGGCCACTGTTCCTGTTCATCCAGAGCTACCGCCCGCATTCGTGGACCGTCGACGAGGCGCTCCGCGAGCGTTTCGATGATGCGCTGAGCTTCCGCCCGAACGCGACGTTCCGCTCACCGGAGTGGCGCGCGCGCCTCCTCGACTTGCTCCGCACAGCCCCGCACGGCGCGCCCATGACGGGGCCGGAATACGAAGAGATCGTCGCAGCGATGGCGCCGAACTATCGCGGGGCGTCCGCGTCGGCGGACCTCGGATTCGGTGCCGTGCTCGAGCGGCTCCGTGCGCGCGGCGGCCTCGACGAAGCGGTGCTCGTGTTCACCAGCGATCACGGCGAAAGCCTCGGCGAGCACGGGGTCGTGTCGCACGGCAACAGTGTCTGGGATTCGCAGGCGCGGGTGCCGTTCCTCGTCCGCGCGCCGGGGCTCGTGCCTCGTGACGACGAGCGTGCGGTGAGCCTCCTCGACCTGCCGCGCACGCTGTGTGGGCTCGCGCGCATCGAGCCGTACGAAGGCTGGCGCGGCATCGATCTTTTCGGGGACGTCGAGCGCGCCGAGCCGCTTCTGATCTTCCAGACGCTCCAGGCGCGCACGCGGTACGTCGCCGCGCTCGATGGCGGTAACAAGCTCATCTTTCGGGACGAGGGCGGGCCGCGCGAGCTCGTCTTTGCGTACGACGTCGACTGGGATCCGGCCGAGCAATTCAACCGCGTCGCGAGCGTCGCAAGCACCCAACTCGAGCGCCGCTCGCGCGCGTTCCTCGAATCGGTCTACCAGAGCCGCGGCGAAGCCGAGGCCGCGCTGCCCAGCGACGCGGTGCGCGCACAACTGCGGCAACTCGGCTACGCGGATTCGGAGGACGGTCGCTGACCGGCGGCGCGGACGAGTCCGCCGGAAGGTCGCCAACTCGGGCGTGGTAGGCGTCGGATCACGAAACGCGCCCACGAGAACGCTCCGGCGCCCACCGCGCGCAGCGGGACACGCGCCAGCACCCGCTGAATACGGCGCGGCGTGAGGAAGAAGCGCGCATAGGCCCACCGCACGTCGCGGGCAAGGTCGTGACCGTAGGCCCGTTGGTACCACGAGGCGTCGGCACGGTAACCCTGGGCCTCGCGCTCGACAGCGAGCGTCGCGCGTAGCGCCGCAGCATTCTCCTTCTCGGCGAGCGCAAAGAGCGGCGTGCCGGGCTGCGGAATGACCGTGAAGAAGTACGCGAGAGTGAGTTTGCTGTCGAAGGCGAACCGCATCGTGGCGCGAATCTCTTCTGACGTCTCGGTCGGGAACCCGAGCATGAAGAAGCCGCGCGTGAGGATTCCCCGCGCGTCGCAGTGGTCGATCACGCGCTTCGCCCGCGCGACGTCGAGATGCTTCGAGACGAGCTCCTGCAGTCGCGGCGTCACGGTCTCGATCGCGATCGAGATGAAGTAGGCGCCGCCGCGCGCGAGCGTGTCGACGAGATCCTCGTCCAGAATGTCCGCGCGCAAACCGTTGGGGAACGTGAAGCCGATGCTCCCTGCCCAGCGGCGTTCGGTCTCGCCCATGATCGCGCGTAAGCGCGGCTTGTTCAGGTTGAAGATGTCGTCGACGACCTGGAACTCGTCGACGCCGTAGGTCTCGCGCAGCAACTCGAGTTCGGCGAGGACGTGTTCGGCGCTGCGCCAGCGGAAGCGCTTGCCGAAGATGTCGTGGCAATAGCTGCACAAGTACGGGCAGCCACGCGACGTGAAGATCGTCGCGTAACGCGCGCCCCGCAGCATGCCGGACATGTTCTTGGCGCGTGCATAGGCGTCGAAGTCGACGAGGTCCCACGCCGGGAAACCGAGCCCATCGAGGTCCTCAATCGTGTCTTGACCCTCGCCTATGTGCACGGATCCGTCGGAGCGACGATAGGAGACGCCGGGCAAGTCTTCACCCAATGGGAGTCCCCCGAAGTGCCGCGCGAGGCCCTCGGAAAAGGTCCGGTCGGACTCGCCGCCGAAGACCCAGTCGAATTCACTCTGCGCGAGAATGTCCTCGGCGCGCTTGTGTGCATAGGGACCACCGAGCACGACTTTGGTGTTCGGATTCCAGCGTTTCACGTCCATCGCGATCGTGTGCGCGGCGCCGGATTCGCAATTCATCGCCGAGACACCGACCACGTCGGGCCGGGTCGATGCGAGGTGGGCCACGAGCCACTCCGACTCGAGCCGTCGGAGGCGCATGTCGACGACCTCGACCTCGACGGAATCCCCGAAGCGCCGCCGCAGTGCGGTCGTCAAATAGAGGAGGCCGAGGGGCGGCGAATCGGCGTGATCGCGGAACGACTGGTACGCTCGGAGCAACAGCACGCGCGGCGCGCGCCCGGAGGTCCTCGGGGCGCCGGAGGTCCTCGGGGCGACAGTTGGCTCCGCGCTGCACTCGACGTACATGGGTCTGAACCTACCAGACGAACCAGCGGCGCGCTCGCGGGCCTCTTTGGATCCGACTCAACGCTCCCAGGGTGCGCCACGGGCGGCGGTTTGCGCAGAGGCAATGCAGGATCCGACAACGCACGCAAAAATCGAATGGAGCGGTGGGGTTCCCGTGCTCAGTCCACACGACCTCGCTGCGCTCGGTCGTCCTTCCGCTCTCTACAGCGCCGCCCATATTGCGCTCGAGTGGGGTCTGATCGTCGCCGCGAGTTGGCTCGCGACGCGGGCGGGGACAGTTTGGGTACTCCTTCTGCTGGTGCCATTCATCGCGGCGCGCCAGATGGCCCTGGGGGCACTCGCGCACGAGGCGGCCCACGGCCGACTGTTCCCGTTCGGGCGCGGCAAGGACCATTGGAACCTCGTACTCGCCGAGCCCACTGTCGCTTGGCCGATCCTCATGTCCACGCGCGCCTACAGGAGGGCGCACCTCGCACACCACCGCTCGCTCTCGACGGCGGGCGATCCCGATTGGGTACGCAATCGTCCTGACTTGTGGCGACCGGATGTGTGGCGCGCGCAGCCGCGGGCCGCGCGCCCAACGCTTTTTGCGCGCGCGGCGCACCTCTTCGGATTCTCGCGTCGGCAACGTGGGCTACTCGCGCTATTCGGAGGAGGCGGCACACGAAGCGATCGCGTCTGGACTGCGGCCCGTTTCGCAACCTATGGCTGCGCCGCAGCATGCATCCATGCCACGGGTCATTGGCGCATCGTCGCGCTGCACTGGTTCCTGCCGCTCTTCACATGGTTCCCAGTATTGATGCGCGCACGTGGCTTTGCCGAGCACTGGGCGGTGCCCGATCGCGGTCCCCTCTCGGCCACTCGCACGACGCTGTTGTCGCCGCTCGGGAGGTGGCTCCTGCTTCCGAAGAACATCGGCTACCACCTCGAGCACCATCTGTTCCCGACGGCGCCGTTCCATGTGCTGCCGGCGCTGCACATGAGACTCATGCTTGACCCCCGCTATCAGCGCGAGGCCCAGGTGACGCGCGGCGTCCGTGCGCTCTGCACGGAGTTTCTCGGACAACCCCCGTGCACGGCGCGCGATCCGGTGATCGAGGCTCGTTGAACACTTCACCTCTGGAGAGTGGTAAGTTCTCCAGTTCACCCGCGTCGACGGCAGGCCCCTTGTCGCTCCCTCGCCCCGGCGCGCGACGTTAGCCTGCCGTGCGTCATGTGCCCTGATTCCACCAGCTCGGAGCCCTCCGCGCCTTCCCTCGGCGAAGGTCGTCAATGGGTCCGCCACCAGGCTTCGCTGCGCCTGCTCGTCGGCGCGACGCCACTCCTCGAGCTGCGTTGCCGCATGCACGGACGCGAGCACGTCGTCTACGCCAAACACGAGGTGCGGAACTTTACTGGGTCCATCAAGGATCGCATGGCGCTGCACATCCTCACCGAGGCCTACCGCACGGAGACGATTCGCCCTGGCGACGTGATTGTCGAGGCGACGAGCGGCAATACAGGCATCGCGATGGCCGCTATCGGCCGGGTCTTCGAGCACCCCGTGCGCATCTACATGCCCGATTGGATGAGCCGCGAACGGGTGCTGCTCATCCAGAGCTTTGGGGCCGAGATCGTGTCGGTGTCGAAGGCCCAGGGCGGGTTCCTCGGCAGCATCGAGCTGGCCGAGACCTACGCGCGCGAGCACGAGGGTGTCTTCCTGCCGCGTCAGTTCGACAACGACGCCAACGTGACGGCGCACTACACGACGACGGGTCCGGAGCTCCTCGCGCAGCTCGCCTCGATCGAGCGCGAGCCGACAGCGTTTGTCGCGGGGGTCGGAACCGGCGGCACCGTGATGGGCGTCGGGAGACTCCTCCGCGAGCGTGTCCCGAGCGCGAAGATCCACCCTCTCGAGCCCGCCAACTCCCCCACGTTGCGCACCGGCCACAAGGTCGGCCAGCACCGCATCCAAGGCATCAGCGACGAGTTCATCCCGAGCATCGTGCGACTCGGTGAGCTCGATCAAATCGTCGACGTTTGGGACGGGGACGCGATCTTGATGGCGCAGCGCCTCGCGTCAGAGTTCGGAATCGGGGTCGGAATCAGCTCGGGCGCGAATCTGCTCGGCGCGCTGTCGGTCGCGGCCCAGCAGGGCGAAGGCGCGGTTGTCGCGACGGTGTTCCCGGACTCGAACAAGAAGTACTTGTCGACGGCGCTGTGCGGCGAGGAGCCGTTGGTCGAGGGTTATCTGAGCCCGAGCGTCGAGCTGCTGGGCTGCCGCGTGATCGCGTGATCGTAAGCGTGAGCGCGTGAGCGGGATTGCGTGAGCCGAATTGCGTGAGCCGAATCGGCGCCGCGTACCTGGTACCGTACGACGATTCGGAAACCCCTACGACAATTCAACCGACGCGGAGGCCAGAGGTTTCGAACTCGACCCTCGTCTATTGCTCAGCGCACAGCACACGGCGCCGAGGACTCCGCGATGCCGATGCTCTGGTCAGCGTCACTCTTGTCGCGCACCGCGGGCGGCACAGGTGACAAGGTCCCGCAACCCGTCGATCCGTCGCTCGCATCCGCGCGGCGCGAGCAACAACTCGATTTGCCGCGCGGCGCGCTGATCGCGACTTCGGATGGCTATTCGCTGCACGCCGCGACGAGCCTTGAGGCTGACGCGCGCGAATCGCTGGAACGTGTTCTTCGGTACATGGCGCGACCGCCCCTCGCCCAGGGTCGCCTCATGCTTCGCGAGGACGGCAAGGTGATCTGGAAACTCCGCAAACCGTGGCGCGACGGGACGCGGGGGTTCGTCTTCGACCCGCTCACTTTCATTGGCCGTCTTGCCGCACTCGTTCCCCATCCTCGCGAGCATCAAATCACGTATCACGGCGTGCTCGCGCCTGCTTCGCCATTGC
>Ga0163144_10004464_pt1 | contig 31486 bp, 25 predicted proteins | sample OliLak19BULKMAT1_FD_123175 | JGI IMG/M metagenome (GOLD analysis project Ga0163144, IMG submission 123175) | Freshwater microbial mat bacterial communities from Lake Vanda, McMurdo Dry Valleys, Antarctica - Oligotrophic Lake LV.19.BULKMAT1 | ecosystem: Environmental > Aquatic > Freshwater >... | reverse complement strand
TCGATAGTCGCATCCCGCAACCAGGGCCACTCGTGTATCTGATCGACACGAGCGTTCGGAGCGGGCGTGGTACGATGCGGGTACTGCCGCTCGATGACGCTGACGCCTCCAAGGTCACACGCATCTTGCTCGTCGGACAGTCAGTTTCATTTCTCGGCGTGACGGTGACGCTGCTGTCACGCAGCGACGGTACCGACGTCGTGCAAGTCGCGCGACCCTAGTGGTGTTGTCCTCTGGTTACATGTCGGCAATGGCGAACAACCGCGTCGCCGCAAATGAAACCCTCGCCGCACCTCGACGTCCTACCTGCTTTCACGCCTGCCTCCCATAGGGAAGCTCGGCATAGGTAGGCAACGCGGGTCCGGGAAGCACTGGGCTTGCCAACAGCCAGACGACAGAGCGATACTAAGCGGTAGCCTAAAAGGCCACACCAACAGGCGGTAACTTCCGGATTCCGCGACGTGTGCCGGTCTGTCGCGGCATCAAGGTTGCCAGCGGGCTTGGGGTAGTCAGACACGTTGGTTTTGAGGTCCTTCCGATGCAACTGCTCTTGGCCTGCAGTTCTGAGGAAAAGTCTCACTCAGGCACTGGTGTGTTTCACGTCGAGCAGCGGAGCCGCCGGTCGTTGTTCGAGCCAGGGCATATCCAATGCGATTCGACCAATGCGCTCGACATGACCGAGCCACTGAAAAGCTATCTCGCTGGTGTGTGCTGGCCGGACGCGATTCCGCAGCTAATCGAGCAGCACTTTCAGCGCATTCATTCAACAGCGCGTGTCGTTCTCCATCAATTCTTTCCGCGGCAACCGTTGATGGAGAACCCGTGAGAACGCTTCGGGTCTATTTGTGCGCTGCGACGGATGGCATGCGGACGGAGCGGGAGCTCCTGAATCGGGTGGTCGTTCCCTTCCTGACGCAGGAGGCCGCAAAGCTTGGTTTTGCCTTCGAGTTGGTCGATCCGCGCGGTGAGTTGAGCACTGAGACGAGCGAAGGAGGCAGCGGACTGCAGACGCGGCTACGTGCAATCGACGGGTGTCACCCATACATGATCGTGCTGCTCGGCGAGAGTGTCGGACCCGCGTTGACTAAAATGGAACTGCAGTCACGCGGGATCAGTAGCGGGCCAGAGTATCTGTCTCGGACGCATGTCGAGCTCTGGCATGCGCGTGCGAAGGCTGGTTCGCACATTCAGGTCCTCATTCGCCACCCAGAATCGCCGCCCTCGCCTGATCCTGATTCAATCACGACCATTCCTGCGCACCGCGATGCGAAGTTTGGGGCGTTGACTCTGCTTAAATTATGGCTCGCTGATCAGGTTGATTCCATGCGGGATCGTCGTTTCATCATACTGCAATACGGGGTCAACGAGCTTCCAGCCGAGCTAGCGCTGCCGAGCTGTTCCGATTTCGAATCCGCCTTCGTCGCCGCATTCTGGGACTGTCTCTCGCACTATCTGGTACAGGCGGCGTCTACCGCTGGTACTGCGCCGTTACAGATCAGCTACTCTCCCAGCGCTCCCCTGTTACCCGAGCTATTTGAATTTATTTCTCCTTCTGCAGTGTCTGCCAGTATCGACCACTGGCTTGACCCTCAGCGCGATCAGGATTTAGTCTGTGACTTAGAGATCGTCTCGATGCAGAACGACAACGAAGAGGCGAGCGACAACAACGATTCAGAGTCGTTGGCAATTCTCGACGAGAACGTTCAGTTCACCGTATTCCGCCCTTCAGTTATCGCTCCCGAGACCTGGCATTCGCTGCCGGTCTATGCGCATCTCGCAGAAAAGCCGCCGAACGCGCCGACCGCTGAACTCGACCCGGTGGACGACGTTGCAGAACGTGCTCGAGGGTTACTCGGTGAGCGCATCAGGGAGTATGAGCCGAAGCGGCATGACAGCCACATTGCGATTCCCCGTTACGGTGAAATTTCTTTCGTCCTGGAGTTCGATGGTCTCCGAATTGACAGCCGCCGCAAGTCGTTCGAATGGACTGGGGCAGTGCACGAAGAGGTGTTCCGATTCATGGCACCTGTGGAACTGCTCGGCCGGACGGTACGAGGCCGAATAAGCGTATTTCTCGGTGCGATTCTGGTCACGGACATAGCGCTGGTGATGAGCGTGCAGAGATTGCAAATTACGGGTACAAACGGGCCTGCCCAAGGCGTGACAGTGTCACCGTACCGGAAGATTTTCGCGTCCTACTCTCATATGGATTCTCCCATCGTCGAGCAGTTCGAGGTGTACTCGCGGGGGCTTGGCGACGAGTATGTTCGCGACTGGCGGCATCTGCGAGCAGGGCAAAACTGGAGTGTCGAGCTGCAGCGCCTGATCCGTGAGGCGGACGTTTTTCAGTTGTTCTGGTCCGCAAACTCCATGCGGTCGGACTACTGCCGTCAAGAGTGGGAATATGCATTGTCGCTTGAACGACCGCATTTCGTGCGGCCCACGTTCTGGCAGATGCCGATGCCGACGAACGCGTCGCCGAGATTGCCGTCGGGAGATCTGTTGCAGCTGCACTTTCAATTCATCGGTGACGACCGGGATGTGGTGCGACCGGCACCAGCTGCGCTGCCACCGCTCCGCGGAAAGGGGGTAACCGCGGTGACGCGGACAGGAATGCAAATACAGGAAAGGGTCCTCGATTCGCCGATTTCGGAAAAGCAGGCGCCGAAAATCGTGTTACCGCCGATGTTCGTAGCCCCCGAGCCAACCGAATTGACAGCAACTCTCCTGCCCAAAGAAAACACTCTGCAAGGCGCTCCGCTTCCCTCGATCTCACCGCGCGAGAACTTGCCACCGGAGTTGGCTCCGATGCGCATTCGAGCGATAAGGCGTGTGCTCCTGCGCATCGTGGTTGTGATGACGGCGGTGCTGTTCGTTCTAAGAATCTTTTGGGGCTTGATGTAGATCGCGTTGGCGAGCCTGACCGTTTATAGCCTGCGTGTCAGTGATCGAGAACGTATATCCGCCCGTGAGCGCTTTACGAACTGACCTACAGCGTTTCGAGCATTTGTGGACACCTTGTGGTATAGGCCGCCGCTGGACTTCGAAAGTTTGCATTGTCCCGCTGCATAGGACGCTCACGACCCGATCCTTATCAAGCGATTCTCTCGAAATTGCCCAGACGCAGAAGTCCGCGAATGGCTTCCGCAAGTTCCCGTCGGATTCATGACGTGATCGATGAAGGCAGTCGCGAAGCCCTGACCATCGAGGTCGATGTGTCACTGCCGAGTGAGCGCGTCGTGACGGTGCTCGATCAGCAGGTTGAGATCCACTGCGCGCCGCGTTGGATCCGCGGCGGCAATGGCGCGAATGCGTGTCAGAAACGCGGCGGGCGTGCTGCGATCGGCGCGGCATCACCCTGGTGTCAATGCAGCCGGGCAAGCCAAATCAGAACATCTACGCCGAACACTTCAATCATACCTATCGAACAAGAAGTCTGTACGTGTGCGTCACACGACTGTCGACGAGGTGTGCGCTTCGAGTAAAGCCTAGCGTCAGCGCTACCGTAAGCTTCCCCGTCAAGGGCACAGTTGAAAGTGAGACAGGTCAGCTGAGGTCGCTCTGGGCAAACAGGTGAGGGACGGGACGGCGCCGAGAGAGTCATGCGTCCGCTCCGTGTTGTACCGCTGGCGCCACGCTTCGGTGAGATCGCGCACTTCATCGAGTGTCGTGCAGACCCAGGCGTTCAGGATCTCGGTGCGATAGGTGCGATTAAACCGCTCGATATAGGCGTTCTGATTGGGCTTGCCTGGAGGGATGAAGACCAGTGTGATCCCGCGCCGCTCGCACCAGACCCGCAGCGACTCTGCCACGAACTCCGGGCCGTTGTCGCAGCGAATTCGGCGGGGCGCACCATGGATCGCCACGAGCTGTTCCAGCACCGCCACGACGCGGTCACTCGGCAGCGACACATCGATCTCGATGGCCAAGGCTTCACGATTGCCCTCGTCGATCACGTTGAAAATGCGGTACCGCCGAGCGCTGTACAGCGTGTCGCCCATGCAGTCCATCGCCCACGTGTCGTTCAACTGCGCCACCGCCTGCAACGGCACCCGCACGCGTGTGGGCACGCGCTTCTTGGTCCGGCGGACCTGATTGAGCTTGAGCGCGCGGTACACGCGGTACATCCGTTTGTGGTTCCAGCGATGCCCGAGATCGCGCAGGCGATAGCGGCACTTCCAGAAGCCCCAGCGACCTTCCTGCGCGATCACCGTGGTCAACGCCGCGATGATCGGCGCATCGGCATCGGCCGGTCGCATGGGCGGGCGGTAATGCGCGGTCCGCGAGCGTCCGGCGATCTGGCAGGCCGACACGAGCGAGCGGTCATGCTCGTCTACCAAAATCGCCATGACAGCCCGTCGCACGGACCGCCCTACAGTTTTCGGCGAAGCACGTCCTTGATTGCGGCATTCTCGAGCGCCATGTCGGCGTACATCCGTTTAAGCCGCCCATTCTCCTGCTCCAGCGCCTTCAACCGCTGCAGCTCCGGGACGCCAGCACGACCGTACTTCGATTTCCAGAGGTAAAAGGTCGGCCGGCTGATCCCGTGTTTGCGCAGGATCTCCGCCACCGGCACCCCCGCCTCGCCCTCCCGCAGAATGGCCACGATCTGGGCTTCTGAAAACTTCGACTTCCGCATCGGATGCTCCGGTGAAAACCGACCCGAAGTCTAACTTTGGCTGTGTCCGATCCCGGGAAGCTTACGGCACGTGAAAACGAGTAATACCACAGATAGGTGCGAGCGCCAAAAGTAGTCCACCGAAGTGCTCACGCCGCGGGAGCTCAAAGGCCAAGAGAAGCAGCAGACAGCCTGGCCCGCAGGTGGCTCCAAGAATTCCGACAAGCAAGACGCGCTGGGGCAAATCGCTTTCACCGAAGAGATTGACCCACGGCATCGCCGCCGTGCCATACAATAGATCCCAGGCAAAAGCCCACGTGTACATGATCACGAAAGCTGAGCCGACGGTCAGCATGGTATATCGCGCCACCTTGAGCCGTTGCGGCAATTCTATCGCGGCTCCGTCATTTCGCGCGAGATATTTTCGTTGCACACGGGCTCCAAGCCGAAGAAGTTCTTCCAGTTGACTGCATTGCCGACGTAGAGAGGCCGGGATTACAACACTGAGTCCTGCACACGCTGTACGAGCGGAGATACTTTCGCACTTTTGATCGAGTCGCGTCGCGACCACTGACGTCACTAGTTCCACCTTGTGACATTGTTACTATTTCCTCCATCCCTATTATGCGACAGAATGACGATTCGTAACAATTGTTGAACCATCAGCGGATAAGCAGGTCCACTGCGTCTCATCAGGAACGCCTCGGTTGCGGAAACTTCGACGTGGTGCCGAGTGAACAATTAAGCAGCGACCCTCGTTCGCTGCCGCGTGCCGGCGAAAACGGTCTCCCTATCGCAGGGAGTGGCGGAGAAGGCCCCGGCGCGCGACCTCGGCCTTCGACAACGGTGCGGTACTCGCCAATCGTCCGTCCTCGCCAAAAACGCTGAGCGTACCATAGCTTCCGGCAGAAAGGAGGATCGCGTCGAGTTTTTCATCGTACAGAATACGGTATTCGAGTCTGCCGTGCCGATCATGGTGATGCAACTCGACAGCCCGAGGTGGGCTTCGTTCGGCGACAGTCGTTAGCGTCGGCTCGTCATTCAGGTCGAAGTATACGCGCTCCGCCTCCAGACCTCGCTTATCGTACTTCTGCCGCCGGCCTGCATAGCCAAAGCGCGCTACCGTCGGGCTTCGAGACGCGTTGAGGTACCTGCGCTCGACGAGGTTCCCGGCTTCATCGTATCGGTCTAGGGTGGCATGTATGCCGTCAGAATCTTCGACGGGTCGTCCCGCGTGGGAGAAGGAGGCCCGCTCGATTCTGCGATCCCAGCGATCGTACGAGAACCTCTCAATGGACTTGACAATAGCTGCCGTGTTATCGTCGCCAACTCCCAACATGGCAATCTCCTTCACGTTTCCACGAGCGTCATGGGCAGTTGTCCAGCCAACATGGCCGTCGCGGTTCGGAATCAGCTGAGAGGATGAGTCGGTAAAGAGACGCCTCGTCTCCAGGCCGCGTGCATCATAATCGTAGCGCGTCGTGTTATATCCTGTCGCAGGACGTTCTGCGGTGTCTGTCGGAGTATTTGTGAGCGTAAGTCCCCGAACGTCAAAGGTTTCGGCTACCCCCGCATATCCTGAAGGAGCGAGTGTTAGCCGCCCAGACCTATCAAGGAACGTCAGTCGGAGTATGTTACCCGCGGCGTCGAGACCGAATGCGAAGGACGTGAGCCCGCGTTCCATGGGGTATCCACGAGCATCAACGAAGTCTTGCTTGACTATCCGACCGACGGAGTCGCGCGCCCACAGGTAACCAGCGCTGCCAAGGATTCCGTCCTGTGGAAGCGGCTGGCTGTCGCCGCCAAAGAACATGGTTCGACGCTTCCTGCCGTATTCGTCGTACTCAGACTCGACGAGGTACTCACCAGTGTTTGGATCCGGGAACGGAGCGCCGTCCGGGCCTAGCGATCTGCCGCGAACATTATTCCCAGCAGCATCGAAGTCCCAGAGCACGCGCACAACTCCGTCGGCACGGGCGGCGGCAGCGGAATCAACTCCCAAGTATCGCGACGCAATTACGTTGCCTCGCGTGTCGAAAGATTGTTCCCATCCCGCGTATCCATTCTTTCCGAAAGCACCAGCACCGTCTACGCCGAGATACATCACGCGAGTGCGACGGTGGCTCTGATCCCATGAACTTATATATCCGTGGATCCCATCATCATCACTGACGGGGGAGCTATCTGGATCAAAGAACTTAGTCAGCAGAGTCTGGCCGAAATCGTCATACGTTGTTCGCTGTTCGTGGTATCCTCCTGAATTTAGATCTTCATCACGTTTTAGGACATAATTCGGTGTGCCTGAGGAATCAAAGTGGCCTCGCCGGATTTCGCGTCCCCTCTCATCGTATGCAATTCGGACAATCGGGCTGCCCACTCTCGGCTGCGTGAAGCCTCCCTTGGCGCCGTAGGAAGCCACCTCGACTACGTTCCCTTCAGCATCGTATTGCCGGACCTCTCGGGCAACCCAGTTCTTGTTCAGCGTCGCTCTCCCCGATGCGTCAAGATACTTCGTTACGCTGTTGTTGCCTCTGTCATCGTAAGCTCGTTCGACGGTTGCATACCATCTCCTGTTCAGAATGGGATTACCGTTCTCCCCGAGGCACGTCTCCCGAGTCAAATTACCGACGTCATCACGGCCAAACGTCCTGACAGCGCACCCGAGAGAGTCGCGGACAGGTACGCCGTGAAGGCCGATGTTTCGCGCACGCGAGACTTCACCCACGCTGTCTCGCTCGTACTCAACTGCGTACGCGCCCTCTGCACTGGGCCAGTACTCGCCCTGCGGACCAAGATTTCGAATGAGGACCGGCAACCCGAAGTCATTTCGAGTGATCGCATATCCGTAAACACCAGCGTCATTGCGCGCTGGTAAACGATCATCGTTCAGGAAGAAGCGTTGGTCCTCGAAGCCACGTGCATCGAACCGCTGCCGGACATATCGAATACCGGATGGTGTCTTCGAACAACCGAAGGCGCCTTCCCGGAACTCGGCGATACTTGTCGAGTCGGGGTAGATCACTTTCTCAAACTCAAGGCCGTCAGGGTTCAGCCAACGTTCCTCCGTCAGGCGGCCGTTGGCGGTTGTGATCACGATCGTGTAGGCGTCTTTTGCGACGCAATCACGACTCACCACGGCGCCAAGGATGCCTTCGAGCGGGTGTTCAGGGCGGCCGCCAGACCCGTTGACGAGCTCGATTCGGTGGGGAGATGCGCTGTGGCCTTTTCGGTACAGACGGTAAAGATGCCCGCGACGGCGAGCCTGCTTCGGCTCGAGTATTCCGCTCTCACGCCAGTTACCGGAGACTTCCACGATATTTCGTGAAAGGGTTACATGAATCCGGAAGCTCAAGTCCCAGGCGAGCCCAGCGCCCATGATCGCAATGCTCGCCAACAGGAGCAAGGCGCGCGCACGGTGTTGACGCTGTCTTGCCTCGTCAGCCTGAAGTTCACGTAGCGAACCACCGAGGAGGGCGGCTACTATCCGATCGCCTTCAACGTCTGGGAAAGAGTCAGTTCCCTTTCGGAGGTCAGCCGCGAGCGGTGGCGACCCGTTCCTGAGCGCTGGCGGGAAGCAGTTGAGCAAGCCTTCATCCTCTGTGTCTCCCCCAGCGATGACGCAGAGAATCTTATCCCTTCGTCCGAGCTTGACAAAGTATCGAATCTCATCGTCCACGTAACGCGAGTTTGCCGCATACGGCGAGCAGACAACCACGAGGTACGCAGACCGGTCCAGCGCTTGCGTCAGCGCCTCTGATAGTGCAGGATGGCCCACGAGATCCGTCTCGTCGCGGAATACTCGGTCAAGGCGGCGGCGCTTCCCGCCCAGCCGCTTCGCAATCGTCTCGGGAAGCACTCGTGTCTGAATGTGTTCCTGTAGCCAGCGAGCCTCACGAACGTCGTGGCGAGAATAGCTGATGAACGCGTCGAAAATTTGGGGAGAGCTCATTTTAATAACATCGGGGTTCACGTTTTCAGTCAGTATGTCGCCGGATGGATGCTCGCGCTGCGCAAATCAGCACAGCTCGCCGAGCGGTTGATCGCGACGTGTTACCGTCCCGTTGGTATCACGCGGGGGCAGCTGACGATCCACGCGGATCCCGGCGCGGCGATGACGTCCACCCGAGTCGCGATCATGCTGGCGCAGCTCGGCGTCACGAAGACGCATCCGCGTCCGCATGTCTCGAATGACAATCCGTACTCCGAAGCCCAATTCAAAACGCTCACGAATCGGCCGACATTCCCGGCGCGATTCGACTCGATGTAAGATGGCCGTGCACTGCACTGCCTTTTCATATGGTACAACACAATCTATCGCCACGGCGGCCTGGGTCTTCATACGCCTTGTGACATGCATCACGGTCGAGCGAACTCGCGTTGCGCCAAGCGGGCAGAGGTGCTTACGGCCGATTGGATCAGCCGGCGCGCACCACCGACGACCCCACCAGTTACTCAGCAAACCGTACCCGCCCGGTGTCTCGAAATCATTGACAGGTTCCGGCGTAACTAGTGAAGCGTTCGACACGACACCTGCAATGGCAGCGTCGCCGCGCGACCGCAATCAGATGAGGAGGCAACGGTCGCTTATTTACGCTTAGCGTCAGGTCATCCAGGAGCCGAACTCGTTGACGACTCCGCTTTTGCATCTTGGGCACTTGGCTGGTTCTTCGTCGGTGATGGGTCCTGAGTTGCCGAGCGGGCCTTCGATTTCGCACCTCGAACAGTGGATCATCGTTTCGAGTCCTGGCTCGGTCCTCCCAATCGGGACGGAGTCGAGGAAGAGCGACGCGGGATCGTCGAGTTCAACGAAAGATCTGGTTTCCAAGCAGTGGCTCGCGCCACAGTGGCGACAGTACAGCGCGTTAAACGAGTTAGCTTCGAAGCCGTGATAGCTACCGATAGATGTGTTCCAGCCACAGCGTTCACACTTGTACATTTGGGGCATTCGATGCTCCGCCGCTGTTTATGACTCTACTCAAAGCTGGTACGTCACCGTAATCCTCGGCGTCACAGATCCGCCTTAGCAGACGCACCCGCCGAATTGAAATCCTCCACCACAGACTCATCGGCGTTCAGGCATGCTAAGACATCTTCACGCACGCGCAAAGCTGGCGCGACACGTTCCTCCAGCACTACAAAAACGAGCATCGGCATTCTGGCCGACCATCTCCAAGTGGCGCGCCTACTATCGGCATCACGAACGCTACGTCTGCGGAGCGCCCCGCGGCGCCACCCTGCCGACGGCAGTCTGGATCAACCGCGGCGAGGATCAGACGGCCGAGGTCCGCATTGCTCTGTAAACTCCCCGCTCGACCGGAACCTGTCAATGATTTTGAGACACCGGGCGGGGACAGTTTACTGAGCAGCGGGTGCGGTCGGCGGTGGTGCGGGCGGGTTGATCCAGGCGGCCGTGGGCAGGGCGGCTGGGACGGGCGGGTGATTGACGAAGCGGTCCGGTGTGGCCTGATAGGCGGCCGTGAGCACCACCGCCCGCTGGGCGCGACGCGCGTCAGCGCGGCCGTGATGCATGTCACACGGCGTGTGCAGGCCCAGACCGATATGGCGATGGATCGTGTTGTACCAGACGAAGAAGGCGGTGCAGTAGGCGCGGGCATCTTCCATGGAGCCGAAGCGCGTCGGGAAGGTGGGCCGATACTTGAGCGTCTTGAACTGGGCTTCGGAGTACGGATTGTCATTCGACACGTGCGGACGCGAATGCGTCTTCGTGACGCCGAGGTCCGCCAGCAGGAGCGCGACGCTGGTGGACGTCATCGCCGCGCCGCGATCCGCGTGGATCGTCAGCTGCCCCCGCGTAATGCCCTCGCGACGCAAGCACGTCGCGATCAGTCGCTCGGCCAGCTGCGCCGATTCGCGCGGCGCGAGCATCCATCCGACGACATAGCGACTGAAGACGTCGAGCACGACGTAGAGATGCAGCGCACTCCACGTGGTCGGGCCTTTCAGTTTGGTGATATCCCAGCTCCACAGCTGATTGGGCCCGGTCGCCAGCAGCTCAGGCGCCGTATACACGGGATGCCGGCGCTGTGCCCGGCGCTCGCGGACCTCGTGCGCGTCCGCGAGCAGCCGATACATCGTCCGTTCGGCGCAGAGATAGCGCCCCTCGTCGAGCAGCGTCGCGTAGACCTGCGCCGGCGCGAGATCGACGAAGCGGTCCTCGTGCAGCACCGCGAGCACCTGCGCGCGTTCGGGCGCCGCGAGCGCACGTGCCGGAGCCGGCCGTCGGGGCGTGACTGTCGCGCGCCGCGCGCGATCCCGCGCCCGATAGCACGTCGCGGGGGCCACGCCGAGCGCGACGCAGAGCGCGCGGCGGTGGCCTCGGACGGCGGGACTCGTGAGCGTCGTCATCAGCGCGGCTCGCGCGACGCGTCGAGCGGCGGCAGTGTCAGGCCGATGAGTTGCGAGAACTTTTTTTGGGCGTCGACGATCAGCTCCGCGCGGTCCGCGCGGCGCGTCGCCTGGACGAGCGCGCGCTCCAACTCGGCGACGCGCGGTGCCAACGGATTGGGCGCGGTCGGCGCCGGTCCACGCCGCTGCGTCAGGGGCTCGCCCTGCCGGTCGGCGGCACGCCACGCGGTCAGGTGCGAGGAGTACAAGCCTTCGCGGCGGAGCAGGGCGCCGATCTCCCCAGGCCGCGTACACGCTGCCGCGGCGTCGAGAAACTGGCGCTTGTACGCCGCCGTGAACCGGCGACGCGTACGGGTCGGGGACACCCCGACATCAGGATTGAGCACACGCGTAGGAGCAGGAGACAACGGGACATCCTCGATCACCCTCGTACACTAAACTACGGGAAGATCGGTGTCTCACTCATATTGGCAGAGAGGGAAGCTGGGAGCCTCCTCTAAACCCGGGGCGGTTCAGACTGCATCCGGCCAACGAGTGGCGATTAAGTGCTCAAGGTGCAGAACAGAAGGTCCGCTGGGGTCTGCCGGCCCGATCACGGACGAAATTCCCACCAAATGCCCGCTGTGCAGAACCGGCAGCGTCAGCGAGACTGGATTCTGGATGACATGACGAATCTCCCCAGCATTTGCTTTTTAGTACATAGGCTGTCAATCGGTGAACGAGTGATCAGACAGCGTCAGTCGGCGGACCTGTTCGCCATGTCTGACCTGCCCAGGACTCGAAATGAGGCGCAGCGGACTGTCATGACCTCGAATTCTTCTCGATTCATCTCCACGCAGAATCGACGCTGCCTCCATCTACCGATTATTGTGCTCGGGCTTGCGATCAATGCCGCAGCATGCAGCTCGACGGTTCCGGCGAATTCCGAGAGCGCGCTCACCTACGATTCCCCCAATGCACTCGGTGCCGTCGAGGCATCCTTCGTTGACCTGCTTGACGAGCGAGGCGATAGCACGTCAGGCATGTGGATCAGTATCGAGGCCAACGCGATATCACTCGATTCTCTGATGCATACGCGGGGCAGCGAGGCAGAGTCACCCGCCGCCGACGGGCCTCACCGACGCCTGCTCGCTCGTGCCGCACAAGATCTGGCATCGAAGTACGATGCACCGCCACGCCGCGTCTTTCTGCGATTGCTCCCCGGCGTGCGCAACGAGCCACCGGTGTACCTGGGTACAGTTCAGATGGTCGACCATTGCGGTGCGGCGGCGAATTGCCCGGGGCGCCTCATCTGGCTCGACTCAGCGAAGGCGCTCTCGACAGAAGAGTTTCGTGTCGGAGCCTGGCGCGTCGTCGCCTCCCACGACACCGCAAGACGCGACAGATTTGCTGCCGTCATCGAAAGCAGCGGTGCCGACAGTTACTACGGGCACGTTTTTCAGCTAAACCCCACACCGCGAGCAGTGGCGTGCATCAGAAGGGACGCGCGCGAAAAACTCAGCGCCTTTACCTGTCCCGCCGCACACGATACCGTTGTTGACTGATCCCGTCCTTGCGACCTCATAAGGGGGGATTCGCCTTCGTTTGGCCAACGAAGACCGGAGGTATCGCTTGCGCCGTGTCACGCCACAGGCGTTGCAATCAGCAGCCTTATCGGCGAACTACGCCTGACCAGACTGATGTTTATCTTGGACTGGGGGAGAGCGTTCACGTGACAGCTGTACATCAAGTCATCGGAAACGCGAGCCGGGTCGTCGTGGCGCCGGTAATTGGCCTTGCGACCGTGCCGGATGGCGCAGCCCCCCCTCATAAAACTTGCCGTGACGCCAATTCCAATGCAAGCTCAACAGTTCAGCAGAATTTGCGAGTAGCTAATCGATAAGATATCTCGGTTCCAATTGACGGTTACAGCTTCGTGACGAAAAGGTCGCGACTCTTTAGTCAATAACACAGATGATTTACGAAACAAGGGAAAGTCGGGCCTGCGCCTGCCTGAGTTATCGACTTCTTGCGGCGCTCGTGAGCATCGATAGCAAATCGGCAAAGGCCCGACACCCTATTCAATTCGTGGAGGCTCCATGAGTATCTGGCTTTTTGGACTTCTTGTACTTATGACGTACGTCTCAGTTGACCGTCTGTTCATCCCGCGCATACGTCGGATGATTGCTGCAGGTGCGGTCAGCAGGACCAAAGTCGTTGCCTTGGTCGGAACACTCGCGGTGCTGCGCCAGCTAAGGTCGGTTGCTGCTCTGTCGCTGTTCGCTCTTCTTGCCGTCAGCTTGGCGATAGAGGCCGCGGCGCTATTCGGCCTTGCACTTAGCGTCGATCGAACAAGCGGTTATCTATTGCAGCTGAGGATGGCAAGCGCGGCACTTAGTTCAGTAGGATCAGGCTTCAGCGGACTGGTGGCGATAAGCATGTGCATAGTTCTGTTAGCCCTCGTTCGTCGCAACGCAAGGAAGCGTGTCGATGCTCTGTTTCAGCGTGGCTTGCAACAGCAGCATGAGGAGTTGTTCGAGGAGTACCAGGCAGGCACGCTCGAAGAACTGCCGCCAACTGCAATCATGACGGCGCTCGCAGCTGACTACAAGGACGCTCTGGACGCACGCGACATGATTGAGGCTGGCGTGCAAAGCGGAGACCTGAAGGAAATGGAGGCCGAGGAGTATCGAACCGAGGTCGCCGAGAATCTCGAGCGACTGGCCACGCAATACATATCGGCTGATATCACTCGACGACTCGAAGTGCGGATTGACCTCGATCAGGTAGCAGAGCCAGATCCGATCACTTTAATCGAGAAGATGAAAGCCGTTTTGGTATCCCGCGGCCTCGTCTCGTCATTCAGCGGGGCGTCGCGAGCATTATGGTTTGCTTCTCTGCTTCTTTTGGTACCGTCGCTTCTCGCGATCACCACGGGTCCAGCGAACGCAACCCTGACCGCGCGGATTGAATCCCTTGACCAGCTGCAGGTATCACGAAGCGCCGAAGCTGCAGAAAGCTCTTTCCAGGCGTCAGTCGCACAACTCCCTGCGACTGCCGTAATCGCTGATCTGGACAGTGCCGATCTCGAGAGAATTGCACGCGCGTTCGAGGATGCTTCCTTCGCGCTCTCCGGTCGTGCGGTTGGTACTTCGGTCGTGTCGGCGATTGCGAGGCGTCAGATTCTCGACGTTGCAGTTGCTCAAGAGGCGAGTGGGCAACTCTCGCGTGTGGCCACCCTTGCTGATGCTCCCGGTGTGGGAGCGCCTGTCGCGAGAGCTCTGAGAGACTTTGAACGGCTCGACGCCGGGACTGGTCCTCGGACGGGCATCGGGCGGAGATTTCGCACCGACCTGGCGGAAGCGATCAGCGTAAATCCGCTACTGCGCAGCCGACTGCGCGAAGCCGGCGCCACGTTCCTTCGTCCCGCCAATACTGATGACGTGACTCGGCTTCTCATGCGAGAAGCGATCGGTGGCGTTCTCGAGGGGGCCGGCTCCTTGGACAACACCTCGTCGCCATTCGCGCAAGCGCTTACCGACGTCCTTGAGCCAGACGTTCAGCGAGCGTACCGCATTGAGCGAAATGTGTTTCTGACGCAAATGGCGTCTGGTGGTTCGCTGGAGGAGGCACAAGCAGCAGTTCGTGTGCTCGAGCAACGATCGCCGATCTGGACAACGGGCGCGTTACAACGATTCGATGGGATCGTGAAGGACCGTATGCCAGGCGGACTCGATGTGCTGGAGCACTATCAACCCGCGCTGCACCGGTCTGTTGATCGCGTGGTGGACGAGAGGGGCGCCATTGCCGTGGCGAGAGATCTGGCTACCCGAACCCGCTCGTCAGGAGCGGATCGAATACCCGAAGTCACCGAAGCGCTGGCCGAGTACGACGACTGGTTCCCTGGCCAGCACGGGGCCGACGCTCGCACCTCACGCGGCTCGTTGCTTGCTGAGTTGGATCCGGACACGTATCGCTCCATCGCGCCGGAGAACTCGATCACAAGAGCCGAGCCGCTACTTGATAGCCCCAATACTGCTGGCGGGGCTGGGGGAGGAGGCGGTGGTTCAGGTGGTGGCAGCAATGGGCCTTCAGGATCTTCCGCTAAATCCGGCAGTGTGCAACGACCGAGCAGCGGCGCGGCACTGCTTTCGGAGGAAGCACAATTGGCCCAGCGAACCGTCAGTCGCGCCGGCACTGCAGCTGGCGCACTTGAGCGCAGCTCAGTGCCTGCCGCTCGAATAGGCTCCGACATTTCGCTAGCGACAGCCAGAGCAGCTGCGAATCTGAATGGCAGTGTCGGTCGGACCGTTTCCGCCGCCGCACGCGCTCGTAGCTTCGGGATGCTTCGTGGATTCGCAAGAGTTGGTGGCGTTGTCATCGGCCGTGCGGCCGACAGCTCGTCACGTCCCGCGAATTTCCGGGATCTGTCATGGCGTATTAGTGGCCAGAATGTAACTCTGTCTTTCAGCAATGCCAAAGGCGAGACTGTTTCGATGCCGCCTTACCGTGCCAGCCTCGTCTATCGGGCGCTCGTTTATGCGGCGGATGGCCGGCTCGCAACGGTCACAATGGTCACTGCATCGCCGTTGGCGGATCTCAAGATCCTGTTGCATCCGAGCCTTGTCGATACACCGCTAGGGTGTGCTACAATCGAGCTCGACCGATTCGTTGACATCTATTCAGGTGGGGAGGACGCTGCCTCACGAGCACGAGTGACTGCGTCGGAGTTCATATATGAGACCGACGCATTGTACAGACTTGCCTGGGCGGAGCGGGTGCAGCAGGCAGCAATCCCTGTCGACGGGATTCAAGACATCGCACGTGAATGGCTTGCAGACAGCGCGACGGAATCACTCGCGGCGGATGCAATTCGCAATAAGGCACTTATGGTCGCAGAGCATACGCCGATTGTCGGAATGTCGGCGTTCTATGATCAGACCCTTGTCGCTCGACTGCTCCCATGTGCACGAACGAGCACGAGCGTCGGCGAGTTCAGGTCATGCGTACGTTCAGCAGTTGCTGGTTCCGTAAAACCAGGCTCGGAATCGGAGCGCCGTGCCGCGACGCCGCCGGCGCAATTCATCATCTGGAGCGGTGTGCGCGAACGAAGTTTCAGGATTGACGATCGTCTCGAGTTTGCGCGAGGTAACTCGGCGCGCTCGCCCTTGCAGTTCATGCTCCAGGTTGCATTCACGTCGCCTGCCGCCTTCGAAGGCGAAGCGACAGAGCCGTGGGAGTTCCGCGCGCTAGGACCGTCGATCGAGAATGCCGTCAGGACAGGTGTCCGTCGCGATCCGTCCTCGGGGCACGCGAGGATAGTTTCCGACATGGAGGAGTTCACGCATCTCCAACGCCTGTTCAGGATTGCTCTCGGGCATCAGCTCGGTCGTGACTTCCCGGTCTCGCGGTTGGTCGAATTGGCCCGTGCGACTCGACCGTTTGGGAACGAAACCGCACGAACACCACGATGGAACCCCAAGCCCGACCGCCTTGAGGAGACGTACATTCGGCGCACTCTCAGTGGTGCGCGTGCGCTCCAGGAGGCACTGCGGGAACCCACTGGGCTGGATCCGGCTGTCATGTTGGCGGCGACAGAGTTCGGCGAGTTTGCATCTGCGTGCCTGAAAGATATCCTGCGTGCAAAATCTACGGCCGGATTTGAAAGAGTCTGCTCACTCGCCGACAGTTCGCACCGACTCAATCGCGCGTATCAAGCGGCTCGTTCGCGCGCGTTCAGGAGCGGTGAGGGTGAGAGCCAACAGTTGTTGGAATTCATCGAGAGACAGCTCGCCAACAATCAACAGGTTCGGAACGCGCGCCAGATACGGCGGTCGCTCAGGGTTCGGGATGACGAACGCGTGAGTCAACCCTGTCCGGCGATCCGGTGATTATGCAGCCGTCGTCGAATCTCCTTGGCGATCCTGAGGATGTCATCTCGCAGTGCAACGTGCTCGACGCACACCGGCGATCGAATTAGCAGTTCTGCGGCTTTGATCGCCGGTAGCGCGAGCCTCGGAAACCCCGCATTGATGAAGATGCTAGCCTTAAGTGCACTAGCCTCCGCCATGATGAGCTCGTCCCGAGCCTGCGCCGCCAGGCGTTCGCACTTTTCGATGGCATCTGTCGCCGCGTCATAGTTCATGAGCTCCTGCTGTGCGGAGGCCTGGCGCATGAGTGCTTTCTGTATCCCAGGTTCGTTGGCAAGTCGCCGGTTCAGCTCTTCCTGCTTCACGAAGCAGCGAAGCGCCTCCTGTCGCTTTCCGCGCCTCTGGAGGCAGGTTCCGCGAATCTCCAGAATCGCTTGCAATCCAAGGCCATCTCCAACTCGAGCAAGGTCGCCCTCTGCATCGTTCAATAGCGTCTCGCAGGCCTTGACTTCGCCATCCATGAGCGACAAGGCGGCCTGATTGACTCTGCTCTTTGCGGAGCCAACGGAATCTTTGATTTCGTCGCAGATTTTCTCTTCTTCACGGTGCGTACGAATTGCATCCTCGGTGAGACCGAGATCTCGTAGCACAACTCCGAGGTTGCCAAGACACGCAGCGAGCGATCTTCGGTCGCCTCGTAAGATTACCATCTGCTGTTGCTCCAGAAGTAGCGCCTTCGCTGCGCTCAGCATGCCCGATTGACGGTATGCGAGGGCTGCGTCGCCGAGCAATGGTTCGAGACGCGTGTCGTTGTTCCATCCACGCCCTATCTCAACCAGACGTTGCACGAGGGAGCAGGCGGGGCCAAGATCGCCCCTGCGCCGGAGGAGAGCGGCGACACGTATTGCAGTGTCAGGATCAGCTTCGGGATGCTGCATTGTCGACGCATACCCGTCGACAGGCGTTATCCCGGCCTCCGAGTGCACGGCGTGCCAGAGTCTCGACACGTCAGCTGCTTCGCTGTCCCACACGACCTTAAGGTAGCGCGAGGTACTGATCCACGACGTCACGGCGTCCCAATCCCCGGCAAATGCATAGTGCCACGGTGTCTCCATGAGCCCCCGAAGATTGTCTTGCTGCCGAAAGGACTGGGCCAGACGCCGATGGATCGCACGTGACGCCTCGCTGGTTCTTGCGTACTTGCCGAGTACGATGGAGCGCAGCTGTTCCGACGCCAGCCGAATCCGGCCTCGGACTTCGACGACATGTGGGGCTAGCGAAGCACGCAGCGGTGCCCAACGGGCGTATGGCACCACCGTCTCGCCAGGAATGATCGACGAAAGAAGTTCCTTCTCAGTCAGCCCCGATCGCGACAAGGCGAGAGCCGAAAGTACTGACGCGACCAGATTCGTCGGCTCTGCGTAGTCTCCTTCCAGTCGTTCAAGAATCAGAACGAGCAAGTCGTCATATGATTGGCAGGAAAGATACGTCGCGACGCGGTCAGCGATCAATTCGTGCTCACCAAACACACGTAGGTCTTCCAGTACGGTGATTGTGAAGGGAAGGGCGCTCGCTGCGGGTGCACCTACCAACTTCCCGACAAGCTCCGGTTGAAGATTCTTCCCAAGCTCCGTCAAGTACCCGTCCATGAGGCGTCGTCGCGCACCCTCACCAAGCGGTGCGACAACGGAAACACTTGCGCCGCGAGCCATGAGGTGGTCGGCCACGATGCCTGGCCGCGCCGTGCACAGTAGTCGAACATGCGGTGGAAGCTGTGACGGAAGCCACGGGAGGAGAGCTATGTCGTTCTGGCCGAGGGTGTCGATTGCGTCAATCACAAGGAAAAGGCCGTCGGTGCGTCCGATCGCGTCAAGTGCCAAGGCGAACTGCGATGTCAGTTGCAGCGGGTCTGAGGCCGGTTGGGGAAGCCAAGGTGCGAGCGTTCGGGCTGCTTTCACAAATTGGTATAGCAATGCCGTCCAGTGTGCGCTGGACTCCGACGTTTCCGCAGAGTAGATAAATATTGCCTCAGGCTTGTACGCCTTTGGTTCCATTAAACGAGACATCGCGGCTCGTAATCCCCGAGGCCTGACCGGATGAGGTTCACGGTGCTGTTCGAGTGCTGCGCGGGAAAGTAACCAGTTCGCTACTATCGCAGTCTTGCCGCAGCCTGCTTCGCCTGAGATCAATGTGATCCGCTGACGCGACGGCTTGGTGAGCATCGCGAGGCACTTCGGCCGTTCAAGAACATCGCTGAACCATCGGGCACGCGATCGAAAGAATGCGGAATGGTCAGACGAGTCCGCGTCTGCTGTTGGATCGCAGACGCCCAGAGGAAAGTCCCTTTCGAGGACTGCGACCCAGTCCCTTAAGACTAGGTCGGCCAGTTCGTCCGGCTGATCGAAGTATTGCACCGGATAGCCGGATTGCTCGACGGTCGCTCGTAGTCGCATCGCTGCCTCGTCGACACCGGTGCGCGGTGGTGATCGCAGCAAGTAGAACTTCGCGCTGTCTGCTACTCTCCGTTCGCGCTCGAGCGCGCCAGCGCGAAATTCAATCTCTGTGACGCTCAGGCCGCGAGTTTCTTGCAACCACTGGTACCTAGCGAGTATGTCGGGTGTAAACTTCTCCGGAATCCATCCGTACCTGAAGCCTAGAATTCCAATGAAGTATGGACTGCATCTCTCTATCTCGCGTAAGCACGTCGGGAGAACCTGACCGTCGGCTGCCGCCTCATCCGTGATGCCCCATCTGAGATCCACGTCGGTCCATGTCACACCGCGCGTCTCGCATTGCCGGCGCAAGGGCGGGAAGGAAATCTTTGCGAGTCGCTCACGCTCGGCGACTAGGTCGCGAAAGGTGGAGGAAACGAACACGCGGAGGACTCTCGGCTCGGCTTCGGTCAGCTGACGTAGCGTTGAACGCATCTGGTGACTTTCCCTTGGATAAGGCGATGACGCGGGGGCCTACTTGAGAGTGCGCGCTGGCGGTGGCTCGAGGAGCACGTTGGCCGACGTTGCGAAAGAGACGCGATTCCGGCTACGAGAAGATCTTCGCAAACGCTGGCGCAAAATCCACTCGCCCCAAGAGCTCTTCGTCTCACTCACCTGCCAGACGAGGCACGCCACAAACCCTGCTGATCCGGCCGGATGGCAGGATCGTCAAAGTACCAGTGTACCCTTGCTCGAACGAACCGTCTGACGCGTTAGCCCAACCGAGTGCGCGGGTCCGCCAGGCTTGAAGGCGGCGATTCCGGTCAGGGGTGCCGCAAACGAAGTCGCGGGGGCCGCGCATATGGCCGTCCGCAATGAGTTCGGCAAGATCAAGAAGGTCCTTTCGATTGCGCGCCTCAGCGCCACGCGTGTCCCAGCCACGTGCCGTACCGTCGTTCGAGGCGGTAATGAGCTTACCCCGATTTAGTGGACGCGTACGTGATAGGAACTACGCGGCCACCTGCAACTGCGCTTCGTACACGGCGGGGCTGACGTAGCCCAGGGTGGAGTGCCGTCGCTTCCGATTGTACCACGTCTCGATATACCGGAAGATTGACCGTCGCGCCTCGTCCCGCGAATGCCAGTCGTGCTGCATGATCAGCTCGAACTCCAGCGTGGCAAAAAAGCTCTCCGCCACGGCGTTATCATAACAGTCGCCTTTCCGGCTCATGCTCGCCAGCATGCCGTGCGCCGTGAGCTCAGCGCGGTACGCGTCCGAGGCGTATTGACTGCCGCGATCCGAATGGAAGATCAGGCCCGGCGCGGGGTGCCGCGCTTCGCGCGCCATCCGGAGTGCGCTGGTCACCAGGTCGACCTCCATGGTGTCACGCATCGCCCAGCCCACGCAGCGACGCGAGCCCAGATCCAGCACCGTTGCCAAATACAAGAAGCCGTCCCGCGTCGGGATGTAGGTGATGTCGCCGACCCAGACCTGATTGATCGCGACGCTGGCGACGTCGAACTGGCGCGCCAGTCGGTTCGGGGCGATGGGATCGGCGTGGTTCGAGTCCGTCGTCACGACGCGTCCGCGCCGCCGTGGCCGTGCCACCAGCCCCCCGGCCCGCATGAGGCGCGCGACGCGCTTGATGTTCGTCGGCAGGCCCGCCTCGCGCAGCTCGTGCAGCACGCGCGGGGCACCGTAGGTCTTGCCACTCTCGGCGAACGCGATCCGGATGTGGGCCATCAACACGTCGTCGATCACCGCGCGCCAGCTCTCGGGCCGTTGGAGATAGGCATAAAAGCCCGCGACCGACACCTCGAGTACACGGCACATGAGTCGCACGGGAAACTCCCCCCGATGGCGGGCAAAGACGGCGCACCTCACCGCGACTCTCTCGCGAAGTACGCCGCCACTTTTTTACGAAGGCCTGCTCCTGGCGCAATGTGATCAGCTCGCGCCGCAGCCGTCGATTCTCTTGTTCCAGCGTTTCGCCCGCCACGGCCGCCCCCGCGCCGGCCACCTTGTGCTGCAGGCGCGCCCAGGCCCGCAGCTGATCCGGCCGTACGTCCAATTCCCGGCCGACCTGAGTCGCCGTCGCCCCGGCCGCCCGACGCTCCGCCAACAACCGCACCGCTTCGGCCTTAAACTCTGCCGTGAATCCACGACGCACACGCCGTACGCCCTGCTTGGTCAATCCCATGTGCCACCTCCGCCCCTAAATTAGGGCGAGTAAGGCGTCCACGAAATCGGGTCAACTCCAACTCCCGCCGAATCCACCAACGCGACCGAGATCACGGCGTCGGGCGCCATTCGCCTCCGCTCGTTCAGCTCACGACAGAACACAGACAGTAACGACGATTCCACAGTGTCCCTGCCGCCAGACACGACGGTGACGATCCGAGCTGCAACGTCGGGACCGACCAGCCGTCCACCCGTGCCGAACACCGCGCGCTCTGCCACCGATCGGTCGAATGCCGTCAGCCGGAGCCTGGCCTTCAGCATCGGTCCGAACTCCGGCAGCAGCTCCTCCACGTGTGCCAGGAACTCCTCGCGGAACGACAGCACAACCTTGATGCTGGCGCGTGCACGATCGAAGTCGTCCAACCGCTCCAGATCGCGCGCGGGCACCCGATCGAGCACCACTTCGGCCAGCTCATCCACAAAGTCGCTCGCATGGGCAGCCGACAGACCGCCACCCAAGGTGAACAACTCTTCGAACTGGTCGAGCACGATCACGGGCAGCAGCGGCGTCTGTCGCTCCGACCAGAGCCAGCCGTCAGGCCGATGACTGTACTCCCACAGTCGCTCACCATCCACTGGGCGCGGCCCATCCACCTGCGCGCGATCGAGCTCCTCGGCGATGCGGTCGCGCACTAGCTCTGTTAACGGACGTGCCGTCAGCGAGAAATCGAGACGCACCAGCACTGGCAGCAGGTCTACCGCGCGTAATTGTGGAAAGAGTCCGGCCTGGAGCAGCGACGTCTTCCCCAGCCCCGATTCGCCACACAGCAGTATCAGAGGTTCGTCGCGTACGAGCCGCTCGAGTCTATCGATCTCGCGGTCGCGCCCATGAAAGATCCTGCTCCCCGACTCCGGAAACGGGTCGAGGCCCGGCCACGGAAGCTCCGGATCCAGCAGCGACACGTCGGTCGTAGCAATGGCGCGTGGCACGGTCACGCCAGCCCCCCTGCCCGACGTGCGCGAACCGTTCGCACAGTCTGCACGAAGTACGACACGACATCCTCATTCGCCTGACCATCAGGCATTTCGACCCAGAGCGAGTCACGCATCTGCTGAGGAAGGCTCGCCTCGCTGTAGTCGACGTCGTCCACGCGGACCGGCGTGAGAAACGGCACGTTCTCGGCGATACTTTTGTGACGCTCGACGGCCAATGCCCACTCGCGGCGGAAGTATTTCTCCGCGCGTCCTGTGCGAGTCGCGAAAGCACCGGCACGAAGAGTTCACACCTGGCGATCTGCTCACGGATGCGCCGATCGTAGGCGTCGCCAGGCTTGAGTGAGTCGGATGAAGTACCTTTGTCGAGCCACACGTCCAGCCCTCGCCTGCGCAGCGCATCGGACAGTGCGCGCGCGGCGTGTGCATCGGCGCTTGCATAGCTGATGAAGATCGACTGCGTCGGTATCACCTCGGTGGTGTCAGTAACCCCGGGCGAATTGATGCGCCACGCAGCAGCGAGGTCGGCGACTAACGCTGCCGCACTGATCGGCAGAATCTCGGTTTCCTTGCTGAATCGCTCGAGGAAATGCACGAGCGGCACAGCATGCGCATCGGCGCCGGCCATCAGTTCCGTTTCGTCGCGCGCAGCCCCCAGTCGCTTGCCGCGCGCGATACGGAGAAAGAGGCGCGCTAGCCAATCGGGGTACCGACAGCCGAGCAACAGCAGGTGACTCTTTCGGAGCTCGCCCATCAGCTCCGGGAGATTCGGTCCATACTCCTTCAGCGCCAGCAAACCCTCGATCGTCTCCTCCTCGGTGACTGCGAAGTTGGTACCGGGATTCGTGGCGGTGCCGAACAGGTGGTACACCATGGCCGGCGCACTGCGCCACGACGTTAGGAGATCCTTCAGCTTGGCATCGGACGTGAATGCGCCGATGGAGGGCTCCGCTCCGCGTGCCGCGCGCAAAGCGATACCGAGCAGCGGATCGAGGCCGGTTGTGAGAAAGAACCTGAAGGCGCCGATGCTCGCGAGATCGCGCAGTGTCTGTATCGGCACCCACTCGGCCGCATCGTTCTTGATGATCGCACCCAGCTCGGCTCGAACCCGCTGCATCTTCGCCTTTGGACCCGTAGCGAGAAACGCCGCCGCCACGTCCGATAGCGTGCCATGCGGAGGTAACGCAATTTCAAGTGATGTAGCCAGCCGCTCGACCAGCACCTGACTGAGCGGTCGCGGCCCGGACGGCGTGTCGATGGCCAGCAGGTCGTCATGGACGATCGGGAGCACGTTACCCTGCGTGACAAGATCGATGAGCTGGTCGAGTTGGGCGGGCGAGAGTGCGAGTGTCATGGAGTGCGACTAATGGCTTTCGTTGCGGGGAGACCAATTGTTGAATCCGCTGCGGATGCGGTGCTTCCGCCAGCGGCCTGAGGTTCACAGTATGGCGGCGAGCCGAGAGAGACCGAATTGCGTGGTCTCAGATCATCCTAAGTTCTAAGTCTCACGAACTGAGATTTCCATGTGCGAGCCCCGCCGGCCCGGCTGAGGACAAATCGCACCCTCCAGGATGTCACGTTCGCTCGCACCGCTAATGCCGCGTTGTGCTTTGGTGGCCGCGCAGCTGGAAATGCTCACACGCCTGACACATCAGGCGGCACTCGGGTAACCTTGACCAATTCAGTTGTCGGTCTCACCAATTAGTCGGAGCATTCGATCTAATATGTCCACATTTCACCGTGCAAGGTAACCAGCGCGTGCATGGATAGGGTTTGCGACAGCTTCGAAAGATTGATTTGCTCGACCAAATCCCGTCAGTCTACCATGCCGTCATATGTGCTACATGATCGCTGTGAGCCTGAAGTGAACAGGTCGCGCACACGTTCCGGGTGTGGCTCACGCTCTCCGGTGTCGCCTAATTGATAACGTCGATTGCAGAAACGTGTCAACTGGATAACCCAGCGCAAGCCCGAAGCGCATGGTCGCGGAGGACGCACCCCATCCGTGCCCTTCGGCACCGCCAGATCACGCGGGCCCCTCTCTTTCTCCAGATCATCTCACGAGACTCTGCGAATGCCTTCCCCTCCGACCTCCGCCCTGCGACTGTGCCTGATCACCCTGCTGGCGACCGTTGCCCCTCGAGCGAGCGCTCAGGAGAGCACAAGTCATTCTGTCAGTGTACGCGTCACAGCTGCCGAGCTGCGCACTGTGGAGACTCAGGTACTAGAGCTCGTGAACACCGAGCGCCGGCGCGCGGGCCTTGCCGACGTGGTAGCTTCGCCCATGCTCGACGCAGTAGCGGCATACCACTCCACGAATATGGCGCTCCAAGGATTTTTCTCTCACGATGACCACTTGGGTGAAGACCCGAAGTCACGTCTGAAGCGCCTGCATCCCGCTCTCGTCAGCAACGTTTCGGAGAATATCGCGTATCTTTCCGGCTATGCTCAAGACACCTGGGCGCACGAGTTCATGCATCGGCTCATGAACTCGCCCGGGCACCGGGCGAACATCCTGACTGCCTGGCATACACATCTCGGCCTTGGTGTGGTCCACGTCGCCGCAGACGATGCAGTCTACCTCACGCAGAACTTCGGCACGTTGATCGCGGCGCGTGAAACCAGCGATGCCGCACTCGAGTGTCATGTGGGGCAAACGGTCACCATGATTTTTCAGTATCTCGGTCGATTCGACACGTCCGACATCACGGCAGTCATCCTGATTCCTGATTCCACGGGGCATCCACAAGAACCGCGCGGCGGCTTCCTCGTCGGGGCGACGCAACTCAGCGTGCGTTGGCTCGGTAGCGACCGCTTTGCGGTGGAGCTCGCTATTGGGCAGCAACCGGGCGAATACTTGCTTGCACTCGGCTGGAGCAATCGTTATCCGACTGACGGCAGAATCTCGATCCAGGTGCGTAGATCGGCGCAACAGGTGATCGGCTAGCCTGGGTGGGATGATACGCTACCCCACCAAGCACACGGTGAAACTAATTACGCGAGGTGATTGCCGGATCAGGTGTAACGGGCGCTGGCGGTTTGTGCCAACCAGCGAAAAGAACTACGCTCCATCGAAATAAATCTGCTCCCTGCTTTGTCCCGAAGTGCGCTTCAGCGATCAACGATACGTTTACGGCGTTTAATGCGGCGAGCAAACTTGGCAAGGCTAATCAACAAACTTTGAACTGGAGGATTAACCGTGGGATGCTTCTTCCGTAGTCTCTTTCATTTGTTGCTGTCAGCAATTGAACCTCCTCGCGAGGCATACAGCGCCCACAGACTGAGACCGGCCACATTCAGCTTGACCCTGTTCGCGTTGGTCAGCGGGCCGGTGCTTGCGCAGCAGCCGTCCGTGCCGGTCTTGTATCGTGACGTGATCACCATGATTGCGCAGGGCAGCGACGCTTCGACGATCACCACGCGTATCACGAGGCAAGGTTGCGGCGCTACCCTAGGGCCAAACGAACGTGGCGGGCTGCGTGCGCTCGGCGCAACGGGCGAAGTGATCGACGCAATCGTGCGGTCTTGCCGACAGCTCTTTGCAGAGGGTACCGTCGGGCGAGCGTTTTTGCAGGCGGCTACCCGTGAGACGTCGGCGCGGGTCAACTGCCTCGGCCCTAAAAGGTCTGACTGCGAGCGTGCCGCGCTGCACGCACTGTTCCTTCGCTCGCTCGAAGACACTCCTGAGCACAGAAATATACTAAGGCAGGTCGTCAGTAGAGACTGCACCGACTTGACGGTGTCCACGTGCGTCATCCAGGCGCAGCTGATGATGTTGGGCGAGTGGGACTCGTATGACGACTTCACGCTCCAGAGAGCAGACAGTGTCCTGTTTCTGGCGTGCAAGAAGGGAAGCGCAGAGGCGTGCGACGTTGGACAGAGGGTTTGGCTCGAGCATCCGGAGGGCCACCGACTTGACCGGAAGGATGGCTTCCGGCAGTTCGACTCACTCGCGGCCGTCCTGCGTGACAACGAACGACGAGCGCGCCAGAGCAGTGTGCCGGTCCTCGAGCGCCGCTGCGCCGCTTCCGATGATGCTGCCTGTGTCGAGCTCGCAGGAGGCCTGCTTTGGAACAGCAGCGGAGGGCGTGCGTCTCCTGACTCTGTCAACAAGGCACGCCTGCTGCTGCGCACGTCTTGCCGGCGTGGGAGCGCCAACGCTTGTGGTCGCGTCGGCGAAGAGTTGGGTTCAGAACTCGGTGACTTCGACGATTTACCTGCGGAGGTGGTATCGTTGGTGCGGCGCGGCTGCGGCACGGGTGAACGCCCAGGGTCTTGCGTTCTTTTCGCTCGGCAGTTGGAGACTGTTGACGACCGGCACCTTTCCGATGAACTTGCCGCCAGGCTTTATCACTATTCCTGTCGGACTTCATGGTACGAACGGCATCGCTGCAGCTTGGCGGCAGTGACCTTCGTCACGATCGACGCGCAGGAAGCTCTTCGCGCAGCGCAGAGTTCCTGCATGATTCTAAATGCACGAGAGTGCCGGGACGTCCTCGACACACTTGCCAGAGAACTTCGCCGTTGACGCACCGCAACTCTGCGGAAGCAGAGTTGCGGCACTGCAGGTCAATCACTCGCACGTCCGGACGACTACGTGACGCAGCAGAGATCGCCCATCCAGATACTGCGCAGCGATCGTATTTCGGTCCGCTCCGAATACCGCAACGCCTTCATTTTCGGATAGTTTGGTGAGGAGAGTTGCACTGCCTCCGCGCAGCGCGAAAAGCACTCGGTTACGAAAGACGTGGTGATGCTTGCACGGCTTTTGCGGCGATCTCGAATTCGTCGAAAGCTATCAACGTCGACTTACCGCTTGCTGTGTGAACGGGGCTAAGGTCTACGATCGGGCGCCCGATGTTCGCACCCATCAGCGTGTCTATCACAGGCTCGACGTCGTCGTACGCAATCGGTGCTTTCTGACTGAGTGCGGCCAGTTTCCTCCCTATGATTTCACGGCGCTACGTCCGCTCTGGGCGCTCGAGATCGAGCGGTATGACAACGCGATACTTGCGCAGGAAGCGTTTCAACACATTGTCATGCCCGTACGCTCGGGCTCTGCGGCTCAAATAGCGACCCGCTTCGTGGCTGGCACTTCACAGTGGCGCTGTTCCCGCTTCCCGCGAGCACGAAACTACTCGCGCCCTTCAACCTTGGCACCTGAACCTGCTCGTCGTAGCAGCTGACCGGGCCATCGGCCATGGCCTCCGTCTTGCGCGCAAGTGTCGCACACTTTCGATGAATGGTCACGCTTGCGCCCGCTATCTCCTCGCGGTAATGCGCCGGGCATCGAGTCGAGTCAGTCGCGAATCAAGAGCCATGGGGTCTGTGAGTGTGGTCCTTGGTGATCGAGGCGGCGAATTGGAGGGCAGCGCGTTGCTCGAGGACGTGCTGGTGAAGCGTTGCGGACCAAATGGTTCTGGCACTTACACCCGCTGGTGTCCGAGACACCAGCACGCCGCCACCCTTGCCAACGTCGCACTCCATAACGACCGAAGGGTTGCCGTGTCAGCCGCTGTAACACACACAGCGCGTGAAGACGCCTCTTCTACAGTCCGAACGATTCACCACAAGCCCCCACGCCAATGTCTGGACGCCCGACTTCTCGCATTCTCGTCTCACTGCTGTTCTCTGCAACGGTCCTAACCGGCTGCGAGGAGTTGCTCGCCCCGCCACCGATCAACCCGACGCCGCCGCCCACGGCATCGGCGCCGCTCCGCATCCAGTGGAACTGCGCCATGTTCCCGGCGCTTGCCGGAAACAATAGCCCACGCATCCTGTTTACTGCACCGCCACTCTCCTCTCGACAGCAGCAGTTTGCCGCATGGTTCAATCGTGCCGCACTCTCGCAGGATCCGAGGCTGGCGAATGTGTTCGTCCCGTTCTACACGCTCGTCGGACAGGACAACGCCCTCGCAAATCCTCAAGGGATCATGCTCAATCCGGAATGGTTCGCCCGGATCGGAGATATCGCGTCGACCGGCATCTTCGCGCATGAACTTGCGCATCTTGCGCAGTTCTACGGGCTCGTACAGGCTGCACCGCCGGTCGGCACGCAGGTCGAAGGACAGGCTGACTATGTGAGCGGCTACACGCTCCGCCGCAGCGGCTTGTTCAGCGATGGGGACGCACGAGAATACGCCGCCTTCCTTCGACGCTTTGGCGGAGCGGGTTCTTCGACCCATCCCGCGGGGGCCCAGCGTGAGAACCTTTTCCTGCTTGGCTGGAACAGGGCTGGGTCGGGCAACTAGGCCCGTCAATTCTGTCCCGGCGTGACAGACGGCGAGGGATTCGCGGATTCCTCGCCGTTCACTGCGCCAAACGATTAAGAATTTGCACCGTGGTGCCCGACTTCGCGTACTTGAAGAATAGCTGCGCCACTTCCTCAGGCAGCCTGATGCATCCGGCGGACGCCGGTAGACCTGGCAGCGCGCCGACATGAAGCCCGATCGCGGAGCCGTCGAGTCGCATCCAGTACGGCAGCGCCACACCGTAAATCGTAGACACCTTATTCCGCTCGACTTTCTCGGTGATTCGAAAAGTGCCTCGCGGGGTTTCCTTTCCCGCTCGCGCGGAGGAAATAGGCGTCTCGATCGCGATCCGATCACCGACCAGCAGGAATGCTCGTTGCGCATCGATGTCCACGACAATGCGAATCGCACTGCCGGCCGCGTTGCGGAGCACCCGCTCATTCATAGTGGGTGCCTCTTGCTGCAGCACTTGCGATGAGACGGCAATCGTCGTGCGCTCCTCTGAAGCCGTATCTCCGAAACTCTCTGGTGAAGAAGTGAGTGGAGCTGAGGCTGCGGCGCTGGCGGCCGCTCCGACATCGCGCAGTGGCGCGGAGCCGCCTCCTGCCGTCCTCGCGAGCGAAAGCATCAGCCCCACCGCGGCAGCCGCTGCTCTCAGGCCGCGCCCTTCGACTTCTTCGTCGGTGAGCACTGACACACCGGGAAATCTCCGCCAGTGATCGAGCGAGACTTCGTCATTCAGGAGCATCGCTCCCAAGAGTGCCGGCACCTTCCCCGCAGCGGCAGATGGATTCGCAAGCAACACCGTAATATCAGCGCTGCGATAGCCACTTGCGCTAGCGATGGCCTCTCGCAGAACGCTGGCAATCTGCTCTGGTGTCCACGTTGATCCATCCGGTTCGACACCAAACCCATCGATTGCATCGATGGTGGAGGACAGGTTGAGCGTGAACTCTTCACTGAGCACGCTAAGCTGCGGCTGCTGGCCCGGCTTGATAAACAGGTCCGCGGCGACCATGTGCATTCCGGCTGTCGTTTGCTGACTATCGCCGCGCTGCAGGGGCACGGCCGAGGCGAGCTGAAACAGGCGAGAGAGCGCCTCGGTCGGCGCGTCCAGGCGAGCGCCAGCGTCTGGCCACTCAGCGGCCTCATCTGGAAGCGCGGATGATGGCAGGAGCAGTCGGATAGAGTCGCGAAAGATCATGAAACACCTTAATAAGAAAGGAGGCGGGATGCACGCCGTGATCCCTTTTTCGGACCGTCGATGAGCGAGAGCGAAAGCACGGTCAAAGTAACGCAGCCGTCGCTGACGTGTCAGGCAAGCCAAGCGTCCCGCGTATGGTGGAGATGGACTCCCGGACTGGTCGCGATAACTAGTGCAGTCGCTGCGCGCAGGGTGCTGTCGCACCGATCCGTCAATCGAACCAAACGCTTTTCGCAAAAGCGAACCTCGACGGCCTTCCGGCGCGGGCGCACTGAAGGCCGAAATCGAACACGGCGCAATTCAACTCAGTGCAACCAGCCCGACCGCGGCCTCGCGCGTACTACCAGGCACTCCAACCGCCATCAGGGTGGGTAAGAGGCGATCGCAGGCACTGAGCATCGATCATGTTATTCACCATGCGTGGCACGAGCGTCCCGCCTTCCACATCAATGACACCTGCCAGCGTGGCGTGCCTTCATCCGGATGCATTGAAAAGTTTGCGATCGGCAAGTGCTGATGGATGATTCGGTTGACGAGATCCACCATCGGAGCACGGAATGCTTCGCTGATACCGACCGGTAGTACGACGAAACAACGCACGACGCTGATGGCATCGATGGTAGACGAAGATATCGCAGTCTGCGGCGCGTCCGGACACGCGGATCGGAATCACATCTTCGCGCAGCAGATCGTACTGCGACTCGCGCATCTGCAAGGTCTCTTACGGCCGAGAGAATTCGTGTGACGACCCCGTCGCTCGAGGCGCGGGCGCGATCATTGACATCCGACGATAGCATCCCGTGTCGTGCTCGTCATCCTCGCGCAAAAGTCGCTCATGGGAGCCTCAGATTCGTGAATGTGTGGTGAGAGGATGCAGAAAGGCCGATCGCCGGTCCGGCGTGCCGTGTTTCGCTCGATGCCTAAGGAATGACAGCCAAATTCGCCGAGCGTTTGCAGACGCGAAGAATCGGCGGTGGCTGAAACGAGGTCCTGACGCCTCGCTTTATGCCTTCCTTTCGGTCATGCTCCAACCGGTCGTTGCCTTTCCGCAGAGAGAACAACGCACGAGCAGACGTCGCCATTCGCCACGTGCGTCGCACGGATATGATCTCTACGCTCGCCGCCGCCGACTCAATTGACTATTCCGCCACCGACACCTGCGGCCGTGTGCTCACCGTCCCACTCGAGGCCACACGGGATCTTACGCGCGCCGTGCTCGACGCGTAAGACGGTAGCAACTCTTCTGTCGACGACGACATGAGTGATCGTTATGGCCGCGACGCAGTTTCAATATAAATCCCCGGTCCGCGTACGTTCAAGGCACGTGCATCGAAAATCGAAGGTAATCAAGTGGCGAATCCTGTGCCCGGTAGCGCGTGGCAACGCCGTTCCTCTGATTGGCGTCGCTCAGGTCGTCGGAGAAGGCGGAGTCTCGACTCCACGGGATGTGCGCCGTAGCACGTACAATGTTTGTTGGCCGAAGCTCTTCGCGAGCGGCACCACGCCAACCGGCTCAGACACATACTCCCTGACGTCGTAGGCGGCAGACAGCGCCGCGAACTCTCTGGACGCATAGACGAGGCCTGGTGGA
>Ga0163144_10004462_pt1 | contig 31487 bp, 31 predicted proteins | sample OliLak19BULKMAT1_FD_123175 | JGI IMG/M metagenome (GOLD analysis project Ga0163144, IMG submission 123175) | Freshwater microbial mat bacterial communities from Lake Vanda, McMurdo Dry Valleys, Antarctica - Oligotrophic Lake LV.19.BULKMAT1 | ecosystem: Environmental > Aquatic > Freshwater >... | reverse complement strand
TGTGACCAATCCTCTCGTCGACGAGCGCGGCGCCCGCCCAGGACGCCTTATCCCGGCCGGAGAGGCTCATCAGACGGTCTGATTCTCAGGCACCCCTCAGGCACGCGCACCCGATCCGGCCCTTAGAACCGACGACGGCCGTCGGCCGCCGATGACAACCGGACACCGTCGCACGGCTCTCCACACCGTCGACGTCCGCCGACGGGCCGCATCCCCGGCGGTCCCGCAAGTCACGGCGTTCCCGCAGGTCAAGGGCCTGTTACTCCAGTCAGCGGAGGGCGTGGGATTCGCACCCACGAGACGGGTGGTGACCCGCCCAACGGTTTTCAAGACCGTCCGCTGTCCCACCTCTGAGCTGCAGGTTCGCCACTGTATCGGGCCGCGAGGGCACAGCTCAGGCACGGCGTCGGAGCCCCGCCCGACACGAGGGGCGCAACACCAACAGCCGTTGACCGCCGTGAGCGGTCGGTGAGAGCCGGACAACGTCGCACTTTCGAGTGGCCGCTGCTGGTTGGGTGACGGCAGCGGGTCCACGCCGAGCTCGTCGCCGAGCACCGGCATTCGGAGCCCCGTCCGACGTCCACGACGGCTCGCTTCTTGACCGGCTCGAGCAGCTGCACCACGACGACGTCCTGACAGCAGGGGTGCGGCCCGGGAGTACCGGTCGCCGGCGTTCAGCCGCAGAGGGCAAGATCGATTGCTGTGGCGAGCGGGGCTTCGGCGGCGGCAGGCGCGGGGGACATGGTGCTGGCGATGACGACGGTCCGGCCTGAGCGGGCGTTCCAGTAGGCCAGGCCTTGGTAGCCGAATATGGCGCCTCTGTGTCCCCACTTGGCGCCGCAGGCGTCGCTGACCCGTTCCAGGCCAAGGCCATAGCGGAACGAGTTTGGGTCGGTGGGGTCCTCGGCGACCGTCTGCTGCATCTCCCGCAGCATGGTTGGGCTCAGAAGCTTCCCACCCATGAGAGCCGAGTAGAAGGTGGACAGGTCCGCAGCGTTGGAGACGATGGCCCCGGCGGCCCAGGCGTGGGAGGGGTTGTAGCCGGTGACGTCGAGGGGCTGACCGTCCGCGGTCGGGATGAACTCCGTGGAGGTGTACCCATGTGCGTGGTACCCGCTCAGACGCGCCGTCGTGGCCGGGAACGAGGTGTGGCGCAGGCGCAACGGAGCGAAGATGCGTCGGTCCAGCTCACGAGCCAGGGGGCGGCCGGTCAGCGCTTCGACCAGCATTCCCGCGACGATGTAGTTGGTGTTGGAGTAGGCCCAGGCGCTGCCGGACTCGAACAGCTGCGGTTGCTTCTCGGCCAGGGCGACCAGCTCCCGTGGTTCCCAGACGCGGTTGTCGGCGATGCCGGCGAACAGCTCCGGATCTGCGGTGTAGTCGGGCAGGCCGCTGGTGTGGTTCAGGAGCTGTCGCACGGTGATCTGGTCACCGTTCGCCAGCAGGCCCGGCAGCCGTCGGGCGACGGGCTCGTCGAGCTCCAGGCGCCCTTCGCCCACCAGCTGCAGGACGGCGGTGGCGACGAAGGTCTTGGTGATGCTGCCGATCCGGAACTGGGCGGCCGGCCGGAGCACGGCCTGGCTCGCCAGGTCGCTCACACCGGAGGTCGAAAGGCGGGCGGGGCGGTCGCCGTCCTGGACGCGAACGATGATGCCGGGCACGCCCGCCGCCACCACGTCGTCCAGTGCAGCGTCGAGCTCAGGGCTAACGGTCCTGGCAGTTGACGGCGATTCAGCGGTGGCCGCGGTCGCTGGGGTAACGCTGAGTATGAGGCTCCACAGGATCGCAGTCAGGGCCACCATCGCCGTGGCCCGCGCCCGCCGGTTACGGCGGGCTCCTGACTGGGCGGTTGTCGCTCGTGCTGAGGCGGCGTTGGGCGGTGGGAATGCGGGACTCATGAGATCTCCAGTTGGCGTGCATGGATGGGGGATGGCGGGATGGCGGAGGGCACGGCCTTGAAGGGTCATGCCGTCACCTGCGGGGCGGGCGCGAGACCGGGTCGGAGCCGCCACAGGCGGCCGGCCAGGACGCTCACCAAGATCAGGAGGATGTAGGCCAGTGGGTGCCAGGCGCCTCCCACTGAGGTGCTGGCACCGTCGAGGAACGTGAATGCGACGTCGTCGAGCAGGTACGGGATGCCGTTCCAGGAGAAGCTGCCGGTGGCTCGCGGCTGGCCGGTCAGGATGCCGGCCCGGAACGCTGAGCTACCCGCCTCCAAGAGCCAGCTGAGGAGGACGTAGAACAGGACGGCCGCACCGGCCGCCCTGGTCCAGGATGGGCGTGGCTGCCAGTCGCCGTACTCGGCTGCCAGGTGGCTGGCCGCGAGTTGCCTGAGGTCACCCAGCTGTCGCACCGCCGAGACGGCTCCGACCTCTTCTGTGGTCGAGTGCAGGTCGTGTCGCAGCTCGCGGCGCCTCGCCACCCGGGACCGGCGGGGCAGGTCTTGCAGCTGGCCGTCGAGCGCCCAGACGGCCCGCTCGACGCGCAGTCGGTCGAGCCAGGGGGTGGTAGTCATGTGGGGTCTCCTTCAGTAGGTGTGACAGGTCTTGGATCTGCCAGGACGGCATTCCCAGGTCGGCCGAGGACCCCCGGCCGGCAGTTCGGACAGGAGCGCCGTGCGCCCGGCCGTGGGCTTGGTGGTACGGGCGTGCTGGTTCCCGCGCTCAGGCCTGATCCAGGCACTGATCCGGGGCGCCGGCCTAGCCAGGGCTTGGTCCTGCGAACCCGACGGGTGCCTGATGCGCCCATGAACGACGAGTGAGGTGGGAGGGGCACCAGCGCCTCCCGGATGCGGCGGCCCCCCAGGGCGCACCAGCCGGGGGAGCTTGAGGGCCCCGACTCCGGCGAGCGGCGTGAGGGCAATCCGGCCTTCTCGGTGGACGACGGGGTGCCCGGCTCCACATATCTAGAAGGTAGTGCATCTAATAGATATACTCGAAGAGGGCGCGAAAACATCACAGTCAGAGCTGGCCGGCCGGTCAAGCCGTCGGTGGAGCCGGTGTCCGGCTACGGGCTGTACGCGTCTATCGCCGACACGCTGGCTTCGCTCGGGGCCAGGTCGCGTGCGCGAGCCGCCGGACCGCCGGGGCGAGCCCGCCGACGGGCGTCACCCCGCGGGGCATACACAGCCTCGTCCGGCGACGAGCTGAGGGGCTACGTCCGGAACTACCGTCGGAACCCGCGAGCTAGGAGCAAGACCGGGAACGCGATCTCGAATAGCCCGCCCGGGGCCAGGAAGGCCGCACCGGCGGCCGCGCTCAGGTCGACGACGCCCGCCAGGTCGAGCGCCGTCCCCAACAGCAGCGAGGCGTAGCCGACCAGTCCGAGACCCGCCAGCCATCGGGGCACCAGGCCCGAGCTGAGCAGGACGTGGGTGAGAAGGATCCCTGCGACGGCGGAGACGGCGTACACGGTGAGCGCGTAGGACGGAAGCGTCGCCCCGGCCGCGATCAGGTACACCCCGCACAGCACGAGCGCGGCGCTCTCCACCAGCCGCGCCAGCAGGTAACCCCGCGCCCGCCTCGGGGCGTGCGGTCGGAGGACGGGCAGCAGCAGCAGGCCGGTGCCGGCCACGGCGAGTGCGGTGGCGAGCTGCAGGGTTGCCGCCAGTGCCGGGCCGCGCTCGAGCAGGGAGTCGCCGGCGGCGAACGTGGCGGTGGCCGCGAGGAACAGCAGGCCGACGCCGACCTCCCGGCGTCGAGACGGCGGCTGGGTCGGCGCCGTCGCGCGGGGCCGCGCTGCCTCGCGGACGGGGCTGGTGGTGGTGGTCATGGAGGACTCCTCGCTGTTTGCCTTACGACGTAAGGCTATGTCGGTAACGTAGCCTTACGTCGTATGTCGGTCAAGAGCAAGAACCTTTCCGTCGTGACCCCGTCCCGTCGGGCAGCGAAGGACCGACCCCCGTTGAGCCGTGACCGGGCGCTGCGCGCAGCGGTGTGGCTGGCCGACGAGGGCGGCCTGGCGGCGGTGACCATGCGCGCCGTGGCGGCGGCCCTGCAGGTCGAGGCCATGTCGCTGTACCACCACGTGTCCGGCAAGGCGGACCTGCTGGACGGGATGGTCGACGTCGTCTTCGCCGAGTTCACGGTGCCGGTGGCCGGGTCGCCGTGGCGCTCCCAGATGCGTGGGCGGTGCTCGTCGGTCCGCCGGGTGCTCGGCGTTCATGGCTGGGCAGTGGGGCTGCTGGACTCCCGCAGCCAGCCTGGCCCCGCCACGTTGCGCCACCACGACGCCGTGCTCGGTTGCCTGCGCGCCGACGGGTTCTCGGTGTCCGAGGCGGGCAGCGCCATCGCTGTGCTCGACGCCTTCACCTACGGCTTCGCCGTGCAGGAGCGGAGCCTGCCCGTCGGGCCCGGTGAGTCCGAGGGCGACCTCACCGCAGCCATCGTCGCGGCGATGCCGGCCGGGGCGTACCCGCACCTCGTCGAGCTCGCCACCGAGAGGGTCATGCAGCCCGGGTACGACTTCGGCGACGAGTTCGAGGTGGGCCTGGCGCTCGTCCTGGACGGGCTTGCCCACCTGCCGGGACCATCGGCGCGCCCGCCGGCCCCGTCGTGACGGGGTTTGGCGGATGACCTAGCGCTCAGCCGCCGCGTGCCGCTGAGCTGCTCCGCCGTGGTCGGACGCCGCGCTGGCATCGGGCGGTGACGCCTCCGGGCCCTTGATGCCTCGGTAGGCACCAGGCCTGACGCGCTCCTTCGTGGGGCCGTCGACGACCATGCGGCAGATGCGCTCCTTGACCCACGCGGCCCCCCGGCCCGTCAGCCGTACGGCGCGCGGGCTGTCGTCGGGGCGGACCAGCTGGATGTAGCCGTCGTTCCTGCCCAGGCTGAGGCACTGCATCATCAGGCCCACCGAGATCGGCTCGGGCTGCTCGCCCCGGATCAGGTGCAGGACGGTCTCGGCGGCGTGCCCGCCCAACGGCAGGGCGACCGCGCAGGACATCCGCAGGTGCGCGCCGACGCTGTCAGGGGTCACGACCGCGTCCCCGGCGCCGAAGACGGCCGGTGCAGCCACGCAGCGCAACGTCTCGTCGAGGCGGAGCCGCCCGCCGGCGTCGACGGGCAGGCCGCTCACCCGCGCCAGGTCGGGTGCGGTGAACGACAGCGCGAGCAGGCACGAGTCGAACGCGACGGTGCGACCGTCGGACAGCACGACCGCCGCGCTGGTGATCCTGTCGGCAGTGACGTCCTCCAGGACGTGGATGCCCAGACGACGTAGCGACCGTCTGATGGACCGTCGGGCTGCTGGACGCATCTGCGGCACCACCGGTCCCGCTGAAAGCAGCGTGACGTGCAGATCCGGCCGCCGTTCAGCGATCTCGGCCGCGGCTTCCACCCCGGTGAAGCCTCCGCCGACGACCACGACCCTGCTGCCGGCGATCAGGCCCCCCAGCTGGCGGGCCGCGGCTTCGGCGCCGTCCAGGTTCGCGAGGAGGTGCGCGTGCTCCTCCGCACCCGGCACCGGGGTCGCCGCCGCGCTGCCCGGTGCGTAGATCACGAAGTCGTACCGCTCGGTGACCTCCCCCGCACCGGTCGCGATCGCCACCATCTGGGCGGCCCAGTCGATCCTGCGCGCCGCCCCGACCAGGAGGCGTGCATCGGGGTGCAGGACGTCCGACAGGGGCCGAAGGACCGACGACCGCGACCCGGCGGCGAGCTCGTGGAGGCGGATCCGTTCAACGAAGTCACGACGCGGGTTGACGACGGTGACCCGGACCCGGGCCCTCTCCGGGACGCCCAGGGAGCCCAGCAACCTGTTCGCCGCCATGACGCCCGCGTACCCGGCGCCGATGACCAGGACGGAGAGCTCGTGCGCGTCGGCTCCTCGAGCGTCGGGTGCAGGGCTGTCAGGTGCTGGCCGTGGCAGCGGCGTCCGCGACGTCGTCACGCGGAGGGGTCCGGGACGGCCCGCCGCTGCGGCCTGTGCGAGGCCCGCAGTGTTCGGACCCACCTCGAACGCTGGTACGGCTGGGCGGGCACGGTGCCCGTGCCGAGCTCGGCGCGGTCCAGCAGCTCCTCGACCACCGCGTCGTGGAGCCACCGCATGACCAGCGGCCACAGCAGCCACATCCGGGCCTGTGGGCGTGCCACCAGCTCGTGCCGTAGCACGGCACCGGCCTCCCCGTCAGGGACGACGTGGAACGAGTGGTGCCCGACCAGACCCGTCGGTTCGCGGAAGCGGAGCACGAGCCCAGAGGTCTCGTTCATCGCCACCACGTCGTAGTGCACCGGTCCGTGCCCGCCTCGTGCACCGACCGCCAGCGGGCCGTCCAGGCGGACCGGGGGCCAGCCGTGGGGCCACAACCTGTCGTCCGGGCTCGACATCGTCGCGAGCAGCCCCCACACCTTGTATGGGCCGGCTGCGAGCCGACGCTGGTGGACGTTGCGGATCATGAGTCCTTCTTCCGGTGGAAGGTGGTGAGGGTGTGATGGTCCGGCGGGCGGGCTCGGTGTCAGCGTGCGCCGCGGACGCGCCACAGCGTCACGGCGAGGGTGGCTGCGACGGGCGCCCAGAGCTTCTCCACGGGCGACTGGCTCGCCAGGTTTGCCACGGTCCCGAGCACCATGAGGATGCTCGCCCCGGTGAGCAGACGCCGCCGAACCGTCGAGCTCAGCCGGTCGGTGACGACGACGGCCGCGAGCCCGCCGTAGACCAGGACGGAGACCGCGCTCGCGAGGCGAAGGGGCTCCGGGAGGACGCCCGGCGCCTGCCCTGCCCACGCCGCCGCACCCCAGGGCGCGCCGGCTGCCAGGGCGAGCTGGAAGGTCCCGATGCCGGCGAGCAGCGTGAAGGCGATCCGGCGCTCCAGCGGGCGGGGCGCCGGCACGGTGTGGATCGCGTCCGGAGCAGAGGCAGATTGGATGGTTGGCATATCTAGAAGATAGTCGCTCTAGCAGATATACTCAAGGGATGGCACGAACATCGCAGACGGAGCTGGCTGTGCTGGGTGCGCTGTCGGTGGAGCCGATGACCGGCTACGGGCTGCGCGCGGCCATCACCGACACCCTCGGGCAGTTCTGGCACGAGAGCTTCGGGCAGATCTACCCGACCCTCGCAGCCCTCGAGGCGGCCGGCCTGGTCGAGCGGGAAGAGCCGACCGGGAGCTCAGCCCGACGTATTACCACCGCTGGCGAGGCGCGGCTGCGCGAGCTGCTCGCGGAGCCGTTCAGCCCACCCCAGGCTCGGGACCCCCTGCTGCTGCGCCTCTTCTTCGGCCGCCACGTCGATCCCGACCTGACCCGGGAGCGTCTCGTGCAGGCGCTCGAGGCCGCGCAGGGCCGGAGCGTGGAGTTCGCGCGCGTCCGCGCCGAGATCCAGGAGCAGCCCGATAGTCCTGACGCGGTCTACTGGCTCATCACCCTCAGCGCCGGCGAACACGCCGCCCGGGCACGCATCGCCTGGGCACGAGAGGCTCTCGAGCTGCTGGGCCGCAGCACCGCCGGGGCATCGTCCGTCCCCGAGCTGACGGAACGGCCGGAGGGCGAAAGCGAGCCCCGCGCTCCAGCGTGACCAGGCCACCGTTGGTCGGTTGAGCCGGTCCCTCACCGTGCGGGGCTCCCTGCATCAATCGAGAGGAGCGACCGGCCGACGCGCCCGCCCCGGCGTCGACCGGTCGGCTCGGTCATACGGTGATGACGACCTTGCCCCGGGCGCGACCCGCCCGCAGGTAGCGCACCGCCTCAGGGACCTCCCCCAGCGGAAACGTCCTATCGACCGCCGGGACCACAGTGCCCGTCGCGAGCAGCTCGGTGAGGAGTGCCAGGTCATCGCTCCTGGGGGAGGAGAAGACGACGGCGAGGGACTGGCGCACGAAAGGGGACAGGGCCATCGCCCGCAGCTGGCGGGAGAGACCCAGCAGCTGGCCACCGCCCTCTCCCCCGACGATCACCAACGTTCCTGCCGGCGTCAGCACCTCCCGCAGACAGGCGAGCGAGCGGTCGCCGCCGGTGTCGAGGACGAGGTCGTACCGAGCGGGCCGGTCGGCGAGGTCCTCCACCGTGTAGTCGACCACGTGGTCTGCGCCGAGGGACCGGACCAGCGCGACCTTGGACGTGCTGCACACCCCGGTCACCTGGGCACCGAACGCCGTGGCCAGCTGGACTGCGAACGTCCCGACCCCGCCGCCGGCACCGATCACCAGCACGTGCTGGCCGGCGTGGACCTTGCCGACGTCCCGCAACCCCTGCAGGGCGGCGATGCCGGACGACGGGACGGCGGCGGCCTGCTCGAAGCTGATGGTCGTCGGCTTGAGGTCGAGCCTGTCCTCGGCCGTCGACGCGTACTCCGCGAAGGCTCCGGCGCACGTCCCGAAGACCGCGTCACCGACGCGGAACCGGGTCACGCCGCTGCCGACGGACTCGACGACGCCTGCGACGTCGCAGCCCGGCACGGGGGTCCTGGGCTTCAGCAGGCCGAAGCCGGCCGCTCTGACGCCGTACGGGAGGCCGGTGACGGTGTGCCACACGCCCTGGTCGAGTCCCGCGGCGTGCACGCGGACGAGGACGTCGCCGTCGCCGACGGCGGGCCTGTCGATCGAGTCGAGCGTGAGCAGGTCCGGTGAGCCATAAGTACGACCGACCACCGCCCTCATCGTGGTCGCCTGCCGCGTCAACGGTGTGCTCGACCGGGTGGTGCTCTTGGACGTCCTGCTGTCGGGTGCGTGGCCGTCGGCGGCCGCGTTGCGCCTCACGCCGCGACCCGTTCGTGGGTTGCCGGCTGGATGGTCTTGACGCCCTTGGCCAGGAGGAACACGAGCAACGAGCACTCCGCGAGGACGAAGAGGGCGACGAGTCCCGGGTTGACGGTCGCGGCCAGGTCAGGGACCAGGAACTGCAGGGCGACGTCGAGCAGGTAGGCGGTCGACGCGACCACCAGCAACGCTGCGATGGGTCGGGGGAACATCCCGGAACGCCAGCCGAGGAGCCCCAGCGGGAACAGCCAGAGCCCGAAGAAGATCTGCGCGACCAGGTACCCGTGGTGCTGGAGGTCCAGCAGGAGGTAGACCAGCGCGTCAGCACCGTCGACGCCGAAGGCGGCGGCGTAGGACGGGTCGGTCGCCACGAGCAGGGCCCCGAGCTGGTGGACCATGTTCAGGCAGATGATCGCCACGGCGATCACGACGAAGACGACCATGGCGCGGGCGACGTCCTTGCCGACGTGGTGCAGCAGCCGGTAGAGCGTCATGACGACGAAGACGAGGAAGGTCGCCTGCACCAGGTCCGCCGCGAAGCTGTACCGGACCAGGTCGGCGTTCTCGACGACCCTGGCCGCTGTCGTGACGGCGTCACCGGCGACGTAGACCTGGGCTCGGACGATGTGCGCGAAGGCGCCGAGCACGGCGACGACGAGGTAGTACAGACCCGCGGTGCGGGCGAGACGTTTCGTTGACTGCATGGCGTGCTCCTTGGTGGGTGTGGTGTCGGTGGTCCGACCGTGACACCTGTGGGTTGAGCCCTGGTTGCGGCGCGGTTGAGCGGGCCGGGGCAGCGCGGCCCCCGTCGGCGGGCCCCGCGGTGCCTGGGGTCGCGGACGGGCCGCTGTGGAACGATCGACATCGATCGTGAGGAGACGGCGATCGTGAGGAGACGGCCCTGTGGTGCGGATCCAGCTCCTCGGTGGGGTCACCGCCACCGACGACCGCGGCCGCGCCCTCGACGTCGGTCCTGCCAAGTGCCAGGCGGTCCTGGCAGTGCTCGCCCTGTCGCCCAGGTCCGCCATCCCGGTGTCCCGGCTGGCCGAGGCGGTCTGGGGCGAGAACCCGCCACGGACGGCCGACAAGACCCTCCAGTCGTACGTCACCCGGCTCCGCAAGGGGCTGGGCCACGACTCGATCGTCCGCGCGGGGGCCGCCTATCGCCTGGACCTGCCAGGCGAAGCGGTCGACGTGGTGCGGTTCCGCAAACATCTCGACAGCGGCGACGTCGAACAGGCGCTGGCGGAGTGGACCGGGACACCGCTCACCGGGCTCGACGTGCCAGGGCTCGACGCCACCGTCGACGCCCTGGTGGAGGAGTGGCTGAACGGTGTCGAGGCCTCGCTGACGCGGCAGGTCGGGACAGATGCGGCCGCAACGGTGGGCCCCCTGACGCAGCTCACGGCCGACCACCCGTTCCGTGAGGGTCTGTGGGCGCTGCTGATGACCGCCCTGTACCGGCTGGGGCGACAGGCAGACGCCCTGTCGGCCTTCCAACGCGTCCGCGCCCTCCTGGTCGAGCAGCTCGGGGTGGAACCGGGACCCCGCCTGCGGGAGGTGGAGTCCCTCGTCCTCGGCCACAGCGCATCGCTCGGGGAGCAGCAGACGGCCAACCCGGCGGCCTCGCGAGGCGGCGGGGCCCGCCGCGGAAACCTCCCCTCACGGCCTGACCGCCTGATCGGCCGCGCCGGCGAGCTCGACGCGATCGCCGCCGCGCTGGCGACGTCTGCGGTGACGACCCTCCTCGGCCCGGGCGGGATCGGCAAGACCCGCCTAGCCGTGGCCTCCGCCCAGCTGTGGGACAGCGGGCGCGGTGAGGCATGGTTCGTCGAGCTGGCTGACGTCCCCACGTCTACCGACGTGCCGCGTGCCATGGCCGACCTGATGGGTGTCGCCGAGAGCCCGGGTCGGACCGTGACCCAGTGGGTCGTGGTTGCCCTGCGGTCGCACCGCGCGCTCGTCGTCCTGGACAACTGCGAACACTTGCTGCCGGGTGCCGCGGCGCTGGCCCAGGCCCTTGTGGAGGGCTGCCCCGACGTGCGCGTCGTGGCCACCTCGAGGGAGAGGCTCGGGGTGCGCGGCGAGCAGCTCGTGGCTGTTCCCCCGCTGGACCCGGCCGGGTCCGCCGCCGAGCTGTTCGCCGAACGCGCCAGGGCGGTCGAGCGGGGTTTCGACCACGAGGCACAGCGAAGGGAGGTGGCGGAGATCTGCCGTCGCCTGGACGGTCTCCCGCTGGCCGTCGAGCTGGCGGCGGCCCGGACCGCGACCCTCTCCGTCCAGGAGATCGTGGAACGCCTCGGTGACCGCCTCCGCCTCGCCGCACGTGGGCCCCGCACCGGCGTGGAGCGCCATCGGACCCTGCGTGCGACGATCCAGTGGTCGGTCGGCCTGCTCACACCCGCCCAGCAGGACCTCTTCTCGAGGCTCACGGTCTTCACCGGCTCGTTCGACCTCGTGGCGGCCCACCAGGTCTGCGCTGCCCCCGGGATGGACGAGGCCCACGTCGAGGACCTCCTCGAAGACCTGGCCGAGCAGTCCATGCTCCTCGTGGAGCGTGGCGCGTCCGGGCGACGCTTCCGACTGCTCGAGACGGTCCGCGAGTTCGGTGCCGGACAGCTGACGGAGTCAGGTTCCACCGCTCAAGCCGAGACGCGCCACTCGCTGTGGTGTCTCGAGGAGCTCGCTCGCATCCACGAACAGCTGGCCGGGCCGGCCGAGATCGACGGGGTGGCTCGGCTCGGCGAGCTCTGGGCGAACCTGCGGACGGCCGTCGACCGCGCCTGCCGCGCAGGCGACCATCTGCTGGCCGACGCACTCGTCCGCCCCGTGGCCGCCGAGGTGACCCTTCGCCGGCAGACTGAGATCGGAGACTGGGCGGAGCGGATCCTCGCCATCACACCAGGAGACGACGCCGACCGGCTCGTCTTCTGGCTGACCTGGGCCACGCACCGGTACATGCACAGCGGTGACCGTGACGGCTTCGAGAGGGTCCTGGGTCGATACGGTCACCGCGAGCACCCCCTGCTCCGGTACACGCGCGCCTACCTGTACGAGGACAACGAGGCACTGGCCACCCACTCCCCTGCGGCCGTCGCCGAGCTGCGGCGCATGGGTGAGCCGCACCTCGCGGCGCTCACCGAGCTGGCGGGGGTGGCGTCCGGCCTCCTGAGCACGGGGCAGCTCCCAGCGTTCGACGCGCTGGTCACCGCCCTCGCCAAGCGATACCGCGCGCACGGGCCGCCGACCCTGCTCCAGCTCACGTTGCTGGGCCTGGGGTACTCCGCGATGTTCCAGGGCCGGATCGAGGAGGCGGACGAGCTCTCCGACGAGCTGTCGAAGGTGGAGGTCCCGCAGCGGACCTTCTCGGTCAACAGGCCGATCGAGGCGCGCGCGGCGTTCCGGCGGGGCGAGCGGTCACGCGCCTACGCGATCCTGCGTGCCCACGCCGGCGACCTCCTCGACACCGACGTCATGGACGTGGCCCGGCTCGCGGCCCTGGAGTTCGTCACCATGATGGCGAGGCTGGACCGCCCCGCCGAAGCAGCCCCCGTGCTCGCCTACCTGCAGACCACGGGCGGCTTCGGTGAGCTGGCCGCAGCGACCATGACCGCCGACCCCGTCGGCATCATCGATGAGGACGCGGGGCGAGGTGGTCAGCCGGGCAGCACGTCCACACCTGACGACCTCGCACGCGACGCGCTCCGGCACATGCACGAGGTCCTTGACAGCCTCCTGCTCGAACCATCCACGCCGCCCGACGACTCCACCTCCGGCCGGCCGGCCGCCCCGCCGCCCTCCGCTGGGACGCCGCCGCGCTCGCTCGCGGCCGCTCCACCTCACCGGTGAAGGGGCGTGCGACTTCTCACCGGTGTCCACCTGCTGTCAGCCGGTCGCGGACAGCCCGCCTCGTACCGAGCGGCCCGGGCCAGACGTCCGTGACGTCAGGCTCCGGTCGTGCGCGTCAGCAGGGCGCCGCGGAGCCGGTGCAGCTGAGGCATCAAGCCGTAGATGACGATGGGAACGGCGACGGTCGCGAGGACGAGCGTGCGTGTGACTGTCCCCAGGGTGCCCAGCCAGTCGCCGAGCAGGAGGTGCAGGACCGTCAGGGTGGGGAAGACAGCCAGCCAGATCATGACCGCCAGCTGGAAGGTGGTCGGCGGTCCGACCGGACGGCGTGACGGGCTGGGGATGTGGTCGGGACGGGGCGGGGCGGCGGTCATCGTGACTCCTTCGTGAGTGTGCTCGTGGTGGTGGTGCCGGACCGGTCGGCCCGGGGGCCCCGTGTGTCGCGGACCGGCAGGCCGTGGTCGAGGTCCCGTACGGCGATCCGGACGTCGTCCTGGACCAGGTCTGCGTGCAGGGCGATCGCTGCGGCGGAGCCCGCGCCGGCTGCGGTGATGAGCTGGGCGCGGGGGTCGACGACGTTGCCGGCGGCCCAGAGGCCGGGGACGCTGGTCAGGCCGGTCCGGTCGACGACGACACGGCCCTCCGGGTCGACCGCACACCCGAGGTCGATCGCCAGGGAGTCGTTCGGGACGAACCGTGGGGGTACGAACAGGGCGGCGCGGGGGACCGCCCGCCCGTCGGCGAGGTGGACCCCGACGAGTTGATCCGCACCGTCGATGAGGAGATCGTCGACGGTGCCTTCGACCACACCGATCGCGCGCGCCAGCAGCTGTGTCCGTTCGAGCGGGGTGAGCACGTCGGGCGGGGTGAAGTACACGAGGTCATGGGTCCACTGACGCACGATCTGGGCGTACCTGACGGCCTCAGGGGTGCCGCCGAGGACGCCGAGCGGACGGTCCCCGACCTCGTGGCCGTGGCAGTAGGGGCAGTGCAGCACGTCGCGCGCCCACCGCTCCCACAGACCGGGCACGTCCGGCAGCTCGTCGCGCAGGCCCGTCGTCAGGACCACCCGCCGTGCGGTGGCCCGCGTCCCGTCGGACAGCAGCGCGCAGAACCCGTCTCGCCCCTGGTGCACCAGGTGGGTGACGGTGCCGGCGACGATGTCGCCGCCGTATCCCGTCACCTCGGCGCGTCCGGTGCTGAGCAGCTCGGCAGGGGGGACCCCGTCGCGGCCGAGGTAGCCCTGCAGGTGGCCGGCCGGTGCGTTCCGCGGCTTCCCGGCGTCGATGACCAGGACCGAACGGCGGGCCCGGGCCAGCACCAGCGCGGCGGACAGGCCAGCCGCGCCTCCCCCGACGATCAGGACGTCATGTCTACTCATGGCGCCAGGCTGCGGCTCCGGGCCCTGCCCATCCAGCGATGTTGCCGAACCTGGGAATCAGGAGTCAGATGCACCCCGTGGACACCGCGGCGCAGGCCATCACCACAGCCCTGGATCAGGTCGGGGGGCGGCTCAGGGCCGTCCGGGTCCGACAAGATCTGACCCTCGTCGACGTCTCCACGACCACGGGGATCTCCAGGAGCACCCTGTCGCGGCTGGAGACCGGGCAGCGGCGACCCACCCTGGAGCTCCTCCTGACGCTCTCCCACGCGTACCGGGTCCCGCTGGACCACCTCGTCGCGGCGCCAGAGCAAGGCGACCATCGCCTCCGGCTCAGGCCGAGGCGGGTGAAAGGGCGGACGGTGATCCCCCTGACCCGCCAGCCCGGGGCGATGCAGGCTTGGAAGATCGTGGTGCCCACGGGTCAGACCGAGCCGCAGCTCCGCTCGCACGAGGGCAGCGAGTGGCTCTTCGTCCTGTCGGGACGGCTGCGGCTCCTCCTCGGGGAGGAGGACCGGGTCCTCCGGCCAGGGGAGGTCGTGTCGTTCGACACCGCCACCGCGCACTGGTTCGGCAGCACGGGCGGCGAGCCGGCCGAGGTCCTCAGCATCTTCGCGCGACCCGGGGAACGGATGACCGTGCCCAGCCCCGTTCCCGAGGCCTGAGGCCAGCACGCGCCTCTACGCTCTGCGCATGCCGGTGCATGGCACCACGCTGCGCGTCCCGACCCCACGGCGTCATCTCGTGGCGCGCGCCCGGCTGGTGGACCGCCTCAGGGCCGACCCGGCCACTATGCCGAGGCTGGTGCTGGTCTCGGCCCCGGCCGGGTTCGGCAAGACCACCCTGCTCACCCAGTGGCTGGCCCCACCGCTGCACGGCGAGGACGACGACGCGGCGTGGCGTCCCCCGGCGGTGGCGTGGCTGTCTCTCGAGGAGGCGGACGCTGCCCCGCGGCAGTTCCTCACGCACCTCGTGGCCGCGCTGCAGACCACGAGCCCGCTGGTGGGGCTGGAGGCGCTGTCGCTGCTGGACACCGGACGCGGCCTGCCGGTCGAGGACGTGGTGGCCAGCCTGGTCGACGACCTGGACCTCCTCGCCGGCCCGACGGTGATCGCACTCGACGACTACCACGTCGTCGACGTGCCCGAGGTCCGCGCTGTGGCGGTCGCCCTGCTGGACCAGCTCCCACCGCAGGTCACCCTGGCCCTCGCCACCCGCGCGGACCCGCTCCTGCCTCTGGCCCGCCTCCGCGCTCGAGGCGAGCTGCTCGAGGTTCGCGTCGCAGACCTCAGGTTCACCCTGGAGGAGTCCGCCGCCTTTCTCAACCAGGTCATGGGCCTGGGCCTGCCCTCCACCCAGGTAGCTGCCCTCGACGCACGCACGGAGGGGTGGGCGGCGGGTCTGCAGCTGGCAGCCCTCTCGGCCCGCGCGCACGCCGCGGGTCCCGGCGCGCCAGGGCCCGAGGCCGTCGCGGCCTTCGTCGAGGCGTTCACCGGCAGCAACCGGTTCGTCCTGGACTACCTCCTGGAGGAGGTCCTCGACAGCCAGCCGGAGCAAGTCCGGACCTTCCTGCTGAGAACCTCGGTCCTCGAGCGGCTCACCGGCCCCCTGTGCGACGCCCTTACCAGCGGCAGCGCCGGCCACAAGATGCTGGAGACCCTCGAGCACGCGAACGTCTTCGTCGTCCCGCTCGACGACGAACGGCACTGGTTCCGCTACCACCACCTGTTCGCCGAGGCGTTACGGGCCCGGACCCGCGCCCAGGACCCCGCGGGGTTCCTGCGCCTGCACCGGGCAGCCAGCGACTGGCACGCCGAGCACGGCACGCTGGAGGACGCCATCACCCACGCCCTGGCGGCAGGCGACGTCGAGCACGTGGCCGGTCTCGTCGAGCTCGCCCTGCCGGGTGCGCGCCGAAGGCGACAGGACGACCTGCTCCGCACCTGGTTGGGCGCCCTGCCCGACGACGTCCTCCGCGCCCGCCCGCTGCTCGCGGTCCAGATGGGGTCGGCGAAGCTCTCCCAGGGCGACCCGGACGAGGCGGAGCGCTGGCTCGACGACGGCGACGAGGCACTGCGGCGAGCAGACCGGTTCAGCGCTGCAGAGGCACCACGACAGGTTGGCGCGACCGGCGCGGTGAGGGCCCGTGACGCAGAGCTCCGCGGCCTTCCCGCGCAGGCCGCGGTCTACCGGGCTGCGGTCGCCCAGGCCCGTGGCGACGTCGCCGGAACCGTGCAGCACGCCCGCCGTGCCCTGCACCTGGCGGGGCCGGACGACCACGTCGCCCGCTCCGGCGGCGCCGGCTTCCTCGGCCTCGCGGCCTGGGCCGCCGGGGACCTCGCGGCGGCGGTGGACACCTTCGGCGAGGCGGTACGGAGCCTGCGTGCGGCAGGGAACCTCACCGACGAGCTCAGCACCACCGTCGTGCTCGCCGACATGTGGCTTGCTCGCGGGCGTCCTGCGGAGGCGCGGCGGCTCTACGAACGGGCCCTCGCGTCGGCCGCGGCCCGGCCAGGTGACGTATTGCCGACGACCGGCGACCTCCACGTCGGTCTCGCGGACGTCCTGCGCGAGCAGGGCGACCTCCAGCGCGCCTCGGAACACCTGCGGACGGCACTCGAGCTGGGCGAGCGGGCATCGCTGCCGGAGAACCGGTACCGCTGGTACACCGCCACGGCCGGGCTGCTGGTGGCGCAGGGCGACCTCGACGGGGCCGTCGACATGCTCGACCGGGCCGAACCGATGCACCGGCCCGGCTACTTCCCCGACGTCCGTCCCGTCCGGGCCGCGCGGGCCCGCGTCCGCATCGCCCAGGGGCACCTGCGCGACGCGACCAGGTGGGCGCAGGACCGCCACCTGACCCCGGACGACCCGACCGGCTACGCCGCCGAGTACGACCACCTCACGCTAGCCCGTCTGCTCCTGGCGCGACACCGCGTCGACGCCGCACCAGGAACGCTCCACGACGCCCACCGGCTGCTGGACCGGATCGTGCTCGCCGCCGACGCCGCAGGACGTGGCGGCAGTCTCGTCGACGCCCTGCTGGTGAGGGCGCTGGTGCATCACGCCGGAGGCGACCTCGACGCCGCGCTCACGGACCTCGGTGCTTCCCTGGAGGCCGCCTGCCCCCCTGACTACGTCCGGGTGTTCCTGGACGAGGGGACCCCGATGACCGGTCTCCTTCGGGTCCTCGCCGGACGGCGTCACCTGCCCGGGGCGACAGCGGCGTCGACGCTGCTCCACGCAGCCGGTGCCGCTGCGACCCCACCGGCCACCAGGCCCGCGGAGGCACCGCCGGGAGCGCAGGAGTCGCTGAGCCGGCGAGAGCTCGAGGTGCTCCGCCTGCTCGCCACCGACCTCACCGGACCCGAGATCGCCGACAAGCTCTTCATGTCGCTGAACACGTTCCGCACCCACACCCGCCACATCTTCACCAAGCTCGACGTCACCACACGGCGGGCCGCCGTGACCCGCGCCGGCACGCTCGAGGCGGGCTGACGCCGCGCCGCCCCGGAACACCGCGAGCCAGCGCAGGCGCCACCAGATGTCACCGCGCGGGTCACATCATCATGCGATGTGCCCTCCCCCGCCCCGCTCCTAGCGTCAGGGCCACCACCGGACAGGCCGTCCGGTCCCCGGACAAGGAGCTCCTCATGCAGATCACCGCCGTCGGCCTCACCAAGGCCGCCGCCGCAGCCGCAGCGACGGCCGGAGCCATCTTCGTCGCCGTCCAGATCGGTCACCCCGCGAGCGACACCTTCACCACCGAGACCAGCGCCTGGGTGGCGCGCAGCCTCGCCAAGATCGTCATGATCGCGCTCGTGCTCCCGGCCCTCACCGGCATGTACCTGCGTCAGCGCCGTGAGGCAGGCCTGCTCGGCCTGGTCGGGTACCTCCTCTTCTCCGCCGGCTACCTGGCCCTGTTCTGCGTGGAGGTGACAGCTGCCACCGTCCTGCCCAGCCTGGTCGACACCCAGCCCGGGTTCGTCGACGACGTGGTCGCCGCGGCGAACGGGGGCGTGGCCGAGGGCAGCATCGGCGGCCTGCAGACCCTCTTCTACCTGGCGGGGATCGGCTACATCCTCGGCGGCGTCGTCTTCGGCATCGCCATGTTCCGCACCCGCATCCTCAACCGGTGGGCCGCCGCCCTGCTCGCCGTCAGCACGCTCGCCACGGCGTCGCTCGCGGTCCTGCCCGAGGCGTTCAACCGGCCCCTCGCCGTGCCCGAGGGCATCGCCCTGATCGCGCTCGGCGTCTCCCTCTGGCGCAACCCCACCCGCTCCCGCTCGACCGCCGCCGTCCCCGCCGCCAGGTCCGTCGCGACCGCCCCTGCCGTCAGCCGGGTCCAGCACCCCGCTGTCCCGTGACCGGCGGCCCCGCAGGCTGGCGGGTCCCGGCCGCACTGGTGGCCCTGTCCGTCGTCCCCCTCACGGCCGGCGGGCTCCGGCTGGTCGAGGTCGCCGGCGGACCAGCCGTCCTCCCGCCGGACAGCCGCTTCGACGGGTTCCCTGCGGCTCTGGTCCTCCACATCCTCGCCGCTGCGGTGCTCGCCCTCCTGGGTGCCCTGCAGCTCGCGCCCCGGTTCCGGCGCCGGCACCGCACGTGGCACCGGCGCAGCGGACGGGTCGTGGCCGCAGCAGGGCTCGCGGTCGCCGGGTCCGCGCTATGGCTCACCCTGTTCTACGAGCCACAGCCAGGCACCGGGGACCTGCTGTTCGTCCTCAGGCTCGTCTTCGCTCCCGCGATGGCCGCCACCCTCCTGCTGGGTCTCGCGGCGGTCCGGCGCGGTGACATCGCCGGCCACCGGGCCTGGATGATGCGCACGTATGCCATCGGCCTGGGCGCGGGCACCCAGGTGTTCACCGAGGGGATCGCCGAGGCCGTCGTGGGCACCGGCGAGATCCGCCTCGACCTGGCCAAGGGCACCGGCTGGCTCATCAACCTCGCCGTCGCCGAGTGGGCCGTCCGCCGCCCTGCGCGACAGCGCCCCCGCCGCGGCGCTGCGAGCATCGCCGCACCCGTCACCCCCCGCCGCCCGGTCGGAGCGTCGACATGACCGGGACCCGCGCGATCGGCGACCGCGACGAGAACGGCGCAGGCATCCCGCACGCGCCGTTCGCGGGTGCCGCGACGTACGAGATCAGGGTCGCCGACCATCTGGACGACCACTGGGCGGCCACCCTGGGCGACCTCACCCTGGTCCGCCTCGAGGACGGGACCACCAGTCTGACCGGCTCGCTCGTGGACCAGGCGCAGCTGCACGGTGTCCTGGCCCGGCTCCGCGACGTCGGCGCCACGCTGCTCACGGTGCGGACGGTGACCACGTGAGCGGCGCGGCTCGTATCGAGCTCGGCACGGCGCGCGTGCTTCGCCCCGGGCGGTGGTTGTGGCTGCGGGCGACGGCATGGCTCCTGCTGCTCTTCTTCGCCACCGGGCTCGCGTTCGGCTTGCCGCTGCAGTGGGCGGCCGACCGGCTCCCGGGCACCGTCGGGTGGCAGGTCGCCGGGATCGTCGGGGCCTGCGCGTCGGCCCTCGCCGTCTACGTGCTCGCCGTCCGGTCCGGGGAGGGCCGCTGGCCCCGTGAGCTAGCGCTTCGGCCCGCTGTCTGCGACCTCACCGCAGGGGTCCTGCTCGGGCTGGTGATGATGGCCGCTCTGATGGGGTCCCTGGTCGCCGCAGGCCTGTACGAGGTCTCGGTCGGCACCGGTTCCGTGGTGACGGGGCTGGGCCTGGCACTGCAGGCGGCCGTGACCGAGGAGCTGTGGACGCGCGCCCTGGTCTTCCGCCTGGTCTGGCGGGCCTTCGGACCGCTGCCGGCCTTCGCGGTGTCGGCGCTTCTCTTCGCCGCCCTGCACCTGTCCAACCCGGGAGCCACGGTCGTCTCCGTCGCGACGGTCGCTGCAGCCGGTCTCATGTTCTGCGGCCTGTACGCCGTGACGGGCCGGCTGTGGGTCCCCATCGGTGTCCACGCCGCTTGGAACTTCACTCAGGGATCGCTATTCGGTGCCACCGTGTCCGGCGGCGACCTCGGCGGCTCGCTCTTGGTCAGCGCACCTGCGGAAGGGGCCCGGGGCTGGCTGACTGGAGGCGACTTCGGCCCTGAGGCGTCGGTCGTCGCGCTGGTGCTCATCGGGTCGGTCGCCGCCGTGACCATCCGCGCCTCACGGCGTGGGGCCGTACGCGACGAGCCGCAGCGCCACGAGACGGACGCACCGACACCTCGCGGGCCCACGCTGACCGTCCCGCAGACCACCGCTGCTCACGAGCGGACCACCACGTGGGTCGCTCGCACCTCTGCGGTCCTCCTCCTCGCTGTGGTGGCGTTCCAGCTCGCCGTCACGCTCGGCGCCCCCTGGGGCGCGTGGACGCAAGGAGGCAGGACCGCCGGCACCCTGACCACGTCGGGCCGGGCCATCGCAGCCGCTTCGGCCCTCCTGCTCGTGGGTATGGCTCTGACCATCCTGGGCCGGGCTGGCGAGGGCCCGCTCGCCCGAGCCCCACGCCGGCTGGTCGCGGTGCTGTCCTGGGCTACGGTCGGCTACCTCGCGATCGGAGTGGCGGCCAACCTGGCGACCCCGTCGGTGCAGGAGCGGGCCCTGTGGGCACCGGTGGTCGCGCTGACGCTCGGGCTCGCCCTGACCACACTGGTGCGGTCGCGCCGCGACGAGCGCCTGCCGGCGACGAGGTCTCCGGTCACGTGACCCCCTGGCACGATCACCGGAGGTGGCCCCCGCGGGCGGTCGAGCTCTCGGCGTCCCACCACTGCCCGCCCGCCGACGTCCGGCCCACCACCGAGGGAGACCGCTCGTGACCGAGATCCTCGCCAGCTGGGACCGGGTGACCCGCCGCTATGGCGACGTCCTCGCCCTGGACGACGTCAGCCTCGACGTGCCCGCCGGGCAGGTCGTCGGCCTGCTCGGCCCGAACGGGGCGGGCAAGTCGACGCTCATCAGCCTGCTCCTGGGTCTGCGCCGACCGGACAGCGGCACCGTCCGGCTGTTCGGCGGGGACCCCCGGGTCCCGGCCAACCGAAGCAAGGTCGGCTGTACCCCTCAGGAGACCGCGCTCCCGGCGACGCTCAAGGTCCGTGAGGTCCTCGACTTCGTCGCCGGTCACCACCGGGACCCGATCCCCTCCGCCCTGCTCCTGGCCGACCTGGGCCTCACCGAGCAGGCGCGGCGTCAGACCGGGGGGCTCTCCGGCGGCCAGCGACGCCGGCTGTCGGTCGCGCTGGCGCTGGTCGGCCGGCCCCGGCTGCTCGTCCTCGACGAGCCGACGACCGGCCTCGACGTCGACGCGCGCCACCTGCTGTGGCAGCGCGTGCGCGACTTCCACGCCGACGGCGGGACCGTCGTGGTCACCAGCCACTACCTGGAGGAGGTCGAGGCTTTGGCGCAGCGGGTCGTCGTCGTGGCCTCGGGTCGGGTCCTCGTCGACGACACCCTGGACGCGGTCCGGTCGCGGGTGCAGCAGCGCCGGGTGAGCGTGCGCGCGGGCGCCCTGCCGCGCCTGCAGCACGTGGTCCGTGCCGAGGCCGGCGACGGGGACCGGTGGTCGCTGTTCACCGACGACTCCGACGCGCTGGTCCGAGAGCTCGTCCATCTCGACGTCGCGTTCCGGGACCTCGAGGTCGCGCCCGCATCGCTGGAGGAGGCGTTCCTCGCCCTCACCGCGCGGACGCCGGCGCCGTCGGGCCCCTCACGGAGGGAGGCCAGGGCATGAGCCTGGTCGCGCTCCACACCCGCTACGTGGCCCTGGAGACGATCCGGGTCCCGATCGCCGTCGTGGGCACCGTGATGTTCCCGGTGCTGTCGTTCCTGTTCTTCGTCGTGCCGTTCCGGGAGATCTCCGGCGACCCGGTGGCCTCGACGGCCGCGGTGAGCCAGCTGGGCCTGTTCGCGGTGTTCTCCGTCTGCCTGTTCAGCTTCGGGGTCGGCGTCGCGGACGACCGCAGCACACCCTGGGACCCGTACGTGCGCACCCTGCCGGTCGGGGCGGGTCCACGGATCGTCGCCCGCCTGCTCAACGGGGTGCTGTTCGCCCTGCTCGGGCTGCTGCCGCTGCTCCTGGCCGCCGCCCTGCTCACCGAGGCGTCCGTGACAGCGACGCAGGCTCTGCTGGGGGCGGGTGCCCTCGCCGTCGCCGGGGTCCCGCTGCTGTTCATGGGGGTGGCCATCGGCTACTCCCTGCCGGTCAAGGCCGCCGTCCCGGTCGCCCAGGTGCTGCTGTTCCCGCTGGCGTTCGCCGGCGGGCTCTTCATCCCGCCGGAGGGCTTCCCCGGCTGGCTCGACGCCATCTCCCAGGCGCTGCCCACACGGGCCGGGCGCGACCTGGTCATCGCCGCGACGACCGGTGCGGACCTGCCCGCGACCGCGCTGCCCGTCCTGGCCGTGTGGGCGGTGGTCGCCGGGGTGCTCGCGGTCCAGGCGTACCGGCGCGACGAGGGCCGCCGCTTTCGCTGAGCCGCCGTGCGGGCGACCACATGAGGACGCAGCTTCCGACCGTCCGTCTTTCGTCCCGAGCTACGACGGACGCGGCGCCGCAGGCGCGCGCCCTGGCATGGCGGGCGGCGTAGAGCTCACGGCACTCCGCCGCGGCGGGTGACCGCACTCTTAGAGCGTCCACGGCCAGGCGGGACTTCATCCGGTCCGCGATGGAGTAGCCCACGATGCGCCCGGAGTAGACGTCCTTGATGGCGCAGAGGTAGAGCTTGGCCTCCCTGGTCGGGTGCTCGGTGATGTCGGTCAACCAAAGCCGGTTCGGGGCCGTGGCGGTGAACTCTTGTCGGACGAGGTCGCCGTGGGCTGGTGGGCCGGGCTTCCGGCCGTCGGCGCCGCGCTTCTTGCCGAACGCTCTCCACCACCGGTTGTCCCGGCAGGTCCGCCAGCTGGTCCGGTCGCAGCGGTCATGACCGGCCTCACGGACCTCGTCGGCCAGGAGCCGGTAGCCGTACTCGGGCTCCTCGCGGTGGGTGTCGAACAGCGCGTCGGCGAGGTAGGCCTACTGCCGGTCGCGGGCAGGTTTCGGCGCGGCGAGCCAGCGGTAGGAGGGCTGTCTAGCGAGGTTCAGGACCCGGCCCGTGAGGGCGACGGGGATACCGTCGCCGGCGAGCTCTCTCACGAGCGGGAAGCGCCTTTTCCCGGCAAGTTCGCCTGACTCAGGGAGGCCGCGGCGCGGCGGAGGGCCTCGTTCTCCTGCTCTGAGCAGCCGGTTGCGGCGGCCGGCTCGCGCAGCTCCGCGGACTCGGTCGCGGTCAGGCCGGGATCGTTGCCGTCCTCGACGTCGGCAGCTCGCATCCAGTTGCGCAGGCAGGAGTCGGAGATCCCTGAGTCCTTCGCGATCCGCTGCAGTGGGGCCTCGCCCTTCCGGGCGATCGCGATGACGTCGTCTCTGAACTCTTTCGGGTGGGGCTTAGTGGTCTGGGTCTGAAGTTCGTGGGGGGTTACGCGGCCCTTGCTGTGGCGGGTCCTTCGTGGGCGTCGAGGCGGGCCAGGAAGTCGGCGAGGTCGGTGGCGGTGAACTTCCAGTCGAAGGGCCTGGCGGTGGCGTTAAAGCGGGTCTCGAAGGCGCTGAGTCGGGTCTTGATCTGGGCCACGTCGTGGAAGTCGTTGGGTGAGACGACTGTGCGTTGGACGATGGAGAAGACGACCTCGACCTGGTTGAGCCATAAGGCGTGGACCGGGGTGTGCACGAGGATGCAGGTGGGCCAGCGCTGGGCCATCCGCTCGACGGAGGCTTGGCCCCGGTGGGACGAACCGTTGTCGACGACCCAGAACACTCGTTTCGCGCTGGCGTAGGGCTGTCGGGTCATGACCTGCTCCACGAGCGCCTCGAAGGGCTTGATGCCGGTGCTGGGTTCGCAGCGGCCCATCAGGTGGGCCCGGTGGACGTCGTAGGCGGCGAGGTAGGCCACCGCGCCGCCTCGGTCGTACTCGTGCTCGACCCGCATCATCCGCGCGATCCCGGGTGGCAGGGTCGGGTGGCAGCGGCACCGGGCCTGGATGGAGGTCTTCTCATCGCAGGAGATGACGTACTCCTCGTCGCCGAGCGGCTGGACGTGCCAGGTCCGGGCGTAGAGGTCGAGCACGCGGGTGGCCTTGGCCGCGAAGTCAGGGTCACGGATGGAGATCCAGGACCGCTACTGCCACGGCTTTATCGCGTCACGCGCCAGGATCCGGCGCACCGTGGACGCCGACATCGCGGGTGTGATCCCGGCGGCCACGACCTCGCTGGCCAGCTCCTGGCAGCTCCACCTCGACAGCGGGATCCCATAGGTAGCAGGCAGTTGGCAGGCCATCGCCTTCACCTGCGCGCGCTGCACCGGGGTGAAGCGGGGTGGCCGTCCGGACCGTGGGCGGTCCTTGAGGCCGTCGAGGCGGTCGGTAGCGAACCGGCCCCGCCACTTGCGGACGGTGTCGACCTGCAACCCGAGCCGGCTGGCGATCACCGCATTCGCCAGGCCGGTTGCGGCCAGCCGCACGATCGTGGCTCTCATCACCAGGCGGTGCGGCATCGAGGGGCTGCTCGAGCAGGTCGTGAGTCGGTGGCGTTCGGAGGCGGACAGCTGCAGGACAACAGCGCAGGCGGAGGGCATGGGGAAACTCCCTGACCGATGATCGACCGGACCCTTCCAGGGTCGCGACGTCACCACCATCGCGACGTCAGGCGCGCTGGGGGAACCTCACGCCGCTGGCAACGAGTCAATCCGGTGCGCGACGATGCTTCGGATGCCCACACCACCGGAGTCCACCAAGTCGTCGCTGAGTCAGCGCCTACGCAGCCACGCCGCCGTGCACTGGCCACACCTCACCGTCCACGTGCGGTTCCGCGGCGCGTTCGCCTACGTCGATGGTCACGTCGGCGACGACGAACCATTCCCGCTATTCCGGCTCCGCTACGGCGGCTCAGCCCGCATCTGGGGGTTCTCCCTCTACCTCTACAGCAGCGGCAAGTACGAGGACCAGATCCTGCCCACCGGAAGCTTCGCCGGCAGCCCCGAAGACGCCCTCGACTGCGCCTGCAACCTCTACCTCAGCTGAGGGCCCGGGTATCCGACCCCCGAGCCCACGAAGACCCCCCACGAACTTCCGACCCAGACCACTTAGTGTGGGCCGTTCCGGACCTGGTCCACTGCTCAGACCAATCTGACCGCGGCGGCATCCGCCGCCCTGGCCGGGTCCGGTTGCTGACGGCCGCTGCGAGCGGGAACCTGCACTCAGCCGAGGACCTGCGCTTCGCGTTGTGGCGCCGCCGTCAGGCGAAACACGTTTCACCCCGCCCGGTGGTTGACGTTCGCGTCGCCCAGGCGCATCCACGTCGCGTGGACAATCCGTCGTGGGTGCAAGGCCCGGAGGCCGCGCAGGAGGTCGACCTGGCGCTGGCCACGCTGGAACAGGCGCAGCAACGGCCCTACCTCGACGTCGAGGCCGACGCGCGGGTTGCGCGTGCGTACTACGGGGACGTACCGGTCGCCGGCTGGCGGGACTTGGTCACGGCCACGCACGAGCGCAGGCCCCGGTACCGCCCCAGCGTGGAGTTGTACCCGTGGGTGGACCTGCAGCCCGACCTCACCCTGACGAGCCTGTACACCGGCCGAATTGATCCGCGCGGACGCGGCGGTCCTGGACCGACGGCACCGGCGGGCGGCATCTCTCGAGGGCCTCACGGAGCAGACCCACGACCAGCTGGTGGACCAGCTGGAGGAGGTGCTCCCTTACAACTGCGAGCACGTCGTCCCGCAGAGCTGGTTCGGCAAGGCCGAGCCGATGCGGGGCGACCTACACCACCTGTTCGCCTGCGAGTCGCGCTGCAACAGCTTTCGCGGGAACACCCCGTTCGTCGAGCTGTCCCACTGGCCGCCCGAGCCCGAGCAGGCGGCGGAGCCCGACCTACCGGATGGCGTCGTGGCCGACGCCGTCCGACCGGATTGCGGCAAGCGGACCAACGCGGGCTTCGAGCCCGATCAGGGCGAGGGGGTGGCGGCGCGGGCCCTGCTGTTCGTCACGCTGCGCTACCCGGAGGTGATCGAGCCCGATGAGCTCGACCCCGCCCGCTACGACGACCTGCTGGCCTGGCACGCCCAAGACCCGGTCGCGGAGTGGGAGCGCCACCGCAACGCCACGATCCACGAGCGCCAGGGCAACCGCAACCCGTTCATCGACCACCCCGACCGCGCGGCGGCCCTCGTCACGTCGCTGCGTCAGTGACTGATGACCCCGCTCAGGCAGTGACTGAATGCCAACTGCTCCAGGGCCAGGTCCTGCCGGTCAGACCGTGCATCTCTAGACCACACGACGAGTTCCCCTACGAGTTGGCCGGGCCGTGGCCGAGGGCCAGTCAGGCGGCTGCAGAGCGCTGCCGCTGTGGCCGTGAGCGCGGAATGCGCCCGGCCGATCGTCGGCGACGTCGTACACGATCAGTGTCGCTGTCTCGCCCCAGCCAGCTGCCTGGCCCCACTGGCCGCGGTCCTTGGCGACCCGCAGATCTGACCGCGCACGCGAGCTGGGCGGTGCCCTCGAGCCACACGCCCTGCGGGTGCACCTGGATGCCGTTGTACTTCGCGGTTGAGGTGAGGCTTGCTGAGCTGATCGTTGCATCGGACACCCACGCACCGTCAGGCAGCTGGCTCGCCGGCTGGAACGCGTCGTCGGTGGTGAGCTCGCGGGCGGCCCAGTCCACCGCGCTGGCGTACTCCTCGTCCTGCAGCGCGAGCCATCTGCAGGTCTGCGGGTCAAACGGCAGCGGCTCCGGGTTGATGGTGGTGCCCTCGTCGCTGACGGCGTAGAAGAAGCCCTCGACGGGCCCTTGAACCGCCTGGGCTCAGGCGTCGGTAGGCGCGGGCGGGATGTCCGGGCAGTTCGTGCGGCACACCAGCTCACGCCGTCGGCGCTGACGTGCGGTCGACGACGCTGCGAGCGTCGCCACGGTGTACCCGGACGCACTGCTCGAGTCGATCATGAGAGCGGACCTCTTCGTCGAGCTGGTGTGCGAGGCGGCGACGGGAACGGCTTGATCAGATCCCTCGGCCGGAGGATCGTGGTGCCGGCAGCCACAGGGAGCATGCCGATGGACCAGCAGGTGAGGGTCGAGATCCTCGAGGACGGCGCCGACGCCGAGCGGCTCGATACGGTTACGCGGTACCTGCTTGAGGAGCTGGAGCGGCTCGACGTGGAGGACGTCTCCCCCACCCGCGGCGGCGTAGCGCCGGACGGCTCAAAGGGCTTCGACCTGATCGCCGTCGGCGGCCTGGTCCTCAGCGTCGGCAACTCGGCGATGCTCCGGGCCGTCGTGATGACGGTGCGCGGCTGGCTCGGGCGCAGTCCCCAGCCCGACCGGAAGGTCCGCCTGGAGCTCGACGGTGACGTGCTGGAGCTGTCGGGCGCGACGTCGGCGGAGCAGGAGCGGCTGGTCGGGCTCTTCGTCGCCCGCCACGCCCAGGAGGCGCCGTCGGCATGAGCGGCGCGCGGAAGGCCCTGCTGGTCACCAGCGACTCCTACGAGAACGAGGGGCTGCGAGACCTCCGCTCGCCCCAGGCCGACGCCTCGGCACTGGCCGCAGTCCTTGGCGACCCGCAGATCGGTGACTTCGAGGTTGACGTCATCCACAACGAGCCGTCCTACCGGGTGCAGGCCCGGGTAGAGGAGCTGTTCGCCGAGAGCCGGCCCGACGACCTGCTGCTGCTCCACCTGTCGTGCCACGGGCTCAAGAGCGAGTCCGGCGAGCTCTTCTTCGCCGCCAGCAACACCCGTCTGGGTCGGTTGGAGTCCACGGCTGTGTCGGCCGACTTCGTGCAGCGGTGCATGCGGGCGAGCCGTTCCCGCAGCGTCGTGCTCCTGCTCGACTGTTGCTACGGCGGGGCCTTCGGGGCGGGGGTCGCCGTACGTGCCGCCGGCTCGGTCGACGTCACCGGCAGCTTCCCGACCGGACGGCTCAAGGGCGGGCGGGGGCGGGCGGTCATCACCGCCTCCAGCGCGATGGAGTACGCCTTCGAGGGCGAGAAGCTGGCCGACGACCACAGCGCCCCGTCGGTGTTCACCGAGGCACTCGTCCAAGGCCTGTCGACCGGCGAGGCGGACCGCGACGAGGACGGCTGGGTGTCGCTGAACGAGCTCTACGAGTACGTGTTCGACCGGGTGCGGACCTCGACGCCGGGGCAGACCCCGACCCGTGACGTCGAGATGCAGGGTGAGCTGTACCTGGCCCGGAGCCGGCGCAAGCGCGTGCAAGCGTCTCCGGTTCCACCCGACCTGCTGGCGGCAAGCCACGACGCCAACGTGTTCAGCCGGCTGGGTGCGGTGAGCGAGCTCCGGAACCGTCTGCTCGGCGGTAACCTGCCGGCGGCGGCCGGGGCGCACCAACGCCTGGCCGAGATGGCCGAGCTGGACCTCCGCTACGTGGCCGACGCCGCGGCGGAGGCTATCCGGGACGCGGCGCTGCACGTCCACCCGACCGAGCTCGACGCCGGTCAGCTGCTGCAGGGGTCGCCGTCGCCTCCGCTGCACGTCACGATGACCGGGCCGCCCCTGGCGCAGACGTACGCCGTGGAGCCGTCGGACGTCCGTATCCGTGTCGTGCCGGACACCGAGGGCCTGGCGATCACTTTGGACACCACGTCCATGGGGCGGGTCGACGGCACGGTGACGGTCCGCGGGCCGCTGGGCGAGCACGCCGTCCGGGTCCGCGCTGAGGTCACAGCCCCAGAACAAGCGTCGCCGACTCCTTCCCCTGATGTAGACGTGCCGGTTCGCGCACGGGGTGACGAGCTCCGGGACCAGGTCCGACCGACGCGGGCGGCGTCCGCACCGTCGGCCGCCGCAGGGTCCGGGCCTGCAGAACCCGTGGCCCTACGGCCCCGGCTCGCGACACCGCCCCCCCACTACACGAGCGGGACGCCGGCTCTCGTGCGGGTGCAAGCCGTGCCGGCAGCGCGGGACGCGCCCGACGAGGTCGTCGACGATGAGCCGCCCACGCCCGGCGTCGCGCCGGAACCCAGCGCCCACCACGCTCGCTGGCTGACGGTCGGCGTCGGGCTCGCCGTCGCGGGCGCCCTCCTGCTGGGGCTAGGAGCGTTCGGCGACCTGCGCTGGGAGGCGAAGATGCGGGAGCGCGACCCGTCGTGGTTCCGGCACACGCTCGTGCTGGCCGTGCTGCTCGCTTCGGCCGCGGCGGCCGTCCTCGTCCCGCGGACGAGGTGGACCGTGGGCCCGGGTCTGCTGCTGGGGGTGCTGGTCGCGTCCACCTGGAACCTCCCCGTTGCGCTGACGGAGTGGCTGGTGGTCGCCGACGGCGAGGGCGGCTTCGAAACCGGATTCTGGCTCGTGCTCCTCGGCCACGTGGTGCTCCTCGCCGCGGGCGTCGTGGTGGTGCGGGCCGTCAGCGCAGGGGCGGGCTTCAGGGTCGGGGAACCCGAGATCCCCTGGTGGCTCGTCTGGGCGCTGCTGGCCGTCGGCGCGGCGGGAGCGGCGGCGGTGGCCGTCAGCGCCACCCGCGACGACGGGGCGGCGCTGTACTGGGTCATCCCGGCCTGGGCCGCCCTCACCGTGGCCGCCGTACCGGTCGTCGTCGCCTTCGGGCACCCGGCGGAGTTCCGCCTCTGGCTGCTGACGGGATGGGTGGTCGGTGCCGCCGCCGCCGTCGTCCGCTACGTCGAGCTCAGCGACACGGTGGGTGCCACCTACGACGCCAGGGCAGCGGTGTGGATCGGTGTCGCGGTGGCGGCGTTGCTTCCGCTCGCGGTCGTGCTCGGGTGGCGTGCGGCCACGGACCGCGACGCCGAGCAACCGGTCGATGCGGTGATCGACACAGAGCAGCTTCCTTGATGCAGAGCAGATTTTTTTATGCTCGTCCTGTGCGTCGCAACCGTTCTGGTGCGGACGCCTGTGGATGACAGCGCCCAGCGCGTTGACGGTTCCTTGTCACGGCGGCAGTCGTTCGTAGCGGAGGGCATGGGATTCGACAAGAGGCTCGATGACTGGTCCCGCACCTGACGAGAGGCCCTCTACCACTACGAGAGGGTGTAGCTGTTGACGCAGTCGATGGTGGTGTGGTCGCTGCGCGCGATCATGCAGGGTGCTGTGCTGCGCCCGCAGGCGCCTCCACCATTGCTTTGGGTGGGGTGGCGAGCTCATGGGGCGACCCGTCACTGGTCGGTGACACGGCGGGGCTAGCCACGAGGCACTGTCGGAGGCCGGACCTACGGTCCCCGCATGGACACCGCCGAGCTCTTCCTCACCGCTGACGCCGCACTGCGCAGCGTCGTCGACCGCATCGATCCTGCCGACCTCAGCAGACCGGCACCGCAGGAGTGGACCAGGACCCCCGAGCCCACGTTCCGTGACATCGTCTTCGCCCACGCCTACGACGAAGCCTGGATACCCGGAGTGCTGGCGGGCCGGTCGATCGCCGACGGCGACGACCTCCGGGGGGCCGACCTGCTCGGTGACGACCCCATCTGCGCCTACGACGCCCTCCACGACGCCGCGACCGCAGCCGTGCGCCGCGGCGTCCCGCCCGACGCTGTCTTCCGGTTCCAGTACGGCGACTATCCCGCGACGGAGGGCTTCGCCCACCTCGCCACCTACCGGGCGTTCCAGGCGTGGCTCATCGCCAAGCACTTGGACATCTCCTTCCACCTCTCGCCCGAGCTGGTCGCCGGCCTGCAGGAGCACGTCGTCACGCACGCCGACCAGTGGCGGCAGTGGGGCGTCTTCCCCCCGGTGGTCGAGCCCCCCGCCGGAGCGGACGACGAGACCCGCCTGCTGTGCGCCGTCGGCTACTGGGAGCCGTGACGCCACGGCTCAGGTGCTCGGCCGGGTGGTCGAGCCCAGCGAAGGCGATGGACAGCAGTTCGGCCAGGTACCGGGTTTCGTCGGGGTGGGCCCATGCGGACAGGGCGACGTCGACGGGACCAGGCTGGCCTCGACCATGGTCCATGCGCGCAGCTCGGTGTCCGGCCCACGGGCTGGTGTCCGAACAGTTGACAGCGGGCCGGTCGTGCTCAGGCGGCGTTTCGTAAGCCGCTCAGTGGCAGGGACGCCAGGGATGACTGACCCAAGCGGCCGTCGATGCGCTCTCTCAGGCCTCCGGCGAGAGGAGGCCGGCGCAGGTTCGGTCAACGAAATCGACCACCTCCGCGGACCGTGGCGGCGCGTCGTCGGCGCCGCCGGCGTACCACCAGGTGCCGGCCCACCGGATGAGACCGGCATCCTGTGGCACCAGGTCGAGCGCCCGCTCGGCGGCCCCGCGCTTGGACAGTTGGACTCCGTCGGTCAACCGGACCAGCGCACGGCACATGGTGAGCACCGCGTACGCCTGGCCGCCCGCGTCGTGCATGGCACGCACCCACGTCGGCCAGTCCCGCACGTGGTCCAGCAGTGCAGAACTCAGCAGAGCCGGGTTGATCGGGGGCAGCAGGTCCGCGGCTGGCGGCCCCGACAGCACGAGCCCGCTGTCACGAACCGAGGCCCAGGTGAGGAGCCGGTGGCTCGTGGCGGGCAGCAGGTGCAACGCCTCCCCGCCACTGATGCGGGCGATGGAGTGCATCCCGAGATCCGCGCCACTCGCACC
>Ga0163144_10004461_pt1 | contig 31488 bp, 30 predicted proteins | sample OliLak19BULKMAT1_FD_123175 | JGI IMG/M metagenome (GOLD analysis project Ga0163144, IMG submission 123175) | Freshwater microbial mat bacterial communities from Lake Vanda, McMurdo Dry Valleys, Antarctica - Oligotrophic Lake LV.19.BULKMAT1 | ecosystem: Environmental > Aquatic > Freshwater >... | reverse complement strand
TATAAAAGTGGCCCAGGAAAAAGGATATGTAGAAACCATACTTGGCAGAAGAAGGTACTTACGTGATATCAATTCCAGCAACCACACCGTTCGCGGCTTCGCGGAGAGAAATGCTATCAATGCCCCAATCCAGGGATCGGCAGCCGATATGATAAAAATTGCAATGATCAATATCCACAATGAATTCAAAAAGAAAAAATTCCGCTCAAGAATGATCTTGCAAGTGCACGATGAGCTTGTTTTTGATGTGCATAAGGAAGAGCTGGACGAAATAAAACCCATAATTGCGGATAAAATGAAGCATGCGGTAAAATTAATTGTACCCATTGAGGTGGAAACAGGCACAGGTGCTACGTGGCTTTCAGCGCATTAGTGCCTGAAAATCAAATAGTTTGGATATATCAATATTTTTTTATCTTTGGCGCACTAAAATTCTAACCCCATCAAAAATCAAATTATAACCATCATGAATTCCTTGAAAAAATTACTAGCAGCCGGCATCATAGCTGCCTTCCTATCACCCTTCTTTTACGGCTGCGGCTCTACTGAAGGTCCAAAGGAAACAGACGGAGCAGATACTACCGACATGGAGTCAGGAGGAATGAAAAAAACTGACGGCAAAGCGCAGAATATTTTTTATTCTATCCCATCTCCTATCGAATTGGCACAATTGATCCAGAAAGCAGGGGCTACCTATAATAAGGATCTGTTAAACCCTATTGAAAACGTAACCAAGTACAATTCCAATAGCTCTAAAGCGCTTAATCTTGGAATTTACGGTGCTGATCTGAGCTACACAAGTGTATTTGATAACAACACACAGGAATCTATCCTTTATTTGAACTGCACGCGTAAGCTTGCTGAATCACTTGGAGTTGGAAACGCTTTTGATGAAAAAACAATGGATCGCATGCAGGCAAACACCGGAAAGAAAGATTCTCTTTTTTCTATCATTTCTGATTCTTACATGACTACTGATGAAATGCTGAAAGAAAGTCAGCGTCAGAATGCATCTGCACTGGTTATCGCTGGTGGTTTTATCGAAGGTATCTACTTGGGAACCCAGCTTGCTAAAACTTCTAAAAAAGGAGCAGACATCATCAACAGAATTGCTGAACAGAAAGGAACTCTGGATAACGTAATAGGATTGTTGAGCTCTGGTGAGCAAGATGCCGCTGTTACCGCTATTCTGGATGACTTGAAGGCGCTTCAAACCATTTTCAGCGAAGTAAAAGTAAGTACAGAATCGGCAGCCAGCGTAAAGACTAACGAGGCTACCAAAGTAACTACCATTGGCGGAAAAATTGTTTATACAGTTACACCTGAAACAATCGAAAAGCTAACTGCAAAAGCGGCAGAAATCAGAAACAAAATTATAGGCGGTCAAAACTAATAATCCACATGAAAAACTTTTTAAATCCCGGGAAGGTCCTTTTAATTGGTGCGATAGCACTTCTTCCAACAGTTGGAGTATTTGCACAATGTAAAGGATTTGTAAAAAAACAAATTCCTAAATTGACTCCATTCATCCATAATGGACAAGTGAACAGCTCTGTACTTCTCTCCGGAGATCAAGCAGAGCTTACGCTCACTTTCTATTCAGGACAAACTTACCGCATCATGGTTTCTAACCAGGAAACTTTAGGTGATGTATTCTTTGTTATGAAAGATGCCGCTAAAACGCAGCTCTTCAGCAGCAAGGAAATGGGAAAATTCGATTACTGGGATTTCTCAGTTGAATCCACCCAGCAAATGACTCTGGAAGTGATCGTTCCTAACGTAGATACTCCATCGGGACTTGTTCCAAGTGGTTGCGTTTCGATCCTTGTTGGATTCAAGCAGTAAAATATCACCCCTCCCTGGCCCTCCCCTTAAGGGAGGGAATGCACTACTAAAAAAAATATTTATCGCCTATCCGCCTTCCCCTTGGGGGAAGGACGGGATGGGGTGCTTTTATCCCAAAATTTGCAGCAAACCTGCAAATTTTGCCTAAAGGGTGGATCGTCTTCGCATAACGCAAATTTTTCAACTGAAAAATTTGGGGTTATACCACGCAGCCGCCTACGGTATCATTGGTATTCTCATCTACCAGCAGGAAACTTCCGTTAGCACGGTTATTCTTGAACGTGTCAATAGCAATGGGCGATGCGGTACGAAGTTGTATCCGGGCAATCTCATTCAAAGAGACCTGCTTCTCCCCCTCTACCTTATCCTGTGAATTCACATTGATCTTGTAAATAACATCACGCACCGCTGCCTTCACCATTTTTCCATGATGCCGGATAATAAACTTGGCGCCCACACTCAAAGGCCGCTCATGCATCCAGCAGACGGTAGCTTCTACATCCTGAGTGACTGAAATAGAATCATCTTTCTTAGAAATGATATCTCCCCTACTGATATCTACATCATTTTCCAAATGAATGATCACTGATTGAGGAGCAAACGCTTCGTCAATGTTATTTTCTGCCACTTCTATCTCTTTAATTTTCGAAGAGATGCCAGCTGGAAGCACTTCCACCACATCTCCCTTTTTGAAAACTCCACTCACAATTTTTCCGGCATAGCCCCGATAATCATGCAATGTATCCTCTTGCGGTCGGATCACGTACTGAACAGGGAAACGTGCATGTGTCAGGTTATTGTCGTTGGCTACTTCCACGGTTTCCAAATGCTGAAGCAGGGTTTTCCCTTTGTACCAGGACATTTTATCTGATGGGGTCACCACGTTATCTCCCAACTTTGCGCTCACAGGAATGTAAACGATGTCTTTTACATTCAGTTTTTTTGCAAACTCTTTGTAGGAAGCAACAATATCGTTGAACACTTTTTCTGAATAATCCATCAGGTCAATTTTGTTTACGCAGACCGCCAGGTGCTGTATGCCAAACATGGATGAAATGATAGAATGCCTGCTTGTTTGCTCCGTTATTCCATTCCGCGCATCAATCAAAATAATTGCAAGGTTAGAATTAGACGCGCCCGTGACCATGTTGCGGGTATACTGCACGTGTCCCGGAGTATCCGCAATAATGAATTTGCGCTTTGCTGTAGTGAAATATTTATAGGCCACATCAATGGTAATACCTTGCTCACGTTCAGCACGCAAACCATCGGTGAGAAGGGAAAGATCCATATCCATTCCTCCCTTTTTACCCTTACTTGCTTTTTCAATTGCCTGTAAGATATCCGCAGACACCGAATCGCTGTCAAAAAGCAAACGTCCTATGAGGGTGCTCTTGCCATCATCCACGTTTCCCGCTGTAAGAAATCTTAATAAGTCCATTTTATATTTTATTGCGAGCACAGCGAAGCAATCCCACTTCGCTTTTACTCATTAATATTTAAAAGTATCCGCCTTTTTTTCTGTCTTCCATCGCTGCATCGGAAGTCTGGTCATCCAGCCGTGTTGCACCGCGTTCGCTGATCTTCGTTTCTTCTATCTCTCGAATGATATCATCCAGACTTGTTGCTTCAGATTCTACTGCAGCAGTACATGTTGCATCGCCCACCGTGCGGAACCGTACTGTCCTGTCTTCGATTTTATCTTCAGCATCGGCATAGACAAAATCTGTAAGTGCCAGCAACCCACCCGTGCGAACGATACATTTCCGTGTATGGGAAAAATAAATTGATGGCAGCTCTATTTTTTCTCGTTTTATGTAATTCCACACATCCAGCTCCGTCCAGTTGCTGATTGGAAAAACACGAACATTCTCTCCCTGACGAATTTTTCCGTTGTATATCCCCCACAACTCCGGGCGCTGCTTTTTAGGATCCCACTGCCCGAATTCATCACGCACAGAAAATATACGTTCTTTGGCACGCGCTTTTTCCTCATCTCTACGCGCACCTCCTATGCAGGCATCAAAACGGAATTCTTCAATAGTATCCAGCAAAGTATACGTTTGCAAAGCATTCCGGCTGTAAAACCTCCCTTGCTGCTCCACCAATCCTTTTTGCTTGATGGTATCAGCCACACTCCGCACAATTAGCTTTTCACCGATCTTGTTTGCTAATTCGTCTCTGAATTTAATTGCTTCCGGAAAATTATGCTCCGTGTCAATATGCACTAAAGGAAAAGGAAATTTTCCCGGACGGAATGCCTTCAATGCAAGGTGTACGAGCGTGATAGAATCCTTTCCTCCCGAAAAAAGCAAAGCTGGCCGCTCGAACTGACCCGCCACCTCCCGAAGGATGTGAATGGATTCAGATTCTAACTGATCCAGATAATCCAAATGATGTTTTCTCATAATACTTTTTTTGTTGTCATTGCGAGACCAGATGCTCCGGTCGGGGCGAAGCAATCTCATTGAGAAGATTGCTTCGCCAAAGCGGCTCGCAATGACTAATTCTATTTATGTTCGTGCAATCCACATTCTTTTTTACTTGTGTCTTCCCACCACCACCTTCCTGCACGCATATCTTCGCCTTCTTTTACCGCACGTGTACAGGGCTGACAACCAATGCTTGGAAAACCTTTGTCATGCAAGGAATTATAGGGAATATTATTGTCTTTAATGTATTTTTTAACTTGTTCAAGACTCCAGTCAAACAAAGGATGAAATTTAACAATGCTGTTTTTTTCATCCCATTCAACAGAAGAAAGATTGTTTCTATTTGTTGATTGATCCTTCCGGATCCCTGTGATCCATATTTCATTTCCCTTTAACGCACGCTGCAACGGCTCCACTTTCCGGATATAGCAGCATTCCACCCTGTTTTCAACGGATTCATAAAAGCTGTTTGGGCCCTTTTCCGAAACCAGTTTTTGTAAGGCTTCTGTCCGAGGCGAATACACTTCCATGTTCTTTCCGTACTTTTCTATCGTCCGGCTCCATACAGAATAGGTTTCAGTGAATAATCTGCCGGTGTCAAGTGTAAAAACTCGGATCGGAATATTCTTATAGAAGATCAGATGCGTTATGGCCTGATCTTCCAATCCAAAACTGGTTGAAAAAACAATCTTTCCAAAAAATTCCTTTCCAAGCAAAGTCAAAGCTTCCTCAGCGGATTTTCCTGAAATTAATTGTTGTACCCTATTTAATTTTTCTGTTTGCATCTACTCTAGAAAAATGTTTTAAAAAGAATTCTCAAACTTACAATGATTACTACTACCCCAACGGTTATCAGTCCGGCACGAACAGGAATTTTTGAAGTCATATAGGCAGCCAAAGGAGCTGCAATCATGCCCCCAATAATCAATCCCAGAATCACATGCCAATGTTGGATCCCTATTAATACAAAGAACGTAATAGAACTAGCCAAGGTTACAAAAAACTCCGCAAGGTTTACAGACCCAATGGTGTATCGGACTGTTCTCCCACGAGCTATAAGAGTGGAAGAAACAATGGGCCCCCATCCTCCACCTCCTATAGAATCAAGGAATGCCCCGAAAAATGCAAGCCTTCCAATACGCTTAACTTTCTTCTTTGTTTTGATATTGCGGATAGCCTTGGTTATAATGATTACCCCCAATATTAACGTATAGGTTGATACAATGGGTTTTAAATATCTGCTGTACTCTTCCAATGATGATAGAATGTACGCACCTGTAATCGCCCCCAGGACGCCCGGAATTAAAAGACTTCTGAAAAGTTTTGTATTAACATTCTTAAATCTAAGATGGCTCAATCCCGATGCGCCTGCGGTGAAAATTTCCGAGGCATGCACGCTGGCACTTGCTGCTGCAGGAGAAATTCCAAACGACAATAAAAATGTTGTAGCAGTTACGCCATACGCCATTCCCAGCGCGCCATCCACCATTTGAGCAATAAACCCACCCACAATAAAAACAAGAACTGTGTTGTCAATATTTTTAATTGAATCTCCGAGATAACTGCCAATAGCTGTAAGCGGTAAAGATGAAAACAGGATATGCCCGGCTATCATCGAAGCTAAAACTCCAAAAGCATAAATGAACCAGTACTTGAACTGCTTATACTTTGGCCTGTTATTTTTTTTAATGATAAGATGCGGCTGAAGAAAAGCCAGATTGTTATCATGATCTGGAAAAGAAGCGGTTTTTGTATCGTATTTAACCCTGGGGCTTTCGTGCGATACCTGGTTTATGCTTTCTATTGTACTCATTTTATTTTCGAGTGTGGTTTTATAATGCACTAATGATAGCATTGTGCTTAATTTTACTTTTTTCAGTTGCTCCTGAATATCCGCGAGATGTTTTTTCTAGTTTATTATTCGCAAACGAATAAATAAAAGCAGATATGGCAAGTGCCAACAGAGCAGATTTTATGTGGATTTCATATTTGTTCATTGGTTTTTGAATTAGGCTTAAAAGTGATTTTTGAAAGACGATTGCCCGCGTAGGGCGTTATAGACTCAGTATTATGCCCGGGGGCACATACACATTTGCGGCATCCTGGATGCGGGAGAGAGCTTGTGTTTTTTCTTCAATTCCATTTTTCTGTTCTTTCAATCCGATTCTACTTTCTTCGGAGATGCAAATATATATAAATTCTATCTAATTAGTATACTTTAACAAAAAATATTTTTAGGTCAGTTTTTTGCGCATTTTGCCGCCTGAATTAAGGAAAGACTGGATAGTGATCTTACTCATCACCACCCGTGCCCCTTCTCTTATATTGATAAACTCATTGCGCAGCATACAGTTTTTCTCGTTCTTACAATCATCACACCTTTCATAAAAATTAAGAGATACACAAGGTACAAGCGCTATCGCACCATCAAATAACCTGTACACATCTGCCACTGAAATATCCTTCGGTTTTTTAAGAAGGTAGTATCCACCTCCTATCCCTTGCTTGCTGTTAACCATCCGTGCATGCTTCATGGATATCAGTATCTGCTCCAGAAACTTCTTCGGAATATTCTCCAATCGGGCAATATCCGCAGTTTGAAAAAGCTTCTTATTCGGATCGGAAGCAAGGCATACTAGGGCCTTCAGCGCATACTTGCATTTCATGGACATCATAGTGTCGCAAAGGTATCAAGTTTTTCATTTAACAAAATGATCGCCCGCTGCGAGTACCGATGTTATTTCATTGAGCTTTTTCACCTTATCAGAAAAACTTCCATTGAGCTTTTTCCGGATCGCTTCCAGGTTATCAAGCACTTGTTGAGTTTCATTCGGAATTACATCGTTCAAAAATTCTTTAACACGTTTTGCAAGAGTTGGCGATTTGCCATTGGTAGATACCGCAATTTTCAAATCCCCCTTATGAACGATACTCCCTAGGTAAAAATCGCAAAGATCCGGTGTGTCGGCAACATTAACCAGTATCTGCCGCTTTTTTGATTCCTCCTGAACTGTTTTGTTTATTTCCCAATCGGCAGTAGCGGCAATCACCAGATCAGCGGTATATAGATCACCCGGAACGAAAAGCCTTTCTTTCAGCTTTACGTTCGGATGATCTACAGCAATTGCCTTTATATTGGCATGTATTTCAGGAGCTACCAATGTAATCTCCGTTTCCGGGCTATTACTCAAAAGAGCATTTACTTTCTCCAGGGCAACATTTCCACCGCCTACGACCAGAACCTTTAAGTTTTCCAGCTTGAGAAAGATTGGAAAGAGAGCATTGCTTTTATTTTGTGTTTGCATTTGATCAAAAAATTTAAAATTAATTCAGTAAATATTTTCGGATCACATCGTTGGCAACAAATTCGGGATGCAGCTTCACAACCTCTCCGATCACAATGATCGCTGGTGAACCAATTTCCCGGCTTGCCGCTATTTCCTCAATACGGCTGATAGTTCCGACTGCAATGCGTTCATCCGGAAGTGTACCGTTCTGAATAAGAGCCACAGGAAGATTTTGTTTTCCCTGCGCTTTATATATCTCCACGATCTCGTGAAGCTTATTTACACCCATCAGGATGATCACCGTTGCTGACGACTGCGAAGCAAGTTTGATATCCCGCGAAAGTCCGCCTGTGCGCGTAGTACCGGTGATTACCCAAAAGCTTTCACTCAGGCCCCTGTGTGTGACAGGAATGCCTGCCAAGGCAGGAACACCCACCGAAGAAGATATCCCGGGAATAACCTGTGTTTCAATATTGAACGATTGAGCAAATTCAATTTCCTCATACCCTCTTCCGAATACGAACGGGTCGCCACCTTTGAGGCGGACCACGTTCCCATACGTGAAAGCAAAGTCAACAATGAGGTTATTGATCTGATCTTGTTTCAAAGAATGTTTTCCGCTTCGCTTGCCTACAAATACTTTCTTGACTCCCGGAGGAGCATATTGCAGAATTTTAGTATTTACGAGCGCATCATATAAGATGATGTCTGCTTTTCCGAGAGCTATAATCGCTTTCGCAGTGATAAGATCCGGATCACCGGGGCCAGCGCCTACAAGTGTGAGTTTAGGCTGACGAATATTTTTATTGTTTTTCATTTTATAAAGTTTTTTTAGTTTTTGTTAAGCCAGAGCAAGTTTCTCCTGTTCCAACAATTGTTTTTCTCTTTTTAATTTTACGTTTTTCAAAAAATCCTTTGCTTCATTATAATATCCTTCAGCAAATTCTTGTGAAGGTTCATTCTGATTAATTCTCAAAACCAGTTCTTTAAACCCAGCCTCACCCTTACCCTCTCCCAAAGAGAAGGGATTGAATGTGAATTCTCCTGTTTCGACAAAGTGTTTTTCAAATTCATTAATAATTCCATATTGCGTATTGCTGGAAATTTGTTTTGAAAGCAGGAGCGCTTTAGCACCGTGAATAAATGTGCTGTAGCTGTGATAAATGGAATCAGCATATAACTGCTCCGCTAGGGAGCTGAATGCTGAATCCAGTTTTTCTTCTGCCTCAAAGAACAATGTTGCCACCAGATCGATCATGACTCCTGCGCACTCTCCCACTCCCACGGTTGGCTTATAGGATTCATCATATCCCCAATCCTTAAATTCATTTTCCTTGAGCAAAGAAAGGTCTGCATGAGGCCTGAGCAGCTGAAAGAAGTAATTGTTGCCCTGCCTGTCAAAATACCGGTTGAATGTTTCGCCTTCAACTGCATATTTTTCAAAATCATTCAGCAACTCTCTCAATACTGCAGGTCCGCGTTTGCTCGGAACTTTTATCACTTTATCTGAAACCCTGCCTGCGCCATCCCCTGTACCACCACCTCCAAGAAGCACTTGCAACGCAGGAACCACATTTGCTCCCGCCTTCAGTGAACTTCCATGAAAGCCGATGTGTGCCAGGGAATGCTGTCCGCAGGAGTTCATGCACCCGCTGATCTTTATCTTGATATTCTTGTCGTAAAGCAGGTCAGAATATTCATTCTGAATTACTTTCTCCAGCTCCAGCGCAATTCCAGTACTGTTGGAAATTCCCAGGTTACAAGTATCTGTTCCCGGGCAAGCTGTTATATCCCCGATGCTGTCAAATCCGGGAAGCTCAAGATTTATTGCCTCGAGTTCCCTGTACAAAGCAGGCAACGCATCTTTAGGAACAAAACGCAATAGAAATCCCTGGTTTAGCGTGATCCTCAGATCATCTGCTGCATATTTTCTTGCTACTTCAGCAAATAATCTCACCGTTTTAGAATGAATATTTCCCAGCGGCACACGTACACCTACTGCAAAAAACCCTTGCTGCTTTTGCTCAAAAACATTAGTGTTTCTCCACTGCAAATATTTAGTGTTATCGGTTACTTTCAGAGTGGTGAAAATCCCAATACCATCCTCCCCAAAGGCGAGAACTTTCACGCGTTCAGTTCCCTCCATTATGGGGAGGGTCAGGGTGGGGCTCTTAAGTGCCAATCTTTCCTCCTCCAGTAACTTTAAAAATTCCGCGATTCCGATCTTAGCAATAAGATATTTCAAGCGTGCTTTATGACGGTTATTACGTTCTCCATGCCTGTCAAACACCCGTACGATCGCTTCTGCAAAAGGAATCAGTTGGTCCGCAGGCAAAAATTCATGAGCAACCTGCGCCAGGAGGGGCTGAGCGCCTAACCCACCTGCTACCAGAGTTTTAAATCCACGAACGATTTGACCATTCACAATTTTTACTTTTGGGATTAATCCCAGATCATGAATGAATGTGAAAGCGGTGTCGTCTTCACTGGAAGAAAACGCTATCTTGAATTTTCTACCCAGGTTTTCCTGGATAGGGTTTCTCAGAAAGAAACGGAACAAGGCATCCGCATAAGGGGTAATATCGAACGGTTCTTTAGGGTCAACACCCGCTATTGAAGAAGCAGTGATATTACGTACGGTGTTTCCGCAAGCTTCCCGCAGGGTGATATCATCCAGTTCAAGTTTCGCCCATAGTTCCGGAGTTCTCTCCAGTGATACGTAGTGTATCTGTACATCCTGGCGAGTGGTTAAGTGAATATTTCCCGTAGAATATTCATCTGAAATATCTGCAATACGCAGGAGCTGCTTCACGGTAATTCTTCCCAAAGGAAGCTTGATCCTCACCATCTGCACACCTTGCTGGCGCTGTCCGTACACACCGCGCGCTAACCGCAGCGAGCGGAATTTTTCCGAGTCTATTTTTCCTTCTCTAAAAAGAGTGATCTTGTTCTCTAAATCGAGAATATCTTTTTCAATAACCGCCTGCCCCTTATTGTTCGGGAGGTTTTCTAATTCTGTTCTGAAACTTTGCATTTTGTTATTTATTTTATTTAGAGCCCCGCCTAAATCCTCCCCCTCAGGGAGGACTTTCAGGTGAGGGTTGCAGGTTAATTTTTACTTTATACCGATGCCTCGTATCTTTTAGTCCAATTATAATTTGTACTTGATCGGTCCGAAGGACTCCTTCGGAGCATTATACCAAATGTTATGGACTAATATATAGTCAGTAATGGTATTATTCCTTCATTAGAAAAGGGCATAAAAAAAGCCCTTCTGCATTTTGTTGCAGAAGGGCTTTTGTGAGTTTTATATTTCTTATGATATAAAAACAAAATCCCTTCAACTCCGCATACACATGCCGCAGCATGCAGGCATGCAGCAGCACATATTCATGTTTTGAGAGAGAGCGTTGGTTGTTTTCATTTAAAGTCTACTAATTTGATAGAACAAATGTATAATTATTTTTGATACAGCAATATACTTAAAAAAATATTTTTTGCTAGCGGCCATGGGTCGCATGCGGCCAAAGAACCTGCAGGGGGCACGAGGCGTGGCTTTTTCTATCTTTGAGCCCATATTATATGGAAGAGAAGAAAAAAGCCACATTTTGGACTAAAATCCGCAATCGGTATCGTTTGGTGGTAATGAATGACGATACGTTTGAAGAGCAATTCTCATTCAAGCTCACACCCCTTAATATATTTATCCTGACCGGACTCGTTTCTATCATCATGATCACGCTGACAGTAAGTCTTGTGGCTTTTACACCTCTACGAGCCTATATCCCCGGCTATGGCACTGAAGTAAATACCCGAAAAGACCTGATAAACCTTACTTTAAAACTGGACTCCCTTCAGCAGGAGCTTACATTGAGTTCCGCATCAATGCAAAATATTAAGAATATAATGAGTGGGAATGTGCAAGATTCCACCCACCTCACCCCTAACCCCTCTACCCAAGGAGGGGGGAATAAACAGCCCGCTTCGGTCGTTGACACCAAACCTTCCCGCGAAGATTCGCTTTTTCGCGCAGAGGTAGAATCGCAGGATAAATATTCACTAGCATTTTCCGAAAGAAAGACAGGCAAAGAAAGTATCAGCAACTTTTTCTTCTTTACACCGGTGAAGGGAATGGTTACAGCATCATTTAATTCCACCCAGGAGCATTATGGAACTGATATTGCCGCAAAGGAAAACGAGCCCATAAAAGCCGCGCTTGATGGAACAGTACTATTTGCAGGCTGGACATCCGAAACAGGCTTTACAATTCAAATACAGCATTCCAATAATTTAGTTTCTGCATACAAGCATAATTCCGTGCTGATGAAAAAGGCCGGACAGTATGTAAAAGCGGGAGAAGCCATCGCAGTAATTGGAAATTCGGGTGAACACAGCACGGGGCCGCATCTGCATTTTGAACTTTGGTATAACGGGAAAGCGATTGATCCGCAGGACTATATTGTATTTTAATATCTACGAAAAACGAAATAGTACGAAAATTGAAAATTGAAAAAAAACACATAGCAATCCTCGGCTCTACCGGCTCCATCGGCACTCAGGCTTTGGAAGTGATCAAAGCAAACCCTGAAAGTTTCGTGGTGGAAGTACTCACCGGAAATAGCAATGCGGATCTGCTCATTCAACAGGCAATTGAGTTCAAACCAAATGCTGTTGTTATTGCCGATGAAAGCAAATACCAAAAAGTAAAAGCTGCGCTTGATCCCCAGGATATAAAAGTGTTTGCTGGAAATAAGGCCATTGAGCAAGTTGTTCAAATGGACAGCATCAACATCGTACTTGCTGCAATCGTAGGATATGCAGGACTGGCTTCCACCATTTCAGCCATCAAAGCAAAGAAAAATATAGCTCTTGCCAATAAAGAAACTCTGGTAGTAGCAGGAGAATTGGTGACAGCCCTCGCCAAAGAAAACGGAGTAAATATTTATCCGGTAGATTCCGAGCACTCCGCAATTTTTCAATGCCTGGCAGGGGAATTCACTACAGCCAATCCGTCCTCTGGTGGATGGGAAAACCCCATTGAAAAAATATACCTCACAGCATCAGGAGGGCCGTTCCGAGGCAAAGACAAAAATTTTCTGGCTTCGGTAAAAAAAGAACAGGCACTTAAGCATCCCAATTGGGACATGGGCGCAAAAATTACGATTGATTCCGCCACGCTAATGAATAAAGGGCTGGAAGTGATAGAAGCCAAATGGCTTTTTAGTCTGAAAGCTGAACAAATAGAAGTAATCGTTCATCCCCAAAGCATTATTCATTCGATCGTGCAATTCAAAGACGGAAGCATGAAGGCGCAAATGGGCCTGCCGGATATGAAGCTGCCCATACAGTATGCCCTCGCCTACCCAAAGCGAATCGCCTCCACTTTCGAGCGCTTTAACTTTGTGGATTATCCCGCCCTCACTTTTGAGAAACCCGATACAAATACATTCCGCTGCTTATCTCTTGCATATGAAGCCATGAAAAAAGGTGGCAATGCTCCCTGCATCCTGAATGCAGCCAATGAAGTAGCAGTGCAGGCATTTCTTACTGATAAAATCTCCTTTTTGAAAATTGCTGATGTGATCGAAGGTACGTTAACCAAAGCCCCTTTTATATCTAGGCCTTCCTATGATAATTATGTAGCCTCAGACAAAGAGACCCGTGCGCTTGCTTTGGGCCTTTGCAAATAAAATTTCATCCGAAATTTATCCTACTTTTGTGTCCCTATGACATCAATGGAAATTCTCATTAAAGCCTCTCAACTTATCCTTTCTCTTTCGATCCTCGTGGTATTGCATGAGATGGGACATTTTCTTCCTGCCAAATGGTTTAAGATGCGCGTGGAAAAATTTTACTTATTCTTTGATCCCTGGTTCTCCTTATTCAAAGTAAAAAAGGGCGATACGGAATACGGTATTGGATGGATCCCGCTTGGCGGCTATGTGAAGATCTCCGGAATGATAGATGAGAGCATGGACAAAGAGCAAATGAAACAAGCTCCGCAGGAATGGGAATTCCGGGCTAAACCGGCATGGCAGCGTTTGATCGTGATGATGGGTGGTGTAACAGTGAATATGATCCTTGCTATTGTAATTTATGCCATGCTTTCTTTTGTATATGGAGAAAAGTATTTGCCAACTGCAAATTTAAAAGACGGTATCTGGTGTATTGATTCCCTCGCCCAGCACGTTGGATTTCAAAACGGAGATAAGATCATTACTGTAGATGGAAAAAAAGTAGAGAACTTCCAGAACATCACGCATGAAATGTTGTATGCAACTACCGTTCAGATAAACCGTAACGGTAAAGACACTACCTTAACTATTCCTCAAAACTTTATTGCGAAAGTCATTGACAAACGCGCGCCATTTTTATATGCACGAATTCCATTTTACATTGGGGGCTTCGCACCGGATTCTCCCGCTGAAAAAGCAGGACTACAAAAGAAAGACCAGATTATAGGCTTGAATGATTCTGATTTTAAATATTACGATGAATTCAAAGCCAGAATTGCTCCCTTCAAAAATGAAACGGTAACGCTGAAAATAAAAAGAGAAAACGAAATATTAAGCATTCCTGTAAAGGTTGATACAGGCGGAAAAATTGGTGTTGCTACCGCTTTCATGGATTTCAAATCGCTCAAGAGCGCAGGCATTTATGATTTCAGCGTAACCAAATATGGTTTCTTTGAATCCTTTCCCAAAGGAATTGAACGGGCAGTAGAAAAACTTACGGATTATATACGCCAGTTTAAACTCATTTTCGATTTCAAAACAGGCGCTTACAAAGGCGTTGGAAGCTTTATCTCAATCGGAGATCTTTTCCCCGCACAATGGGATTGGGAGCCTTTCTGGGAGCTTACAGCTATTCTTTCAGTAGTACTGGCATTCATGAATATATTGCCTATCCCCGCGCTGGACGGTGGCCACGTAATGTTCTTATTATATGAAGTTATCACAGGCAAAAAGCCCAGCGATAAATTCCTTGAGTATGCCCAGTATGTAGGAATGGCTTTGCTTCTTTCTATGATGGTGTTTGCGATAGGGAATGATATTTTCAGATTGTTCTGAGCCCCACCTAAATCCTCCCCAGAAGGGAGGACTTGTAGGACGTGGAAATACAAGAGTAAATTAGAATAGTATGAAAACATATATTTCATTTATTGGATTGGTGTTAGTTCTTTTCTCCTGCGGGAGCGAAAAAAACTCCCCTTCTCCTCTCAAAGAAGGAACCTGGAGAGGAATTTTAACTCTTGATGATTCAACCGGATTGATCCTTCCGTTCAATTTTAATCTTTCGTTTAAGAATGATTCTACCGCCATTACAATTCATAATGCTGAAGAAAGAATCCGTGTGGAGGAAATTTCTTTCCTGCAGGATTCCGTAATTATCAAAATGCCTGTATTTGACACTGAGTTCCGCTGTAAGATCATAGGCGATTCTTTACTGACCGGCAACTGGATCAACCATGCGCGAACGGAAAAAAATGTGATTCCATTCACTGCAAATTATGGCGCTACAAACCGCTTTGATTGTCCGGAATATGACAAAAATTTCTCTTTTGAAGGAAAATGGGAATGTGTCTTTGGCCCCACAGAACCGGACAGTTCCATGGCAATAGGCGTATTCAAGCAATCCGGCCATAAAGCAACCGGAACATTTATTACAGAAACCGGAGATTACCGTTACCTGGAAGGATGTGTGTTTGGAAAATACATGCTGCTATCTGCCTTTGACGGCTCACATGCTTTTGTGTTTCATGCCGAGATCATGGAAGACAGCACGATATGGGGCGAATTTTATTCAGGAGTTCACCACCACAAAACCTGGCTGGGTAAGAGAAATGAGAATTTTAAATTACGCCATGCGGATTCACTTACATCGCTCAAATCCGGAATGTCCAGACTGGATTTTGTATTTCCAAGCATTGAAAATAAAAAGGTGGGACTTTCCGATGAGAAATACAAAAACAAAGTAGTTATTTTACAACTTATGGGCTCCTGGTGCCCTAACTGCATGGATGAAACCATGTTCTTATCTGACCTGCACAAAAAATACAGATCCCAAGGCCTGGAAGTGATCGGGCTTGCCTTTGAAAAAACAGATGATTTTGAAAAGGCGAAAAACAATGTGGTGCGTTTAAGAACAAAATACAACGCTGAATATGATTTTCTGATCAGTGGTTTTCAGCCACAAGATAAAGACAAGGCATTCCCCATGATCAACCACATCGTTGCCTTTCCAACTACCATTTTTATCGACAAAAAAGGTGCTGTGCGAAAGATCCATACAGGGTACTCCGGACCTGCTACGGGTGCAGAATATGACAAATTTTCGAAAAATATCACAGAATTTACCGAGATGCTCTTGAAAGAGGCTTGAACCCAAATTTTTCAGTTGAAAAATTTGCGCTCTGCGAAGACGATCCAGTCGCTTACTCCGAAGTCCTTAGGACCGCCTGGATGTCTTGGTTAACCCTGAACGCAAATCATCCAGACGGTACCGTCTGGATGATTTGCGTCCGCCCTTTGGGCAAAATTTGCGGGGGTACTGCAAATTTTGGGTTGAATATTTTGGAAGTCGGTATTTTATTTCTACTTTAGCATACCCAAAAATTACATTCTATAAACAACATAAAGCATTATGAAAAAACTCTACACTCTTATTATCGCAGCACTTCTTTTAACCACCGGAAAATCATTTTCGCAGTCTTTTACCTATGCCAGCTTAATGAATTCGGTGGATAGTACTCCCGGCAGTGAATTGATTTTTTATTCAAGGTTAATAAACAATACTACCTCTACCATACAACTAGACCCTGTACGGGATCAGGATGTGATCCCAGAAGCTCCTACCTGGGAAAGTGCATTCTGCATATTCGCATGTTATTTACCTACTACCGATAGCGTCCGGGAAGATTTTTTCGCTGGCGACACCATCGAATTTTCTTACCATATGTATACCTCGTCTACTCCTGATCATGCAACAGGAATCATGAGATTTAAGAACGTCACCAATCCATCTAATGTAATTACCCAATCTTTCTTTGGAAGCACGGACGGAACTTTTGCCGGTGTAAATGACCTAAATGTAAATGCCAAAGTGAATATATATCCTATGCCCATCGCTTCCGGAGATGTATTCAGCATGAATATTTCTCTTTTAAAGCCCGTAAATTCCATGTCACTCGTTGTGTACAACACACTGGGCAGCGTGGTAAGCACTACTCCCACTATGATCGAAGGAATCAACTTTATGAGCCTTGATCTATCCGCTGGAGTATATTCTTACAGCTTGCTTTCTGACAATACCCCTATTAGCTCAGGGAAAATCGTCATTACAAGGTAAAGTAGAAAATACATAGATGCGGGCGCATCTGCTTGCATTTCAATTAATTATATCCCAATTGCATTAAAATAGAACGTAGAAATACGTTCTATTTTTGTTTTATTTCTATTGTTTGATCCGTACATTTAAGGAAAATCCCTTCAAATGAAATCATTCTACACTCTTATTGTTGGAGCAATGCTCCTAACTTCTGGAAAATCATTTTCTCAATCTTTTGCCTATACAAGCTTGATGACTTCGGTAGATAGTACCCCGGGCAGCGAATTAATTTTTTATTCCAGGTTAATAAACAACACAACAAGTACCTTTTTGTTAGATGGTATTCGCGATCAGGATGTGATACCAGACGCAAGCACCTGGACAAGCGCCTTCTGTATTTGGGCCTGCTATTCAGAAACCACAGACAGTATTCAAGGTGATTTTTTTCCCGGAGATATCATTGAGTTTTCTTATCACATGTATACTTCATCTACGCCTGACCATGCAACAGGAATCATGAGATTTAAGAACGTCACCAATCCATCTAATATAATTACCCAATCTTTCTTTGGAAGCACGGACGGAACTTTTGCCGGTGTAAATGACCTAAATGTAAATGCCAACGTGAATATATATCCTATGCCTATCGTTTCCGGAGATATTTTCACTATGAGCATTGCCACTACAAAACCTGCTAATAATCTTTCGATTGTAGTATACAATATGTTCGGTAGCGTGGTAAGCACTTCTTCTGCTGCCACAGGTATCAACTTTATGAGCTTTGATCTCCCAGCGGGAATTTATACCTACAATTTACTCTCCGACAATACGCCTGTTAAATCAGGAAAGCTTTCAATCATTAAATAATTACCGGCACTTACTAAATAAAAAACCCCGTACATAAATGTGCGGGGTTTTCTTATTTCCATATTGTCTTATACTTACTGGATCTTTTTCTCTTCTGCCTGTATCACTTCCTGGGTGGCCGTGTTATAGATAAATGCTACAACATTACAGTTTTTAGCCACCGGTGAAGTGCCCGTAGGCGCTGCTCCATTAAAGGTAGCAGGCAAGGTATAATTGAACGTTTTCACAACAGTATCTCCCGCAGCAGCAGATCCGCTTACTATTTGAACCCCCGTTCCAGTCCCATCTGAAATACAGGCTCTCACCATGTGCATATGTACATAGTTGGCAGCATGAGGATGCGCATATGCCGGGTCTTCCGGGGCAGATGCACTGCCATTCTTTTGTGGTGCTACAATACTATCCTCAGTCAAAAACACAACCAGATTATAACTGCCGGTCATGAGATTTAGGAATTCACAAGTAACCGTTGTTGTTAAAGCACTTGAACCTGAAGCATACGAATTATTAATTGTTAAAAATGCATCCGGAGCTCTATCCTTGTGCACCGCAAAAGTATCACGCCAAACATCTGCATTTGTTAACCTATGCTTATTGTTTAAAAAATTCAATCTATTGATCATTGCGCTGGGAAAAGCTTGAATATTAAAAGTCGTAACAAATGCCTCCCCCATCGGAGTACGAAAATCCTGTCTGTAAATTGATGGCGAGGCTTCAGGTTTAGCCCAAGTGGTGGAAGCATGATATGCCACCGATATGATTTTTTCCGGAAAGTCTGTGTGCAGCGAGCGTATTGCAAGAGCACCTTTCGGACAATTAACACAGAGATGGCCTGTAAACTCTTCTAACAAAAGCTTTCGGGTTTTTGCAACCGTGGTAGTATCTATGGGCTTCTCGGTACTGTTGTAAGGATCTTTCACTTTATCACAGGAAGAAACCAACCCCAAGGAGATAATTATCCCTGCGAAAAATAATAGTTTGAGTGTTTTATGTATCATATCGTATAAGTATTAGAAGCTTGAAGTGACCGAGAACATTAATCCATTAAAGGCAGGAACGTACCGGCACACTCCGCCTACACAAAAAATACCTGCGCGCTGCTTTCCATAGCCCAGCGAAATACGGGTAGCATTTTTTAAGTATGCCACGGTAGCATTGTAATAGTGAAACCGCTCATTCACTTTAGAATTACCGTAATTATATTGGTCTTGCAGGCTTAACAGCCAGTGTTCTCCTGCTCCATATTCAATCAATCCCATGACCCAACTTTTCTGATCCTGGCGGGTATAAAGATGCTGCATCTCCATCCGAATCGATCTTGAGCTGCTTATTTTATACGATAATTCTATCATACCAATATTGGAATAAATAAGAGGCTCGCCCGGTTTTACCTGTATGACCGCTTTATTGTATACCTGGTAGGAATATAAAAGCATGATCTTCAATTTAGGATTTACCTTACGCGCAATTTCAATGTTTAGATCCTGAAAATATACATCGCCTAAAGAGAATTGGTTGGTAGTGTAGCCAATTCTGGAGCTATCATACAAAGGAATTGTAGGGATAGTATCAAGGCCATTTGCACCTGAATAATTGATTGCGATATCCGTACCATATTCTCCTCCCAATTTTGTACCCTTTTTCAATTTCGCTTGTATTTCAGCTTGGTATCCAAACTCACCTGTTGGTTGCGAAGCATACGGGTAAAACGCCAAAAGAGAATAGGTGTGCTGCCTTACTAAAGCTGGCTGGAAACTAATGTCTAAGTCGCTTAGGCCTGCCTTTCGATCAGACTTAAAAGAAAAATTATCCACGCGTTTCGCTCCAACCGAAATTCCTAATCCTTTTTTGGAATACGAAGCATTTACCAGGATCGCTTCTCCGGGCCGGTAAATAAAATTATTGATGGAAGAAGGGTCGTTGATCTTGTATGCATATTCACCCGAAATACTTATTTTTTTTCTTGTCAGAGAAATGCGGCCTGCTGAAGTACCTACATTTTGAGGGACGTTCAGAGGAGTACCCGAAGCAAGAAATATTTGATTTCCATCCTGATATTTGCTGACGAAACTTCCTCCCAAAACGATTTGCGTTGGAGAATCGGCCCACTTTGTGATTAATTCGCTCACGCGAAGCTCCCCGTCAAACCCGCGGATAATTCCAGGACCCTGCGTGAAATAACTGCGTTGTTTTGCTATAAATCCTTTCAGGTAAAAACCATGGAGTGTATATTTCAAGCGTAAACCGTCCAGGACGTTGTCAATACCCAACCCTCTTTCTTCGTATGTACGCAATGACATTCCACTTCCGAACTGTTCGTAAAAATTCCCGACAGTAACTTCCAGTTCATCCACTGTGTACGTAGCATAACGATACGGAATCCCATTTCCTTTATAACGAGTATCAAATCCCTGAATAGTGTTTAAGTAACTTTCATAGCGGATGCCGGCCTTAAAATTTCCGTTTGTATAATTAATATTGGCAAAGCCATTCATCAGCATTTTTTCAGGAACAGGAGGTGCCCCAATGGCTGAATCGGGATTATAATACTGAACATCCGTTTGAAAATTACCGTGGATCTCTCCGAAATTATTATTCTGTGGAGGAGGGCCTTCCTGGCCAAAAAGAACTAAAGAGCACAAAGCAAGGAGTAAAACAAAAAAAAGTTTTTTCATAAATACGCTTTGGTAAAACTACAAAGATGCTTTGACTTCTCACAGAATGACTGACAGAAAAATCAATGATCTATCTTCTCTCCCTTAATGATTTTCCTGACCACCTCAATGTATTGCGCCTCATCCCCGTCTTTAAACCCTACGTGCTGCCATACAATATTACCCTTTCCATCCAGGATAAAAGTATGAGGTGGCATATTCACGTTCATCGCACGCTTTAAGTCGGAATTCAGATCCAGATATTCTTCATACTCCCAACCTTTGCTGTTAACATAAGGAGCCACTTTACTCGAGCTTCTTGAATCATCAATTGAAATTGCGATAAGCTTTACGCCTGTTTCCTTTTGCCAATCGCTATACACTTCTGCAACTGCATTCAATTCTGTTTTACACGGTGCGCACCAAGTAGCCCAAAAACTGATTATTACAGGCTTCCCGTCATTTGAAAATGTTGAAGTATTTACGGTCTTGCCATCAAGATTTTTTAGATCAACGGAAGGAACTTTTCGTGCATTGTCCTGAAAAGAAACCAGCAGAGTAAACAGGGCAAAAAAAATGATTATTTTCTTCATATAATATAGAGGTTAGATAAAAGGTACTAAGCAATAACTGCACCAAAACGATTCTCTAAAATGATAGCTAAGGCTTAAGATGTAATACGATCAAATATAAGAAACTACTGGTTATCGATTGCTACAAAAGCTTCATAATATCACAGTTTCTATCATGTTAAGCTTTAAACCAAACCATTAATTATCAATATAATGCAAATAAACCTGTATTTTTTCAAAAAACTTAAAATCTTATGAATTAGTAGGATTTTTTTTAAAATAGTTGTACGTTTGACCTGTTTAATAAATCGCCTTGTTTCTTTTTTTTATCAGCACGTTACAATCCGGCAATTAAAATGAGAGGAATAAAAAAACTTCATCATCTTATTCAGTCCCTCTCCAAAACCGAGAAAAGGTATATATCCATTGAGCTTTCAAAACAAAAATCAAAAAAAGGTGAAATAGACCTGATCCTTTTCGATATTTTAAAGAAGCAAAATAAGATCGATGAAAAAGCAATACTCGCAGTTCCTGAACTTAACAGTACGTTAAAGCTTATCATCCGCAGCAAATACCTTTTTGAATATATCCTCCGCTGTTTAATAGATTATTATTATGCCCGCGAGATCGAAATTGCAATAGGCAATCATATCCGGATCATCAAGATCTTTATTCTGAAAGGCCTGCACGAATACACGCAATACCATTTTAAGATAGCCCAAAAACTTGCCGAGAAATACGAAGACTTGTACCGCCAAGGTATTCTTTGCTCACTTCGGAAAACGATCATTAACAGGAATTCATCCAGCCATACGGAATTTTTCAAGGAAATAGCAAAAGTTGAAAAGCAGGAAGCGTTAGTGCATGAAAAGATTCTCAATCTGAACCGGTATAATAACCATCTCAATCAACTTACCGTAGCGCTGAAAAAAAATTCGGGTAGCAAGCTGGATAATGAAACTACTCTGACCATCACCAGCACATTTGTATCTCCCCTTTTTATAAACGATAAAAATGCACTGACTAAAAAAGCACTGATCATTTTTCACCAGGTGAACTCGATCTACCACGAGCATATCACGTATGATTACAAGCTTGCATTAAGCCATACGGAGAAACAGATGGAGCTCATTAAAAATTTAGAATCGTATCAGAAGATCAATTCCCCCTCTTATATCTCTTGCCTGAAGCAGTACTGCATTTTTTCTTCCGAAACACGTCAGTTCAACAAAGCACAGGACGGACTGCAGCAGCTAAAGAACATATATAATGACAAGCTCACTTCGAAATATGTTTTTGAAAAATCCCTGATATTCTTAAGCCTTATTGAAGCGGAAACCCGCCTTACCCTGATAGACCATAATTTAGACAGATTGGACAAACCACAAACGAAAGTAATTGAGGAAATAGAATTTTTTGACAACATGTTTGATGGAGAATCAAAAATGGTGATCTACTTTAACCTTTCTCTTCGCCTGCTGCTGATTAACGATTATAAGAATGCCTTCCGCTGGCTTGAAAAGATCCTGCATGAGCACCAGGGAATGCGCATAGATATTTTGCAGGATGCCCATGTATTATCTCTGATGTGCATCTATGAAATAGACTCTGTTAATCTTTTTCAAAGCAGGGAACGCTCCTATTTGCGCCATTATCAATCCCGTCCAACAGAACAAGCACGTAGTCCGGTTCCGGTACGCACCAGCATGAATCGCCTTGAAGGACAGGAGGTTCACACCAGGATCATTCACTTGCTTGCGCACGTTTACCAGGTGAAAAACAATGCTGAACAGGTCAAAAAAAATATAACAGAACTGCAAACGTTCCTGGTGGAAGAAATGAAAAATTATGAAGTGGACCGTTTACTGGGAGAAACGATGCTAGCCTGGATACGTAAAAAAAATAAATAGAGCTTATAGCCTGCCTTGCATGTGCCGGAGCGTATTGTATAACAACTCACGGGCACGAAATAGTTGTGCCTTCACTGTACCAATGGGCAGATCCAGTTCCTGAGCGATTTCTTCATACGATTTTTCCTGGAAATAACGAAGCTCAACCAGCATCCGGTAACGCGGCTGCAGCTTTTCCACCACCGACTGCATCATTTGGATCTTTTGTTTCTTGATCGCTTTTTCTTCCGGATTAAGTGAATCCGATTTTGGCTCAAATGACATTTCATCCCCATCTGCATTTTCGTATGTACGATCGAGAGAGATAGCATCTTTTCTCCTGCGGATAAAGTCAATACAATTATTGGTTGCGATCTTGAAGAGCCAGGTGCTGAATGCATAATCAGGAGTGTACTGCCCTAAATTCCGGAATGCTTTACCGAATGCTTCGATGGTGAGATCATCAGCATCGTCCTTGTCCTTTACCATTTTAAGAAGCATGAAGAAAATGGTGTCTTTATACCGGCCCATCAGCTCAGCGTATGCCTTCTGGTCCCCTTTTTTAAGGGCAAGTTGGATCAATTTCCAGTCGTGGGCACCCTTGGCAGAAAGATTTCCGTTTAGATCCTTTTCCATTTTTGTCTGCGAAAGAGCTTATTTGAAATTGTGAGTATGGGATAGAACCCCAATAAAAACAGCTCTGATATCAGCGAAATTAACAATAAATCTTTCTCTTTCAGTTTATCCATTGCCAGCTTGTATACTACGAGCTGAACGATGATCCTGAAGGCAAAGAGAGAAAGGATAATGTACGTATCAGGCTGGGGGAATTGATTGAAACCGCATAAAAGAAGAAGTGCTAAAAACAGGAGCCAGAAGAACATCTGCGCAAAGGGATATATTCCCAAACGGATTTTGTCGGACAATTTATATTCCGTCCAGGTGGAAAGATGCCTGCGTTTTTGTTCCACCCATCCTCTCCAGGTTTTTTTTACACGAGATTCTGTAAAGCTTTCGTGAGAAAACTCCGAGCGCGTATTGGTTGAAGTAGCGGCCTGGTTGATAAACAGGTCATCATCGCCCGATTCAATATGATAATGCGTTGCAAATCCTTTATGCTTGAAGAATAACGATTTCTTATAAGCCAGGTTTCTACCTACACCCATGTATGCAGAACCTGCCTTTGCAAAAGAAAGATACTGTAGCGCTATATGGAATGTATCGAAACGGATGAGTTTATTCAGAAAACCCGGCAGCTTTTCATACTTACTATAACCCAAAACTATTTCGGTTTCATTGGAAAAGTTACGCATCATTTTTTTCAGCCACTGGTTACCCTCGGCCTTGCAATCACCATCAGTAAAGAGCAAATGTTCGTTCTTAGCGCCTTTAATGCCTACCATAACCGCAAATTTTTTGCCGTGATGGTGTTTCAGGTCTTCTTTTATAGTGATCACTTTCAGTTGCTTGCCCGCCTGCCGGCCGGGCAGATATTTTTTTTCAAACTCCCGGAGCACATCGGGGGTATTATCCGAAGAGCAATCATCCACCACCACCACTTCGTAATCCGGATAATCCTGAGACAGTATAAGAGGTAAAAATTCCGGGAGGTTGTGATCTTCGTTCTTGCAGCAGATAATGATAGAGGCAGAAGGATGGTTAATGGTTGATGGTTGATGGCTGATGGACACATCTTCTTTTTTGAAAAAAGCAACACGCCCGAAGTAATACAGATAGTACCATAATAAGATGAGGATGGTGAAACAAAAAACGCAGAACAGAATAAACTGAATGCTCGCTTCAGGAAAAAGGAAATTCATAATCTGCCAAAGTTAACCTGAGCCCACATTCGTTTATCCATTATCTTTGACAGTTTTAAACACAGCAATTAACATTGGAATTCAAACTTCAGCATACAGACAAAGGCACAAAGGCACGTGCGTGTGAAATCACCACTGCACACGGAAAGATTCAGACACCCATCTTCATGCCTGTGGGAACAAGGGGGACGGTGAAGGGGGTTTTCCAGCACGACTTGAAAGATGACGTTAAAGCACACATCATTCTAGGAAACACCTATCATCTTTACCTCAGGCCCGGGATTGATATAATCGAAAAAGCAGGTGGCCTCCATAAATTTATAGGCTGGGACCGGCCGCTGCTTACTGATAGCGGAGGATTTCAGATCTTTTCTCTGGCTGATGAACGCAGAAAAGCGCAGCCGGGTGCAAAGCCCATGCGAAGAATCACCGAAGAGGGTGTAACGTTCAACGCAGATGTGGATGGATCAACCCATTTCTTTTCTCCGGAAAATGTGATGGATATTCAGCGCACGATAGGAGCAGATATTATTATGGCATTTGACGAGTGTACTCCCTACCCTTGCGAATATGAATACGCAAAAAATTCTATGGGCATGACTCACCGCTGGCTACAACGTTGCATCAAACGTTTTAATGAAACGGAAGGAAAATACGGATACCAACAAACTTTGTTCCCGATCATACAGGGAAGCGTTTACAAAGATTTGCGAATCCAATCTGCGGAATTTGTGGCAGCACAAAACTGCGAAGGCAATGCGATAGGAGGATTATCGGTAGGAGAAGGACAGGATGATATGTTCGGGATGACGGAAGTTGTATGCAACATTCTTCCCAAAGAAAAACCACGTTACCTGATGGGTGTTGGAAAACCGGAACAACTTTTAGAATGTATATCTCTGGGCATAGATATGTTTGACTGCGTAATGCCTACCCGCAATGCCCGCAGCGGAATGCTTTTTACAAGTCAGGGAACTATTTCTATCAGCAACGCAAAATACAAAGACGACCTATCCCCCATTGATCCAAACGGAACTTCCTTTGTAGATAAAACATACACCAAAGCTTACCTGCATCACGTTTATAAAGCCAATGAAATGATCGCTTCTATGATATCCAGCGTGCACAACCTGGCGTTTTACACTCAGCTAATGCGTGAAGCAAGAGAGCAAATAATTGCAGGGACTTTCCGGGACTGGAAGGAGAAGATGGTGAAGCAGGTTAGTCAGCGGTTGTAATTAATTAATCGGGGTTATTTTATCCGCTTACTATCTTTATAAAATTCCTCTTTTGTCTTTCTGCCCTTTTCATCGTAGTATTTCCAAACTCCATCTTTCAAATAACCAACACCAGTAGCATGATCTACATTCAACGCAATTGTTGTAGTTTCATAAGGCATTGGTAAATACTGTCCTTCACTTTCAAGAATTCCATTTTCGTGGTATGTTTTCCATATCTCGGTTCTCATATAACATGGTTCGTTTGTATCACATTTTTCAGGAATATGTTTTAAAAAAAGAGTGCTGTCATATAGTATAATACCCATTGAAGGTGCATTGTCAATTTTATAATGTCCGGTTTCCAAAATTTTTCCTGTTTCTTCATAATAGAAAATCTCTGTACAGCCAGTGTCTGAGTACACACGAATCATACTTAACCGCCCTTGAAACCAAGTTTTTAATGTATCACACCTAACATGGTCCTTGTCAAAAAATTCCTGTGCTTTTTGTCCATTTTCAAGGTAGTAAATAACGTGCCTATGCTTATCCTGCACCTTGCCTAATTGGATTATTTCAGAGTGAACTTGCCCATTGTCAAAGAAAGATTTTGCTGTTCGAGTCAAGCTATCGTAATGCAATATTTTTTCCTGTCCGAAAGTAGTTGCAGAAATTAGTAGAAGCAAAAAGAATAAAACGTGGTTCATTTTTGGATACTTCAACTTCTACTTCCCCTCAGTAGACAACGAATAAGGAAAATCTTCCTTATTAATTCCTCTTGTTTTGTTAGGAGTCGCTTTCATTTCCAGTTCTAATGTTCCGCCCTTCATAATATCATCGTGAAGGAGGAAGTTTTTGGAATATGTTTTCCCGTTCAAAGTAGCTTTGTCAATATAAATATTGCTTTTATTGTTGTTGTTCGCTTTTATAGTAAACACTGCGTTGTTCTCAAAATGTAAAGTCATTTTAGTAAATAAAGGAGAACCCATTGCATAATCGGGAGCACTGGGGCACACGGGATAAAAACCCAAAGCCGAAAAAACATACCAGGCCGAAGTTTGTCCGTTATCCTCATCTCCACAAAGTCCATCCGGAGTTGGTTTGTAAAGGATATCCATCACCTCTCTTGCATGCTGCTGTGCTTTCCAGGGAGTTCCTGCATAATTGTATAAATAGATCATGTGCTGGATAGGCTGGTTTCCGTGCGCATACTGCCCCATGCCGGCAATCAGCATTTCGGTTATTTCATGGATCTGCCCGCCATAGTAGGAGTAATCAAATGTAGGAGGAGCAATAAATACAGAATCCAGCTTATTGACAAATTTATCATTACCACCCATCAGGTTTATTAGGCCTTGAGGATCATGAAACACAGACCAGGTATAATGCCATGCGTTGCCTTCCGTAAAAGCATCTCCCCACTTATCAGCCCGGAATGGAGACTGGAATGAACCATCCTTATTTTTTCCTCTCATGAAATTAACCGATGGATCAAAAAGGTTCTTGTAGTTATAGGCCCTCTTTCCAAATTTATCAATATCGCTTTGGGGTTTATTCAACGCTTTTGCAAGTTTCATAATGCAAAAATCATCGTAAGCATATTCTAGTGTTCTCGCTGCATTTTCGTCTACCTGTACATCATAAGGAATATAGCCTAGCTCGTTGTAATATTTCACTCCATACCGTCCAACTGATTTCATCGGCCCTTCATTCTCGGAATTTTTCAGAACAGCCTCATATAAGGTGTTGATATCATAATTCTTTATTCCTTTCAAATAGCTGCTGGCAATAATGGAAGCGGAGTTGGAGCCTATCATACAATCCCGGTGGCCGGGGCTTGCCCATTCAGGCAGCCATCCGCTTTCTTTGTATGCGTTTACCAAACCTTCCATGATCTGTCCATCTAATTCTCTGTACATTACTGTAAAAAAAGGAAACACTGCCCGAAATGTATCCCAGAAGCCATTATCCGTAAACATATAGCCGGGAAGTACCTTACCATTATAAGGGCTGTAATGAACTATCTCATTCTTACTATTAATTTCATAGAACTTTCGGGGGAAAAGGAGGATACGATATAACGCAGTATAAAAATTAATTTTCTCTGCTTCGGTGCCGCCTTCCACTTCTATCCTACTTAATTCCTTATTCCATATAGCAGACGCCTTTTTGCGCGTAACATCAAACGAATCTTCGCCCACTTCTCTTTTCAGATTTAGTTCTGCCTGTTCGGGGCTGATAAAGGAAGATGCAACACGCATGCGAACTTTTTCACCTGCTTTGGTCTTGAATTTCAAAACAGCACCTACATGATTGCCTTTATTTTCCAACCTTCCGGAATACATGATGGAATTATCCCAGGTCAAAGCCTCTTCTATTTTTTTATCGAAATAAATAACAAAATAATTTTTAAAATTTTCTGGTACTCCTCCCTTATTATTGCAGGAATACCCGATCACTTTGTTTTCCTCCGGAATAACTTTTACATAGGATCCCATATCAAACGCATCGATCAGAATGCTTGATTCATTTGATTGAGGGTATGTAAATTGAAATTGAGCAGCCCGCTCTGTAGGTGTAACCTCCGCCCATACATTGTAATCGGCAAGAAATACGCGGTAATAATCAGGCCTTGAAATTTCCTGCTTATGACTGAAAAAACTGGCCCGTTTCTGCTCATCCAGTTTCACTGTTCCGGTAATCGGTAAAATAGAAAATGCTCCGTAATCCTTTATCCAAACGGATGCCTGGTGTGTTTGCTTAAGCCCTACTATCTTATCCGAATCATACGCATACAGCCAGCCATAACCGTTCTTAGCAGTCTGGGGCGACCAGAAGTTCATTCCCCAGGGCAGAGCAACAGCAGGATAGGTATTTCCGTTGGACAGATCATGATCAGAATCTGTACCCACCAGCGGGTTTACATAATCAAGCGGCTGCTGTGCGTTGCTTGCTGCAAACCAAAAAATAAGCGGGAGCGTCAGAAAAATATTTTTTCTCATTGTTGTTTAAAAGTTTAAAAGAAAAGAGGGGTTATAGGTTTACTACGATTTGACTGTTGCATATTTCAACATAAATTCACCTACCATATCCACTAGTTCCGAAGAGCCTATAAAAAATGGAGTTCGTTGGTGAATGGTAGCAGGCTCAATATCAAGGATGCGCTTAAATCCATCCGTAGCCTTCCCTCCTGCCTGTTCAATGATGAATGCAAGAGGATTGCTTTCATAAATTAGGCGAAGCTTCCCGTTCGGATTTCGTGAAGTGACCGGATAAATAAAAATTCCTCCTGTGATCAGGTTGCGATGTATATCCGCCACGGCAGAACCAATATACCGGGATGAATAAGGGCGGTTGGTCTTTGGATCTTCTTCCTGACAATATTTTATAAATTTTTTCACTCCATCCGGAAAATGAACATAATAACCTTCATTGATTGAATATGTTTTGCCTCCACGGGGTATTTTCATTTCAGGATGAGAGAGGCAGAACTCACCAATAATTGTTTCTAACGTAAAACCGTTAACGCCATTCCCGGTGCTATAAACCAGCATAGTGGATGAACCATAAATGATGTATCCGGCAGCTACCTGTTCCGTGCCGCGCTGAAGAAAATCTTCTACCAGGCCCTTTCCGGAAAGGGATGTCCTCCGGAAAATAGAAAAGATGGTGCCTACAGAAACATTCACATCAATATTGGAAGATCCATCCAGCGGATCGATAGCCACCACATATTTTGCGTTTTTGGAAACTTCATTTTCTACAGGAATAATGTCCTCGTTTTCTTCCGAAGCAATGGCACAGCACTCTCCTCCGGCCTGAAGTGCAGCAATAAACTGCTCGTTTGCAAAAACATCCAGCTTTTTTACCTGCTCCCCTTGAATATTTGTTCCTCCGGTCATTCCCAGGATATCTGCCAGCCCTGCCTTATTCACTTCACGATGTACAATTTTTGCAGCGATACCCAGATCTCTTAATAAACGGGATAATTCGCCCTTTGAATAAGGAAAATCAGCTTGCTTTTCGATGATAAACTGTCCGAGTGTTTTTATTCTCATAATTTACAAATATCGAATGAAGGACGAATATACGAATTCTTGTAAAAGAAAATCATCAGATATTGAGAAGGTCTCGCAGCAAATTTCAGGTAATAAAAGTTCTCGCTGATTTCGCTGATATCCGCAGAAAGAAATCAAAAATCTGTGTTAATCCGCTAGAAAAAATGCATTTAGCAGATTTTTATCGTACACACTTTTGATATTCGTACTTTCGCATGGCAAACTTGCATGATGATGAAAATTCATATTCGAAAAGCGCGAAAAAAAAATCTTCCGTCTGTTTTAGATCTGATAAATGAGCTTGCAGTTTTCGAAAATGCGCGCAGGGAAGTGAAAGTAACAGTGAAGGAACTACAACGCGATGGGTTTGGCAAAAAGAAACTATTTGAGTGCTTTGTGGCGGAAGGCTTTAGCCCAATCCCTTCCAAAGGAGAGGGAGCCGATGGAAATAAAATTGTTGGCATCGCGTTGTACTATATAAAATACTCTACCTGGAAAGGAAGGTGTATTTACCTGGATGATCTGATTGTAACTAAATCCATGCGCAGAGCAGGTATAGGAAAAAAATTATTTGAAGAAGTGGTTGAAGTGGCGAAAAAAATGCCCGCCTTGCGAGGTCTCGCCTCCGGCGGAAAAGTCCGCAAATTAGAATGGCAGGTGTTAGACTGGAATAAGCCAGCTATCGCTTTTTACAAAAAATACAGTACGGTATTTGATAATGAATGGGTGACGTGTAAATTGGTCTTCGAAAAATAAAGTGCTTATGAAAAGATTGGCTGTTTTGTTTGTCTACTGTCTGTTGTCCTATGTTTATTGCTATTCCCAGGATTTCACACCTCCTGTTGCAGGAGCTGCCAAAGCACCCTTCTGGAGTTGGAGCAAAGTATATGTTGGAGGCGGCCTTGGCTTGCAATTCGGAAATATTACGCTGGTAAACGTTGCGCCTGATATAGGATACAGAATAACTGAACGCTATTCCGCAGGAATTGGGATCCGGTATATGTATTTTGCCGATAACAGATACAAGCCTCCATTTAAGCTGAATATATACGGAGCAAGTGTATTCAACCGGTTTATTGTCACCAATTTTTTATTTCTGCATGGAGAATATGAAGTGCTGAATGGGCCCTGGAACCCCTCTCTTCCCAACTACCGCTTCAATTTAAATAACGTTTGGGTAGGAGGAGGATTAAGCCAGGGAAGTAATGGCGCGTCTATTACACTTATGGGATTATGGAACTTGAACGTAGAACCGTACAATCCTTTTCCAAATCCGCAGATCAGGATTGGGGTAAGCATAGGTCTTTAACACAACCTTGTTCGTAATAATTATTTGATATTCAAATAGTTAGTTTATTATGCTCGATTTCATACAACCTTTTTAATTTTTTCTCCCCTTTGGGGTCAGGTTAATTTTCTGGGGACTCAAGTGCTAAGCAAATAATTTCCCAAGTCTAAAGAGGAAGAACTTAACATCAGTAACGCCTCTTAAATTAGCTCTAAACAGTTTTATTTTCGAG
>Ga0163144_10004460_pt1 | contig 31495 bp, 27 predicted proteins | sample OliLak19BULKMAT1_FD_123175 | JGI IMG/M metagenome (GOLD analysis project Ga0163144, IMG submission 123175) | Freshwater microbial mat bacterial communities from Lake Vanda, McMurdo Dry Valleys, Antarctica - Oligotrophic Lake LV.19.BULKMAT1 | ecosystem: Environmental > Aquatic > Freshwater >... | reverse complement strand
TGGGTTCAACTCCCGCTACCCCGACACTAACCAAACCTCTGACGATAAATATTCGTCGGGGGTTTTTAATTTTTGGTATAGAAATTTCTGGAAATATCGTTATCCTCTTGCTACACTTGTGTTTGTCGGAGATCTATCGATATTTTGAACCTTCCGGCAAATGAATGTGTATCTTTTGTAAGTAATGTGGGTGAAGTGTACGCAAGTGGCAAGTTGTTTCAAGTCGTTTCGTGATTTTTTTGAGGAGTGAGATACAAATGAAGCTTTTCCGTAAGTTTTTGATGATCGGGACTGTTATTACGCTTCTTGGCGCATTGTCACCGATCTCAGCACAAGAAGAAGGTCAAGGTGGTATCATCATCGAAGGCAACTTCGCGGGTGATCCTGCTACTTTTAATCCTGTTATTGCTGGCGATGTTGCCAGTGCCCGCGTTTCAGGCTTCATGTTCCCCGGTTTCCTGAGCGTTGACCCGTCGGCAGCAACTATCCGTGCCGAATCCGAATTAGCCGAAGAATTTAAGAGCGGTTCGCTGGTCAACGATTATACCATCAGCGAGGATGGTACGGTTTACACCTTCAATCTGCGTCAAGATGCAGTGTGGAACGACGGTACACCCATCACCAGTGCCGATGTGATGTATACATGGGGTGCTATTCTGGCGGGTGTGGACGGTATTGTTGATACCCCTCTCACCTTTATTATTGACCCCACAGGCGAAACTGGTATTCTCGATGTTCAGGCACCGGATGAGTTCACCGTTGTCGTGACCTTCGCAAACGCAGAATGCACGGCACTGTCGAATGCGGCTGCTCTTGCCCCACTGCCCTCACATGTTTTACCTGCTGATTACACCCTGTTCAATGATGATGACTTCAACCTCAATCCATCCGTGACTGCGGGTATCTTCAACTTCGGCGAATATCGCCCGGGTGAACAAGTCAGTTTGATTGCTAACACCGACTATTACGGTAGTGATGTTATTCCGGAAGGTTGGATCTACAGCGCCATTGCCGACAACACCGTGTTGGTTGAACAATTCTTGGCCGGTCAAACGAACGTCATCGACAGTCCGCTGTTGGCTCGACGTGGAGATATTGAAGCGCAAGCGGCAGCGGGTGATGTCACCACCTATGAATTCCCATCGAATGTGTGGATTTACTTCGCCTTCAATCTCGCTGATCCGAACAACCCGCAATCCGCCTTCGATGCTGACGGCAACGCGATTGAGCAGGGCAACCACCCTATTTTCGGTGATGTCCGTGTTCGCCAAGCGATGACGCTAGGAGTCGACATGGATGCTATTGTTGAGTCGACAGCTTTTGGTCGCGGCACTCGTATGGCTTCGGTCTTGACTCCAAGCTCGTGGGCATATGATGAATCGCTCGCACCGCTGCCGTATGATGCCGCCGCAGCGTCAGCCTTACTTGACGAAGCCGGTTGGATTGACCACGACAACAACGTCGACACCCCCCGTATCGCTCAAGGTGCGATGTACGCCCCTGATGGTACCGAGCTGCGTTTCTCGCTGTTGACGGCGGTAAATCGTCCGGCACGTGTGGCAGCTGCTCAAGTAATGGTTGATCAACTAGCACAAATCGGTGTGGGCGTGGACTTCAGCGCTATCGAATTCAACACACTGGTCGACGTCTTCCAGACCCAAACCTTCGATGCCTTCATCGGCGGCTGGCGTGCGGGCTATCCGGATGATCCGGACCTGACCCAATTGTTCTTGCCTGCAGGAGACATCCCCGGCAGCGGCTCCAACTACATGTCCTACAACAACCCAGAAGTGAATCGCTTGAACAACGAAGCTAAGTCGCTCCCCGGTTGCGCTCAAGAAGAACGTGCGATACTGTACGCCGAAATCCAAGCGATTATGCAACAAGATCTCCCTTATATGTGGATGTACCAAGAAGATGGTATGTACGCAGCTCGTGCCGAAGTTCAAGGCTTTGATCCGTATCCGGCACAAATCTATTGGAATCTACAAGCATGGAGCGTGGCGAACTAGTTACCTCGTCAAAAAGGTAAGTAAAACCAACCTCACCCCATTCGACTGAAGGTCGGCATCCCCTCTCCTTATTTTCGGAGAGGGGAGACAAGCAGATTTTCTTTCACCCCTTTCCGCTGCTGTATGTAGCGAAAGGGGTGGGGTGAGGTTTTTCATAAATACTTCCTTGATCAACCCAAGTTTTACAGGTAAAAGGTTGCGCTAACTGGCGTAGGAATGACGCAAGTTTTCACTCCTAACCCACCCAAACTCAACTCAATACAAATCGTCTGCAATTTTCACTGATTTTGTCTCTCGTTTTTAGTTATTGAAGTGAATATCTATGATCAAGTATACGCTCCGTCGGATTCTCCAGTCGATACCAACCTTATTCGGTATCACGCTTCTCGCGTACATCCTGATGAGCGCCGCGCCGGGTGGACCTGTTGAAGCCCTCACCTCGGGTCCCCAAACGACCCCTCAACAACGTCAACGTGTGGCAGCTCAGCTCGGTGTAAACGATCCGTTCCCAATCCAATATCTTCGTTGGTTGCTCGGTGATGATTGGATGCGGCGCGACACCAACGGTGATGGCATAGCGGATCAAGCCATTCTCATTCCCCTTGATGCAGATGGCGATGGCGAGCCAGAACTACCGGGTCGTCGTCAGGGTATTCTGCGCGGAGACTTTGGACGATCGTTCTTTTTCCGCCGTCCGGTGATGGACATGATTGGGGAACGGGTCGCCGCAACTCTTGAACTTGGCTCTACCGCCCTGTTGATCGGGTTGATGGTGGGGTTACCTGTAGGTATTCTCGCAGCAGTTTACAAGAGTAGTTGGTTTGATAACGCAACGCGAATTATGTCAGTGGTAGTGAGTGCCATTCCCATTTTTTGGTTGGGTCTCATCCTCATCTTATTGTTTAGTGTTACCCTGCCCCGTGCTTTGGGTTTGGATGAGCCAATCTTACCCATGAGTGGGCGCTGCCCTCGTGTTTTGCTCGGTGGCTGCCCACCAATTTACCAACGTATTGAGCATATTCTTCTGCCCGCGTTTGTTTTGTCGAGCTTCACCATTGCAGCTTACTCCCGCTATATGCGTGCTTCCATGCTTGATGTCAAATCTCAAGATTACATGCGTACTGCCCATGCCAAAGGCTTATCGCCCCGTAAAGTCTGGTTCTTTCATGGTGCCAGAAATGCGCTCATCCCCTTAGCCACGTTTTTAGGTCCGGCACTCACCGGGTTGCTGAGCGGCGCGGCAATCACGGAAACAATCTTTTCGTGGCCCGGTTTGGGCAGCTTCGCAGTCAATGCGGTGACTCAACAAGATTATCCTGTTGTGATGGCAGTTGTAATCATCACCGCCGTTGCGACGATTTTAGGCTTTATCTTGTCCGACATTCTCTATGTGCTGATCGATCCGCGCATACGTTTTAACTAGGGGCGAGATTATGGCAACGCAAACACAAACTCAAGTTGTTAAATTAGACACAAAGCAACCGAACACGGGGAATGGACAATCCCTCACAAAGCTTGCCATCAGGCGCTTGCTCCACGACCGACTGACGCTGCTGGCAATGGGTGTCTTGTTGATCTTAACCGTCATGTCCGCACTTGCACCTGTGATTTCGGCGCAGCTCGAAGTGAGCTCTTTACGCACGGACTCGAGTTCCACCTTCTTACCCCCACTCAGTCCGGGTCATCTACTCGGCACAGACGATATCGGGCGCGATCAACTATCGCGGTTGCTATACGCGGGACAAGTGTCACTCCTAATTGCATTTATCGCGGCGTTCCTGTCGGTAACGCTGGGCGTATCCATTGGCATTTTGTCAGGGTACTACGGTGGTGTCATTGATGACGTTGTGAATTGGGTTATTACGACCCTGACTTCGATCCCGCAGCTATTCCTAATTCTGATTGTTGCCGCTGTTTTATCTCCGGGACCCACGACCCTCATCCTTGTACTCGGTTTAATCGGCTGGACGGGAACAGCTCGTTTAGTGCGCGGAGAAACATTGTCACTGCGTGAACGTGAATTCGTTGTAGGCGCACGAGCAATTGGTGCTTCACCACTCCGTATCATGTTTATTCACATTTTGCCTAACCTGTTCTCAATTATCGTGATCACGCTGGCTATCGACATTGGCTCGTTAATCCTCACAGAAGCCGCCTTAAGCTTCTTAGGTGTGGGTGTGACGCCGCCGACTCCATCGTGGGGCAACATGCTCACGGTATCCCAAACGTACTTTAATCTTGGACCATGGCTCGTTGTTTTCCCCGGTCTCCTCATTTTCATCACCGTACTCTGTCTATATGTGATCGGTGATGGGCTTCGTGACGCCTTCGACCCAACCGCGAAGGATTAGGCGATGTCGGTTGTTAAGGGGCGTGCGGTGTCAGTGAACTTGATGACCAAGACACCCACGCCCGCTTAACCGACAAACAACTTACGCCGATAAATCTCATCAGGTCGGCGATAGATGTGCATAATGTCTTCTCTTGACATGAAAACAGGTTCACCAGCCGCACAAGCCCCCACGAAGATTCCGGCGGCTTTCACACACATCGCCGTCACATTCAAAATCTCAGTCGGTGTTTGCCCCAACACAATAAGCCCATGATTTGCCAGCAAGATCACTTTTGGGGCTTCGCCATATTCTTCCATATAGCCCTGAACTTGATCGCGTATGGCGCGTGCCAACGGCAAGCCCGGATCCATATATGGGACAAACACCGAACGCGGACCACACAAGACTGCCTCATCCGGGAATATGCGGTTATTGGCGAATTGTTCGGCGCGGTTGCTACACAATAATTGATTCACCAGCACCGGATGCGTATGCCCAACGTAATTGACATCACACCCATGTAGCAACATCGCATGAAATGTCACTTCCACCGAGGGGCGTACTATAGACGATTTATCGACACGCGCTTCCATCATGGCATTCTGCAAATCCGCAGCACTGAGCTCCGTCTGCTCAAACAAATCAAGAACCGGTTCAAAGTGCGCTTGCACAAAGCCAGCTTCGTCAATTTCGTGCATCCCTCGCCCGCTGGCTTTGATCCAAAACGTCTGCGAGTCAACGCGCTTTGAAGTATTGCCCTCCCCCACCACGACATAATTCATATGGGGCATTCCCAATTGACGGGTCATTGCTACCAGTTCGCTGGGCACAGTATTGGACATCATTTTTACACCTTGCGTCAGTTTCATCAGTGTGAATAAAAAAGAGAGCAACCAGCGCCCTGAAAGGCGCTGGTTGTCTCCGATTCATAACGGGGACTAGAAATCAAAGTCGAAGATGTTGTCTTGGGTGTAAACAAACGGTGAGCCGAGGAGGATTTCGCTACCATTCACGACCATCAATTCACCCAAACGCCCAGCCATCACACTGGTCGATTCAGGGGTCAACACGCCGTCAACCACTGAGCGGAGGACATACACAGCCGCATAGCCAAGATCAACCGGATTCCACAAAACAACCGACTCGACGCAACCATTTTCAACAAACGGCTTCATCTGATTTGGGGTGGACAGACCGACAATCGCGACCGCAGACTCAGCATCTGCCGCGCCCACACCATCTGCCGCATCATCGGGCGAACACAAGGACGCTTGTTGAACTGCATCGGCAGCACCGGGGAACGCCACGCTGGACATGCCCAACAAGCCGTCCAACTCGGGACCATATTTGTTGATCAGCGATTGCGTTTGTTGGAACGCCAAGTTCTGATCTTCTTGCGATTCGACTGTTTCCAGCCAAGTCAAACCGGGGTAGCACTTGGCAATGTAAGCCTGACCTTCGGCGATCCAACGTCCCTGATTCGGGGCGGTGAACGAGCTGGTCACAATTGCAAAGCTACCGTCTTCGCCAATTTCGGCGACCAAGCCATCCACCATCGCCTTGGCGATACCGTTGAATTCAGCTTGATTCACGAACCATTCACGGGCATCCGGCTCAGAATTGGCATCATAACCGACAACGTGAATACCTTGTTCCAACGCATCGCGCAGCACCGGCGAAATTGCGACCGGGTCATTGGCAGCAAACAAAACGCCATCGACACCTTGAGTGATATAACGTTCCAAGAATTCAATCTGCTGAACAATATCACCTTCGGTGGGACCATCGGTTGTCACGGTGACATTGCCCAATTCTTCGGCAGCTTGTTGCTGCCCCAAAGTCGTCGCATTGAAGTAACCGATACCGATCAACTTCGGCACATCGATAAGAGTAATCGGCTGACCAGCGAGATCAGGCGCATCAACCGCCATACCGCCATCATAGGCTGGCATTTCCATCATAGTGCCAGCTTCCTCAGTGGCAGATGGCTCCATCATGTCGCCACCAGCACACTCCAAGGGGCTGACATCCATCGTATCCGCGCCCACCCATCGTTCTTCTTGCGCCCCAACCTGCACTGCAAAAATCGCCAAGAGTAGGCTAAACATCATCACTACGGTAAGAACTTTGCGAGACATCGCTTGTTTTCTCCTAAATTCACTTCATGACCACGAAATTTGTATACCGCGAAAATAACTCCGGCAGGCAAAACATCCTACACTTTTTCCGAACGCATCACCCCCTTCGCGGGTAGCTAAAAAAGCACAACATTTCCTGACGAGGCACGCAAATCACCTCAGACAGATCGAAAACGTGTTTGAATAAAATTATTGATAAGGATCGCCAAGATCAAGACAATACCTATTAGAACACTCGTGGCATCCCCACGCACCCCCGCCAGCAAAAGTCCATTCTTCAGGACTTGGATGAGGATTAGCCCCAACACTGTTCCCCAAATCGTACCCAATCCGCCGAAGATGCTCGTCCCACCAAGGACAACCGCCGCAATCACATCCAATTCGTAGCCAGTGCCCATGTCAGACCGGGTTGTGGTCACACGCGCCGTAAAAAGAATCGCAGCTAACGATGCCATGAAGCCGCTATAGACATAGATCACCAGTTTATAGCGCTGTACGGGAATGCCCGCAAAACGCGCCGCCAGTTCGTTGTTGCCCATTGCATAGAGCGACCGTCCAAAGGTCGTGCGTGCCAACACCACACCCGTGATAACAACAGCAATACCAATAATCCATACTTGGAGTGGCAATCCTAGGAAATCACCTCGCCCTATGCCATCGGTGAACCACTCAGGAAACCCCCGTGCTGATCGGGCTTCACTGACACCCAACGCCATCCCTCGGAACAATGCTAATGTCGCCAACGTCATAATCAATGGTGGCACCCCCAAGCGAACAATGAAAATGCCATTGAGGAAGCCACACATCAATCCCACGACCAATGACGCAACAATCGCCACTTCCAACGCCCAGCCCGCATCTTGCCATAAGAAACCAAGAACGACGGCGCTTAACCCAAAAATCGAACCCACCGATAGATCAATCCCACCGGTGATGATGATAAGCGTCATTGGCATCGCCATGACCGCAACCTCAAAAAGCAGAACAACTTCTCGCGAGAGATTGCGAAGGGTCAGAAATCGTTCATTTTGGGTCGCTAAAAAAGTTATGGCAATGATCGTAATGATCAGCAAAATAGTTTCTTGGCTCAACAAAGAGCGCCCTAAACGTGTTTCTGAAAATCGGCTCTTTTGCTGTTCTGGTTGTTCTTTTACTGCCTGCATTTTATTTTCGCCTCGCATAAGATTGTTGATTTCTGCGATACAAATCGACCAACACCGTGAATAAAATCAACAAGCCTTGAACCGCCTGACGCCAATAGTCAGAGATACTCGCAAAGATCATGGCAGCCGGAATGACATGGACAAGTACAGCTCCTAAAGTCGAGCCGATCACCGTCCCCGTACCGCCCAAAATGCTGACTCCGCCTACCACAGCGGACGTGATCACCAGTAGCTCCAAACCAGAGGGTACCGTCGATTGAATGGCATTAAACTGGGTGGCAAACAACAACGCGGCAATCGACACCATAAACCCGTTGATCATGAATACGGTCATGATAATCCTTTTTTCCGAGATACCGGACAACCGCGCCGCTTCACGGTTGCCACCCACCGCATAAATTGCCCGTCCTGTGGCGCTGTACTTCATCCAAATCGCCCCAATAATCGTGAGCGATATCATCAGATACACCGGTGCAGGAATGCCAAGCGGACGTTGCTGTGCAAACTTGAACCATTCTGGCAGGTTATAAATCCATTCCCCACCCGTCCACAAAATCAAGCCCCCTTTGAGGACGCTCAACATGCCAAGCGAGACAACAATCGCGGGGACATGTAGGTAGGCGACGAAAAATCCGATGAGCGCCCCGGACGCCACCCCTACGACAATGGGGATGATAAAAGCGAAGATCTCAGGATACCCCCCGGCTTCGGCACCGATAGCAAGCCGTCCCGCAATCGTCGCCAACAAGCCAATGAGCGAGCCAATCGAAATATCAATGTTGCCAGAAATAATCACCAACGACATCCCTATCGCCGCAATCGCAATATAGGAACTGTTGCTGAGAATGTCAGAAATATTGCGCGCTGCCAAAAAGTTCGGATTCACAATGGTAACGGCGAAACTGATGATGACCAGCGCCAGCGCCAAGACGCTTTCCTGCGTCAGTAAACCACTCAGTCGCGATCCAATACTTCGATTTGCCAATGCTTGGGATGTTTTTTGTGGGATCGCTGTCATGATGTTCGGCTCACTTCTTGCGGGTTGGCATTCTCGAATTTAGGTTGACCGCCCATCATGGCGGCGGCAATCTTTTCTTGGGTCACATCCGCACGGGCATATTCAGCCACGATACGACCATCACGAACGACCAAGATACGGTCGCTCATCCCCATAATTTCCGGAAGTTCGCTCGAAATCATCAAAATCGCGAGTCCTTGTTCCACTGCCAACTCGCTCATCAAACGGTGAATTTCAGATTTTGCCCCCACATCAACGCCGCGTGTTGGCTCATCCATAATCAGCAATCGCGGTTTGCTCGCTAACCATTTGCTGACGACCACTTTTTGTTGATTACCCCCCGACAATTTGCCGACAATCTGCTCTGGACTATAGGCACGGATGCTCAGTTGTTCAATTGCCCGCTCCGCCAAACTACGCTCCCTGCCCCGCCGGATAAAACCCGAACTCGCGAGTGATTGCAACACCGCCAGCGAAACATTCTCGCGGATCACCATCTGCTTAACCAACCCTTGTGTCCCACGATCCTCCGGAACATATGCGATCCCCAAGTTAATCGCTTGGGCAGGGTCTTGGATCCGCACTTTCTTACCGCTGACGAAGATGTCGCCACTTTGGGCGGGCATGATGCCGAAAATCACCTGTGCCAATTCACTACGCCCCGAACCCACCAAGCCCGAAAGACCGACGATCTCACCCGCCCGCACCTCAAACGACACACCGCGCGTAAAAGGCAGATGCACCAAATCCCGTACTTGTAATACCGGTTCGCCGATCTTCGGGGGCAACTTCGGGAATAAATTATCGATGGTACGTCCGACCATCTTGGTGACCAGTTCACGCTCGGTGGTGGCGCTTACAGCTTGGGTGTCAATATATTGCCCATCGCGCAGTACGGTAACGCGATCTGCCAATTCAAACACTTCATTCAAACGATGGCTGATGTAAATAATGCTGACACCGCGTTGCCGCAGCAACCGCACGATATCAAAAAGCTTGCTGACATCGGCTTCTGTCAATGCTGCTGTCGGCTCATCCATGATCAAAATGCGCGCATTAATTGATAGCGCTTTCGCGATTTCAACCCGCTGCCGATTGCCAATATTCAATGAACCGACTTTGCGCCGCACATCAAGGTCATGAATATTGAGCGATTGCAATATCTCGGCAGCACGGTCGTTCATCTCCCGCCAGTTGACCCAATGGAGTGGACCAAGACTCCGGCGGGGCGCATGACCGATGAAAATATTTTCCGCCACCGTCAACTCAGGATAAAGGATAAGTTCTTGATAAATGGTGGCGATCCCATTGGCTTGAGCATCGCGCGGGCTATTGAACGAGACCAATTTACCATCCAAGCGCACCTCCCCCTTGTCGGGCTTATGTACGCCAGAAATAATCTTGATCAAGGTCGATTTGCCCGCGCCATTTTCGCCCAACAGCGCATGAACCTCCCCTTTGCGAACCTCAAGCTGCACATCACTGAGCGCCCGTACGCCGGGGAAAGATTTAGAGATATCCGATAACTTTAGTAATACATCCATCAAATAAGGCTTTTCTAAATGACTCTAGCTAAATAATGGTTATGCCCTGCGAACCGTAAAAGGCTTAGAAACGATGGACTACCCTGCCCCATCCAACAAATTTTTGAAGCGCTGATACGCCCGCTCCCACGCCGCGCTTTGGTGCGGTTGATAATCGACGCCATCAATCGTCTGCGCCAAAACCGCGCGGGCATCGGCAATGCTTGCCAGTTCTCCAAGCGCGATCAGTTGAACGATGGCATTCCCCAACACAGTGCCTTCGACTGGACCCGCCACTACGGGGCAACCCACCGCATCCGCAGTCATTTGGCACAACAACTTGTTCTGCGTACCACCACCAACGATGTGTAATCGATCCACAGATTGCCCGCTGATGGCGATCATCTTATCTAAAACATATCGATACTTAAGCGCCAAGCTCTCATAGACTACGCGCATCACCTGACCAATGGTTTCAGGCATGGGTTGTTCAGTCTCATGGCAATAAGCGCGAATACGTTGGGGCATATCCCCCGGCGGTAAAAACCGAATCTCATCAGGATCGATAAAACTGCGGAAAGCATCCGCTTGGGAAGCCGCCGCTGTCAATTCATCATACGTATAGGTCGTGCCCTCAGCGCGCCAAGCCGAGCGGCATTGCTGTGCCAGCCACAACCCCATCACATTTTTCAAAAATCGAAAGGTTCCCCCTGCTCCCCCTTCGTTGGTGACATTAGCGGCATACGACTCATCACTGATGACGGCTTGATCCAGCTCCAGCCCAATCAGGCTCCATGTCCCGCTGCTGATATATGCGAAATTTGGGGTTGTGGCAGGTACCGCAACAACGGCGGAACCGGTATCATGGCAAGCAGGGGCAAAAACAGAAATCCCCTCATAACTGCCAATTTTAGTGCCGGGTTGAATAATCGGTGCCAAAATATGGGTTGGCAAGCTTAATCGGCTCAGCAAATCGCGATCCCAATCACCGAGACGAGGATTGTAAAACTGGGTGGTTGTCGCGTCCGAGAACTCGCAAACCTTTTCACCCGTCAGCCAAAAATTCAGCAAATCTGGCAGCATCAGCAAAGTATGGGCACGTTCCAATTGGGCAGGCGTGCGCACTGCCACACTTGCCAACTGATACAAGGTGTTCAAAATCAGGAATTGGATACCGGTACGTTCAAAGATTTCGCGACGCGGCACACGGTCAAATACCCACTCCATCATGCCGTCAGTGCGGGAATCCCGATAAGAAACAGGGTTTGCGATCAGCGTGTCGTGTCGGTCAAGAAGCGCAAAATCCACGCCCCATGTCGCCACGCCAATGCCGGATGCTCCTTCGCGCGCAACATGAATCCCGCTGGTGATTTCATGCCACAGATTCAGCACATCCCAATGTAGTGTGCCCCGCACATGAACTGACGTATTTGAAAAGCGATGAACTTCATTTAAGGCAAAGCGGTGACCATTAAATTCAACTGTCGCTATTCGCCCGGATTCAGCACCCAAATCAACTGCGATAACCCGTGCCATAAATATTGCACCTTAATAAAAGCCAGTTAAACGATTTCTTGACCGAGTTTTAATTTCGTTTACTTTCATTCTTCAACAGTTTATCGCGAACCGAAAAACATGTCAAATCGAAAATAACTTCTCTAAAGCTCACACTGATGCAATTTGCACGATGATTCCTTGTTTACGAAAAGGTTCAACCTTCTCGGTCGTGACATCAGAAGTTGTGATCACATGCTGCACTTCGTCCGCCCGAACAAAAGTAAAGGGTGCCACCTGTCCCCATTTACTGCCATCCACAAGGATGATAGTTTTGACACATCGCATGATCATCGCCCGTTTAATCGAAACCTCATCGGCGTCAATATCCGTAACCCCTTCGGCAAAAGTCACACCGCGCGCGCCAAAGAATCCCACATTAAAATTGATGTCCGGCAAGCCTTGCGGATACCCCACCAGCGAAATTGAGTCCCGTCGCAAACGCCCACCCGGCAATACTACTTGAATATGAGGGCTATCCAAAAAGGTTTGCGCAATCACTAAACTATTGGTGACAACAGTTAATTTCTTAAATTGTTTAAGCTGCGCCGCTAGTGTGTGTGCCGTCGAACTAGCGTCGAGCGCGATGCTGTAACCCTCTTGAATATAGGCTAAAGCCAGTGAAGCAATTGCTTCTTTTTCTTTGCGACGTTTACTCATACGAATATGAAAAGACAATTCGGGTATCGGTTCTGCCGCTTCGCGCCGCACCGCCCCCCCATAAGTGCGCTCCAGCAACCCTTCGTCTTCCAGTGTACGCAAATCTTGGCGAATTGTCACCGCACTCACCTGCAAGTTTTCGCTGAGTTCTTTAACAGATACTCGACCATCTTCACGCAGTCGATTTAAGATTGCCCGACGGCGTTCTTCCACAAATAAGGGATCACCCATGTTGACATGCCTTTCACAACGACATAAACTGACAAACAATGAAACAAAATAATCTTTCATTTACCCATTCTATTCCAAAACAGGGGATCATGAGCGACTCACATTACGAGATTCTCTCGACAACTTTAGGTCAGCGCGGCATTGATGTCCCAAACGTGCTAGCACGTTTGAAGACTCAGCATATCGAAACTCCCTCTTGGGGGTATGGCAACAGCGGCACCCGTTTCAAAACCTTTCCATGGCGTGGTGCTGCCCGCAACATTCACGAAAAACTCGAAGACGCCGGCTATGTGCATCGACTAACCGGCGTCGCACCGTCTGTTGCCATTCATATTCCATGGGATAAAACAGGGGACTACGACTCACTGAAATCGTTTGCACAAGCCCAAGGGGTCACTATCGGCGCGGTCAACCCCAATCTGTTTCAGGATGAAGAGTACAAACTTGGCAGCATCACCCATCCAAGCGGCAGTGTGCGCGAAAACGCCATCGCCCATATGGTGGAATGTTGCGAGATCATGGCGAAAACAGGTAGCAAGCTTCTCAGCTTATGGTTTGCCGATGGCACCAACTATGCCGGTCAAGACAGCATTATCGAACGCAAACATCGCATGGAAGATACGCTTCAGGCAGTCTATCCTCACCTACCCGCTGCTGCCCGAATGCTCATCGAATATAAATTTTACGAGCCTGCATTTTATCATACTGACCTTGCAGATTGGGGCATGGCATATGCTACCTCGCTCAAGTTAGGCGCACAGGCACAAGTCTTGGTCGATACCGGTCATCACGCACAGGGGACCAATATCGCCCATATCGTCGCTTTCCTCGTGGATGAAGGCAAGCTCGGCGGTTTTCACTTTAACGCCCGTCGTTACGGGGATGACGACCTCATTGTCGGCTCGAATAATCCCCAAGAGTTATTTGAAATCTATACCGAATTGGTCGCAGCAGGGGAACGCGCCAAAGATGTCGCCTTCATGATCGACCAATCTCACAATATCGAACCTAAGCTGGAAGCAATGATTTATAGCGTGGTCAATTGCCAGATCGCCTATGCGAAAGCATTGATCGTCAACTATGATACGCTGCGTGAACGTCAGCAATCGGGGGATGTCTTGGGCGCACATGATGTCTTGATGGACGCCTTTCAAACGGATGTGCGCCCTCTGTTACGCCGTGCCCGCGAAGAACTTGGCGTCGCGCTGGATCCAATTGCGGCATATCGCGCCGATAATTACGCCCAACGCATCGCCGAGATACGCGGCGCAGCCGAAGGTGCGGGCGGCGGTTTTCCTACCTAATTTCAAACATCAAAAAGGGAAAAATATGCACTATCGTGAATTTGGTCGCACAGGTTGGCAAGTTTCTGAGATCAGTTTTGGCGCGTGGGCAATCGGTTCCGCGTGGGGCACAGTCGATGATAGCGAATCAATGGCAGCGTTGCATAGTTGCCTTGACAACGGCATCAATTTCTTCGATACCGCTGATGTTTATGGCGATGGGCATAGCGAACGCCTCATTGCCCGTTTACGAAAGGAACGCTCTGAGCCATTTTACGTCGTGACCAAAGCCGGACGTCGACTCAATCCACACATCGCCGACGGCTACAACAAACAAAATCTCACACAATTTATCGAACGTAGCCTGCAAAATTTACAAACAGATTGCCTCGATTTAGTACAGCTTCACTGCCCACCCACTGATGCTTATTACCGCCCCGAAGTATTTGGGGCACTGGATGATCTCGTGACGGAGGGCAAGATTCGATATTATGGCGTCAGTGTCGAAAAAGTCGAAGAAGCTCTGAAAGCGATTGAATTCCCCAATGTGCAATCGGTACAAATCATCTTCAATATGTTTCGGTTGCGCCCTGCCAGCCTATTTTTCGCCGAAGCGCTCAAGCGAAAAGTCGGCATCCTTGCGCGGGTACCGCTCGCCAGCGGTCTACTGACGGGCAAATTCACCCGCAACTCGGCATTCAGCCAAGATGATCACCGCAATTACAATCGGCATGGGGAGCAATTCGACAAAGGCGAGACCTTTTCCGGCGTGGATTACGAAACCGGGCTACGCGCGGTCGAAGAAATTTCCGCCCTGCTTCCTGAGGGTGTCACGTTGGCACAGTTTGCTTTGCGCTGGATTCTGATGTTCGATGCGATCTCATGTGCCATCCCCGGTGCCAAGCGCCCTTCGCAAGTGCTAGACAATGTTCATGCCGCCGACTTACCCCCCCTATCGCCCGAACAGATGGCGACAATTCAAAGTATTTATGATCGGTTGATCCGCGCTCAAGTGCATCAACTGTGGTAAACATCGACAGCTAAATGCCAATAAAAACGGGCTACCTGAGTGCTTAAGGGGTAGCCCGCTACTGCATATGCGCTTTGGATTAACCGGAAACGGGGATAATGCCCTGTTCGATGCAAGAGTTGTAGTTGCTGCCGAGAATAATTTCAAAATCGACAGTACGATTCGGATCGGGTTCGCTCAAAATATTCTCCGGTAGCACGTTGGCAATCCGCGCAATATCTTCAACGCTACTCCCTTTGGTGCGTCCAGTGTAATCGATCAAAATGGTATCTACCGTTTGGGTGTCGGCACTCCCCATTGCCACTGCCCCAAAACCATCCCAAGCCAATCGTTCGGCTGCGACCCGATCCCATTGGTCATTGCCAGAGCCGTTGTAGACATGGATCGACGCCTGCCGCAACACCAACTGATTTTCCGTTGGGGGGGTATAGAAGTCTTGTAGCAATGGGCGCATGGTATCGTACACAGGAAGTTGGACATAACTGCCATCTGGCGGTTGCCAGGGCGTCGTATGATAGGTGCGCACCAAGCGATAATCTTCAATTTGACTGGTATCGATGCTCAGCGCCAGTGGGACCAGACCCAGCACGTCTTCCAATACCATCGTCGTCTCCACCAGTTCGCTCGATTGGTTCCACAATGTCACCACATTATTGAGCAAACCAGTCGCCCGCGCTTTACGCCACACTGCGCGCAACACCTGTTGCTGGCGGCGTCCTCGGTCAAAATCATCGGTATTGTTCCGTGACCGCGCATACCATAAAGCTTCTGCCCCTGTCATCGAATAATAGCCAACGGGCAACACATAAAAACCTTCCTCGTTGACTCGATAAGCCCCTTGCGGGATTTCCGCACCAATCAGCGGCAAATCTTCCAGCGCACAATCGACCGCTAAATCTACCCCGCCAATCGCGTCTACAATCCCCTTGAAACCTGTCAAGTTCACCATCGCGAAATAGTGGACATTGACGCCGAGGTTATAGAGCAATGTCTGACGCAGCAGTCCAAATCCGCCTTCCGTCCAACCGACCGCTTCGCCATGAATATAAGCCAGATTAAGCCGTTGCATCGTCCATCCGGGGATGTAGACATATAAATCACGCGGCAAGCTCAACATCGACACACTGCCCGTTGTTCGGTTGATCGACGCCACAATCATGGTATCGGTACGCACAAAACCATCATCGGTCAGTTCGCCATCATGCCCGATCAAGAGAATGTTCATTAAATCATAGCCCTGTCGATCCAACGTTGGTACGACGGTGGGCACGGCGGTGCCACCCGCTTCCAAAGGTTGATTGGGATCGGCATAAATGAACAATGTCGGTAACGGATTAGGCGTGATCGCGCTTTGGGTAGCGGCTGGGACAGTAGGCGGTTCGGGAGTCGCCACCAATTCGGTCGCCGTCAATGGCGTCACCCCATCCGCTGGTTGCGGCGTGTTAGTGGCAAACTGACTAAAGAATCGATCTGACTCGCTAAAACGCACACTTTGATACCCGACCACACGCGATTGAGGCGCTTCTGCACCAGCCAGCGCAGTCGCCGTCTGCGCGAACAAAGGCAACTGACGACGCGACTCGGCGTCGTCACGAACCCGCCCAAACACGGCTTGCGCAATTTGGAAACCAAAGAAGAAACAGGCAGCAATCAACATAGCAGGGATTACGCGGAACAAGAAGAATGCAGCGATCCGCCCCATGCGAGAAGGTTTATTCTGTGTCATAAACGAGCTTTCATCCCAAGAAATCAAAACACGCGATACAGTCCTTCACTATAGACCAAAGCCCTTCTCAGTGCGACGGTCAGGCGTTTATCATCGGGATAACGCCTAGTTCAGAACTCTACTTTTCGGGAATTAAGGTATTATTCAAAGGTAGAATAAATCGGAAGGTTGTGCCCACTCCCGACTCACTTTCCATCCAAATACGCCCACCCTGTGCTTCAATCAAGGCTTTCGCAATCGCCAAGCCGACCCCTGTATCGCCTAACCCCTGTAACAAAGGATGATCAGCTTTATATTTTCGGGCGAAAACGCGCGGCTCATCTTCCGGCGCGACCCCGCCCCCTTGATCCCCGACCGAGATGATCAACACGTCGCGTGTCGGATCGTCATTATCTTTGCCCATCACCGCCGAAATCGCAATCTCTCCCATAGGCGGTGTCACCAAATGCGCGTTGGAGATCAACTGCGTCATTACTTGGTTCAACGCATCCTTATCGGCATTCAACAAGGGTGGGTTATCCATTAAATTCAGGTTGATCACCAAGCGACGTTCTCGCAATTGGGGCGCAGCTTGCGTGATGGCGTCCTCAATAATTGAAATTGGGTTAACTGCCTCTGACACCAGCGAGACCTCATCACTATCCAAAATGACAAGACGGGACAAGTCTTCTAACATTTGCGCCAAACGACTCGCGTTGGAGGAAACCCGCTGCAAAAATTTGCGTTGCATTTCCCCCAATATCCCTGCCGACTCGCTCAGCAGCAAATCGACATACCCCATGACCGAGGTTAACGGGGTACGAAGTTCTTGCAAAACACTCATGAAAACTTTTGCGCCCTCGGAGCCAAGCCGTGCGGCATTAGCTTCATGCAAGGGTGAATACTCTTGGAAACTACCGGCAATGGTCGCCAGTTCTCCCCCTAGTGTTGTTTTGGCGGTTTGAAGCTGGGTTTTAAGCGCGCCGTATTGCTGTTGCAAGGCGTCAAATTCCGCCTTCACATCGCGCGTATCCCCCTTTAACTCATCAATCTCCTGCTCATAAGCGGTCATTTCCGCCAGCAAGCGGGTGTACTGCTCCACAAATTCTTTTTGCTTGCCTATCAATTCATCGCGCTCGTTACGAATTTGATCACGTTGCTTTAGAGCTGCTTCACGATCCGCCGCCAAATATGCCATTTGCACCTGCAAAGTACTGCGCTGATTCTCACTACTGGTTTGGGCTTCGCTATCTTCCGCAAACTTTGACTGCTCCATCAGCAAAGCATCTCGTTCCTGCTTGATTTGCGCGTAATTCCGCTCCACATGAGCACGTTGCTCGTATAAGCTTTGGATCAATTGCGATAACCCGTGTGTACCGTTCGTCACCCCCAAAGCATGGAGTTGATCTTCGATAGTGGTGAGGCGTTCGCGCAACATTGCACGTTCCTGTTCAATTTGCGCCTTTTCGCCCGTCATACGTTCCAACAAATCATGAACCACCGTTGGAATCGGTGCCCCAGTTCGGAAAGTCTTGATCTGAGTCATCAAGCGATCCCGTTCCGCAACCAAGTCTTCCCGTTCGGTCTCTAGGACTTCTATCATATTTTGCAACAGCGCCTCATTATCGGTAGAGACTGCCCCCATAAGCGCAGTTTCGGCTTCGCGCAACCGATTCGCCAAATGATCTCGTTCCTCAACAAGTTGCTGCTGTTCTTCATATGAAGCCGTCACTTGGCGCGACTCAAAGTCGGCATCATCGCTATCGGTTAGCGCCAACTGCGATGTGATTTTCTCACGCTCTCCCTCTAGTTCCTGCTTCAAACGCCCCACCTGCTCGGACAAATCTTCGATTTGGCGACGGGCGCTATCTAGTTCTTTGGTCATATCGCGCCCTTGATCCTTCACCACAGGGCGTTCGCTTGTAGCTACCTTTTGAGTTTTGCCATCGTTCGGGTTGATGTGGCGGCTTAGCACCAACAACTTTGAACCGATGATGGCAATCCCTTTGAGCAGTTCTCTTTCAGTATCGAGCAGTTCCCGTCGGGAATACGGCAACCCTAAAATCATGACTCCCAACACCTCGGAACCATTGGTCAATGGTTGAAAATAGGTGGGTCCCACCGATTGAATGTCGAAGCGGGTATACAAATCCTGCAATTCATTGACATTGCGATCAGGGAAGATCGGGCGTTGTTGGCGACGTTCAATGGCGTTTACAAGGGTAGGCTGATCGTCTAATTTCAACGATAAGCCCGTGATTTTCTTTTCCATCACCTGATCAATACCATAAATAATGTCGGCATGATTCGCAGAACGCACTTCAATCATCACCGCGATATCCGTTTTAAGCGCATTCAGACTTGATGACAAAATTCGTTCCACGATCTCACTTGGTGCAGCACCTTCCAACATCGTCCCCAACGCCTTCATTAGCTGCGCGGACTCGCGTTCGGGCGCAGTAATGGGCGTTAGAATCGAAACCGAAGATGCAGACTTTACTGGTTCGGTAGGGGGACGGCGTTCTAAATAAGCGATCACACGCCGATAAACGATTGCCAACATGATGACGCTAGAAACAATAAATGCGCCTCTCACGAGACCGACATAATCCCCCGTGATATTTCCTTGCGCAATTTGAAATACGGTAATGGCATTACTCAGAAAAAACAGGAGGAAATAACTGATTTTCAAAAGGGCGTCTACCACAATCTGAAAATAGACAATGATGACGACCATCCCAACGAATCCCGCAATTGCGCCAAAGAGCGTCCACACCAATCCGAAACGGCTCACATTGAAATCGATTGTGAGATAGGCGCTCGCCCACTGGCTACCCTGAAACATGTACCCGACAAAGAGCGCCAAAAACGTGACCAAAATAGCCATATTAAGCAAGAAACGAGCTTGTTCAGTCTTAATCTCTACAAACAGCCACAGCGCACTTATCATAATCAAAATTTGCGCAACTCGTTCAAGCAAAGGCAGCAGGCTATCCAAGCGTTGATTGACGGACAATACGTACCCTGCCCCGATTAAAAGCACTAACCAACAAAAACTCATCACCCCTAAAGCCGCAGCAAAACGCGCGGTCTTTTTATCGGTGCGATGCCGCGACCAATGCCCTGTCGCAATCAACAAACCGCCGAAGTTGACCACCATCACAATTAGAAAATAAAACACATCACCGGGCGAGCGAACAAGTAGGTTAGCGTAGTCAATGGGCGTAGTCATGCGACTGGTTACTCAAATCTCGTGAGGTTGATAGAGTGACGACACAAAAGCAGTATATAACACATTCCTAACGCGGGCTATCCATCAATTACAGGGGGTGTCAGGACACATTTTAGGTCGTGAGATACCTCCTCCTAGACGAGTACAGTTGACGGCACAAACCCCTTCCATTACACTTGCAATCGAAACAGTCGGGGCACAAAAACCGAAAAGAGGGTAAAGATTACCTTTCTTTTCAAGGTTAGGTCCGCTGCAACTGCTGTTTTCCATCTCTGCTCATGTAGTTTTGTGGATTACCTATGACAACCAGTTTAAGCGGATTAGGCACACGCCGAAGAAGTTATCGCATCCCTGTTCTGCCTATTTTTTCGTGGTTGTTTATCATTTTGGCGATGGGGTTGCTGCTGATAGAACTCGTGCGCTTCAGTCAACAGTCAGAACGTTTCGCCGATGAAGTCGTTGTCGCCGGCATCCCTGTTGGCGGGCTAACTAATGGAGACGCTGCCTCTATCATTGAGCGCACCTATGCCTCCCCTATCACTTTATGGTACCAAGATAGCCCGATCATCCTTGACCCCTCGTCAGTTGGCTTTCGCACCAATCGCGAAGCAATGTTGGCGGCAGCACGCACGGGTGCAGACACCCAAGGTGCTTTTTGGGCACGGTTTTTCAACTATCTCACCAATCAACAAGCCGACCAAACCATGAATGTGACGCTGGCGGCTGATTACCAACAAAATGCGCTCCGGCAATATTTAGAAACCATTGCCGTCCGCTATGACCGCCCCCCCGGTGATGCCAGTTACGATGTATCAACCCTGACATTTCGTCCCGGTGGTGCTGGCTACGAATTGAATGTGGATGAAGCAATCACAGTGATTGATGAAGCCCTTTTTGACCCCACCAATCGGCAACTATCGTTGCCGGTGACGATCACCGACGGTTCGCGGATCGGTATCGAAACCCTGCACGATACCATCATCGCCTACTTGGACTCGCAAGGCTTCATCTATGATGGTCAATCGACTGTCGCTTCGGTCTTCATCCTCGACCTCGAAACCGGTGAGGAAGTCAATATCAATAGTGATGTCGCCTTCTCTGCCGCCAGCACCGTGAAGATGTCGATTCTCATCGACTATTATCGCCAGTTGTTGTTCGCGCCTTCCGATGATGAAGCCTATCTCATGGCGCAATCGCTCTTGTGCAGCAACAACAGTTCTTCCAATCTCTTGATGCAAATCAGCGGGGGTGGTACAGATATTTTCCGAGGCATTGCCAATGTCACCACCACAACCCAAGCCATCGGCGCACGCAATAGCTATATTTCCGCCCCGCTCTATTTGGGCGGCGACCAAGTTTTGGGATCAATTGCAGCACCACCCACGAACTCTAATCCCGCCTTCAATACGGGGGCAGACCCCTATAATCAAATAACGACTGAAGATTTAGGGACGCTCTTCACCCAAATCTACGACTGCGCTAATTACGGATCAGGCTTGATGGTTGCCTATCCCGATGGTGAGTTCAGCCAGAACGAATGCCGTCAAATGCTGGAGCTTACCAGCGCCAATGATTTGGAGCGGTTATTGCAAGGCGGCGTACCCGCCGACGCGCGCATATCCCATAAGAATGGTTGGTTGGACAACGTACATGGTGATGCCGGAATCGTTTTTCCCAGCAATGGCAATAACTATGTGATTGCGGTCTTCGTTTGGGAAAATGTCGAGTTTTTCAGCTTCACTCGTGCGTGGCCCCTGATTGAAGGTATATCGCGCACCGCATGGAACTATTTCAGCCCCGAAGCACCACTCGTCGCACCCCGTAGTGATCTCCCTGAATACGCGGCAGATTGCGTAAATTTCTCACCCCCTTACGGGGAAGTTAATTTAAATGACATTAATGCGTGGCGAACTACCGTCCCCAGCAGTTAGCATACGACTTAGGCATCACGGCTTCTTTTGAAGTTCCCGCAGGGCTTGATCCGTTGTTTCGACCATTGTGAAAATCAGATCAAGCCCAACCAATCCGAACAGTTCCTCAATCTGCATTGGGACACCACTGAAGATAATTTTCCCTTTGCGATCTTGAACCCGTTGAGATAACTTTACTAAGTGTTTCAAGCCCGCTGATGAAAGACCCGTTGCACCAGCGCAATCCATGATGAACCACTTGACTCCCTGTTGCAGCAAATGGGCAACATCATCACCGACCGCTTCGGCAATAACGCCCGTATATCGCCCTTCTAAACTTATCATCATCACACGCTGATCTTGCAAATGAGGAGTCAGGGTATAGCTTGGTTCAGAATTTTCGCTCGTGGGCACACTGTCTAACGAGACAGCTTCTGACGTTCTTTTTTTCACCAACGTAAGTTTATTTTGACCATTTGCAAAATCATGGCGCACATCATCCATTAGCTTTCTGAGGAAATAAATTCCCCATCCCCCATCACCTCGCCGGTCGAGACCATCGCTCGGATCAGGCAACGGGAAAGAAAGGGGATCAAATTCTATGCTATTGTCTCTAATTTCAATACAAATACCTTGTGGAACCGCATAGCAGCATACCTCGATCAATGCCTCAGGGCAGTCTGTTGTTATCGATCCATGCTCAATAATATTGGTGCAAATTTCGTCCACCACCAGATAACAATGCTCAACATCGCGCCCGCTCAAGCCGGCTTGGGTTGCAACACCGACAACAAAACTACAAGCGCGCGCGATGTCACTCAGAACACAAGAAATTTGGACACACGAGTCCGTCATCGTGTATCGCCTTTAATAACTCATCACCGCGTCTATACGGCTACTGTATACCTGAAGCACAGTATCCAGCCCCGATAGCTCCAAAACGTCACGAACGCGCGCCGAGGGCTGTGCCAGACGCAAATCCCCTTTGTGTTGTTGCAATCGGCGATACGCAGCCACCAGTTCCCCCAACCCTGCGCTACTCATATAACTTACTTCCGAAAGATCGAGTACTACCTGTTGGGAGGCATCCGTAAGTTCCATTTTTAGGTAATCCCCCAGTTCGTGCGCGTTAGAGCTATCAATACGCCCACGCACATGGATGACCTTTATGGCTTCGATAAATTGGGAAACGAATTCAAGCATTATAGGCAACCTAAATAGACACCACACCTTATACCGTCAGTATAACCCTTTCTGAGAGATGTTTGAAGGTGACTTCATTGAGAAATAGACCGTGTACAATAGAGGCATCTTCAAAGATTTGTGGCATTGCTGAGGCTGAGATGGGGAAGAGCTAACGCATTTCACCCTGTCAGAAACCCAATAGGATGGTGATACAGATGGATATTGGCATTGTTTTATTGTTGGGATTATCGCTCGGCGTTGTGTTCTTCATCATCCAACGTGCGGAGTCCAGACGCCGTTTGTTCGTGGCGGTGATCATGTTGGTCGTGCTAGAACTTGTTCGCCGCTATACATGGTATCGGGACGTTCATGCCGAGGCGTTGACGGCTTTGTTCTTCGCACTGCTCATAAATTTCATATTCTGGTTGTTTATCGGACGCTATAACCCCGTAGCCAACAGCGACGATATTCGCGTCTTGGGATTAGATGACTAAAGGAGCAGAATTTGCCGCTCCTTTAGTCTATTCTTTACGGGTGGGCTTTATTGAATAACGGTCAGCGGAATCACGTCCGCGCTTTGCAACATCACCACACTAGCGCGGGCGGCAATTGTTTTCGCCATCTTTTGAAAAGCTTGCCCCGCCGGGCTTTCTGGCGAAATCACCGAAACCGGACGACCATAATCCCCGCCCTTTCGCACTTCGGCTTCTAAGGGAATGCGTCCCAAAAACGGGACATTACGATCTTTGGCAAGCCGTTCGCCGCCACCCTCTCCAAAGAAATCACCCGCCATGTTTTCGACGATCCCCAAAACAGATACATTCAAGGTATCGAACATGGCGGCACTCCGCAACGCATCCGACACCGCGACATCTTGCGGCTGCGTGACGATGACCACCCCAGTGAGTGGAAAAGATTGCGCCAAAGACAACGGCGCATCCCCGGTGCCGGGCGGCAAATCGACGATCATGTAGTCGAGTTCACCCCATTTGACATCGCTGAAAAACTGCCGAATCGCGCCATGCAACATCGGACCGCGCATAATCATCGGTTTATCCGGTTCGGTCAAAAACCCGGTACTCATAATTTTGACGCCATATGCCTCATGGGGCACCAGTTTATCCCCCTCAACACGGGGACGCCCATAGCCCAAACCCATCATCATGGGGATGTTCGGATTAAGAATATCGGCGTCAATCAAGCCAACGCGCGCGCCCGCCTCTGCCAATGTCACGGCGAGGTTAGTGGCAACGGTACTCTTGCCCACCCCGCCCTTACCACTCGCAACAGCAATAATACAGCGCATCGGGGATTGCATTTGCCCGCTTGCTTTACGATCTGTCGGGACTTGCGAATCCCAACGAATGTCCAGCTTATCAATTGTGGGAACTTTGCCGATCACAGCTTCATTACAACGCTGTAAAAATACATCTTTCAAAGGACATGCCGGGGTTGTCAACACAATCGTAAATCGTGCGACACCCTGAGTCACTGTCAAATCACGCACCATATTGAGCGTGACAATATCGCGGTGCAGTTCAGGCTCGATGACCTTGCTTAACGCCGTCATCACCTGCTTTTCAATATCGCCCATCAAATACTCCGCTCTAACCCGATGATATCCCAATAAGTATAACCCTCATCATCGAAATTGTCAGTGATGGGGTTGTCCTTGCGTGGAACTCGTTTGATGACTTCAATCATCATACACGTAACGCTGTGCAGTTTGCCAATAACGAGAAAAACGTTTGAGATCAAACGATCCATGGTAATTCACAAATGCCTCTATCGGTAAAACCTTCACCTGCATGGTTTGCCGCAGTGATTGGCAAGTCTCCCGAAAATGAGGGCTAGGACTTTCGACTGTGACAATACCGTCAGCGACATGTTCTTGGGCAAATTTGATAATTTCGACAGACACATCACCCCGCCGAAGCGTGACAGGCAATTCCAAAAGGCATTCATAGAGAAATACGACCCGTTTCAAGGTAATCCCCCACGACTCAAGCAAAGCATCATCCCATACCCATAACGCCGGCGCGTGTGGATATTGTTGGAATGCAGGACTATCAAAGGCAAGGCAGTCACCATGTATCCATAAAATCGGGTTTTGCATTTATTCTCACCGCCCACCATTTGTCTCAGAATCGCGATTCGGGAATAACTGTGCTTCCAGTTGCTCATAACTGCCCTCAAAATCGCACTTGCGATACAGTGGACACATGGAACAGTAGACACCCTTCGTGAGACGTTCGACATTCTCACGATTGAAAATGTATGGTTTTTGACTGAAAGTACTCGCCACCCATTGCCATGACAAATTATTACTAGCGGGGTCGCCATCTAATAAGTGTTGCAAAAACCAATATGCCCCTGTCTGCCACTTTACACGCCGCCAGTGGATGAGATAGGCTGACATCCACATCCGCGCATGATTGTGCAAATATCCCGTTTCGCGCAGTTCACGACTGAAAGCATCCATACATTTCAAGCCGGTGGTGCCATCACGCACATCATCAGGCAGTTGATCAGCGTAATGATTGATTTGAAAGCCAGTTTTATAGGCTTCTTGGTCTTGCCAAATCCCCTCGCCAATCGCCTTATAAACACGTTGAAAATAATCACGCCATCCCAATTCATTGATCAACTTTTCGGCATCGCGGGGCTGGCGCACCCGCCCTATCGCAAAACGTTTCACCTCGACAAGACTCAAAACACCGTGTCGAAGATAAGCTGACAAGCGAGTTACACCTCCGTTTAATTGATTCCGAGTCGCCGCATAGCGTACAGGATCAATTTTCCAAAGTTGTGCTTGTGCCGCCGCACGCCCACCGCGTATTTCCGAGACATGATCATCGCGCTGCGCTGCATCCGGAAACTGTCCCCGTACATAAGCGATCAAATCTTCGCGCGATGAAAATCCCCGTCGCATATTATTTTCACTCATGATCCAGCCTGACGTTTTTTACGGCAGGCGTCGCTGCAATATTTCACAGAGTCCCAGTTCTTTTCCCATTTTTTTCGCCATGTAAACGGACGCCCACAGACTAGACATAATTTTTGTGGCAAGTCTTGTTTTTTCACACCGCGCATAAGTCTTTGTCCATGACCAATCGCTAGACGAATAGACAAAATCATAACGGGGCTATCTAAGCCAAGCATAAGCTTCCGAGAATAAATTCTGAAAAATAATCACCCAAAGCCTAATGCGACTTGGGGTGATTATTTGTATTTCAACTTTTAATGAACAAACCCACCAAACTTTATGCTTTGGGTTGTTCCGTTTGGCGAATCATGTCCATGACTTCTGCACCAGTGTTGGCAGGCGTATACGGGACAGGTTGTTCACCCGCCTTCTTGCGCGCCTTAATCACGTCAATGTGTTCCCATCCACCGCGATCTGCCGCTTCTTCATTGGCGGTCGTCGGGGCGATCTTCATCCAATGGCTGAACGGTTTCGACAACCGATCCTTGTCATGAATGTGATAGCTCGTGCGGTCATAACTCGCCAACTCATAATCGTGATCCATCTTGATCGCATCGAACGGGCAGAATTCAGCGCAATAACCACAATTCATGCAAATGTCGATGTCAATGAAAAATGCTTCTGGTTGCGGCACTGGACGCTTGGTAACAGGGTCTTCACCACGAACGATCCAAATACACTGGGGCGGACACACCTTCGCGCAAATACCGCACGAAGTACACCAATCGTCATTCGGTGCAGAAGGGTGGTCCTCATCATTCACAACCAAAAACGGGATAAAACGAAACCGCTCTGGCACCGCAATTTTTTCTTCAGGATACTGCACCGTATACGATCCGTGCGGGTTCAGCCCCTGACGCGCCTCAAAGTTATCGACACCGGGCATATATTTACGCCCAGCATACTTGATGTCGTCCACATACCCTGCAATAAAGTGCTTGATAGTGACACCAAGCCCCTTGAAAATACCCATTCCGTACATAAACCGCTCCCTTAATCGTGTGTCCGGCTGTCTAGCGGTCGGTCTCACCGAGAACAATGTCGATACTTCCGAGGATGGCAACGACATCGGCGACTTTATGCCCCTTGCACATGGCACCCAGCGCCGTCAAGTTAATGAAACTTGGTGCCCGCACATGGTAACGCCATGGATTTTGTGGACCCTTCGGATCGCCTTCGGAGACACAGTAAAAACCCAGTTCTCCTTTGGGGTTTTCGACGCGCCCATACGATTCGCCCACTGGCACGCGCGGCATATAAATCGCCTTGTTGCCAGTGAAAATCGACTCGCCTTGTGTCTTTTCCAAACGCGGCAAAATTTGCTTGAGAATACGAACACTTTCGCGCATCTCATCAAAACGGATGAGATAACGATCATAAATGTCGCCGTTATAACGCACCGCTACATCAAAATCCAACTCTGGATAGATGCTATACGGTTCGGCGCGGCGCACATCATAAGCCACGCCACTTGCACGCAAAACGGGACCGGCAGTGCTATAGGCAATCGCCATTTCGGGCGGCAGATACCCAACGCCAATGGTACGCGCGCGGATGATCTCGCTATCCGTCAAGAAGCGATCCAGTTCATCAATCGCACGCGGCAAGCTTTCATTGATCAATTCCGTCAAGTAATCCATCGTGTTAAAGTCACGCACGCGATCATTGACGAGGTTGGCGGTGCTGCGGATACGTTCCGGTAGGTCTTTAGCGACCCCTTGGAAACGCATATAATTACACATCATGCGGCTACCCGCAGTCGCCTCGAAAAAATCGAGGATTTTTTCGCGCTCGGCAATCGCATATAACGCCGGCGTAAAAAAGGCACCCAAGTCGTTCAGCAAGAAGCCAATCGCCCAAAAGTGATTCACAATACGGGTGAGTTCTACCATCAAAACACGTATCACTTCGGCACGATAGGACGGTGCCACATAACGCGCACCCTGCGCCATCAGTTGCTCGACCGCCATCGCATAACCGAGGTTATTGCTCATGCTGGAGATGTAGTCCAACCGATCCGTGAACGGCATATTGTGGAGCCATGCGTTGCGTTCACCAATTTGTTCGTGATTGCGATGCAGATAGCCCATCACCGGTTCCAATTGCACCACCGTCTCACCATCAAGGGTGACGACCATGCGGAATACGCCGTGCGTGCTGGGATGATGCGGACCTAAATTGACGACGAGCTTATCCGTTTTGATGCCGCTTTCTTCAAACGGCGCGACATCCACGCCCAAGCCCATGCCGCTATACAAAGAGGCTTCGGAGTTATCACTCAAACGACCGAGGTCGAGATCATCCGGATATTTCACATTTTTGCCGAACACGTTCAATTCTTCAGCACGACGCACATAGCCTTTGGGCCAACGACTATCAAAGGGTTTCGTATCCTCCTCATAATAGGCTTCATGCCAATCTTTACGCAGGGGGTGTCCTTCAAAACCGTCCCACATCAGGATGCGCTTCATATTCGGGTGACCGGGGAACTGAATGCCATACAAATCGTAGGCTTCGCGTTCTTGGAAGTCAGCACCGGGCCATACATCGATCAACGACGGCACGCTGGCGTTTTCGCGCGCGGTTTGCGCCTTAAACACCAATGAACTGCCCCCCGTCGTCCGGTAAGCGTGATACACCATTTCCATGTGGTCAGAAATGCCCAGATAATCGACCGCTGTCGCGCTGGACAGATAATCAAATCCGAGTTCATCGCGCATCGTGCGGGCGACCTCTAACAATTGGGCACGGTCAACGACAATCCCCCCAAAGCCATCCCGCTCATCGTCTTTTACAGCCTCGCCAAACCGAGCTTTCAGATGGGCGATAGCATTCTCAATAGAGCCGGTCTGCGCCGGCGCAATTATCTGATCAGTCATTCACACTACGCCTTTTCTGTTTCAAGAGCGCGCTTACGGGCAAGCGCGTCCAGACGTTTTGCGACCCGTTGCGCGGTGCGCGGGTCTTCCACCGCTACGCCGGTGGCGGCACTGGCAGCGGCAATCACAGGTGCGGCTTTCGACGCCTTCGGCATCAGGCGCGCGTTTTCAACACGATCAATCGCAGCTTGCGGCAAGGGGCGAACACCATACGGCTGACCGGCGGCAGCACGTTGTGCCTGCTGGCGGATCAATTCCATCTGACGCGGATCAATGATGTCAGCACCCAAGATAGGGATCGGCACAGGATCGGACGGACCTACCCCATACCATGGCACATCATCCATATTGGCGAGCGACTGACCATCAATCTTCTTTTGTAACGAAATCAAGCCATACAAAAGTGCTTGTGGTGTGGGTGGGCAACCGGGGACATACACATCGACCGGCAAATATTGATCAATGCCCGAAACGACGTTATACCCCTCTTTGAAAGGACCGCCGCCACTGGCACACGCGCCCATTGCAAGGACATACTTGGGTTCTGGCATCTGGTTGTATAAACGCACAATCGGCACGACCATCTTCTTCGTGACCGTCCCAGAGACGATCATCAAATCGGATTGACGTGGACTCGCCCGCATCACTTCCATACCGAAGCGCGCTGTGTCATAACGTGCCGACGCGGTCGCGATCATTTCAATCGCGCAACACGCCAACCCAAACAACATCGGCCACACCGACGAGCGACGGCTCCAATTATAAATGCGATTCAGACTGGTGATGGCGATGTTGCTTTGCAGCTCCGCCGGAACAGGGAACTCGGTATCATGGAGTTCCCGCAGTTGCAATTCGCTCATAGAGCGCTTACCTCCTCAAACCACTCTCGGAGTATCCCCGTAAGAATGCCTTCGTTCGCAAACGCCGGATCATCCCTAAAATCTGGCAGGGCGATGATCCATTGGCGTAGTTGATCTATCCCGACTTCATCAAGGTCAACATGAGGATAAACCTCGATCAAACTTTGCACAATCTCAAAAGACGATTCCCAATCCAACACGCTTGATCACCATTTAATAAATCACCTGACTTATTTTAACTCAGGTTGCTCAATAAACGATGATAATCCCCTAAGTTCAGCCCTAACCTTCGCGATTATCAATCTGGGCGCGCTGCAATTTACCACTGTAATCGATATAGACGCTCTTCCACTCGGTGAAACTATCAAGCGCCGTCTGCCCAGCTTCACGCATCCCATTACCCGTGCCGCGTGTGCCGCCAAAAGGAAACTGAATCTCAGCACCGGTCGTGCCGTGATTGATATAGACGATACCCGTCGTTAAATCACGAATCGCGCGGAAAGCAGCATTGACGTTTTCAGTAAAAATGCTACTGGAAAGCCCATAAATCACATTGTTGTTGACTTCGACCGCTTCTTCTAACGAGCCGACTTCAATCGCCGACAGCACGGGACCAAAAATTTCTTCCTGCGCGACCCGCATTCCTGCCGTAACCTCCGTTAGCAACGTCGGTTGGTAGAAATACCCTTTTTCGCTGTCCGTGCGTCCACCACCAGTGGCGACATGGGCACCTTCAGACCGCCCTACCCCGACATAATGCTCTACTTTTTCTAGCGCTTTCTTATTGACCAGCGGACCCACCTCAATGGCAGGGTCAATACCGTCACCGATACTCAGTCCCCGCGCCCGTTCGACCAACGCCTCGATCAATTGTTTCTTGATACCGCTTTGGACGATCAAGCGGCTGGTCGCCGTGCAACGCTGTCCGGTCGTGCCATAAGCGCTCCACGTCACCGCCTTCACCGCCAATTCCAAATTGGCATCATCCAACACGATAATGGCATTCTTGCCGCCCATTTCGAGCGCGACTTTCTTGCCCATGCTGGCGGCTTTGCTGTATACCTTCAAGCCGGTCTCGGTAGAACCCGTGAAGGAAATCACGCGCACATCAGGATGATTCACCAGCGCCGCGCCCGCTTCACCCGCGCCCAACACCAAATTGAGCACACCTTCCGGCAACCCAGCATCCGTAAACACTTGTACGAACGCCGCCGCGATAGCAGGCGTCTCCTCACTGGGTTTCCAAACGACGGCATTGCCCGCCACCAAAGCTGGCAACATCTTCCAACTGGGCACCGCCACTGGGAAGTTCCACGGCGTGATCAAGCCTACAACCCCAACCGAGTCGCGCAGTGCCATGCCAAATTTTTCCGGCATTTCCACAGGGGCGGTATAGCCGTGCATCCGCCGACCTTCGCCACCCATAAAATACGCCATGTCGATGGCTTCTTGGACATCGCCGCGTGCTTCCGAAAGCACCTTGCCCATTTCTTGCGTCATCAAACGGGAAAGGTCTTCTTTGCGCTGTTGCAATAGTTCAGCCACCCGATACAGAATCTCGCCGCGACGCGGTGCCGGCATCAAGCGCCAACCTTTGTATGCGGATTTCGCAGCTTTGACCGCAGCATCCACATCGGCTACCCCCGCCAGCGCCACATCCGCGATCAGGGCTTCAGTTGCTGGGTTATACGAAGCAAAGGTAGCGCCTGACTGCGATTCTAGCCAGTTGCCCCCGATATAATGGCGTACAAGATCGGTCATAGTGCGCTCCCCATAAATCTTCATCAAAATTG
>Ga0163144_10004459_pt1 | contig 31497 bp, 32 predicted proteins | sample OliLak19BULKMAT1_FD_123175 | JGI IMG/M metagenome (GOLD analysis project Ga0163144, IMG submission 123175) | Freshwater microbial mat bacterial communities from Lake Vanda, McMurdo Dry Valleys, Antarctica - Oligotrophic Lake LV.19.BULKMAT1 | ecosystem: Environmental > Aquatic > Freshwater >... | reverse complement strand
CGCGCTGATCCGATGGCCTGCGGCTTGAAATGCCTCCAAATGGCTGATCGATGCCCCCCGATGTGCCCCCAAAACGTGCGGATTCAGGCCTACCTAGGCGTACGACTGCGGACAATCTGCCAACGCCCACAGAGGCGAAGCGGCAGAAAAAAGAACGGCCGCGGACGTTGTCGGGGGTTGAGGTGGTGCCTCCGACAGGAATCGAACCTGTATCTGGCGCTTAGGAGGCGCCCGTTCTATCCGTTGAACTACGGTGGCGGCGGCGCGCATTGTAGAAGCGGGGACTGGCGCCGCCGCGGGTCGCGCGTGGCGGCTCGCGCGTGGTGGCTACGCGCCGGGGTCAGTTTGACGCTGTCGCGTCGCGCGCGGCATGATCGCGGCATGCTGATCTTTCGCCAACTGTTCGACGCGACATCGTCGACCTACACCTACCTGCTGGCCGACCGCGCCAGCGGCCAGGCGCTGCTGATCGACCCGGTGTACGAGCAGGCGCGGCGCGACGCCGCCCTGCTGGCCGAACTCGGCTTGACGCTGGCCTGGACCCTGGAGACCCATGTCCATGCCGATCACGTCACCGGCGCCTGGCTCTTGCGCGAGCGCCTGGGCAGCCGCATCGGCTTGGCCCTGGCGGGCGCGGCCGAGGGCGCCGACCGCCTGCTCGAGCACGGCGACCGTGTCGATTTCGGCGTCCGCTGGCTCAGCGTGCGGGCCACGCCGGGCCATACCAACGGCTGTTTGAGCTATGTGCTCGACGACGAGAGCCGCGCCTTCAGCGGCGACTGCCTGTTGATCCGTGGTTGTGGCCGCACCGACTTCCAGCAGGGCAGCGCAGCCAGCCTGTACGCCTCGGTACACCAGCAGTTGTTCACCCTGCCGGCCAGTTGCTTGATCTACCCCGGGCACGACTACAACGGCTTGACGGTGACCAGCGTCGATGAGGAGCGGCGCTACAACCCGCGCCTGGGTGGCGAGGTCAGCGAAGGCGACTTCGCCGGGCACATGAACAACCTCAATCTGCCACACCCAAAGCAACTCGAGGTTGCCGTGCCGGCGAACCTGCGCTGTGGGCGGCCCGAAGCGGCGTCAGCGGTCGGTGCCGACCCGAACTGGGCCCCTTTGCGCCGCACTTTTGCCGGCCTGTGGGAAGTCGAGCCGCAGGCCATGGCCGAGTTGCAAGCCGATGCGCGGGTGCAGATCGTCGACGTGCGCGAGCCCGACGAATTCAATGGCCCGATGGGGCACATCCCGACCGCGCGATTGATGCCGCTCGGCAGCCTGAAGGACGGCTTGGCCACGCTCGACCGCCAGCGCCCGGTGGTGGCGGTCTGCCGCTCGGGCTCGCGATCAGCACGCGCTGTCGCGATGTTGCAGCAGGCCGGCTTCACCCAGGTGGCCCACCTGGCCGGGGGCATGCTGCGCTGGCATGTCGAGGGCGGGGCGGTGGCCGGGGCCCAGGATTGAGGGGTTCTTCGGGTTGGCGCACACGCGCCCGTGACCTGGCCGTCGGCCTCAGCGCGCCTTGACCGGCGGCAGCGGCAAACCGCTCAAGGCCGTCCATTCCGAATTGCTCATATCGAGCTCGACCACTTCGGGCTTGCGCGAATCGACACTGCGGCGGCGGTCAACCTTGCCGGGGGGTGGCAAGTCGACCTTGCGCCGGTCGCTGCCCGCGCGCCGTTCTGGCGGGCTTGATTTACGGGGCGGGTTGGCTGGATCGGTCATGACGCTCGAAGACTCGCGGTGGGCGCAGATTGTGCACTGCCGCAAGCGCGGGTTTCAGTTCCAGCGCCAAGTCCAGATGGCATCCAGGGCATTGTCTTCACCGGCCTGGGCGCGCAGCGTGAAGCGCTGCGCGGCGCGGTAGATCAACTGCCAGGTGCCGGTGGTGCTGTTGACCCCGCGCTCATAGCCGACGTACCAGCGTCGCGACAACTGCTTGCCCAGGCTGACCACCGTGTCCTTGACGTCGCCGTTTTCGGTTTGGCGCACCGAGAACTCGTCCAGGCCGATGTTGGCCAGCAGGGTCTTGTCCAGGCCTTCGCCCTCACCGGCCAGCAGCGCCAGCGCGGCGCGTTGCAGCAGCGCGGTGTCGGTGCGGCCGAGGCCCTCCGGCGCGCGGCCGAGCACCAGCCAGGACAGCTTGTCGGTGTCGCTCATCTCGGGTTCGCTGAACAGGCGCACGCGCGGCTGCTGCACGCTGCCGCTCACCTGCACGCCCACGCGCAGGTCCAGATTCGGACGCAGGGCCAGGATGTCCAGGCGCGGGTTGTCGGCCGCACCGCTGAAGCTGAGCCAGCCACGCTCGATTGCCAGCTTCTGCCCGTAGGCGGCATAGGTGCCGGCCTCGGTGCGCACACCGCCGTTGACGGCCAGCCGGCCGCCTGGCGTGGACAAAGCCAGATCGCCGCGCAGCAGCGTGTCCAGGCCGCGGCCACGCAATTTGAGATTCGAGCCCAGGTCGACCTGCAGGGCGACGCGCGTGCTGCGGGGCGCCGCGCCGGGGCTGGCCGCAAGCGTGGCCTCGGCGGTGGCCGTCTGCGCCGCCGCCGCCGCCGACGCCGCCGCGCGACCACCGCGCACTTGCACATCGCTGTCCAGCGTCGGGGCGTCGCTGCGGCTGACATCGAACAACCCTTCGTCGATGCGAAAGCGGCCGTCCAGACCGAGCGCCTGGCGCGACAGTAGCAGGGTGGCACTGCCGCTGGCGACCAGGCGGCGGTCGAGGCGGCCGAGGATCTGGAAGCGGTCGGCGGCGAGTTGCAGGCGCGCGTTCGGTTCGGCGCCGAGGCTGGCACCGCCCGTCACGCGCAACTCGCCGTTGCCGCCCTTGAAGACGAAGCGGTCGATGCGGGCCTCGCTGCCGCGCAAGGACAGGGCCAGTTCACCGTCGCGCACGTCCACGCCTTGCAGCAAGTTGCGCAGTGCCAGACGGGTGCCCGTCAGTTCGCCGGTGATCTCGGGCGCGCCGAAGCTGCCGCCGATGGCCGCGCCCGTGCGCAGGGCGCCCGACAAGCGCCAGCCCGGGGGCGTGAAGGGGGTCCAGGCGGCGAGGTCGGCCACCTGCCACTCGAGCACGCCCTGCATCGGCGTGTCAGGGCGCGGCCAGCGCGCCTGGGCAGCTTGGCGCAGGCTCACGGCGCCAGCGAAGACGCCGACGTTGCTGCCGGCCAGCGCCTGCGTGAAGTGCCAGGTGCCGTCCTGGGCGGCGATGGCCAAGCGCAGGTCGCTCAGGCCGAAAGCCTGGGTGCCGGTGTCGTCGGTGAGGGTCAGGTCCCCGCTGGTGCGCTCCAGCACCAGGTCTGCGCTGACGCGCTGGCCGACCTGGACCCGTGCCCGGCCGCCGAGGACCAGGCTGCCGCTCAGGCCGGCAGTGGGGCGCAGCCGCGTCAGCCATGGCGCCACCGCCAGGGGTTCGAGTCGCGCATCCAGGCTGGCCTCGGCCGTGGCGCCCGCGGCGCCGGCGCGCCACGTGGCCTCGCTCCAGCGCAGCGCGGCGCCCAGCGCCTCGACCCGCCCCGGCTCGGCGCTGGCGGCCAGGAGCCGGCCATCGGCTGCCCACTGCAACTGCAAGCGCAGGTCACGCGCGCGCAGCCAGGGCGGCGCCGTTGCGGCGGCGGCCCGCTCGCCCGCGTCGAGCTCGAGGCTTTGGCTGCGCCACTGGCCCGGCAGCAGGCCCTGGCGCGGCGTGCCGGCAGCCCATTGCCCGGCGCCGCGCACCCGCACCCGGGAGCCCTTGGCCGAGCCGCCCGTCAAAGGATCCGTCCAGGCTGGCAGGCGCAGCGGGCTTTGCAGATCGAGCGTGTAGCGGTGCTCGGCCAGGCTGCCGTCGATGCGTGCCTGCAGGCTGTCGAGGCGTGCGCCGTCGAAGCTCAGCTGCTCGGCGTCGAGCTGCAGGGCCAAGGCGGCGTCGAGCTGCGCGCTGCCGCGGCCCGTCAGCTGCAGGCGGCCCACGCGCGCCCCGGACCACTGCAAGCTGGCGGCGCGCAGATTGGCGTCAACTGCCAGCGCCGGCCAGCGGCCCTGGCCTTGCACCTGACCGCTGAGTTGGCCGGCGAGCGGCTGCTGGCCGACGCCGCTGGCGGCTGCTGCAACCCGGGGCTGCAGATCGACCCAGGGCTGCAGTGCGGCCAGGGCGGGCGCGTCGAGATCGAGGCGCCAGCGATCGTCCTGCGCAAGCGGGGCCAGTTGGCCCTGCAGCGTGGCGCGGTTGGCCCCTGCACGCAGGTCGGCGGCCAGGGCCCAGCCCGGGCGGCGCCCGTCGAGCTTGAGCAGGCCCTGCAGCGGCACGCCTGCGAGCAGGCTGTCTTGCAGCGCCAGCTCCGCATCGCCGCGCAGGGCCAGCAAGCGGGTCTCGACGGTGGCTGTAGCGGCCGGCGCCGCGCCGCCTTGCAGATCGGCGTTCCAACGCCCTGCAAACCGGTGCGGGCCCTTGCGCCAGGCACTCCCGGCCGGGCCGGCGAACCACACCGAGGGGTCGAAGTTCGTCAGCTCGCCGCGGCTGCGCAGTTGCCAAGCCGCGCTGGCCTCGCGTTCGGCGCTCAGGCTGCCCTGGACCCGCGCCTCGCCACTGCGCAGCAGACCCTCGCGCAGCTCGACGCGCCACCCCGTGGCGCTGCGCTCGCCTTCGAGCTGGGCACCGGCCTGCACCGGCAGGGCGCTGCGGGCCGCGAGCCGACCGCTGAGATCCAGGCGCGCTTGCAGGGTCTGCGTGGCGCCCACCCCCACGCTGCCGTCCGGCGCGGGCAGGCCGCTGATGGCGAGCGTGGTCTGGCCAGACAAGCTCATGGCGGCGGCACGCGCATCGAGCAGGTCGGGCCGCACGGCCTGCAGGCGCAGCGCCAGGCGGGCCGTGGTGCCCTGCCAGTCGCCACTGCCTTCGACGCGCCCGGCGTCTGCCGGAAGCTGTAGCGCAAAGCGCTGGATGCTCAAGCGCGAGCGGTCGCGCACCTGTCCAGCCAGCTCGAGGTCGAGGCGGCTGGCGGGCAGGCGTTGCTGATCCCAGCGCCCGGCCGCGGCATTGGTCAGCGTGATGCGGGCGGTGACCGGGGCCTCCAGGCTGCGTGTCTCGACCTCGGCCTGGCCCGACAGGCGGGTCGTCGGCAGTGCGCTGGCCAGCGCGGCCAGGTCGAGATCGGCCGCCGAGGCCGTCAATGCCGCCAGTGGCCAGGCCGCGAAGGGCAGCAGGGTGGCCTTGGCGCTCAGCGCGGCGCCCGGCGCCCGGTCGCTGCCCAGGCGCGCCTGCACGGCGAGTTTTTCCAGCGCGCCACTCGCCCCGAGCTGGGCCTGCCAGGGCAGGGCAGCGCTGTCGCGGGCGCGAGCACCAGCCTGCAGGTCGAGGGCAAACGGTGCGTCGGCGCCCAAACGCCCGCGCGCCTGGACCTGGGCGCGGTCCCAGCTGAACGCCAACGCATCGATCCGGTGCTCGGCGCCCGCACGCGCACCGAGCGCGAGGCTGGCGCTGATCTGGGTGATCGGCGCCAGGCCGTCGAGTTGCAGCGTTGCGACCCTGGCTTCGGTGAGTGTCAAGGCCAGGGGCAGGCGCAGGCTGTCGGGCGGCTTCAGGGCCGCGTCCGATCCGCGGCCCTTGAGTTCGATGCGCTCCACTGTCAGACCTGTCAGCGCCAGGCCGAGCCAGGCGCCAGCATGGGGCCGCCACGACCAAGTGGCGTCCTGCCAGGCTACGGCGTTCAGCACCAGGATGCGTGAGCCCCAACTCAGCTCCATTCGCTCGGCGGCAAAGGGGCCGCCGCTCCAGCGACCGCTGATGCCTGTGCTGGTCACGCCGGGCATCTGGTGCAAGGCCCAGGCGCTGCCCGCCTCGCTGCGGTGCAACCATGCCAGGCCTGCCGCAAGCAGGGCCGTGGCAATGGCCAGGGCCCCGGCCAGCCCCAGCGCGGTCAGGCGCAGCCGGCGGCCGTGGGTCGAGGGCTGCTTCAGCGCGGCCATGCTCAGAAAGCGATGCCCACCGACAGGTGCAGGCGCCAGCGTTTGACGTCTTCGCCATAGGCGGCGTCGACCCGCAAGGGGCCGACGGGGCTGCGCCAGCGCAGGCCGAGGCCGGCGCCCCAGGCCGCGCGCCAATCACCCCAGCGTTGTGCGGCATTGCCGGCGTCGACGAAGGCGGCGCCCCACAGGCTGGGCAGACTGGCCAGCAAGGGGCGCGAGACCTCCAGGCTGGCGCTGGCCATCACGCGGCCACCGACATCGACGCCGCCGACCATCGGGCTCAACGACCGGTAGCTGTAGCCGCGCACGGAGTCGTCGCCTCCGGCGCGAAAGCGTTGGGTCTCCGGGACGTTGACGTCGGTGGGCGCGAACACCTGGCCAAGCTCGATGCGGGCCTGGCCATACCAGTTGCCGCCCAGCGGGCGCCAGGCCTGCAGCCGCGCATGCAGGCGTGCGAAGCCGCCGCTGCCTTGGCCGCCGTTGCTGCTGTGGACCCGCCCCAGGCCGGTCTGCAGGCTCAAGCTCTGGCCATCGGTCGGCAGGATCACGCTGTCAACATCGCGCCAGGTGCCGTGGAAGTTGAGCGTCGCAGCGGTCGTGTCCGGCGTTGCCTGATTGGCTGGCGCCGTGGCGTCGAACGGCCGCACGAGGGCGCGCTCGAACTCGACGAAGGCCAGGCGCTCGACGCGCTGGCTGTCGTAGCTGCGGCCCAGGCGCAGGCGCACAGAGCTGACGCGGTCGGTTTCGGAGTCCAGGCGCTCGACCGCGCCGCCCACGACATTGCGGTACAGACCGGGCAGGGTGTGGCTGCTCAACTCACCCTGCCAGAGCTGGCGTACCCGGCCGGTCTCGAGCTTGTTGCTCAGGGTCGCGGGCAGGCCAAAGGCCTGGCGATGGACATGCTCGGCCGACAAGCGCACACCGTTGTTGGCGCTGATGCCCAGGCCCACGGTGGCCTGCTGCAGCGGCAGCTCCGTCAGCCGCACCAACACCGTTGCGGCGTTGGCGTCGGCAGGGTCTGTGGTCAGGCTGACCGACACGCGCTCGTACAGACCGGCGCGCTGCAGGCGTTCCTGGTAGTCCAGCAGCAGGGCTTCGGTGGCCGGTGTGCCGGCCGAGAAACCCGCCAGGTTGCGCGCGCTGGTATCTGCCTGTCGCTGCAGGCCCTCGACAGCAATCGCGCCGGTGCGAAACAGAGGGCCTGAATCGGCGGTCACGGTCAACAGCACTTGGGCGCGGTCGGCATCGACGACGGCACTCGTGTCGCGCCAACTTGCATTGGCATAGCCGGCGGCGCGCAGGCGCGCCAGGGCCGCGGTTTTGGCGTCGCGCCAAGCCGTGTCGGTGAAGTCACGGCCGACGGGCAGGCCCCAAGCCGTGCGCCACGTGCTGACGGTCTCGAGGGCGTCGGCATCGCCGCGGGCGGCGGCTTGGGCCAAGGGCCCCAGCAGGGCGAGCGCGGCGCGTTCAATGCGGCTGCGCACACCCGGGTCGACATCGATACGCACGTGCGGCAACTCGCCAAACTCGCTGGGCTCGCGCCGCGCTGTCACCGTCGGGTCCATGAAGCCCTGGGTCGCGAGCAGGCCACGCGCCTGGGCCGGTGCGGCGGCGCTCAAGCGTCGCAACTCGGCGTCTGACAGGACTTCGCCCGGCGCCACGACGCCCAGCCGGGCGAGGTCGAGGTACGTCTCGAGCAGGCGCCGTTGCTCGGCCGGTGCGGCGATGGTGAGTCGCAACTGCGGCGCCGCCGCGGGGGCTGCGCTGGGGGCATCAGGTTTGAGCGCTGCGCATCCCGCCAGGGCCCATTGCACTGCAAGGACCGCCGCTGCGGCCATGCAACGTGAGGCCCAGCCGTTGCGCAAGCGGCTCATTTGCTGAGCAGGCGCATCGCTCCTTCGAGGCCGGCCAAGGTCAGCGGGAACATGCGCTGGTTCATCAACTGGCTGACGATCGAGATGCTTTGGCGGTACTGCCAGACGCCCTGCGGCTCGGGGTTGATCCAGGCGTGCTTGGGGAAGGCGTTGGTCAGACGTTGCAGCCACTCTGCGCCAGGTTCCTCGTTGTTGTATTCGACGCTGCCGCCGGGTTGCAGGATCTCGTAGGGGCTCATCGTGGCATCGCCGACGAAGACCAGCTTGTAGTCGCGGTTGTACTTGCGGATCAGGTCCCAGGTGGCGAACTTCTCGGCGAAGCGGCGCCGGTTGTTCTTCCACATGAAGTCGTAGACGCAGTTGTGAAAGTAGTAGAACTCGAGGTGCTTGAACTCGCTCTTGGCGGCGGAGAACATCTCCTCGACGCGGTGGATGTGCTCGTCCATCGTGCCGCCGACGTCCATCAGCAACAGCACCTTCACCTTGTTGTGGCGCTCGGGAATCATCTTGATGTCGAGCAGGCCGGCATTCGCGGCGGTGGCGTGGATCGTGTCGTCCAGGGCCAGTTCCAGATCGCTGCCTTCACGGGCGAAGCGGCGCAGCCGGCGCAGAGCGACCTTGATGTTGCGCGTGCCGAGCTCCTTGGTGTCGTCGTAGTCCTTGTAGGCGCGCTGGTCCCAGACCTTGACCGCACTCTTGTTGCGGCCCGAAGCCTGGCCGATGCGGATGCCTTGCGGATTCACCCCATAAGCGCCAAACGGCGAAGTGCCGCCGGTGCCGATCATCTTGCTGCCGCCCTCGTGACGCTCCTTCTGCTCTTCGAAGCGCTTCTTGAGCGTGGCCATCAACTCGTCCCAGCCCATCTTCTCGATCGCCGCCTTTTCTTCCGGCGAAAGCTCGAGTTCGAGGGTCTTGCGCAGCCACTCCAGCGGCACCTCCTGCGTGAAGTCGGTGCGCAGGGTCACGCCCTTGAAGTAGGCCGAGAAGGCGCGGTCGAACTTGTCGAACAGGGTCTCGTTCTTGACCAGGGTGGTGCGGGCCAGGAAGTAGAACTTGTCGATCGAGGGCCCGGTGTCGTCATCGATCACGCCGGCCTTGATCGCTTCGAGCAGGGTCAGGTACTCGCGCACCGAGACTGGCAGCTTGGCCGCGCGCAAGGTGGAGAAGAAGTCGATCAGCATGATGGTGAGCAGTATCGGCGAAAGACCCGCCCCACACTGTCTCCCAGGCGCCATGAAACTCGGTCACACCACCCTGATCCTGCGCGTCTTCGACGAAGCCAAGGCGCATCGATGCGCATCGAGGTCGGCGATGTAGGCGCCCTGTGCGCAGAACTCGCGGCCAAGTCCTACAAGCAAGCGCGGCCGCGCGTCGGGGCCATGCCCTGGGGCACTCGCGACATGGGCGAGGTCGACGCCTTCGGCAACCGGCTCAACTTCACCAGCGCGATCAGCCTGTGAGATGCCGTTTCAGCGCGGCTTGGCCAGCTGCCACGCCAGGTGCGACTTCACGGCCGGCCACTCTGACGCGGTGATGCTGTAGACCGCGGTGTCGCGCAGCGTGCCGTCGGCGGCGCGGCTGTGGCAGCGCAAGACGCCGTCGAGTTGCGCGCCCAGGCGCTCGATGGCGCGTCGGCTCTGCGTGTTCAGCCGATGGGTACGGAACTCGACGGCAATGCAGTCGAGCCGCTCGAAGGCCTGCGTCAACAGCATCGACTTGCATGCCGTGTTCAGCGACGAGCGCTGTGCACCGCTGGCGTACCAGGTGCTGCCGATCTCGAGGCGTTGGCTCGCGCCATCGATGTTCATGTAGGTCGTCATGCCCACGATGTGCCCCTGGCCGTCGAACACCGTGAACGGCCGCATCGAGCCGCTGGCCTGCAGGCCGAGCCGCCGCTCGATCTCGGCGGCCATGTGCTCGGGCGCAGGAACGCTGGAGTACCAGAGCTTCCACAATTCGCCGTCGCGCACCGCATCGACCAGGCCGGCCAGATGCTCCGCGCGCAGGGGCTCGAGGCACGCGTGTTGACCGCGCAGCTCGATCAATTCGGGCCACATCGCGGGGTCAGCGATGATGCCGCTGCATGAAGACGAGCTTCTCGAACAAGGTCACGTCCTGCTCGTTCTTGAGCAGGGCGCCGACCAGCGGCGGCACCGCGACTCTTTCGTCCTGGCTGTGCAGCGCGTCGACGGGAATGTCTTCGGCCACCAGCAGCTTGAGCCAATCGAGCAGTTCGCTGGTCGAGGGCTTCTTCTTCAGCCCGGGCAGGTTGCGCACGTCGTAGAAGTTCTTCAGCGCCGCAGCCAGCAACTCCTTCTTCAGCCCTGGAAAGTGCACGTCGACGATGGCCTGCATCGTCTGGGCATCGGGGAATTTGATGTAGTGGAAAAAGCAGCGACGCAGGAAGGCGTCGGGCAGGTCCTTCTCGTTGTTGCTGGTGATGAAGACGGCGGGACGGTGTCGCGCCTTGACCAGCTCGCGGGTCTCGTAGACATAGAACTCCATGCGGTCGAGTTCGCGCAGCAGGTCGTTCGGAAACTCGATGTCGGCCTTGTCGATCTCGTCGATCAGCAGCGCCACCGGCTGCTCCGACGTGAAGGCCTGCCACAGCACGCCCTTGACGATGTAGTTGCGGATGTCGCGTACCTTCTCGGCGCCGTCCGCGCCGGCCAGCTGGCTGTCGCGCAGCCGGCTGACCGCGTCGTACTCGTACAGGCCCTGCTGGGCCTTGGTGGTGCTCTTGATGTGCCACTGCAGCAGCGGCATCTTCAGCGCCGCGGCGACCTCTTCGGCCAGCATCGTCTTGCCGGTGCCTGGCTCGCCCTTGACCAGCAAGGGACGCTGCAGGGTGATCGCAGCGTTCACCGCCAGCATCAGGTCGGGGGTCGCGACGTAGTGGTCGGAGCCGTGGAACTTGGTCATGGGGCCGAGCCGCTTTCGAGCGGGGACACAGGGGCTTTCCAGTATAGGGGCCCCCCTATAATTGGACGTTGAACCGACCGCTATCCCCTTCGTCCATGACCCAAGCGCGCCTCCTCTCGATGCTCCTGGCCCTCGCCTGCGGGTCCTTTGCCGCCCAGGCGCAGACGTCCCCGCCCGCCGGCCCCGAGATCGAAAGCAAGGTGGCGATGTGCATTGGCTGCCACGGCATCGCGGGCTACCAGGCCAGCTTCCCCGAAATCCACAAGGTGCCGATGATCTCTGGCCAGGGCGCGAAGTACATCGTCGCCGCGCTCAACGCCTACAAGAAGGGCGAGCGAAAGCACCCGAGCATGCGCGGCGTCGCCCTGGCGATGACCGACCAGGACATGGCCGATGTCGCTGCCTACTACGAGCAGCAAGGCAAGACGACGGCCACGCTGCCGGCGCAACCTGCGGCGGCTGCGCCCGGGGTGGCGGCGCTGCTGACCAAGGGCGCTTGCGCCTCGTGCCACGGTGCCAACTACAGCATGCCGATCGACGGCAGCTACCCCAAGCTGGCCGGCCAACATGCCGACTACCTTTACGTGGCGCTGAAGTCCTACCAGACCGCCGGCAACGCCAAGGTGGGGCGCAGCAACGCCATCATGGTCGGGCAGGTCAAGCAGTACAGCCACGCCGAGTTGAAGGCCATGGCCAACTACCTCGCTAGCTTGCCGAGCGATTTGAAGACGGTGCCGCAGGCCAGTTTTCGCTGAACAGGCGGCTGGCTTGGACAGGGCCGCCTGCGGGCTGCCTTGTTCATGGCTCGGGCTGCCAGCCATCTTGAGGTTCCGCTGGCTGGCATCATCTCAGGCCGGCGAGTCTTGCGCTTGTGCAAGCTCAACGTGGAGAGTGCCCCATGAACCCGATCGAGTTGACCTTGCCCGACATGACCTGCGGCCACTGCGTCAAGAGCGTCACGCGCACCGTTCTGGACCTGGACCCCACAGCCCGGGTGCAGACCGACCTGGGCACGCACCGGGTGATCCTGCACACGTCGGTGGCACGCGAAGTGCTTGAGAAGGCTTTGGCTGCCGAAGGCTATCCCGCCACGGCGTGAGGCCACGGCCTTCGCGTTAACCCCCAACGGCGCGTCTGACCCGGCTGCCTAAACTGGCGGCTTCCCTGTTTGTTTCGGAGAACTCCACATGACGACGATGAAACGCCTCTTCCTCGGTGGCCTGCTCGCCGCCGCCGTCGGCCTCGGCGCGGTGGCGCAGGCCCAGACCTTGCGCTTCGCCAGCCAGGGCGACCCGCAGACGATGGACCCGCATTCGCAGAACGAGTCCTTCACCAACTCGGTCAACCAGCAGGTCTATGAGTACCTGATCCACCGCGACCGCCAACTCAACTTCGTGCCGGGCCTGGCCACCTCGTGGGAGCAGGTCTCGCCGCTGAAGTGGCGCTTCAAGATCCGCCAGGGCGTGAAGTTCCACGACGGCACGCCGTTTACCGCCGACGACGTGGTGTTCTCTATCAACCGCGCCAAGGAGCCGACCTCGCAGATCGCGGTCTATGCCAACGCCGTGGGCACGCCGAAGAAGATCGATGAAACGACGGTCGAGTTCGACCTGACCAAGGTGAATCCGATCTTCCTCGAGCATGTGCAGCCTCTTTGGATGATGAGCAAGGCCTGGTGCGAGAAGAACAAGGCCACCAAGCCGCAGGACTTCAAGAACAAGGAAGAGGCTTACACCGCGCTCAACGCGAATGGCACCGGCCCCTACGTGCTGGTCAAGCGCGAGCCCGGCATCAAGACCACCTGGAAGCGCAACCCGACCCACTGGGCCAAGGCCGAGGGCAATGTGCAGGAGGTGGTGTTCACGCCGATCGGGAACGACGCCACCCGCTCGGCGGCGCTGATTTCGGGCGAACTCGACTTCATCCTCGACCCGCCACCGCGCGACATCGCCCGCCTGCGCAACACCGCCGGTGTGAAAGTCATCGACGGCCCGGAGAACCGTATCGTCTTCATCGGCATGGACCAGTTCCGCGACGAGCTGATCAACAGCAACGTCAAGGGCAAGAACCCGTTCAAGGACCTGCGTGTGCGCCAGGCGCTGTACCACGCGGTAGATATCGAGACGATGAAGAGCAAGCTGATGAGCGGGCAGAGCTTCCCCTCCGGTGGCATGACACCTTCGCCCAAGGCCTACTTCAGCGATGCCAAGATCGAGGCCCGCTACCCCTACGACGTGGCCCTGGCCAAGAAGCTGATGGTCGATGCCGGCTACCCCAACGGCTTCGAGGTGCAGCTCGATTGCCCGAACAACCGCTACATCCAGGACGAGGAAATCTGCATCGCCCTGGCTGCGATGTGGGACAAGATCGGCATCAAGATCAAGGTCGTCGCGATCCCGCGGGTGACCTACTTCCCCAAGCTGGAGAAGTTCGAGACCAGCATGTACATGCTCGGCTGGGGCGGCGCCGTCACCGATGCCGAGACCACGATGACGCCGGTGCTGCGCAACCTGCAGCCCACCGGCGGCGTCGGCTCGTACAACTACGGCCGCTCCACCAATGCCAAGTTCGATGATCTGGCCGCGCGCTCCAGCGTCGAGGCCGACCCGGCCAAGCGCCGCGAGCTGATCATGGCCGCCCTGACCGAGTGGAAGGAGCAGGTGCACACGATTCCGCTGCACCGCCAGGTGATTCCCTGGGCTGCGCGCTCGAACGTGACGGCGGTGCACCGCGCCGACAACTACCTGGTCTGGGATTGGGTGACGATCGCGAAGTAAAGCGTCGCGCCCGAGCACAACGGCGGCCTGCGGGCCGCCGTTGTCGTTTGTGACTTCCTGCGCGGCTGGCGACCTGGGGGCAGGGCCACATGTGACGAATGACACAACTCGCTGGCGCGTGTAGGAAGTTGCCTTACACGCGACGCAGAAGAACGCGGACTGCAGCCATGGTGCGCTGCCTCTGTCGCGAGAACAACGGGACTCCTACAGTTCATTTCACGCTGTTACCGAACGTCAACCCAGGAGTACCCAGAGCATGAACACCGAACAGATCCTTGTCGAAATCCGCGAAGCCAACCTGTCTTACCTGATGCTGGCGCAAAGCCTGATCCGCAGTGACCGTGAGCAGGCCCTCTACCGTCTTGGCATCTGCGAAGACACCGCCAACACCATCAGCGGCCTGACGCCTGCACAGACCATGAAAGTGGCGCAGAGCAGCACCTTGTTGTGCCGCTTCCGCATGGACGACGAGCTGGTCTGGAACCTGATCACCAGCCACGGCAAGAACGCTGCCAACGAGGGTGTCGGTCGCCTGCACGCCGCGATCCTGCTCGCCGGCCGCCACCAAGAAGCCGCCTGACCGACCCTGCCCAGAGCCACACTCCGAGGACAACCACATGGCCCGCAACAAGAGCATCCTGACCGAAACCCGCCAGATCGAGCGCGCCGTCGTGCTGATCAACCTCGGCGCCCGCCTGCAGGTGCTGGAGAGCGAAACCGACCTCAGCTACGAGCGCCTGCTGCGCCTTTACAAGGAAGTCGCGGGCAAGAGCCCGAGCAAGGGCCAGTTGCCGTTCTCGACCGACTGGTTCATGACCTGGCAACCCAATATCCACGCCAGCCTGTTCCTCAACATCCACGAGTACCTGAACAAGGCCACCGCGCTGGATGAGATCGACGTCGTGATCAAGGCCTACCAGCTCTACCTCGAGCAGATTCAGGCCCAGGGCCTGGAGCCGATGCTCAGCGTCACGCGGGCCTGGCGCCTGGTCAAGTTCGTCGACAACGGCATGCTGACGATGACCGCGTGCAGCAGCTGCGGCGGCCACTTCGTGACCCACCCGCACGAGATCGCCAAACACTATGTTTGCGGTCTGTGCAACCCGCCGGCACGCGCCGGCAAGGGCAAGGCGGCGGGCACCTTGCAAATGCTCTCGAGCGCCGCCGCACTGACGCACTGACCCACTGACGCCACGGCCTGGCATCGCCAAGCGCGTGCGCCGCGGCGCGACGATTGCGCCCGGGAAGGCCGTCATCTCCGCGGATCGACGCGCCGTCGCGGCTCAGATACTGGAGCGATGAGCGCTCTGAGCCCGCCCCACCGACCGCTTGGCCTGCCCTGGCCAGCGCCGGCCCTGCTGACCTGGCTGGGGGCCTGGGCGCTGTGGGCTGGCGCGCTCGGCGTGGGCTTGAGCCCCACCTGGGCCTTCGCATTGGCGGCTGCGCTCGGCGTGGCCAGCGCCGCTGCGTTGACGGGGTACTGGCGCCGCGCCCTCGTGAGCCTCGGTTTTCCGCTCTCGGCGCTGGCCGCGGGCACGGCGGTGCCAGCCTGGGGTTGGCTGCTCGCCATCGTCCCGCTGCTGATGCTGTATCCACTGCGCGCCTGGCGCGATGCGCCGTTCTTTCCGACCGCGGCGCTGGCCTTGCAAGGTCTCGATGAGGTCATCGCGCTCACGCCGACAGCGCGTCTGCTCGACGCCGGCTGTGGCATGGGTCACGGCCTGGCCGCCTTGCGCCGGGTCTGGCCTCGGGCGCAGGTTCAAGGCATCGAGTGGAGTCGCCCGCTGGCCTGGTTGGCGGCTGTGCGCTGCCCGTGGGCCGGCGTGGCTCGTGGCGACATGTGGGCGTCCTCGTGGGGCGGATTCGACCTGGTCTACCTGTTTCAGCGCCCGGAGAGCATGGCCCGGGCCTGGGCCAAGGCCGAGGCCGAGATGGCGCCGGGCGCGTGGCTGGTCAGCCTGGCGTTCGCCGTACCGGGCCGATCGCCGCTGGCGCGGCTGGGTTGCGGGGCACGGCGCAGCGTCTGGATCTACCGCCTGGAGGGTCGCGGCCTCAACCTGCGCCCGGCGCTGCCGATAAGCAGGCACAGCCCGACTGCCGACCACGGCAGCGGCCCTCACTCCTGAACCTGCACCATGTTTGTCATCATCGGTTGGGTCATCGCCCTGGTTGCCGTCTTCGGTGTCTTCATCGCCCACGGCGGCAACATCGGCGTGGTGCTGAAGGCTTTGCCGTTCGAGATGGCGGCCATCGGCGGCGCCGCGTTCGGCGCGTTCCTCGCGAACAACCAGACCAAGGTGCTCAAGGCCACGATGAAGGGGCTGGCCCTGTGCTTCAAGAGCAGCAAGTACACCAAGGCGCGTTACATGGAGCTGATGGCGATGCTCTACGACATCCTGCAAAAGGCACGCAAGGAAGGCCTGATGTCGATCGAGAACGATGTCGAGTCGCCGCACGAATCACCGCTCTTCAAGAAGTATCCCGTCGTCGGCAGCGACCACCATGTGGTCGAGTTCGTGACGGACTACCTGCGCATGATGGTCTCGGGCAACCTCAATGCGCACGAGATCGAGTCGTTGATGGACAGCGAGATCGAGACCCACCACCACGAAGCGCACTCCGCCGTGGCCGCGCTGCAGCGCCTGGCCGGCGCGCTGCCGGCCTTCGGCATCGTGGCCGCGGTGCTCGGCGTGGTCAACACCATGGGCTCGGTCGGCCAGCCGCCGGCGGTGCTCGGCGGCATGATCGGCTCGGCCCTGGTCGGCACCTTCCTGGGCATCTTGCTGGCCTATGCCTTCGCCGAGCCCCTGGCCGGCTTGCTCGAACAGAAGGTCGACGAGCAGGGCAAGGAGCTGCAATGCATCAGGACCACGCTGCTGGCCTCGATGCAGGGGTACGCGCCGCAGGTCGCCGTCGAGTTCGGCCGCAAGGTGCTCTATTCCACTGAGCGACCCACCTTTGCCGAACTCGAAAACCATGTCAAGGGAAAGAAGTGATCCTGCCGCACGCCACGCGACTCCGTCCGCCGCCGTGGCATCGGCGCTGCAGCGCCGCGGGCGCTGCGGGGGGGGACAACTAGATGGCTGGCGATGCCAAGAAGCTGCAGCCGATCATCGTCAAGAAGGTCAAGAAGGGCGGCCACGGTCACCATGGCGGCGCCTGGAAGATCGCCTATGCGGACTTCGTGACCGCCATGATGGCCTTCTTCTTGTTGATGTGGCTGCTGGGTTCCACCACCGAGGGCGACAAGAAAGGCATTGCCGACTACTTCCAGTCGCCGTTGAAGGTGGCCCTGGCCGGTGGCTCGGGCTCGGGCGATTCGTCCCACCTGATCAAGGGCGGCGGCCAGGACCTGACCCGCAGCACCGGCCAGGTCAAGCGCGGCGATGTCGAGTCCGAGCGTCGCTCCGTCAACCTGCATGTGCTCAAGCAGGAGCAGGTGCGGGCCGAGATCGCACGCCTGGAAGACCTGAAGAAGAAAGTCGAGGACAAGATCGCTGCCAGCCCCAAGCTGGCGCCGATGACCTCGCAGCTGCGCCTGGACATGACGCGCGACGGCCTGCGCATCCAGATCACCGACGAGCAGAACCGGCCGATGTTCGCCAGCGGCTCGGCGGTGGTCCAGCCCTACATGCGCGAGTTGCTGCGCGAGATCGGCCAGGTGCTCAGTTCGGTGCCCAACCCGCTGACGCTCGAAGGCCACACCGACGCCCAGCCTTTTTCTGCCGGCGACCGCGGCTACAGCAACTGGGAACTGTCGGCCGACCGCGCCAACGCCTCGCGCCGCGAGCTGGTCCTGGGCGGCCTGCCGGACGGCCGCGTCCTGCGCGTGCAGGGCCTGGCCTCGAGCACCCTGTTCGACGCCCAGGCGCCGCAGAGCGCCAGCAACCGCCGCATCAGCATCATCGTCATGAACCGCGATGCCGAAGACCGCCTGTTCCGCACCGCTCCCGAGGTCGCGCAGGCTGTCGTCGCCGAGTCATTCTCCTCGCCACCCGCGACGTCGGCATCAAGTCCGGCGCCGGCCGTCCGATAAGGTCTTATTCGCTTCCGCAGGCTGCCGCACCATGACCAACACCACCGACCTGAAATTCCTTGTCGTCGACGACTTCTCCACGATGCGCCGCATCGTGCGCGGCCTGCTGCGCGAGATGGGCTGCAACAACGCCGAAGAGGCCGAGGACGGCGCCGTGGCGCTGCAGATGCTCAAGGCGCAGAAGTTCGACTTCGTCGTCAGCGACATCAACATGCCCAACATGAACGGCTTCGACCTGCTCAAGGCGGTCAAGGCCGATGACACGCTCAAGCACATCCCGGTCCTGATGGTCACGGCCGAGGCGCGCAAGGAAGACATCGTGCTGGCCGCGCAAAGCGGCGCTGCCGGCTACATCGTCAAGCCCTTCACCAAGGCGACGCTGGAAGAAAAGGTCCAGAAAATCCTGCAAAAGCTGGCGCAGCCCGCGTGACCCATCAGACTCTGGAGTGGACGACATGAAGTTGGATGACATGCCCGCGCTGGCGCAAGCGCCGACGCCGCGAGCCTCGCCCGAGGTCTTTCACCAGCTCGGCCTGATCACCCGGCAGCTGCACGACACCCTGCAGCAGCTCGGTGTGATGCCCAACCTGCAGGCTGCGGCCGACGGCCTGCCCGATGCGCGCAGCCGCCTGTCCTACATCGCCAGGAAGACCGGCGAGGCGGCCGACAAGGTGCTCAACTCGGTCGACCAGGCCAAGCTCGAGCATGGCCGCATCAGCCAGGAGACGCGGCGCATAGCCGCAGCCATCGTCGCCGATCCGGTACGGGCCGTGGCCAGTGGCGCCGTGATCAACTTCGTCGGCGATGTCGAAGCCGCCACCGCGCGCATCGACGCCCACCTGACCGACATCATGATGGCCCAGGACTTCCATGACCTGACTGGCCAGGTGGTGGCCAAGGTGGTGGCCCTGGCCGCCGACCTCGAGGACTCGTTGGTCAAGCTGCTGGTGCAGGCCGCACCGCCGGAGCAGGCGCAGAAGGCCGAGTCCATGCAGCTCAACGGTCCGGTCGTCAACCCCGAGAAGCGGGCTGACGTGGTGCAGAACCAGGGCGAGGTCGACGACCTGCTGGCCAGCATGGGGTTCTGACGCTGCGGGCTCTTTGCGTCCGCGGTCCGGGTTCGGGCCGCCGGGCATGGGTCTTGCCGGAGAACACCGCCTGAGACACCCCGCTTTTCGGACTTAAGTTTGCGCAGCGGCACGGCACCATGGCCCGACCATGGCCGACTCTGCGCAAGACCGTCATCTCCCCGCCACGCCGCGCAAGCTGGCCAAGGCGCGCGGCGACGGCGACGTGGCCCGCTCACGCGACCTCGGTCACTTCGGTGCCATCGCGGCGGTCGGCGCCCTGCTGGTGGCCCTGGCCCCTGAGCTGGCCGGCTGGCTGCAGAACCTCCTTCGTGCCGGACTGAGCTTCGATGCCCGCAGCCTGGCCGAACCCGATGTCATGCTGTCCCAGCTCGGCAGCCTGGGGCTGAAGATGATGGCCGTGGTGGCCCCGCTGGGTGCCGTGATGGTGGTCGTGGCCTTGGCCTCGGGTGTGGCCTCGGGGGGCTGGAACTGGACCTTCAAGCCTTTGGCGCCCAAGTTCAGCAAGTTGAATCCGCTGGCCGGTCTCGGCCGCATCTTCTCGAAGCACCAGTTCGGCGACGCGCTCAAGGCCTGCCTGCTCGCGCTGGTGCTGGGCGTCATCGGTGCGCTCTACCTGAGCGCGCAACTGCCGGACTTCATCGCCACTCTCGGTCTGCCGCTGCCGGCCGCCCTGGCGCAGGCCACGCAAACCGTGCGCAGCGGCCTGTGGCTGTTGCTGCTGGCGCTGGCGGTGTTCGCGCTCGTCGACGTGCCGCTGCAGCGCAAGTGGTTCCAGGACCGGCAGAAGATGAGCCACCAGGAACTCAAGGAAGAGGTCAAGCAGCTCGAGGGCAACCTCGAGATCAAGTCCAAGATGAAGGCCTTGATGCGCCAGCGCGCCCAGCGCCGCATGATGGCGGCCATTCCGGGCGCCGACCTGGTCGTCATGAACCCGACCCACTATGCGGTGGCGCTGAAGTACGACGACGCCTCGATGGCCGCGCCCCGCGTGGTGGCCAAGGGCGCGGACCTGATCGCCCTGCGCATCCGCGACATCGCCAAGGCCGCCGGCGTGCCGGTGCTCGAAGCGCCGCCGCTGGCGCGAGCGCTGTATGCGCATGCCGAGATCGACCGCGAAGTCCCGACCGCGCTGTTCGCGGCGGTGGCGCAAGTGCTGGCCTATGTCTACCAACTGCGTGCCGCCCTGATCGGCCGCGGCGCCATGCCCGGTGAACTCACGACCTTGCCGGTACCCGATGAACTTGATCCGCAGCACGCTGCCGCGGTGCCCGGAGAAGCCGCTTGAACGACCTGACGAGGCGCCTGAATGGCCTGCTGGGGCCCCACGCCGCCCTGGTGAAGAACTTGATGGCGCCGCTGTTCATCGTCATGGTCCTGGCCATGATGGTGCTGCCGCTGCCGCCTTTCGCCCTGGATGTGCTGTTCACCTTCAACATCGCGATGGCGCTGATGGTGATGATGGTCGCGGCCAACATGATCCGCCCGCTCGACTTCGCCGCGTTCCCGGCGGTGATTCTGGTCACCACGCTGCTGCGCTTGTCACTCAACGTCGCGTCCACCCGGGTCGTGTTGCTGGAGGGACATACCGGCCCTGGCGCGGCAGGCAAGGTGATCGAGTCGTTCGGCCACTTCCTGATCGGCGGCAATTTCGCCGTCGGACTGATCGTCTTCGCCGTCCTGGTCGTCATCAATTTCATCGTCATCACCAAGGGCGCCGAGCGCATCGCCGAGGTCGGCGCGCGCTTCACCCTGGATGCCATGCCCGGCAAGCAGATGGCGATCGACGCCGACCTCAACGCCGGACTGATCAATGAAGAGCAAGCCAAGCTGCGCCGCACCGAAGTCGGCGAAGAAGCCGAGTTCTTCGGCTCCATGGACGGTGCCAGCAAGTACGTGCGCGGCGACGCGATTGCCGGCTTGCTGATCCTGTTCATCAGCATTGTCGGCGGCTTCATCATCGGCATGGCCCAGCACGGCCTGTCGGCCTCGCAGGCGGCCGAGAGCTACATCCTGCTGGCCGTCGGCGACGCACTGGTGGCACAGATTCCGGCGCTGCTGATTTCGGTGGCGGCGGCGATGGTCGTCTCGCGCGTCGGCAAGGGCGCCGACGTCGGCACCCAGATCCGGGCCCAGCTCTTCAACTCGCCGCGCACGCTGGCTGTCACCGCCGCGATCATCGGCTCGCTCGGCTTGATCCCGGGCATGCCCAACTTGATCTTCCTGGTCATCGCCGCTGGCATCGCCTGGGGCGCCTGGGCCATGCGCGAGCGCGACCGCAAGGCCGCGGCGGCGGTGCCCAAGACGCGCGAGGAGCAGCGCGAAGCCAACCCCGAAGCCAGCTGGGACGATCTGACGCCGATCGACACCCTGGGCCTGGAGGTCGGCTACCGCCTGATCGCCCTGGTCGACGCGCAGCGCGGCGGCGATTTGCTCGGCCGCATCAAGGGCGTGCGCAAGAAGTTCGCCCAGGACGTCGGCTTCCTTCCGCCACCGGTGCACATCCGCGACAACCTCGACTTGAAGCCGAGTGCCTACCGTGTCTCGCTGCGCGGCGCCGTCATCGGCGAGGGCGAAGCCTTTCCCGGCATGTTGCTGGCGATCAACCCGGGCGGTGCGACGCAACAACTGATCGGCAGCAAGACCACCGACCCGGCCTTCGGCCTGCCGGCGGTGTGGATCGACGATCGCCAGCGCGAGATGGCCCAAATGAGCGGCTTTACGGTGGTTGATTGCTCGACTGTCGTGGCCACCCACCTTTCACACTTGATGCAAGTGAGTGCGGCCCGTTTATTGGGTCGCGTCGAGACCCAGGCCTTGGTCGAGCATGTGACCAAGCTGGCCCCGAAGCTGATCGAGGATGTGATTCCCAAGATGGTCGGTATTGCCACCCTGCAAAAAGTCCTTCAGCTGCTGCTGGAGGAGGGCGTGCACATCCGCGACATGCGCTCCATCGTCGAGTGCCTGGCCGAGCATGCTGCAACCGTCACGGATGCCGGCGAACTGGCCCAGCGCATCCGCGTGCACCTGGCCCCGGCCATCGTGCAGCAGATCTATGGCCCGGCGCGCGAACTCGATGTCATCGCGCTGGACCCGAGCCTGGAGCGCCTGGTGGCGCAGGCGCTGTCGAGCCCGCACGGCGCTGCACTCGATCCCGGGGTGGCGGACACCTTGACCCGCAGCGCCGCCGACACCGCCCGCGCCCAGGAAGACATCGGCCTGCCGGCGTGTCTGCTGGTGCCCGACCTGATCCGCCTGCCCATGGCGCGCCTGCTCAAGCGCGCCGCACCGCGTCTGAAGGTGCTGGGCCACAGCGAAATCCCCGACACCCATTCGATCCGCATTGCCCAAGTCATCGGAGCTACCGCATGAACCCCCGCGCTCACGTTCGTTCGTTGTCCCCTGGGCCCGGCAGGGGCCGCTTCCTGGCCCTCGGAGGACGTACCGCCCTTGAGACGGCTTTGCAGGAGGCAACATGAACGTCAAACGCTTCACCGCCCGTACCCCGCGCGAGGCTCTGGCCCTGGTGCGCCAGGCCTTCGGCCCCGACGCCGTGGTGCTCTCGACCCGGCCTTCCGCCGAAGGTGTCGAGGTGCTGGCCATGGCGCCCGAGGGTTTGTCGCAAATCGAACAGGTGCGCAGCACTGCGCCGCTGGCGGCTGCGCCTGCGCTGCCGCCGACGCCCGTCGAAGAGGACATCGAGCAGCTGTCGATGAGCACCTTGTCGTTCCAGGACTATGTCCGCGAGCGCATGTTGAAACGCCGCCAGGCCGAGATCGCCCAGCCGCTGCACCTGGCCGCACCCGCGCCGCAACCGATCGAGCCCCGTGTGACCACGGCAGCGCCCGTGCCTGCGCCCGCGCCGGCACGCACCAACCCGCCACCGCTGCGGAGTGAGCCGATCCGCGTCATGCCGGTGCCGGCGCTGGCGCCGGCCGTTCCGCACGACAGCCCCGAGAGCCTGCGCCGCGACCAGAACATGCTCAACGAGCTGCGCCAGGTCCGCGGTCTGATCGAAGAGCGCTTCGGCGCCCTGGCCTTCATGGAGAAGTTGCAGCGCAGCCCGCAGCGTGCCGGCTTGACGCAAAGATTGCTCGACGGCGGCTTCTCGCCGGCGCTGATCCGCAAGCTGGTGGAGGGCCTGCCGGCCGACTGCGCCGACGAGGTGGCCTGGGCCGCCAGCGTGCTCGAACGCAATCTGGCCGCCGCCGAGACCGAGCCGGCGCTGGAAGACGTCGGCGGCATCTACGCCTTGATCGGGGCCACCGGTGTCGGCAAGACCACCAGCACGGCCAAGATCGCGGCCGCTTTCGCCACCCAGCATGGTTCGGCCAACCTGGGTCTGATCACGCTCGATGCCTATCGCGTGGGTGCCCAGGAACAACTGCGCACCTACGGCCGCATCCTCGGCGTGCCGGTCCACACAGCCCACGACCGCGCCTCGCTCGAAGACCTGCTCGAGCTCCTGTCGGCCAAGAGCATGGTGCTGATCGACACTGCGGGCATGGCCCAGCGCGATGTGCGCACGCGTGAGCTGCTCGAGATGGTCAGCCACAGCTCCATCAGCAAGCTGCTGGTGGTGAACGCCGCTGCGCAGGGTGAGACCATCGAAGACGTGATGATCTCCTACCGCGCCGCGGCCTGTCGTGGCATGGTCATCGCCAAGCTCGACGAAGCCGTCAAGCTCGGCCCGGCACTCGACGCGGCGATTCGCCACAAGGTCAAGATCGTCGGCGTGGCGAATGGCCAGCGAGTGCCGGAAGACTGGCATCGCCTGTCGGCTTCGGCCCTGGTGCAACGCGCTTTGCGGTCCCACGCCAACCCGAGCTGGAAGCTCGATGCCGACGAAGTCAGCCTGGTGTTTGCCGGTCTGCAGGGCGGTGCGGCCCGCGCCGCACGGTCCAGCGCGGCCTTGCGCGCCTGAGCGTCCGCATGCTCGCAACCCACTTCCCCACCGACATGCCGGGAGCCTATGCGGCGCCGCGCTTCGAGGCCCTCGACGTCAGGCGCGTGCCGGCGCCGCTGGACCAGGCCGATGGGCTGCGCCGCCTCTTCAGCGCGCAGCGCTCGCGGTTCGTGGCGGTTGTGGCCAATCCGGCGATGGCGTTCTCGGGTCTGGTCCTCGAAAGGCTGGCCCGCGCCTGCAGCGCCGCCGGTCGGCGCACCCTGGTGGTCGATGCCGCATCCGGCGCGCCCCCACCGCATGAGCTGGCCGCACTCGATCTGGCGGCCGGCATCCACGCCCTGGCGCCAGGCCTGGACTATCTCGCCGCGCGCGGGCTGCCGCTGCGCCACGTCAACAGCCGTGGCTCCTGCGCGGGCTTCCTGCAGGCCCTGTCGGATGCGGCGCCGCTGGCCGAGGTGATTGTGGTGCATGCCGAGGCGTCGGAACTCGGTCGCCTGTTCACCGGCCGCTCGGTGCGCCCGCTGCTGCTGGCTGCCGATCATCCGGCCACCGTGACCGCCGCATACGCGGGCTTGAAGCTGCTGGCCCAGCGCCACAGCCTGATGGCCTTCGGTCTGCTCCTGGCCGCCGCGCCGAATGAGCCCCGGGTGCCGCGCATTGCCGAGCAACTTGCCTTGACGGCCGACCGCTTCGTCGGCGCCGCCTTGCACGACTGGGCCTGCATCGACCCCACCGACAGCGACGTGCCGCGCGGCCTGGCCCGCCTGGTGCAGGGCCTGCTGCATCTCGAACTCGAACACGAACCCGCCCGGAGTTTCTGACATGTACACCGCACAAGGTCGCCTCGACAACAGCGCGACGCTCAAGCAGTACAGCCCGCTGGTGCGTCGCCTGGCGCACCAGATGATCGCCAAGCTGCCGGCCAATGTCGAACTCGACGACATGATCCAGGCCGGCATGATCGGCCTGAACGACGCACTCGGTCGCTTCGACGCGGCCCAGGGTGTGATGTTCGAAACCTTCGCCACCCAGCGCATCCGCGGCGCCATGCTCGACGAATTGCGCGGCGGCGACTGGATGAGCCGCGGCAACCGCAAGCAGCAGCGCCAGATCGAGGCGGCGATGCGCAGGCTGGAGCAGCAGAACGGCCGCGCGCCGGCCGAAAGCGAGATTGCCGATGTCATGGGCCTGTCGCTGGCCGAGTACCAGGAGATGCTCGGCAAAGTGCGTGGCACGCAGTTGCTGTACCTGGAGGACATGAGCGGCAGCGGCGATGGCGACGACGATTACCTGGACCGGCATGTCGCCGACGAAGCGGCCAACCCTTTGGCCATGTTGCAGGACCGGCGCATGCGCGAAGCCCTGGTCGATGCCATCAAGCTGCTGCCTGAGCGCGAGCAGTACGTGATGAGCATGTACTACGAGCACGACATGAATCTCAAGGAGATCGCCGCCGTGCTCAAGGTCACCGAGTCGCGCGTCTGCCAGCTGCACAGCCAGAGCATTGCCCGGCTGCGGGTGAAGCTGCGCGCCTTCTGATCACGCCTCTGTGGGCGCGGCCTGGGTCAGCGCCGCGCTGGCACCGACGTGATGCGCCTCAGGCGTTCACGCAGCCGCTGCTGGACGCGCGTTGGCTGTGGCCGGCCTGCCCGTACAAGGCGCTCGCTGGCGGCGCTGGCATCAACACATCGATGGCGCGGTCGAGTGCGGCTGTGGCGCGGGCCAGGCCTTCGCGCTGGGCGGCCACTTGCGCGCCCGCCAAGGCCAGGCGCTGGCGCAGCGCCGGCGCAACGCCGTTTGCCTGACGCGAGGCTTGGTTGAAGCGATGAACCGCGCTGGCCAAGGCGCGGTGCAAAGCGCTGGCCTGGGCGTCGATGGCCGCCAGATCCTGAGCCAGCAGGGCCGAGCCCAGTCCGCTCAAGTGGGTCTCGACCATCTGCAGCGCCGCCTCGAGGGCGTCGTCGGGACGCGCGCGGCTCAGGGTGTCGGCGTACAGCGCTGGCATGGGTCTCCTTACTGCTGGCGGCTCGTCAGCACGTCGCGGGTGTGGGCGATCAGGCCGTCGGCAATGGCCTCGGCATTGATCTCGAACTTGCCTTCGCGGATGGCCTGCGCGATGCGCGCCACCTTGTCGGCGTTGAAGTCGGCGTTCTTCTCGTTGACCAGCACGGCCGCCGCCGGCGACAGGGCGACCGTGGCACTGGCCTCGGGCGCCGCCGCCTTGGCCGCGGGCACTGGGTTGCTGTTGCCGCTGGGCAGCGGCACGGGTTTGCTGTTGTCGAATGAACCGATTTTCATGCTCTAGCTCCTGAGTCCGGCAGCGTCCGCACGCTTGCGTCCATGGCCGGTTGTTCGCACATGCGAGGGCTATCGGTGGCGCACGCCTGCACTTTAGGACTATTTGCAGCGAGCGACGCTGCGCCATCGCTTTGCGGGGGGCCAGGCGCCCTGGGCGAGCGGCGCAGTGTGAGCAAAGTCACAGTGCCACCTCGACCAGGCGTTCGGCCACTGCCACGCCACTCACCACACGACCCGATTCGGTGCGCACGCGCACACTGCGGCCTTCAACGCCGGGGGCCAGGGCCTGGCCTTCACTGTGAATGCGCCAACCGGCGCCGGTCGCGACCAGGCGCACGCTGTCGCCGGCCGCAAACCATTGGCGCGCGCGCAGGTCGCCGTCGCGCACGGGGTCGCCTGACGAGACCGGCCGAGCCAGAGTGCGGCCGATCAAGGCCTGGTTGACCAGCGGGGTGGCCGGAGCGGCTGCCAGATTGACCTCGGTGATGCGCAGATCCTCGGCGCCCAGCACATGGCCGGCCGGCAAGGGCGAACGCAGCACCCACGCGGGTCCGAACACATCGACCTGGATCGGCAGGAACACGTTCCAGCGCACCTGGGCGTCGGTGCAGCGCAAACCAATGCGCGCTGCGCCCCAGAGGCGGGTTCCGGTGGGCAGGTAGGGTTGCACGGCCAGGCAGGGGGCCAGGCGCAGACGCGGATCGAGGCGGCCGACGCTGACCTGCGCGCGCAGGCCGGGCTCGGCCACGCGGCGCGCGGCCTCGGTTGCAAACTGCTGCACCTGGCTGGCCAGCGTGGCCTCGTAGGTCTGCGCATGCAGCGGCAGCGCCACCGCGATCAGCAAGGCAGGCAGGCTCGACACACGCAAGAAGAGAGCTGGGTTCACGGTCCTGACTGTAGACAGGTGGCCGCTCGCCCAGTGCACCGAATTGGCCGGCCTTGGCCCGCCTTATCGCGCTTATGTTTTGCCCGCGCCTGCCCACAATCCATCGCAAGGCCCTCTCCCGGGTCGCCGATGGGGCAGCCCATGATCAACCGACTGACCGACACGCTGAACTTCCAGGCCGAGGCCATGAGCTTGCGCTCGGAGCGCCAGCGCCTGATTGCCAGCAACATCGCGAACGCCGACACCCCCGGCTACGTGGCCCGCGACATGGACTTCGCCGCGGCCCTGCGCGAGGCCACCGGCCAGCACAAGTCGGCGGGCCGGATGGCCGCTACTGCCGCCGGGCACCTGCAACCGATGGCCGGCGCCCGCGCCGAAGCCAACCTGCGCTACGCCTCGCCGAGCCAGACCAACCTCGACCGCAACACCGTCGACATGGACCGCGAGCGGGCCAGCTTCGCCGACAACAGCGTGAAGTACGAAGCCACGCTGCGTTTCATCAACGGCAGCGTGCGCACCATGCTCGACGCCATCAAAGGCCAATGATGAACCCCCCCCGCAGCGGCTGCGCCGCGCCCCCTCAAAGGGGCCACGCCGGCGGCCGGTCAAAACCCGATCCGCGGCGTCTGCTTGGAAATGCGCGCCAGCGCCATTAAGGAGTCAACCATGTCGATGTTCCAGATCTTCAACGTCGCCGGCAGCGCGGTTTCGGCGCAGAGCCAGCGCTTGAACGTGGTGGCCAGCAACCTGGCCAATGCCGACACCGTGGCCGGGCCCGACGGCAGCGCCTACAAGGCGCGCCAGGTGGTGTTCCAGACCCAGTTGATGGGCGCGCAGAGCGCCGCGGGCGTGCGCGTCTCGACGATCAGTGAAGACCAGACCGTGGGTCGCCGGGTGCACGACCCCAAGCACCCGGGTGCTGACGCCGAGGGCTATGTCACCTACAGCAACGTCAACCCGGTGGAGGAGATGGTCAACATGATCTCGGCCTCGCGCTCGTACCAGAACAACGTCGAAGTCATGAACACGGCCAAGACCCTGCTGCAGAAGACCCTGCAGCTGGGCCAGAACTGAGTCGGGGCTGAGTGATGGCCACCAGTGTCAACGCCTTTGCCGCGCTCAACAACAGCGCCGGCGCGACCCCGGTCAAGACCAAGAACGATGCCGGCAGCCAGGACCGTTTCCTCAAGCTGCTGGTGGCGCAGATGGCCAACCAGGACCCCTTGAACCCGATGGACAACGCCCAGGTCACGAGCCAGATGGCGCAGATCAGCACCGTCAACGGCATCGACAAGCTCAACACCACGGTGCAGGGCTTGAACCAGCAGTTCGTGCAGATGCAGGCCTTGCAGGGCGCCACCCTGGTCGGCCGCGACGTGATCCTGCCGGGCGACCGGCTCTCGACCAGCGACGCCGGCCTGGTGCAGGGCGGCTTCGAGATCGGCTCGGCGGCCGACAGCGTCAAGATCGAAGTGCTGAATGCCGGCGGCCGGGTGATCGACACCATCGACCTCGGTGCCGAAGGCGCGGGACGCCACGGCTTCGAATGGACGCCGGCGGCCGGCGTCGATGCCAGCCTTGGCGAGCGCTTCCGCGTCGTGGCCAAGAGCGGCGCCACCGCGGTGGCGGCCACACCCCTGATGCGCGACCGCGTCGACGCCGTGGCCACCGGTGGCGACACCCTGGTGCTCGAGCTGCGCAACAGCGGCAGCGTTTCCTATTCGCAAATTCGCGCTTTCAACTGAACCCGACCAAGGACACCCCATGAGCTTCCAGCAAGGACTTTCAGGCCTCAGCGCCGCGAGCAAGAACCTCGAGGTCATCGGCAACAACATTGCCAACTCCAACACCTTCGGCTCGAAGGTCTCGCGCGGCGAGTTCAGCGACGTCTACGCCAACGCCCTCAACGGTTCGGGCAGCAGTGCGGTGGGCATCGGCACGACGCTGTCCGCAGTCTCGCAGCAGTTCACCCAAGGCAACATCACGTCCACCGACAACCCGATGGACCTGGCCATCAACGGCGGCGGCTTTTTTCAGGTCGGCGACAGCAACAGCCCCATCATGTACAGCCGCAACGGCCAGTTCAAGGTCGACCGCAGCGGCTACATCGTCAACAACGATGCGATGCGCCTGATGGGCTACCCGGCCGACGGCACCGGCGTGATCCAGCCGGGCAATGCGACGGCACTGCAGTTGCCCACTGCCGGCATCAACCCGCAGGCCAGCAGCGAGATCGAGATCGAAATGAACCTGGACGCCCGCGCCGCAGTGACGGCGCCGGCGGTGGGCCCGGCCATCGACTTCAGCGACCCGCGCACCTACAACAATGCCACCTCGCTGACGGTCTATGACGACAAGGGCCAGGACGTGGCGCTGACCTATTACTTTCAGAAGGTCGCCACCGACACCTGGAACGTCTTCGTCACCGCCAACGGCGCGCCCGTGAACGGCACGGCGGCACTGCCGCTGCCCACCACGACGATCAACTTCCCGGCCAATGGCGGCACGCCAACCGCGCCGGTCGGTCCGGTGGCGTTCGACATCCCTGCCTCCGTCAATGCCGTCGGCGCCCAGACCCTGGCCATCACCGGCGTGCAACTCTCGCTGTCGGGCTCGACCCAATATGGCGCCGGCTTCGGCGTCACCAACCTGTCGCAGAACGGCTATGCACCGGGCCAGTTGACGGGGATCAGCATCGAGGCCAACGGCATCGTGATGGCGCGCTACAGCAACGGCCAGAACAAGCCCGCCGGCCAGATCGAGCTGGCCACCTTCCGCAACCCGCAGGGCCTGCAGCCGCAGGGCGGCAATGCCTGGGCGCGCAGCTTTGCCTCGGGCGACCCGATCCTGGGTGTGGCCGGCGAGGGCAACCTCGGTGTGCTGCAGTCGGGTGCGCTCGAAGAGAGCAACGTCGACCTGACGGCCGAGCTGGTGAGCATGATCACGGCGCAGCGGATCTACCAGGCCAATGCGCAGACGATCAAGACGCAGGATCAGGTGCTGCAGACCCTCGTCAACCTGCGCTGATGACCCACCCCCGAAGCACCTGAGGCAGCGCCATGGACCGCATGATTTACCTGGCGATGTCGGGCGCCAAGGCGGCGATGCAGCGCCAGGACGTGCTGGCCAACAACCTGGCCAACGTCTCGACGGTGGGTTTCCGCGCCGAGCTGGCGGCCTTTCGGGCCGTGCCGGTGCAAGGCAGCGGCGCCTCGACGCGCGTCTACGCGTTGGAGTCCACCATCGGCGCCAACCACATGCCCGGCCCGGTCCAGGCCACCGGGCGCAACCTCGATGTGGCCATGAAGGGCAACGCCTGGCTGGCAGTGCAGGGCCTGGACGGTACCGAGGCCTACACGCGCGCCGGCGCGCTCGACGTCAACAGCGAAGGCCTGCTCGTCACCAAGGGCGGCCTGACCGTGCTCGGCGACGGCGGGCCGATCACGGTGCCGGGCAACAGCGAAGTGAGCATCGCCGGTGATGGCACGGTGAGCGCCAAGACCGCGAACGGGCGCCCGACCTCGGTCGGCCGCCTCAAACTCGTCACGCCAGAGTCACCGGCGGCGCTCACGCGCGGCCCCGACGGCCTGTTCCGCGGCGAGGGCGATCTGGCAGCAGACACCACGGCGCGGGTGCAGGACGGTGCCCTCGAAGGCTCGAACGTCAGCGCGGTCGAGACCATGGTGGCGATGATCGCTGCCGGGCGTCAGTTCGAGCAGCAGATGAAGCTGCTGCAGACCGCTGAGCGGCAGGAACAGGTGGCGGCCAAGCTGCTGTCGGCCAACGGCATGTAGTGCGGCGGCCCGGCCGCCGTCGACGCCCTCGCCGATGAGCGAAGAACCCCGGATAAGCCCCGCTTATCCAGAGCTCGGGGACCTCAAGAACGCCAGATGATCAACGCAACCCGCAAGGAGCGCGCACATGATCCGTTCACTCTGGATTGCCAAGACCGGCATGGAAGCCCAGCAGACCCAGCTGGACACCATCTCCCACAACCTGGCCAACGTCGGCACGAATGGCTTCAAGCGCGGCCATGTCGTGTTCGAAGACCTGATCTACCAGAACCTGCGCCAGGCCGGTGCGGCCAGCAGCGACCAGACCCAGCTGCCCACCGGCCTGCAGGTCGGCCTGGGCGTGCGTTCGGTCGCCACGTCGCGCAACTTCAGCCAGGGCAACCTGCAGCAGACCTCGAACAACCTCGACGTCGCCATCAAGGGCAACGGTTTCCTCCAGGTGCAGTTGCCCGATGGCACCACCGGCTACACCCGCGACGGCTCGCTGCAAGTCGACGGCACGGGCCAACTCGTGACCAACAACGGCTATGCCGTGCAACCGGGCATCACGATTCCCGCCAACGCCCAGAGCGTGACCATCGCGGCCGACGGCACCATCAGCGTCGCGTTGCCGGGCCAGGCCACGCCGCAGGCGGTAGGCCAGTTGAACCTGGCCAGTTTCGTCAACCCGGCCGGCCTCGAACCCAAGGGCCAGAACCTGTGGGGCGAGACCTCGGCGTCGGGCGCACCGGCGGCTGGCGCGCCGGCCAGCAATGGCCTGGGCTCGCTGCTGCAAGGCTATGTCGAGACCAGCAACGTCAACGTCGTCGAGGAGCTGGTGGCCATGATCGCCACACAGCGAGCCTACGAGCTCAACTCCAAGGCGATCCAGACGTCGGACCAGATGCTGCAGAAGCTGGGCCAGTTATGACCCACCCCCGTAGCGGCTTCGCCGCTCCCCCTCAAGGGGGCGTCGCCAGCGGACCGGCGG
>Ga0163144_10004458_pt1 | contig 31501 bp, 39 predicted proteins | sample OliLak19BULKMAT1_FD_123175 | JGI IMG/M metagenome (GOLD analysis project Ga0163144, IMG submission 123175) | Freshwater microbial mat bacterial communities from Lake Vanda, McMurdo Dry Valleys, Antarctica - Oligotrophic Lake LV.19.BULKMAT1 | ecosystem: Environmental > Aquatic > Freshwater >... | reverse complement strand
ATCGTAATATTCCATGTTGTCTTTTTTTTAGTTAGTTATAAATGCCGAACCTTTTAGCGGCTTGGTATAACAAAGATACAACAATGTTTGCAAACTTGCAAACATTTTGCAGTTTTTTTTAAAAAAAAAGTAAAAAAACGCTTTTGTATTGCTTTTGTAGTTACATTTGCACTACACTAATCAGGTGTAACTAAAAATGTAAATAAAAATGAAAAAGAAAACAAGGTGCACAAGCCTAACAAAAAGATTCAATTTTGGAGATATAAAAACGTGGCAACATAGGGCAAATTTAGAAACTGGAGGGAATCTAAATTTGTGGATGGAAAACACATTAAACTTTCACGCCATGACACAAAACCCCAAAAAAAACGAAAATGAAAACGAAAAATGAAAAGCTGTTATCGTTAAATTTCTTAATTATTTAATAAACAAAAATAAAATAAAAACAAAACTATGCATTTAGGTGGGTATGTAAAAATACACAGGTCGATTTTAGAGTGGGAATGGTACGCTGATTTAATCACAAAATCAGTTTTTTTTCACTGCTTAATTTCTGCAAACTTTAAACCTAGAAGCTGGAAGGGCGTTGAGGTAAAAAGGGGGCAATTTGTAACAAGTATTTCGCATTTTTCTAGCGAAATAAGTATAAGTGCGCAGCAATTAAGAACCGCCTTAAAAAAGCTAGAAAAAAGCGGGGAAATAATAGTTGCATCAACAAACAAAAATACGCTCATAACGGTAACAAAATTCGACACTTATCAGGTTGTAGAAGATTCAGAAGAACAAACAAATAACAAACAAATAACAAACAATCAACAAACAAATAACAAACAAATAACAAACAATCAACAACAACGTAAGAATGTAAAGAAAGATAAGAAAGATAAGAAAGATAAGAAAGAAGGAGAAAAAGAAAAAAGCACTCCATCAAAAAAAATCCATCTTGTTGTTTCAGAAACAATTCAAAACCAAGATGCAAATCATTTTAAAACAAAAGAAGATAATGCACTATGGCATAATTGCCAAAATTTGCCTCAAATTTTAACTCAAAACCAAGATTTGGTACTAAGCCCTACCGAACAACTTTTGGAGAGAAAAAAAGGCACTTGGACATCATTGGACATGACGCTTAACGGAGGATACGAACTTCCTAAGGCGTGGAGCGAGCAGTTTAAAGATTTTGTTTTAGGATTTTGGATTTATTTAGAATCTAAAAAAGATAGACGCTGGGGCGTTGCAAGGACCATAAACGGACAAGCGGAAATAATAAACGGATTCCTAAAACAATACACAGAGGTTCAAATTATCGAATCTATTAACGAGTGTATGGATTGTGGTAATTTATCTTTTAACCCAGCATGGACAAAAAACAGAAAAGATGCAAAAAACATCAAAAACGAAAACGAAAACCAAAAAGATAAAGTGCAAATTCTTAATGGAGATTTAAAACATTTAAATAAGTGGCAAAATGAAAAATAAAAAATTGAAACAAGAGCCGAACGAACAGTGGTTTTTAGAAAACGAATCTTTCCTTAGCTCAATCGAACCCATGACCGCAGAAGAAAGAGAGATGTATAAAAACCCTTTGCCAAGAGGTTTTTCTGTCAGATTCAAGACAGAGCTAGACAGAGCAATGTTTTACGGAAAAAGGCGAGGGCTTTCTGAGGAAGAAATTATAAAATCGCACAAACAGGGCGTGGATAACCTTTCGTCATACGGGAAAAAACTGCTTTGTAAAGAAAATTTTTTCCAAAGAAAAACACAAAAAAAAATCGTGCAGCTAATGCCTATTTTAGAAGCAAAGAAGAAATTTTGGGAAAATAATCTTAAAGATTCTGTATTCCCAGAAAAATATATTGTAGATGCTGAAAATTCCGCTGTGATAGAGCAGCTTTTGAAATACTTTATACTAGACCCGACTTGCAAGTTTTCGTTAAGGAAGGGTATATTTTTGATGGGAGGCTATGGAACAGGGAAAACGAACCTCATGACACAGTTTTCTAAATTCACAATGGAACAAGGATTGTCTACAAGTTTTCAAGTCGAACGATTTAGTAAAATTGCGGCAAACGTTGTAAAAGATGGGGCAATTTCAATTGGGGAATACTCTAGTAGTAATTTTTGTTTTGACGAAATGATAATGTCGGAGAAAAATAGAAAATCATGGGGGAATAAAGTCGCTCCTTTAGAGGATTTAATAAACGAACGCTATGTTAGGTTCACGAAACAAACATCTGCTCCGACGCATTTTACTAGTAATGTAGATTTTTTTGCACAAGCAAGCAGCCAAGATTATGCAAGTCTTAAATCTAATTACGAAGAAGGCGTATTAGATAGGCTTCGTCAAATGGCTACACCCGTATATTTGGGGGGTAGTAGTAGGCGAAAATAAGACCTAAAAGTTTTTTTTTAAAACGCAAGTATGCACTTTGCATACTTATTTCATATCTTTGGCAAAGACAGGAAATAAGTAAAACAAAAAAAACAAAAAAAAATGACAAATCACGAAATTAACGCAGTTGTATCGCTTTCTTTTAACAATAAAAGAATAGAACAATTAAAGCGAAAGCACCTACCAAAAACAAAAGTGGAACGACAGAGGTCATTTTATTTATTCTTACTAATTACTGCGATACTCTGCGAAGCCGTGGACATTAGTTTCACATTTGCTGGAATTGTGCATTTTGCCAATACAAAGCTTTCAGAAAACGGGGTGTTTTTGTCAATAATTGTTGCGGTTTCGGTGATTGCTCTTGGGATATTTAAGCACGGGATTATGAACACTTTCCACGCACAGCGGCTTGACGATGAATACATACCTGCTTCTACATATGTTTTTATTTTTATTTTTTTTTCTATTTCTGTAATTGCAACCTACAATGTTACTCCTTCGGCTTTAGAATTTTTAACAAGACCTGAAAAAAAAGAAAGCGTAGACAGCGTTTCCGCAAAGTACGACAATCTACTAAAAGAGGCACTTGCAGTTATTAACCTAGAGATAAAAAGCCACGACACAACAGCAAACAAAATATTTTCCGCAGCTTCGTTTAGGGGTAAATTAAGTCGAGATAGTAGAATTTCGTTTGAGGATGCCTTGGGTAATAAAAAAGAAGCGCAATCTAAAATAACATCCGTAACGTTCTCAAGTAAAATAAAAAAAGAGCTTGCGGTTAAGGCTTTAGAGGATAAGAACGAAGCAATAATAAAAAAACATAAAGACTGGTGCGTGTCTTTTGGGTTTTGGTTGTCGTGGTTTTTTGTGCTTATAGAGTTTTTGTATTTCCCTTCAAAGTGGTTTTGTGAAAATTACGAACGCGAAGAAGTTGCAGACGCTAAAGCAAAAACGGACGCAGTAGAGAAAGAGAAAGAGAAAGAGAAAAGCATTGAAGAGTTTAGTAAAACAGATACGAAGATTAAAGAATTTGAAAAGGCTACAGAAAAGGCAAAGGTTATTGAAAATCAATATAATAGCCATATAGGATTTGCAAAAAGCACCATTCAAGAAACACCCTTAGAGGGCGATATTGTAAAAGGAGAGGGAAGGCAGTCTGATAGGATTTTAGTAATGGTAAACGGGAATCTTAGGCCAATGAAAGTTGGAGATATAAATACGCTTATAAAAGGTCAAAGCGCAGGTAGCAAAAGAGTAACACATTTGGAAACCCTTAAAAACAAATTAATATGACTTTCGGATTATTTGTATTCAGCACATTAATTATAACTTTTTTATTTTTTTTTGCGTGGGATGTTATTGCCTTTAAATTTGGCAAGCATATAAAATCTAGGCTATTGATTTTAGTTGAATGGGCAGAAGCGGAGCGGCTTATTCATTCTCATAGCGTAAATAAAGTAATAGATACTCAGAGGCGAAAGCGTATGCCAGTAAAAACTGAAACGCCAAATGTATTATACACTCCACTAAAGGACAAAAACAGAAGTATTACAATTTGGGATATAGAGTACAAGGAGCTAACAAAAGATAATACAAAAGGATATGTTACGAAAGAAATATCTAACGATTCCGACAAGTAAACACGTTAAGCTTTATAATTTATCCATAAAACAAGAATTGCTTTATTGTTTAATTTTTTTTTGATACTTTTATATATCTTTATGTCAGTTTGTTTTTTTTAAAAGTAAGTTTAGCGGCTGCTAAAATATAGCAGCCGCTTTTAAATAATGAAAAATATAAAAATGAAAAAAAATAATTTTAAAAGAAACAATAAAGAAAACTGGGACTTTGAAATGACCCAAATAGAAGATTTTTTTACAAAGGAATTAGTAGAAACATTATCGCAAAACAGTATAAAAAATGACAAAATAAAAATAATAGACCCGAAAAAATTTATAACCAATCATATTGCATTTGTAAAGGCAAACAGGGGGAAACAAACATTTAGACCATATTTAGACCGTTTAATAATATGCAAACTAGAGATTCAAAATAGAGATTCAAAATGATAATTGAAATAAAGCAAATAAAAGACTTAAAAGCATCTCCGTACAATCCAAGGAAAAGCACAAAAAAGCAAGAATTGCACTTGATGGATAGTTTAAAAAAGTTTGGAGTTGTAGAACCTATTATTTTAAACAAAAGGACTGGGAATATTGTCGGAGGACACTTTAGAGTTCGGGAGTTAAAAAAACTAGGATATAAAGAAGTTGAATGCGTCATCGTAGATTTAAACGAAGACGATGAGATAGAGCTAAACATTAGACTAAACGCAAATACTGGAGAGTGGGATTATCCAATGTTAGATAATTGGGACGCAGAGTTATTAAAAGATTATGGCTTGGAACTTCCAGATAAAATTATTGTAGATGGAGAAGATGTTGAAATAAACGAGGATTTTGAACCAGCTTTAGAACTCAAAATAGAAAAAGAATATTTAATGATTGTATTTGAAACAGTAGAAGAGTATAAAGATGCAATATCCTTTTTTGGGCTAAAAAAACAAAGAGAAATTAATAATAGAAATTTAAAATTAAATAACGTCGGAATACAAAGAGTTATGAAATATGAAGATTTGCGTACCATCATCAAATAGGAGTAAAACCTGCACAACAAACAAAACAATTTCATCCGCAATTTTCTTTGTGCCTAAAAGCCAATTTGACGATTATAGAGCTGCTATTAAAAACCAAATAGTTGCAGTACCAGAAAAATACAATGGCATAACAAAAACGAGAAACTATATACTAAATTATTTTAAAAATGAATATATAGTTTTTATCGATGATGACGTAAGGCAATGCGGATATTATACAGAAGGCAAAATGATAAGCCTTATTGACCAGCAGTTTACGAAATTTTGGGAAGAAATATTCCAAAAGAATTTTGAATTATGCGATGGACTTGGGTTTAAAATTTGGGGCTGCGAAAGTTCTACGTCTAATTTCGCAAACCACCCATTACAACCTTTTTCTTTTAAATCCATTATAACTTGTAACCTAATGGGCATAATAAATAATACCGATTTGTTTTTTGATGAAACATTTGAAGTAAAAGAAGATTATGAAATACTGCTAAGACATTATAAAAAATATGGAGGGCATCTAAAAACTAGGCAATTTTATTGGGCAAACAAACATCTGGATAACGCTGGAGGCTGTGTAGAATACAGAACGGACTACATGGAAGAAAAGGCAATAGCGTTGTTAAAAAAAAGATACGGAGGAATGGTAGTAGAAAGCACTCATACAAAAAACAAAAATCAAATATCAATAAAATGGGGATAAAAGACATGAACATAAAAAGGATTAGGTTTATTTATTATATAATTTGCCCAATCTCTCAAAACGTGATTTACGTTGGATGCACAAATAACTCGATGGTTCGATTTAAAAAGCATATTTTAGAAGCAAAAAAAGGGAATAAAGCGTTAATTTATTTTTACATTAGGTTTTTATTATGCAAAAAAATAATGCCCAAATTTAGAATAGTTAGGCAAATATTTAAGTCGTACACGGAAAGCGAGTACGAAGAGGCGGCAGAAACTGAAAAATTTATAGAAACTGTGCTAAATGAAATGTATGGTAATGGCATGGTAATAAAAAAAAACAAAGACTTAAAGAAATGCTTTATTGAAAAAAAAATAGACCCGTTCGAATTCTATAACGATAAATTAAACAATATCTATGTGGAATATTTAAAACAGAAAGAAAACAAAGACCTTCCATTTTAGGAAAATAACATAGACGTAACAGAGAAACATGGATAAGAAAAACAAAAATGATAATCTTATAATGTACAAGGCTGGGAAAAGCGGAAACCCAAACGGCAGACCAAGAAATATGCTATCTTCTATTTTAGTAACACTACTAGACGAAGGGGAATTAGTAACGAGGTCATTGGTTAGACAAACATATCAAGTTTTATTGTCTCTAAACAGGACAAAACTTATTGAAATAGCAACAGACACATCACAGCCGATACTAACCTGTGCTGTTGCCAGAAAAATGTTATCCGAAAAAAGCTTTGAAACAATAGAGATAATGCTGGACAGGGCTAACGGTAAATCTACGCAAATGCAGAAAATAAAGAACAAAACAAAAATAACGGCAGAAATAAAAATAGAGCTGCCAGAACCAGACGAAGAAACAAAAAAACGGTGGGAGAATTCCCAAATAAAGCCTGAATAATGGCAGAAATAAACATTAAGTTATCAAAATACGACTTTGCTCCAGAATTTATTCCCCTTTTACGGGACATTAATACTACCAAAATATTATATGGGTCAAGGAATAGCACAAAATCGGACATTTCTTGCTTTTTGAAGCTAAAAAGATGTTTAACATTGCCATATTTTAAATGTTTAATGGTCAGAAAGTTTCAATCTGATGTAAGAACTTCGCTCTTTGACACCTTAAAATCCGTTGCCCAGCGAGTCGGCATAGACCACCTGTTTGACTTTAAAGACCATTCAATGCAAATAGTATGCAAATTAAACGGGAACACATTTATGGCTATGGGATTGTACGAACATGCAGGGAAAACAGGAAATGCAAAGTCTATCCTTAATCCAACAGATGCCATAGTAGAGGAAGCAGACCAATGTACAGAAACCGAAGTAGAAGAAATGATATTTTCATTGCGAGGCTCAAATGATATTGAAGTTATTTTAATTTTTAACACGAGCGTCGTTGATGAAAACCACTGGATATTTAAGCGGTGGTTTCCGCCTAGAGAGACTTTTGAAAAGTTAGACGGTTCGCATACGTATGTTAAGAGCACAAGGAGAGGCACGACGATAATGCATAGTACGTACCTCATGAATCCATACGTTCCTAGTACGATTTTGGCTATGTTTCAAGACCAAAAGGAGTATTCTTACGAAAGGTATCAGGTAACTGGACTTGGATTAATGATGGCATCAAAACAGTCAAATATGGCTTTAAAGTCTTTTAATAGACTTACGCACGTTTCCGACAAAGTGGAATTTAATAAAGAAGTTTTAGTATATTTGTCTTGGGATTTTAATAGGCTTCCCCATCACACAGTTGGATTATGGCAATTTGGGGGTTCAGATGCAAAAACAAACGATTTTTATTGGGACTTGGTCGCTGAATTTTGTTTGCCAGACCTTTCTGTTAAAGAGGTAACTCAAAAAGTTATTGAATACCTTAAACAGAAAGGATATATGACAAATAGGATTGTAATTATTTGCGACTATTCTGGGAACACTAAAAAAGACCACGACACTACGGATTTTGTTGCTCAAATAAAAACTAAATTAAAAATAGCAAAGTTCGAAGTTGAAGACAAAACAGCAGTTAACCCCTCTGTAGCTACTTCTTTAGACTTTTTAAACGACATGTTTAGTGGATATATAAAGGTTTCAAAAGAAAACGAAAAACGTGGAGGCTACACAATTAAAATAAGGATTAATCCTACGTGTAGCTATCATATCGTAGATTTTGAAAAAACAAAAACAGATACAGACGGAAGTCTATTAAAAACAACAGCAATAGATACATTTTTAGAAGACGGAATAAAAGTTAAAAGAACATATCAGGCTAGGGGACACGCAGTGGATGGAACAAGATACATGGCAGTTACAATATTTAAAACGGAATACAAAAACAGAAATAAACAAATATGAACGTAGAAATTAAAACTAAAGACCGTTTTTTTAAAATAAATGACGTAAAAGTTTTTACCCCAAAGGATATAAAAAATCTTGATTATGGGGGGTATTTGGTCTTCGGTGATTCGGATATAAAAAACTGCCCAATTTCAAAAGATGACCTAGAGATGGCTAAAGTTAACAATTTGCTTATAGTCCTCTTAAAAAAAACTAAAAGTAAAAACAAGCCAAATGTTTATGCTTTTTCTGAAAAAATAGAAATCGTAAAATCTTATAGAAAGAACAGACTTGCAAATGCAATACACCTACAAGTTATAGGGGAAGCGACAAACAAGCCACACCAAACAAAAGAAGAATTTATAAAATCAGAATTTAATACAGAACTAGAAGGTTTAGAACTGGAAGCGGCTTACTTGCTTTCGGAAAACAATGGTTTAATTGAAAAAGATATAAAAAGATTGATAACATTAATGTACCAGACAAATGCAAATAGTAAACAAGTATCGAGAGAATACAAAAAAAACAATATTGCAAAGGTTGGATAATTTGCAAAGCGTAGAAACATATTTGGCAAACAAAAATGTTAGGCAAGATTTTGCAGGATTTTACATAGAGGTTAAAAATATAGGCGATGGCTTTCCAGACACGAAATACTTTAGCTATGCAGTTAAAGAAATTTTGATGAAAAGCGTTTCTGATTCATGTCATTCTTGTGTTAAGACTTCAAAAATGAAAAGCACGATTGAAACCGCTTTATTACACCTAAGAGCATATTGGAAAGAATTAATTATAAACGATGTTAAAGATAACCAAGACCAATCAAAAAAAATTCACGACCTAAGACCAAACATATGAAAATAAAAATACAGTCAAAATATTGGTCTTTTAAAGATTCTTATAACGATTTCACAATAACGGATATTAAAAATTGGATGTCTGCTATTTCTAAAATTGAAAAGATAAGCGAACAAATTCAGGGCGAAGCAGAAAAACATGACGCACTCTATTCGTTAGTAGACATGGGATTGGGCAATCAAGCAATGCAGCAATCAGAAGAAATTGAATTAAATATTGATTTTAATAAAATCAATTTGGCAGAACAAATGATTAATCTTTTATGGGTGTGTAGCAATCAAAAATCAATAAAATTTTACCTAGAAAACACAAACGGGATAACTTACGCAATATTAACAGAGCTGGTGCAGGCAATACTAGACAAATACGGTGCGTTTGTTGATTATTTTAATAGCTGCAAAAGTGTTGAAGTGTTCAAACACAAAAGCAAACAAGGGTACATAATGAAAAAATACAAAGTTCAAGACATGGATAAAAACACTCTAATGCGAGATGCTTTGGCTACTGTACAATCTCAAACCGCCTTCAATTACAAATTAGAAATATCTGGGGGTGCATGGGATAATATTTGCAGATTTGTAGCTTTAGTTGCTAGACCAATAAAGCAAGAATTTGAAATATCATTTTCAAGAAAATCTTTCATAAACGCAAACGAAATATCATCTTTAAATTACTCGGATAGAGCTACAATTTATCAACAGGCTTTAGAAAAAGATGTCAATAAAAGGTCTATTTTTTTCGAGAACTTACTTCTTCCAATTGCGATAGGAGTGCTAATGTGTTACGAAAAAAAAAAACGGAAACTAGAGAAAGATGGGAAAATATATTTGGTGGAAGCGGTAATAAAATAAAATCAAAGCAGGCAAAAGATTATCAGCAAAAGTTTGGAATTGAAGCAACTATTGAAATGTTAGTAGATGCGTCAAATTACGAAAATGACGAAATTTGGCTGTTTAGTTATGAGTTATTTTGCAAAGAAGTTACTAAATTCGACATGAAGGGATACGCAGAAAGCAAAGAATCGGAGGCAGAAATTGATTTTATAAAAATGAAACAAGGATAAAATGCAATATAAAAAACACCCAATTGACAGAGCCTTAGAAGCATTTTCGCCAATCGTTGCACCTTCTTTTACGCTTAGAAGCTCCAGAGATTCCGAAAGAGAGGTTCGGAAATATCCATTAATTGATTACACCATAGTTGGGGCGCAGTCAAAGGAATACAATTCAGAAAAAAACGAGTGGAGAAGCCATTATTTAGTTATCTTAGAAATACTAGTAGAAGAAAGAAAGCCGTTAAGTTGGTGCCAATACCCCGAATTGGCTACGGCGCAAGATAGGCATTCTCTGTTTTATATGCTGGAACAAATTATAGAGCAGTTATTAGTCCTACTTACAAACCCATCAAAAATATCTAATTTAATACGCCCACTAGATACTGTTTTTTCTGATTTGTTTTTTAAGTTAGAAAACTTTATAGGCGTTCAAAATAAATTTAAAAGCGGTGGAGACGAAACAACAGGGGTAGTAGCTAATTTCGTCTTGTCTTGCGTAGACGAAGAAGGTAGCGCATGCTGTTTAATAGACTATAACAACATAGCCCAATTACACAAATTAAGAGATTTAATGCAATTTGGTTCTGTTTCTTGGAATCTGCTAAACCAAGCGAGCGGAGGGCAGCCAATAACCGCCTGCGATAAATTAAAAGAACAGGTAAATAAAAGTTTGCTTATAAATTGCCTTTTAGAGCTATATGATTTTTCGGATGCGGAAACCCAAACAGCATTATCAGACCAACAAGAAACGGACTTGACCGCTTATTTGTTGCCTATTGCGGACTGCCAAGAGCTGTTAGACTATTTAACAACAACGCAAAAAAACGACTGCTTGCTCCAAAACTACGACTTTAGTGCCTTGGCGGTTCAAACAGCATTATCTCCTTCGCAAATATCCGACATAGAGGCATTTATAATACCATCCGCCAGCTGCAACACGTTAATTTTGCTGCTCACAGACCTGCAAAAAAACGAATGCTTATTGTTAGAATACGACTTTTCAAATCCTGCCATACAAGCGTTATTAACCGCACAACAATTAACCGACTTAACTAGCTATATTGTACCAATAGCTTCTTGCCCTCAGTTAACAACTTTGCTAACAACTTTACAGCTAAATTCTTGCGTTTTGCCTTTATACAACTTCGCAGATGTAAGCGTTCATAATAGTTTAACGGTAACGCAAGCACAAGATTTAAAAGAGTTCATTGTCCCTTCGTTGGATTTTGAGGCTGGATTTGATGATGATTTTAATTTGCTAGTACAAGACCAAATAGATGACCTTACTTTAAGGCTTTGCGGCTCTGTAGACCTTCCTAGCAGCATGGTTTTTGATGGCGTAAATGAAAACGTTTTCGCATTAAATAAAGCTTCATATGATTTTGACGGAACAACTGCTTTTAGTTTTTCAATATGGGTTAAATTTAATAATCTAACGGGTATTAGAGCCTTATTATCTAAAAGAATAAATTTAGGCGCAGGCTTTAGTATAGGAACGAGTGGCACTTCATTAATCCTAAATTTAGTAAATACGGACGCTACAAATCACGTGCAATGTTCTTTTTTAACTGCATTTGTTACAAACACTTGGTACAGAGTTACCGTAACATATAATGGTACAAAACAGGCTACTGGTACAAATTGCTATGTGAACGGAGTCATAAAAACAAAAACTATATTGATAAATAATTTAACAGGTAATATAAATAGCGGCACCTTAGTTGCAATTGGTCGAAATAGTTCAAGTGGGTCTATTTACCTAAGCGGTAAAAGCGCAGATGTTACAATTTGGGATACGGAATTGAGCGCATCCGATGCTATTTTGGACTATAACGCAGGGCAATTAAATGCAACTCCAATATTGCCCATTAATTTTGTTTTTAATTGGCAAGGCGGTAAAGGAGCTTATTACGGGGGGAACGGGGTTTGGGTTTTTAAAGAACAAAGCGGGCTAAGTGAACAGGGGCTGCCATATTCTTTTTTGATGGAGTACGCAGATAGAGATACATTAGATTATCCACAATAAAAAAATAAGTTATGAATTATTACTATGTTGGTGAAATGCCTTTAACAAACATTAAAGAATTTGAGGATAATATAGTTGGGCGACTTGACGAACAAAGGATTTTAGAAGATGGCAGAATAGTTGTAAAAACTGCTTTTGGAAAAACAATAACGCCAGAATGTTTGAAATCATTTATTCTTTTTAAAAGTTCTAAAGATTGCCAAGAAAACATATCATGATTAAATCTCTAGTAGACAAAAATATAATAAAAAGCACTGAAGAAGGATTAGTAAGTTCTACTATTATAACTCTAAAGTCTTTGGAAAAAGTTGTAAGCGGAGCGACTGCACGGTCAGTAAGAACTGAAAGCGATATTTCCGAGGAAGAGGCAACTATCAGCGTTTTTGCGGGTTCTGGAATGAAGTACATAATAGAAGGCAAGCCAGCAAACACAAAATACCCGATTAAAAAAGAAGGGGGTAAGTTTGTTTTGGTTGACGAATTAAGGTATTGGAAAAAATTAGTAGGTTTTAAAGGTTCTGATTTTATTCTAGCAAGAACAATAGCAACTAAAAAACGTGACGGGATAGACGTTGGAGGAATGACTATTAAGTATTTTAAAAAAACTTACTTATCAAAAATTAATAACTCTTTGTTAGCCTTAACTATTTTGGAGGTCAAGCAAGCAATAAAAAGATAATGGCACATCCAAGCATAAACATCATATCAGAACCTAGTCCAATATGTTACAATTCAGTTTATAATTGTGTAAAATATGAATTTCAATCGAATTTATATAGAACATCAATTGGTACTTTTGCGGAATTTGTGTTTGACTTTTCTGGGCTTATTTCTTCTTCTATAGCCCCTGGGGAGTTGCTAAATTTTGCAGGCAACTCTTACGTAACAAGCGCAACAACAAACAGCTACACGACAGTAAATACATCATCACTTACAAACTCCACTGCCGCTGCCGCAATAATAAAAGATGCGCTATCTTTTAATTCTAAAATTTTTGAAACATTTAATGTAGTCGTATCTGGGGTAAATGATGATATTTTAACTTATACAGCTAGACAAATAGGATATATCGCTGATTTTACATTCGTAGTCACCTCACTTATTGCGGCAGGGATAACACTAAACACTACAAATCCAACAAATTCTGTTTATTTGCCAAACTACAGGCTTATTGTAGAGATATGGGAAGTAGAAGCAAATTCAGGGGGGTTGCTTAATCTTCTTTCAAAGGAATCTTACATACCGAAATACGATGGTTTATTTAGTATAAATATTGGGCAAAAAATCGCAACACTAATTGAAACTAGATTCGTACATGCGCTAGTACCTTCAAGTGCGCATGTCGACACCACAATTTCTACAAGAATTTCTTTAAGATATGGAGAGGTGTGGAGCGATTCTGGGGATAGCTGTAGTGTAGATTTAAAAAACTTCGCAACAACAGACAGCGTATTAGTTATAAATTCTGCTTTCCAAAGAGGGACGGATGTAGAAAAAATTTCAAGAATTTGCGCAGGTGAATTTATGACAAATGCGCCAGACTTTTCAGAAATGTGCGAGGATTCTATTGGATATTTATGGATTTGTGCCGATAACATATTTGCAACTCCAGTCCCCCCTAACATATCTTATCGTCCGTTTTTTGAAATATTTTATAGTGACGGAACAAGTACTATCCACATAGGAGCCTCAGTTAATCCTGTTTTAAACCAAAATGTATTGTGTATTCAAAGTGGGTTTAAATATATTAGCTTTTACGCAAATCCTTTAAAAAAAGTAGATTATTATAGAGTTAGATTTGTTAAAAGAGATTCGTCTTTACCAATACCAACTGGAGACACGTATTATGGGGATAAATACTTTAAATTAATTAGTTGCTGCAAAGGGCAATTAGAATTTTACTTTTTAAACGAGTGGGGCGGGTATGATACGATTACAATGTCCCAAATTAATAGTATAGAATTACAGCAAGAAACCTCAATTTTTGATGGGTTTTTGGATTGCGATGACGATATGGTTTCTCATACTGGGTCTAAAGGGAAAGGGATAGTGAACCAGTCTGCAAGAGATGTTTTTGAAGCAACTAGCAGTTTTTTAGACACATATCAGGCAAGGTTGTGGCTTCGTGAGTTCTTAACATCTCCTATAAAATATATTAGAACAACAATAGGAAACGAAAGTGAAATATTTTCAAAAATCGTACTTTTAGAAGGTTCTGTAAAATATTATTCAAAAGATGACAATTCATTGTTTTTGACATTTCAATACACATTAAACGAAGACATTAACCTACAAAAAAATTGATATGATACAAGATATTATTATAGTTTGGTTTTTAACGATGGGGGTTTTTGCAATTACTAAAAATCAAATGCCTTTTGCGTTTTGGCAAAAAATAGCTTGCGATAAAAACTTAGAATTAAGAAGCATTTTATTTGAGCCTTTAACGGAGTGCCTTTGTTGCATGTCGTCTCTGTGGACATGTATTTGGTTTGGGTATTCAAATTTGCAATTTTTTTTTTGTTTGCCTTTTATAGCTGCATGTTTAATTTCTATTTTTATTTTGTCGTGTTATTTTGGAAGAGGAAAACATAGCGATTTTGCAGCAAAAAGCGTATATTTTTTTTTGATTTTATGGTTTATATTGTATTTGCCGTCAAAAAACTTAGAGTGCTTAATGTGTATAATATCTGTGGCAGGCATAAATTACCATCTTATTAGGGTAATTGGCAATTGTAGAGAATGAAAAAAGGCAGCGGGTTACTTCGCTGCCTTTTTTTTTAAAAACAGAGCAAAAAAAACATTAAGTAATTTATCATCGATGCGTATTTTAATCAAAAACAATTGTCAAAATAATTACTATCTGGTATTAATTCAATGGGAGTCAACATGTTTGCACCAATAACATAGTCTTCAATATAGCTTAGCCTACAGTAAATATCAATTTGCCCCCAAGCTAAAGAGTTGTAAACCAAGTGCCATTTTTTTCTAAACGATAAAGAAGAAAAAGTACCAAGGTCAATTTCTGCCATAACTTTTATCGCTATATTAAAATACGCTTGATTTATGGCTCTTCTATATACAAGTTCCCACAAGTCTGGAATATCAAGGTCGTATATCCCACGACCATAAATAATAGATAAATTTGGAATGACTGGAGTTGAAGGAGCTAAAATCGAAAAGTATGCTACATTTTTAGGATAAGAAGAATATGTTTGAGCAAAGCAGTTTGTTTGATTCGAATAAGAATCTTCGTAAACATATCCATCAATAGAGAGGTTCGGGACAAGTAGATCCTGTACCCTAATTTTAAAAGCATAGTCGTAGGCGATTGCAATTCTAGGAGAAAAATTATATCCAACATTAGGCTGCTCATTAACCTCTGCTTCAAATTCCCACAAAAAAGGAATCATACTTGAAGTTTTTAGCTCGTAATATGGCGGTGCCGTTAGTTCGTCTCTAACAATTGTCCAATCATGTGCAATTGCGGTTGGCTCAAAAAACGGGTTTTCTATTTTATTTTCCCCCTCAACATATTCGGGTCCAAGGTCTATTTTTTTACTGTATAGTTCTTGTTCTAAATCCAATCCTTTTATATATCCATCAGTGCTGTCTTTAAATTTTAAATAAAAATTTCTTTGTAAGTCTGTATTTAAAAAAGATTGTGATAAGCTTTTTACTTGTATTTTATTAGTTGCCTCGAACGGACTATCGTGGTTTTTTTTAAAAAAACCATCCTGTATTCCGCTTATAACAAAATTCATATCAAATTCTGGGAACATGTAAATCTTCTTTGAAACAACATCCGTTTCTATTTTTAAGTTATCTAAATGTGCTATGCCCTGCAAAAAGTCCATTGCAGTATATTCATCATTTATCATAGATGCAAAATTAAGCGTGTCACCCTTTTCGATTACCTGTTTTTTTACATCAAGCGAAAAAGAGAAACCTGCTAAAACGTCTGACCCACTCAAAATAAGACTAGGTCCGAAAAGTATCCCTTGTGCATCTGACAACTGCGCAAAAAGCTCAATTCTAACAAAAACTATTTCGTGCTGGTACACTTTTACGTCTTCCGCTGTAATGTCAAAATCAAAATTAACAGTAATCGAAGGCCCAATTGGATTCTTTCTAATTATCTCTTTAGAAGCCAATATTGTAGACTTTAAAACTTGATTCTCTTCGGTAGTTGCAAGAAACCCAGATGTCTCATATCCATAGTTATCCGCTTTGCAAATACTAACTTTATATGTAACGTACTCTGGTTCTAATGGAAAAAATAGAACTTGATTACTATTAAAGAATCTTATTCTACCGCTTGTTTTAAAATCTCCGACAACGCCACCTCTATAATAACGCTGATCATAGAAATGGTTCCCCGGGTCATGAGTTGTTGTGTCAAAGCGAACCATTCGGTAATTTGCAATCCAACCTGTATCGGTGCTCATTATTGCCCCGAAAGGTCTATTTAAAATGTCAGCTTCGTTTATAGTTTCAAAATCAGGAGATAATAAATAAGTCCATGTTCTACGCCATTCTTCTGTTTCTAAAATTGGCGCAATTAATTGATACCCAACCTTACAAAAAATAGCCCTTAATATAGCTAAAGGAGAAAACCAATAACGGAAACTGTTAAAAGTTAATTGATGCGTTGCCCCAGCAAAAATTTGTTTATTATGATTAATAAAAGGTTTCCCGTAGTTACAAAGTGGGGCAAAAACAGGATAGCTGTCGTCTAAATAAAGATGTTGCAAAGGAAGAACGCTTCGTACAAAATAATCGGTACAAACTTCCCCCCCCAAGTCTAAAGTATTTAATTTTAAATTACTAATGTCATGCGCCCAGCCAGCAACCTGTCCAAGTAAAATACATTCCCAAGAATTGGAATCCTCGGAAAGCCCGACAACTTGAAGCCCCTGCGAAGGATAAGAGTAGTCGCCTACAAGTATTTGTATTTCAAATATCTTATTATTCGCCTGATTAAATGCGCAAGGATTGCCAATCTGACCAAATAGAAGCCTATTTTTTTTAGTAATAGGAACTTCTATTTCTTTAAAAGTGTCTTGCTTTAGCTTGCCAATATCAGCGTAGTCATCTATTTTTATTGTTATTGCAAGGCGCTCATTATCCCTTAAATCTAAAGAATAAAAGCCATCAAAATCTGCCATATTGGAAGGCATAAAACTTGGGGGGGTCATGATTATTATTCTAGCTTGCGTCATTGTTCATTTTGGATGTTTTTAATTATTGTTCTTGCCTGAGATTGCGTTATTGCGTATTTTTTGGCGACACCTCTATACCCAAACTTTCCCCCGTTTCGCCTTAAATCCTTCCAAACCAAAGGCTTTATTATGTCAAAATAGCAAAAAGATTGAATAATCATATCAGGACTTTCTAGCATCATTTTTATAAATTCTGCGATAAATCTACAATCCTTCATTCTTCGTCCTTCTTGCATCTCTTATATTTTGTTTTGCGATTTTACCGATAATGTCCGCATTTTCTGTACCTATCTTTGCTCCAAGGGCTGCGCCATCTCTAACAGCAGTATAAATAGTTTCAAAAAAAGAATCTTTTTCAGCTTTTACCATTTGTTTAGGATTCTGCGCGGAAACAGCCCCACCACCTGAAAAAGCCCTAACAACCAGAGGGCTAGTTCTAAAAGATGGAACAATTCCACCGCTGGCGAACGGAAAAGCAGATTGCAAATTTCTATTTATACCTATTTTCCCTCCAGTTCCAAACCCAGGCACTTTTATTCTTCTAAATGTTTCGTCACCCCCCAACGCATCCTGTTGCGGTTTATTTAAAACAACCTCGTCCGTTTTTACTGTAGCCAAAATATTATCCCCATTTTGCATTTGTGCAATATTTGGGGAATCTAGTATTCTTCCATTTTTAATTTTTATTGGCTTCACCAAACCGCCATCTGCAAAATTGGTCGCAGCAATAGTAGCAAGCTGCAAAGCGCCTAGAATCCCAGCAGTAATAGCAAGCCCAAAATTTGCAGGTGCTGCAGTGTTAAGGGAGTTAAGTACAGCACCTGCAATGTCAATAATCGCCTCCCCCAAAGCAATTGCCTTGCGCTCTGCTGCTGCTTTACGCTCTATTGCCTCACGCTCTGCGGCAAACTTATCCCTAATCGCTTGCTTCTGAGCTTCTGTTTTGCCTAACAATTCAGCTTCATTTAATTGCCCTTGTTCACGCGTATTTATTTCTTTTAGCTGTTTTTCCGTAGCTTGTTTTTGCAAAACCCCTAACAATTGTGTTATTTCTTTGCCAGCAGAAATTGTAGTTTGAATAGCTAAATCCCTAAATTTATTTCTTTCGGCTTCTTGTTCTTTAGTCGTTTTGGTCTTTTCTGTCTCTGCCTCTGTATAGTTTTCAACACCAATCTGTAAGAGTTCTTTTTCTAATGCTAAAGAACGCTTTTGTATTTCATCTTTTTTTAATTGGGCAACGATAGAAATTTCTTGCCTTTTTAATTCATTATCTCCGTATTTAGAAATATCTTCTTTTAAATTATCATCTAAGTTTTGAAGCTCTGTCTCTAAAGATGCCTTTTCATCTAAAATTCTATTAAGCCTTATCTGAATTAAAGCCTCGTTCAATCGCTTTTCAATCGATATTTTTGCGTCAACATTCCCAGAACTAGCTTCTATCTCTTTTTGAGCATCTGCCCTAAGTCTTAATTCCGTTAGTTGGTCTTCCAGAAATAAAATATTTGTTTCTTGCGCAAAATTTAATTCTTCTATATTTTTGGTAATATCTCCAATAGCTGCGCTTCTTTTTGCTTCAATTTGCAAAATTAAATTTTGCGTTTCTTCGTACTCCTTAGACCCTATTACTAAAGTTTCTAATTTTGCGTTTTGCGTTTCAAGTTCTTTGTTGTAAGATTGTAAGCTACCAGCTGTAAAATTTGTACTTTGCCCAACGCCTTCTGTCAAAACCTTAAACTTTTCATCAACCTGCAGCAGCTTTAGAGTTGTTTCCGTTAATTCTTTAAGAGTTTCGTTTGTGTCTTGACCTGCTAAAATTTGCAATTTTAAAGCATTCGTTAAATCTGATTGTTTTTGTTGCAAAGCTTGCAAAGCCGAAGATTCATCTTTGACCACTTTCCTTAGCTGATTTAACCTTCTTTGAAGTCCTTTTGTTTCGTTTAAACTAGCAGCTTCTAAGCGCAATAAATTAGCTCTTGCCTCTTCTACAGCTCTTCGTTCGTTGTCGCTTATTGTTTCGCCCTTCAAAACAGCTTGTTCAGCCAATATTTCTGCTCTGCGACGAGCGAAGTCCACTTCGATGTCGAATTGTTTTTTTGTTAAATCTATTGCTTTTTCGATTTGTATTGCGGCTTCCCGTCTATTTGTTAAGCTAAGTTCCTCCGCCTCTAATTTTGCATTTGATACATCTCTCTGTAAACCAGCTAATTCCACAATTTTATTTATTTCGTCTTCTTCCAATTGTTGCATTTTGCCAATCGCTTCGGATACCGCAGTAAAATCGTTTTTTATTTCAGCCACTACCCCTTTAAATGCTCCAGCTAATCCATCAGCAAATCCGCTAAAGTCAAATTCCAAAAGTTTTTTAAAAGAAAACGCTATTTGCCCGATTCGTTCTACAACTACATTACCAGCCGCAGCCATACCAGCAAATCCTCTCTCAAAAGATTCTCTAACACTTTCAAATTTTGACAACGCAAAACTTAAACCAGCGATGGCTATAGATATGGGACCTAGTTTCAATAAAAAGGCTTTTGCGGCTGCCCCAGAATTTTTAAAAGCTAGAGAAAGTGCAGAGAAGCCAGAAACAAGCGTTCCAACGCTAGAGCCTAATGCGGATAATTGCGGACTAAGACCAGATACAATAAGTGCATAATTACCAACTTGTCGCCTAAAGTCACCCAATTTTTTTTCTGCTTTTAAAAGCTCCTGTCTTGTGGCAAATATACTTTTCTCTAATTCTCTACCCTTTGCTGTATTCCGCTCTTCTGCGCTTAGTAATTTATATTCTTTTTCAAGGTCTTTCAAAGTTTTTGAAAGACCGACAAGGGAGGTTTTATTAGCCTCAACATTCTTTACCCCAGTATTTAGCTCCTTATTAAATTTGTCTATTTCGACTTTATTAGCAGTAAATTGCTTCTTAGCTTCATCTAAGGTTTCAGCCAAATCTGCATATCCTTCTGCGCCCTCTCTTGGGGCATCTTTTATAGCCTTGGCAAGCTCTTTATTAGCAGCTATAAGGTCATTTATTGTTTTTGCATTCTTAGAATCGGATTGCAATTTTACCGTAATCAGTAGTATTTCTTCTGCCATTTTTTATTTTTTTTTACAAAAAAAACAAATAATATTTTTAATTTGCAAATTACTAAAATAATGCGACAAAAACAAGCGCACTAAGATGTTTTTTAGCCTTTTTTTACATTGCTGTACATATATTTACAATATGAGCAAAAAAAAGGATACCTCTCAAATTTTATCTATTATAAAAAGCGTCTCAGCCACTCCGCTTTTTATAGAAAAGAATCACGCGCAATCGCTAATTATGCGATATGAATCTTTGCGAAAAAGTGGCGCATTTGATGGAGTTCAGAATTTCAAAGAAAACCATACCCAAGTATCATTTTTTTTGGAAAACAAAAATGTTGCTTATGGGACATTTTCGGGGGATTTTTCTAAAACAGAAAAGGGGTCTATCGCAGTTGTTACAGTTATGGGGGCAATGATGAGGGATTCTTATTGTAGCAATTCCGCTGGTTTCGTAAGTGGGACTAGGGAGTTAGAGGTAACAATAAAAAACCTAGATGAAAATGATAATGTTGATGGAATTGTTTTTTACATAAACTCTCCTGGAGGTCAGGCGGACGGAAACGAAAGCTTGTCTAAGGTTATAGCTTCAACAAAAACCCCTACAGTTGTATTTTTTGAAGGCATGGCATCCGCTGCGGTCTATGCTTTCCAAGGCGTAAATGAACTATATGCTTCGGAAACACAAAGTTACTGGGGAAGTATAGGAACTTATATATCCATCGTAGACGACAGGGCTTTATGGGAATCCATGGGAGTTAATTTTATGGATATTTATGCGCCCCAATCTACGGAAAAAAACAACGAATTTAACCAAGCATTAGACGGGAATGTTGAACCTATAAAAGATTTGTTAAGTAAATTAACAGACGCTTTTATAAAAACAGTTAAAAAATCTCGCCCACAACTTCAAGACGATGGGCATGTCTTTAAGGGTAAATTATATAATGCTTCAGATGCCTTAAAAATTGGGGCAATCGACGGCATAAAAAATATTGAATTTGCAATTGAACGTGCAAGGACACTAGGTAAACAATCAAAGGGAAAAAACGTTAACACTAATAAAAATAAAAATACTATGTCAATTGAAAATGAAAAAAAATTGAGCTTTTGGGAAATGATTTTTGGAGCTTCATCTGCGGACGAAGTAGAAAAAGACTTACAAAAAGTTCAAAACTCCACAAAAGAACTACAAGAAAAATTTGATGAATTGAAAAAACAATTCAATTTGGCATGTCAAACAAGCTCAATTCAAGTTTTAGAAATTGAAAATCTTAACGAGAAATTAAATAAATCTGTTTTAAATTGCACGGAACAAGAAACAAAAATATTTAATTTAGAGACATCTTTGAATGCCCAAAATGAATCTATAAAAAGCAAAGGGTTTGAAAAATTAGAAGAGCTTATTGAAGATTACGAACATGTAATTTATCACAATAAAGAACTAGGAGGCGTTAAATCTGCTGAAACTCCAATAAACAACCAACAAACAGTAGATAACGCCCCCTCTAATTATAAAAAAAGTTATTACGAAGTAGAGGCTGCTGTTATTTCGGAATTAGAATCTAAAAAGAAAAAAAACAAGTAAAAAATAATTGAAAAACTATAAATAAATAAATACAATGGCAAGAACATTAGTAAGTCCCAGAACAGTAGCATTTGTAAACCAAGCTGGTTGCAGCGGACCCTGTGGTGCAGTTATAAATATAAATAACGGAATCCCTTTAGAGTGTAAAGAGTGGACTAACGAAGAAAGTGCGCTGTTACGTGAAAGGATGCTAAAAGATAACCAACTTTTTAGTTCTGGATTAGTTAGAAGAATAGAACGCTCTTCGCTAGGGAACAGCCTTAGAATAAAAAAAAGCGGAATTGATGTGGGCCCAATCAGAACACAAGATAGCGGAGCGCAAAAAGAAAACGAATGCAAAGTAATGTTCGATGGCATTACAGTTAAAGAATTTGAAAAAACGTTCTACGTTGTAAACACAACCAAAAATGTTCAATTTTGTACTAAAGATTTTATTGGCACAGCGTGGCAAGATTTAATTGGGAACGCAATTTCAGATTATGAGCCAGACGCTTTTGCAAATACGGATTTGGCAACTATTATAATCGCTGCGATTATTGATAGGTACAAAGAATTTATGCCAAGATTTATGCTTTTGGCTGCGTGCGGTGGCGCAGGGGACGGACTGCATGGAGATGACGGTATTTTGGCAAAAGCTTATTACGCGTCAATGAACCAATATTTTCATTTTATTAGTTACAATTTAACAGATTTTGTTTCTGGATTCGCAAATATATACATAAATGCGATTTTTGGCGGAGCGCAATATGACACAGCCCCAACTAGTTTTTCTACAGCACAATTATACATACTAGATTTTGTTTATTGGCTTAACGGGTTAATAGTTAATGGGGTCTCTTTAGTTACGGCAACTTTTGACATTACAACATCGGTCGTGACGATACAGTCAAATATAGTTACAAAAGATATTGATTTGCGTATAATACTAAACGAGGGCATATCAGTGGACTGGAGTTGCAAACAGGCAAAAATAGACGAACTAGTTTATACCTTATATGAAAACTCCATGTTAATAAATGACGTGCCTTTGTTGTTCGATTATGAACCAATAGATATTACAAATTTCGCACAGTTGTTTATGCAATACAAGCGAACTTTTTTTACTTATTTACACAACAACGGATTTGAAGATATTGCGCCAAGCGAAGTTCTTATTGGTATAGACCCTCTTTTGCTTATTGAAAGACAAGCGCAAATTGATACCCAAGCAATATCTGGAAACGTAAACACTAATTTTATGGATTTAATTGGCTTGCAAACTAGCCAATTTGTTCCATTAAACGTGCTTACTGCTACAGGATTATTTTTTATAACCATAAAAGGTAATTTATTGTTGCTCGACGATGGCGAAAACGTTATGAACATGCTAGACAATTTTGGAAGAATCCTAATTGAAAAAGCATGCAATGATTCGCCTGGCATGGTAAACATCTTAGGCGGAGTTCCTCCAATTGGGTCTAGCGTAGAATCTTGGGGTGTATTTGCTAGTAATTTGATAGGTTCAAGATTTGTTTTAGAAAATAAATTAGCAGACAGAGAGCCTTGCGAAGCAGCCAAAATGCAGATAGCTTGTTACGATTCTAATGTAAAAAAACATTGTCAGGTTTATGCAACTTGCGAAATAACAACTATTGGTACAGGGGAAGCGGAGTACGAAGCTATTTCCGACGAAACAACTATAACCGTTTCGCTTGAGACTTTCGGAGCTGATGGAACACTTGCTTATTTAATAAACTGGGCATTGTCGGACGGAACAGGCTCAAGCGCAGTCACAACCCCAAATTTTGTAATAACACTACCAGGAGACCAAACGGAAAACGGGTTAAGGCTATCCGTTACGGGTTCGGTAAATTCTTCTGGGTTAGATGTTTGTACGGGATATTTTGCATACGCTACCCAGTTTGGGAATGGAAGTGGAGTAACTTATTGTACCGCCACGGGGACAAATGACCAAGTTGCGAATAGCATAACAACTGCCCTTTCTATTTCTTACGAAATTGATGGCAATACGGAAACAGTGGCATTAACAAATGCTGCATTAAGCTTAAACACCGTCGGAGATTACGGAGCTATAGAATTAGAGATTGAAGCTATTTTGGCGGGCATTAGTGCAACTTTGGTTAAACCAGCCACTACTGTTACTTTTTCAATTTCAAACTTACCTAGCTTTATTAGCAATGTGATTTTGACCTCTGCAACAACAACAAATAGTACAGCGGCACTCACAATAAATTGCTAAAAACTAACGAAAATAATTTATAAAAATGCGAGGGATGTTTAATAGCATCCCTCGCAAAATTTAAAAAAAATGGCAAATATCGTAAATTGCGTATGCCCTATCCCGTTAGGCGCAACAGCTTGTAAAACACAAACGGGAATTTCCGAGTTGTATTACACCCCTTATCAAAATATTATATCTATCGTTTACCAAGCTTCCGCGAGTGCGTGTTGCATAAACTCGGAAATATCTTCGTTTGCCTTAGATGCAGCTGCTCCAGATGGGCTATTACAACCTATTAATTTCGTTCAGCAAGACGACGATACTGGCGCACTGTTTTCTGCGGAAGATAATTATGACGCAGGAAACACAGTAAGAAATTATACATTTTCCTTCCAAACAAACAGTAATAATCCAAACGAAGAATGCACGCTAGACTCGATGGTGGGGCAACAAGTCGCATTTTTGTACAAAGGCAAAGACAGTCGTTGGAGATTTATAAACTGGTCTGGTGGGCTAAAAGTGGCTTCCGTTACGTGGAACTCAAATCAAGCTTATAAGATTGTGACATTAAATGGCAGGGCAAAAGATAGAGCTTTGTTTGTTTCTTACACGGATGCTGGTGTTTGGGCAACTGCCAACCTTGTTCCAATTTCAATTGACCCCGTAAACGGGCTAATTAACGCATAAAACATAGTTGTTTATGTCGTAAATATTATTACATTTGTTTTTAAATAGTAAAATATTATGTTAGATATAGAAAAGTTAGAATTTAAAAGAACAGTTTTGGAAGGAGGAAGAATTGAAATTAAAATAGATTCCCTTCAAAAGCTGTTCCCTATAACAAAAGAACAAATTCTAATCGGTATTTCTATGGGATACCACTTAGACAAATTGAACGCATTTTTCACTCCAGAGTCAATTTTGGCGGCAAAGCAGCCAAAAAAAAATAAAAAAGAAAATAACAATGAAGGGAACAATTAAAGCAGAGTACAAACACAAATTTAACCCAACCGTAAGTATAATCGTCGGGGGGAATCCTGTAAAAGTAACATTAAAAGAAGCGGAAACAAAGGCGGAGAAATTCGCCTTTACCCCTCTTTCGATTTTCTATGAAAACTTATCGAACATACAACAAGAAGCAAAACAACGCTCTAAAAAAGTTGTGCCGATAAAAATAGACATGAACAATGTTAAAAGGGGAGACGCTTTTGACCCTAGTAAAAATGTACTCGTAGCCGAAATTTCGGCTTTTAGAGAAAAGCAAGAAGAAAATTTTATCAAATTTTCAAGGCGAAACAAAGTAGATACGCATAAAATTATTATGTCTAAAAAGAGAGCAAAAACAAAAACAAAAACAAATGGCAATAGCTAACGCCCTTTCGGGGGACAGCGAAAACACCGTTAAGGTTTACGACAAGAATTTCAACCAGCTAATAAGCTATGAAATAAAATTGACAAGAGATGTTACTTGCCAACAAAAAGTCGTGAGCGTTGGCGGTGTTTTTTTTTGCAACGACTACGCAATTTTAAATTTTCTGTTGCCGTGTATTGAAAAGGGCAATTACACTTTAGAAATATTTGAAATAGGACAAGCAACGCCTATTCCTATTTACACACTAGCCGCAATTGCATATTAACATGATAGGAGGTACTTTATATTTTAATAAAACATCGCATAATTTTGTTTCAAATAATAAAACATCGGTTAGGGGAGATGGGAATCAGCACGACGAATCGAAAGGAGTTGATTTAAGGATTGGCGAAGATTATGTAAAAAATGGGTTTGATAATTATTTCCCATTTGATATAGAGGAAGCCGCTAAGCGGTCTTTGCTTCAAAAAAGAAGCTTTCTAACTATTACAAACATCATAAACGGCACATTAGTGTTTCAAGGCTTAGACGAAAAAGCAATAACAACTCAAAAGCAAAAACAAAATATTGAGATTTACAAAGCAATTGGAATAACAAACGAAAAGTTCATTTTGCCTTGTATTCAATCTAATTATTTGCAAGGCGCATCATTTAATTGCCTAGAATTTATTTCTAATGGTCGTGTAATGGGCTTGTCCGCCGTAACAAATAGACAGTATAAAACTGGTAGGCTGTCTTTTCCAATATGGAAAAATAACGAATATTTTAATGACAAGCATTTTTATCACAGAAACTGGGGGTATAAATACGATGGTAAAAACAAGAAAGTAAGTGTAAGTAAGAAAACTTTGTCTTGGCTGGATTGGAACAAAGACCCAGCTAAGAACTTTGACGAGGCTTGTTTTATACATTCTTACGATAAAGACAGAAAACTTACAGACCAAATAAATAGACTACAGAGCGTTTTGATTGGTGGATTCGACGGGCTATCAGACTATTACCCAACTCCAAGTTGGTACACGGCAACAACATACAATTATATGCGTTCAGAATTCTTTCTGTCATGTTTTGACGTAGATGATATAGAAAACGGATTTCACGCTAGCGGTATGGTTAAAGTTTTTCACGAAGCATATAATGACCCAGAAACGGGGGAAGCTAAAATACAATTTGAGCAGCAAGCGGAAGAAGTAAGAGCCAAATTAAAAAGTGCATATAATTCTGGAGCCGTTGTTATTGTTCCCGTTGGCATAAATTCCGAGGGGAAAACAACGGCAACAAACGGGTCTATGGAATTTGAGGAATTCAAAACAAATTCCGACAAAGGTCGGCACGACACCTTTGACGCAAGAATAAAAAACAACATTCTTTCTGCTAATAATATTGTTATGCCAGAGTTAATTGGGGTTCGGGACGAAAAAAGTACACTTTCAGAGGGCGGTGAAAAGCTCATAAATGCTGTTAATCTATTAAATCAATTTGTAATAAAGCCGCAAAAAAAAATTATAGAAAATTTTTTAAATACTGTAATAAACCCATTGGTTGGGATTCAGGACGAAGTTGTAATATTGCCAAATCTGGGATTTTTTGCACTTTCGGAATCCCTTGCAAAACACTACCTGCATCCCGACCAATGGTTTAAATTAATGGCAGATTTCGGTTTAAACTCGCCAACAGCGGAACAACAAAAAAGCGGACTAATCCCTGCTTATTCAAAAGATTTTTTAAGCAAACCATCTAGTAAATAATGGAAAATTGTAATAGCTGCGAATGTACTTGTAAGCCAATTTCTACAGATTGTGTTGTTCGTTTTTCCGAGATAAAAGACCCTACAATTCTTGGGGAATCGCATTGGCAAAAATCTACGGACGACATAGAAGACCTAATGGGTGTCAGTTGCGCTAATCAGCTTTGCGCTGCTATAGAGTCCGCAATAGAGGAAGCAAACGCAATTAACGAAACAGAATATTTGCAATATTTAGAAGCTAGATGGGCTAATGTTATAACTAATAAGTATTTTAAAAAATGGTACGCAAATAGGCTATTATTTCATTGGCTACAGGGGGAATCTACAAGTAAAATAAAAGAAAGCGGACTAATAACAATTAGCAATTCAGACGAACAATATAAAAATGGATTCCAACAGGCTTTGGAAAAAGAAAGGCAAAGACTTGAAAACGCAACTTCAAATTATGCAACACAGGGTAAATCTAGGTTTTTAAACGAATACTGGTATAAAAACACTAACTTATATTCTTGTGCGGCTTCTGCTTGTGGCTGTACAACTACTCACAAATGTCAATCACATTGTAAAAAAGAAGGCGGGTTAGGATTTGTGATTTTGTGATTTTGTTTTTAATTTTATATAATTGTTCGTACATTTTAAAAATAAAAAAAATAAGGATTACTAATAAAGTTTAAAAAAATGTACGAAACCTTAATTATTTTAGCTTACTTATGCTTAACATATAACTTTATTTGCATGACTTACTTGGTTTGCAAAGAACTTTTTAGACCTAAAGAATTAACTTTTTTAGAAGTTTTTATTTACTTTGAAGATGTTATAAACAGAATTAATAAAAGTGCTGCAAATGGAGAAATGGAGACAAGAGATAAGTTAATAAAAAGTATTTATACTTCCGAACTGAGGAATTATGACATGCTAAAAGAAACCATTAAAAATATAAAAAATGAATACTCTAAAAAAACATAGTGTTAAAGAGGTGGCATTGCTTTTAAATGCTTTTTGTTTTTGGATATGTGTTTTTATTTTGCTATACCACAACTTAAAGATTAAAAATTTTGACGCAAATGGTATTCCTAAATCAAACTCCGTCTTAGATGAATCCGCATATTTTATAATTATAAACGACAAAAAGAGCAATTGGAACTAAAAAAAAAGGTGCAGGCATAACGGAAATCCACGCAGTTTTTGTGAAAAACAAAAACAAAAAATGCAAGTGTGCGAATCGTCTGGAATAAATTCCTACAAATTGTTTACAAGTTTTAAATAGATTTCATATCTTTGTACAAGCGAGTTAGCCTCATCGGCTTTTAATTGGACTATTTTAGAATTAAAACACTCGAAACACTCGCCTAAATTGTTGCTTGTGAAAGATACTTTTTGTATCTTTGTACTGCATAAATTTTCCATTTTAAAAAGTTGGTTTTTTGCTACTGTCATCGGTCGGTCAAACTTTCAGGCAGGCAGCAAATTTAAAGAAATAAGGTACTACGTTAATTCGCAGTACCTTTTTTTTTGTGCAATAAACAAAGACTATAGATTAGGCGCAAAACGGTTAGTGGCAAGTTTTAATTTATTTTTTTTGCCAACGCACAATTAAACTCATCAATTACAGACCGTATTACTTGCAATTCATCTTCTTTTTCATCAAGTATTTTTTGTATTCTGTTTTTTTCTGAAATAATATTTTTTTCAGTTCTATATGTTTTTCCAAATCGGAGAAGTCCACTTTGTATTGGTAGTAATTTCAATTTATCAATTAGTAGGACTGCTTGCTCTTTTGAGATTGTAATTTTTGAGGCATTTTGTCCTCTACCTTGTTTTATCAATCTGTATTCTTCATGGTATTTAGAAATTGAAAACTTATCAGTCCACGCTTTTACTACTTTTGCAATATCAATTTCGCAAGCTCCTGTTTCATTAAATTCTGTAATTAATTTTTTCATTTTATTTTTATTAAGTTAAAATCCACGCTCAAAAATAAATTAAAACCAGACCACTAACAGCGTATATGCGCCATTAAAACGAGCGCATACACGCAAAACGTTATCGGCAACTGCTACACCCCGTCAAATAGCGACAACGGTTTCTTGTAGTTAGTTACCAATATTTCTGTTCTACGGTTATTTAGGTTTTTACGTTCCCCAATTATGATTACATTCAACCCTCTTTTTTCTGCCTGTTCTAAAATAAAAGGATGGTCAAATTCTGAATAAGCAAACTTGCAACCCGTTTCAATTAAGCAATCAAATAAATCCGCTGCATCCTGTTTAATAAATGAATGACTGTAATTGTCTACTGTATCTAAATAAGGTGGGTCGCAATAAATAAAAGCCTTATTGTTTTCATCGTCTCCGAAGCTGTACATTTTCAAAAAACGCCTAAAATCGCTATTGGCAAATTGAACATCAAATATTACTTTATTTACTTTTGCCAAGTTGTCAAACAATACGTTTTTACTATTTAAACTGCCTACTCTTAAAGTAACACCTGTACCGAATAGTGTAAAATTTGACAGGAAAATAAAACGCAACGCTTTTAATACATTATCAGTTTCTCGGTTATCTTTCCAGTAATTCATTAAGCCTTCGTGCATAGGCATAGTTTCAACTTTTAGCACAAATTCATCATACTGCCTACTTACAACATTGAAAAGGTTAAACACATCTTCATCAATATCATTTAGGAAATTGAACTTTGCTTTCGGCTTATTAAAGAACATCCCACCAGCTCCAAAGAAAGGCTCCACGTATATTTTATGTTCAGGAAAATACTTTTGTAGTTCCATTGCTATTTTACTTTTATTTCCAAGTCTTCTTAATATCATCGTTTTGGTTTATTTAATTTGACCGCAGCAGCCGCTAACAGCACATTTGCAATAGGTGGGGTTTCGTGGTTTAATGATCTTTCGTTTTTCATATAAAATTATGTGTTAAATTTAAAAATTCGTTTTCATAAGTCCCGCCCATCGCAAATCTGCAAAACGTTAGCTGCTATTTTACCGACCACTCAGAAATAGCATCTTTGACCAGCTTTTTAACTAGGTTTAAAAATTCTACACGAACCCTAAAAGAAATGGTTTTAGTTTGGTAATCAGCTTTTTTTCTACCAGAGCCAATGCGTTTACCTCCTTTTTTATGTTTCATTTTCTATTTCATTTATTTTCCCTATTAATTTCATTTTTTCTTGAGCGTAATAGTCCCACTTTCTCATTTTTTTTGAATATCGCTGAGTTTGCCATCCATCTTCCATGACCGAACCCCTACATTTGGAGAGTTCGGTTTCTATTTTTTCAAGTTGTTTATTCAACTTTGTAAGTTTTGAATTTTGTAATTTCATTTATTTATTTTTTTAATTTAAGGAAAAACAGCAGCTAACAGGACCTTAGCGTCAGTTTTTGAAGAAAAAACCGAACGTCAAGCTGCAAACGGTTATATTTAAGTTTTTAAATTTTCCCCCAACGCTCTTAAAACATCAGGTAAAGCCTTTAAACTTTCTCGTTCCTTTTCTCTCCTGCATTTATCACAAAACGATAAACTCCATTTGTGAAAAACGTTGTGCTTTGTTGCATCCAAGTATTCTTTAAACACAGATGGTTTTTCATAATCACATCCGCATTTTTCACATTTTAATTGTATTGTTTCTTCCATCGCTAAAAATTTAAAAACCTAAATATAACAGTGCATAAGCGCAACCGAAGCGGCACGTTTACCGCCTCTGTTTTCTTTTTTCTTAATCAGCTATGCTAATCTTACCATCTTATTGTTAAACTTAGCATAAAGCGTATCGCCATAACAGCCATACAAGTCCAACCCATCCCCTAATACTGCAATTAAAAAAGAATCTCCTTCGTTTTTTCTTACTTTCAACGTTTTAGTAAAATTAGAACCCGTTACGACTTCGTTTACTTTTGCAATGATTTCTAAATCTGTCATTTTTGTATGTTTTGTAGATATGCTTAATTGCGTATCTAATACAAAGATGCGCCTTATTTTGATAAGCGAAAACTTTTTTCAAACACTTTTTACTTTTTTTTTAAAAAAAAACTGCAAAATGTTTGCAAGTTTGCAAACATTGTTGTATCTTTGTTATACCAAGCCGCTAAAAGGTTTGGCATTTATAACTAACTAAACAAAAATACAAGATGGAATATTACGATGCATTTAAATACGAGCTAACCAGCGGAAAAACAGGCACAATTTCTATATCTAATTGCCCTGAACACCATAATCTATTTATGGTAAATGGGGT
>Ga0163144_10004456_pt1 | contig 31505 bp, 29 predicted proteins | sample OliLak19BULKMAT1_FD_123175 | JGI IMG/M metagenome (GOLD analysis project Ga0163144, IMG submission 123175) | Freshwater microbial mat bacterial communities from Lake Vanda, McMurdo Dry Valleys, Antarctica - Oligotrophic Lake LV.19.BULKMAT1 | ecosystem: Environmental > Aquatic > Freshwater >... | reverse complement strand
TCTGAACCATCTGAACCATCTGAACCATCTGAACCATCTGAACCATCTGAACCATCTGAACCATCTGAACCATCTGAACCATCTGAACCATCTGAACCATCTGAACCATCTGAACCATCTGAAAAAGATTCTAAATCAAAACCTCGCCCTGCAGACACAGCCCCGTCCAAAGGTGCCCATTGGTACGTTGTACACACTTACTCTGGTCACGAAGCCAAAGTAGCGGCCACACTTAAACAAAGAATAGAATCTCAAAAACTTCAAGACAAAATTGTCGACATCCTGGTTCCAACCCAAGACAAAATAGAAATAAAAGAAGGCAAAAAAGCAACAATTAAAGAAAAAATCTTCCCTGGTTACCTTCTCATTAGTATGGTTCTAGACGACACAACTTGGCTTGCGGTTAGGACAACTCCGGGGATCACAGGCTTTATCGGCACATCAAACAAACCAACACCGCTTCCACAAGAAGAAGTCGAAACAATAAAAAGGTTCATGAGCCTCGAAGCTCCGAAGTTCAAAACAGCATTCGCAGCGGGAGAAGCTGTCAAAATCACAGACGGCCCTTTCAGCGAATTCTTGGGCACAATTTCAGAAATAGACGACGAAAAAGGAAAACTAAAAGTGCTAGTTTCAATCTTCGGCCGAGAAACTCCAGTCGAGCTTGATTTCCTGCAGGTAGCGAAACTTTAAAGTCAAATATTACCTCGCGTGACAGAACTAGCAAAATCTGCTAAATTCACATCGTGCCCAATACTAATAAGGTAAAAAGAACGATTAAAAGAAATCGCCTAAAAATCTTTATTTTTATTTTAATTCTTACGCCGTCAGTTATTCTGTATACCAAAAACACTAACCAAAAAATCGAGGCTCCAACCACAACCAACCAAACCCAAAACCCCACGTCTAGCCCAACTCCCAGAACCACAAAAACACCAGAAATCAGCATCCAGCAACTACTAACTTCAGAAGTTCAAAAATTGCCTGGTACCTATCATGTCGTGGTCAAAGATCTAAAATCTGGTGAGAGTTATACGACAAGCGCTAGTAAAAACATACCAACAGCAAGTATTTATAAACTTGCAGTTATGTACAAAACTTATGACGCGATCGAAAAAGGAGAGCTAAAAAAAGACCAGGCGTTGTCTGGTGATCTCTCAGTCGAGAAAGCATTAGAGCTAATGATCACAATCTCCGATAACGCGTCCGCTCTGTCACTTGCAGATAAATTAGGATGGGTCAACATTAATAATTTCCTAATTTCAGAAGGTATAAACGGATTCAACCTCATGATCAAGGACTATCCAACCACAACTGCCCAAGCAGTCAGCGATCTGCTGGAAAAAATCTATAACAAAAAAGCGGTCTCCTTGGGCGCTTCCGAAGAAATGACAAAGTTAATGCTCGCCCAAACCCATAACGATCGTATCCCGCAAAACCTCCCGACAAATATTAAAGTCGCCCACAAAACCGGTGAGCTCGACAACTATCGTCACGACGTAGGTATTGTCTATGGATTAAAAAGCGATTACATTTTTGTGTTTTTGACAGAAACTCCGGTGCCAGAAAATTCGTATGGCAACATTGCAAAACTCACCAAAACAATGTTCGAAGCACTAGAAAAAGATTAAACCTTGAAACAAAATAGGTTTTTAGATATACTTCCTATTCACAATCTTAAATTCTAGTAACTATTTTCTAGATCACTGATTAGTTTTTATGGCAAAAAAGATAAAGGCGCTCATCAAGCTAACCCTAAAGGGTGGACAAGCCACTGCTGCTCCACCTGTGGGAACAGCTCTTTCTCCACAAGGTGTGCCGATTATGGATTTCGTCAAAGCCTTTAACGAAAAAACACGAGAACAGCAAGGAACACCCCTACCCGTTGTTGTCACAGTTTACGAAGACAGAACATTTTCTTTTATCGTCAAAAAACCACCAGTCGCAGTGCTTATCAAAATGGCGCTAAATCTAGAAAAGGGCGCTCAAACTGCTGGTAAACAAACAGTTGGTAAATTAACACAAAACCAAGCCAAAAAAATCGCCGAAGAAAAAATGCCCGACCTAAATACCACAGACATCAATGCCGCAATCAAAATTGTCCAAGGTACTGCAAGATCAATGGGCGTGGAGAGTGTGGAATAATGGGCACGACTCGCGTAAAAGTAGTTGACTTGTCTTCTTCGGAAACTACAGAAAAAAAACCGAAAAAACGACCAGTTCAAGAAACTGTGGTCAACTCTCAGCTTACAGATCAACCCGAACAAACCACTCCGGGCGAGGTAAATTCCGCAAGCACAGAAACCGCCAAGCCAAAAATCAAAAAAGTAGAAAGTAAAGAAAAAACACACACTCATGGTGCAAAATACAAAAAAGCAGCAAGCGTCATAGAAGAAAAAAATTATACCCCAAAAGAAGCTTTTGAAATTCTTCCGCAAACGTCATTTACAAAATTCGACCCAACAGTAGAAGTGCACCTTGGTGTCTCCGAAAAAAGCATGAAGGTTAATGTAAATATGCCACACCTTAAAACAGAACAAAAACAAGGTTCAAAATATTTAATTTTTGCAGACCTGCCTGCCGGCGGGCAAGGCAAAGAAGAACTTCCAAAAGAAGCAGTAGTCATTTGGGGAGACGATAAAACAATCACAGAAATTGAAAGTGGAAGCCTAAAGCCAGGCAAGGACTTTACTATCGTTGTAGCCTCAGACAAGTACATGCCAAAACTTGCAAAAGTTGCGAAGGTTCTCGGACCAAAAGGACTTATGCCAAATCCGAAAAACGGAACTGTAACAGACGACATCGAGAAAATCTTCAACTCTGCAAACGAAGCCACTGGCATGCTTATCAAAACAGACCCAACCGCACCAGTTATTCACACAAAAATTGGTAAATTATCACAAAATCCAGAAGAGTTATCAGCAAATTTCAAAGCTCTTGTCACCGCCATCGGCATAGCAAAAATAAAAAAAGCAACAATCACAACAACGATGGGTCCAACAATAACCTTAGACACTACCCAACTTTTGTCTGCCTAACCCAAAACAAACTGCATCTCTTTTTTTTTCGATATTGACAACCACAGGCAAAAGTTGATATATTTCTCCCAGTCCAAAGACCGTAGCGATACTGAGCTTGTCTAAGTATTTAATAAGGCTACGCAGGTCGACAAACAACTTAAGTTGTTTGTAAGATCCTTCTGAGACTTTTATTTATAAAATCCAGAAGGACTTCCAATTAAAAATTGGTTCGAATGTCTCTCTTTGGAGAGACTTTTTTTTGATATAAAAATGAAAAAACACACCAAATCTGCGAGAGAGATAAAGGAAGAAAAAGTCCAAAGCCTAACAGACAAGCTAAGTCGTGCAAAAACAATTACCTTTGCAGACTACAGAGGTCTAAACGCAAATCAACTTGCAGACCTTCGTGCAAAAATAAAAACTGCCGGAGGAGAATTTATCATTGAAAAAAACAATTTAATAAGGCTCTCGCTCAAAGCGACAAACCACAATGTCCCCACCCAAAGCGAGTCTATTTTAAATGGCCCAACAGCCGCAATCACAGCTTACAACGATGAAATCGCTCCAATCAAAGAAATCGCAGACAGCAACAAAGCACTTGGCCTACCAATTTTTAAATTTGGATTTTTCGAATCTAGTTTTTTAAGTTCTGAGGAAGTTGAAAAAATCTCCAAAATTCCAGGAAAAGATGTTTTGCGCGCAAAAGTTGTCGGATCACTCAACTCACCATTATACGGAATCGTATCTGTACTTTCCGGCAATCTACGCAACCTAGTTTATGCTCTAAATCAAATTAAAGAACAGAAAGGGGTGAATTAATTTATGTCAGACGACACACAAAAAGCGGAAGAAGCAGTAGTAAAAGAAGAGGCAAAAGAAGAAAAAAAGACTGCAACAGTTTCAGCTAGCCTTGAAAAAATCATCAAGTCGATAGAAGAACTCACAGTTCTTGAACTTGCAGATTTGGTGAGAGCTCTTGAAGAAAAGTTTGGCGTGAGCGCAGCAGCACCAGTTGCAGTAGCAGCAGGCGCACCAGCAGGAGGAGAAGATGTAGGAAGCGAACAAACTTCCTTTAACGTTATGCTCACAGACGGTGGCGCAAACAAAATTTCTGTAATCAAAGCTGTCCGTGAACTTGTTCCAACCTTAGGTCTTGCAGAAGCAAAAGCACTTGTAGACAGCGCACCAAAACTAGTTTTGGAAGGTGTTAACAAGGTAAGCGCAAACGAAGCAAAGACTAAGCTAGAAACAGCAGGCGCAAAAGTTGAACTTAAATAATCAACATGTTTAATTTTTAAAAAACGGCTGACCGTGGTCAGTCGTTTTTTGTGCCTTCCACTCATTCGATTATATGCCAAAATTTCAGAAAATTATCGATTTACCCCATTGACTCGCATTTTTTAAGGTGATACATTAAAGTCCATAAACGATATTCTTAATTCTGGTAGGACAGGACAGAGATTCGCACTACCTCCAGTTTAAAACTGCTTAATTGATGAAACTGTTAACTATCAACTATCAACTATCAACTAACTGATGGCACTTGGAGACGATTGGCCCGATTTATTAACCGTAAAAGAAGTTGCAAAAATACTTCGCGTTGCCCCACTTACAGTCAAACGATGGGGTAAACGCGGAAAGCTTCCCGCCATCCGCATAAACTCCCGCGGTGACAGGCGCTACAAGAAAGAAGCTGTACTTTGGCTTTTGGGCGCGATAAAAACTAGTGACACGTTACTAAGTCAATAATTCGCATTTGAAAAAATATTTCTCCAAAATCCTAAAATTACCTTTTTTAAAAAGAAAACTCGATTTACTTTAGCCAAATGTCAACAAAATGCTTTTAAGCGCCCATTGTGGGCTAGCAGGCTAAAAATCTATTTGTTTATTTATTCCAGAAGAATTTAAAATTAAAATCTACACCACTTTGCTGTAGATGCCTATCTGAACAATATTTATCCCCTTTTATCTACTCTTGTAAATAGCAACTTGAAAATATATACTTTCGTATGTTAGATATTGCAATCAGAGCTGCAGAGGAAGGCGGAAAAATCGCTCTTTCCCACTTCAAAAATACCCCTAAAGTAGTCTACAAACCAGACAACAGCCCAGTCACAATAGCTGACAAACACGCAGAACAAACCATGCGTAAAATTATCACAAACAGCTTCCCAGACCACGGAATCATAGGAGAAGAATTTCCTGCCATCAATCCTGGTGCCAAATATCAATGGACAGTTGACCCAATAGACGGAACTAAATCTTTTGTCAGAGGGATCCCAACTTGGGGGGTACTAATTGCAGTTTTACAAAATAATAAACCTATAATTGGAGTCTATAATTCACCAGCAACAGGGGAAATATTCACTTGTCAGACAAAAAAAGGCACTTTTCTTAACGGTAAAAAAACACGTGTTTCCAAAGTAAAGAATTTAAAAGAATCATTTATAGTCCATGGTTCGCTAAATCATTTCGACAAATACAATCTGGTTAACAACATTTTAAACCTTACAAAAATCGCACAGGGCAAACGTGGCGCAAGCGATTGTGGCGGCCTAAATATGATTTTAAAAAGCCAAGTGGACGTCAATATTTCGGCAAGTGGATCTATTTGGGACTACGCTGCACCCGCAATTTTAGTGGAGGAAGCAGGGGGCAAATTCACCGACTTCGACGGCAAGTATTCTATTACAAATAACACTGCCGCCTTTACAAATGGTTTACTCCATAAAGAGTTACTTAATGTGCTCAATAAACGCTAGATAATATCTTATAACACTAATTTAGCCACGAATACTAACAAGCAATCAAAATTATGCTAAAATTATCTCAGATTCACGCTTCCACCTATGGAAATTACAGACTTAAAAAACATTAAAGACAAAGCACTAATCGTCTTTGACCTCGACGGCACACTGGCCAAAACCAAATCCACAATAGACGACGAAATGGGCAAGTTGGTTGAAAAATTGCTCACACACAAAAAAATGGCTGTCATAGGCGGAGGCAAGCTAGAACTTTTCCAGCATCAATTCCTAAACGAACTCAAAATACCAAACGAACTCCTGAACAACCTATACCTATTTCCAGTCACAGCAACATCGTTCTTTAGATACGAAAACGGTTGGAAAAACGTTTACACTCACAATTTAACGCAAGAAGAGGTAGATCAAGTAATGGAAACATTCGACAAGGTATTTGAAGAAATTAACTATCAAAAACCCGAAAAAACCTATGGCAAAACAATCGAAAATCGTGGCAGTCAAATCACATGGTCGGCCCTTGGCCAAGATGTTGTCAAAGAACTAGGCGATAGTGGAGTCGACTTAAAAAACAAATGGCGAGACGAAAACACCCCACTCAAGCTTAAAATTGCAGAAGGTCTTCAAAAACACTTGCCAAACCTAGAAGTCCACGCCGCTGGCCACACATCGATAGACATAACAAAAAAAGGGATAGATAAGTCTTACGGCCTTCATCAAATGGAAAAATACTTAAATGTAAAAATAGCAGACATGCTTTTTGTGGGTGATGCAATATTCCCAGGAGGCAACGACTATGCAGTCACCAAAACTCCAATCGACTATTGCAAAGTGAATGATCCAGGGGAAACTAAAAAAATCATACGACATGTATTAATTAGTGCCTAGTTAGTGGTTAATTGCTAGTTGCTTAACCTCCAATTTCCTGCCTCAGTGTCTCAGCCGCATCTGCGGGGTCAACTATATTGACTTGAATACCTGTCCCAAGCTCAAATCCAGCCCTATGCACAAGTCTTGGAATAATGCGCAGATACCAGTTTTGGCCGTGGTGAATATAAAAGTTATACGCAGGGCCAGCTTTAAACGGAATCATTGGCATACCTGGATGCAAATGCGCACCACCAGACAAATGGAACAATAATCTGTTCAACGTCTCCTTGAGCAAAAACGCCAAGCCTTCAATTTCCCCGTCCTTAATTTCTCCAAAATATTTCCCTTTAGTTTTTGGAGCAATCCACACTTCAAACGGCCATTGAGAAAAGTCTGGGCAAAATACTGTAAAATCCCGACTCTCACGCACCACATTCACCACAGGCTCAAGCGGCAATGTATCTATTGTAATTTGCCTGGGAACCACCACCACCTGAGAGTGAGGATGACGGATAGAAGCACCAGCCGCCTCACCAACGTTGTTAAAAATCATTACATGACCCATTTTACTGTTGGCAATAAACCGATGTCTGTAGGCGGCAATAATAAGCTCTATCTGCGTCAGTTCAAGTTCCGGAATGTCTACCTTGTCCTGGGGCGAATGAATAATCACCTCATGGAAGTCTGTAATCGGGTATTTATTCTTGATGACACGCACTCTCCAGCCTCGCTCATACGGGCTTCCACCACCCAGTCTGTACAACTCTTCACCAGGAATACGTTCAAGTCCAGGACAAAACACACATATTTTATTAATGTTTTGGGCACCAGACAGCTTCGTATCCGTGGGCCTTTTTGTGCGTCCTTCTGCAATAATTACCCAGCGATTGGTCGTAATATCTGGTACGTATTTGGCCATAATTCCAGTCTACAGCGTCTAGTCGCTAGTCACTAGTCACTAAACACTAAACACTAAATACTAAATACTAAATACTAAATACTAAATACTAAATACTAAAAATGATACTACAAGCCATAATTATGAAAAATAAAAAAAATATAACTAAAACAATATTGAGGACTTTATTTAACCTAGTAAATCGTAGTTCTATTTGTACCTGTCAATGATATTTTTAAGTAGATTTTATACAAATTATTTTGCGTTTTATAAGTCATAAAATCACATATTTAAACTAACACTAGAGGTTATTTATAAATGTTTTTAAAATTATAGAAAAAATATTTTTCGGAAAATTTATTTTCAGGAAAACTTTTTTTTGACAAAATCGCCAAAAACCAAAATTGCAAAAACTGGCAAAACTCGCATCCGCCAAATTCTTAATGGGTCCAAAATTAGTCGCCAAAACCATTCAAGTCCCAATTTTTGCAAAACAACGGGTGCCCGAAATTTTTTGCCGGCAATATAGTCAAAAGCTCCGCCAACTCCGATATATAGGCCTATATCCAATTTATCCCTCATTCTATCGATCCAAAACTCCTGTTTGCCCATTCCGTATGCTACAAACAGCACATCAACACGTCCAACACTATCAAATTCCTTTTTCAGCCTCAAATCATGACTTATAGTTGGTTCTCCAGGCTTAGCAAAGACAACCTTAAGGCCTGGGTACTTCTGGGTCTGGCGCTTGGCCACCTCCCCTGCTACACTACCAAAACCACCCAAAAAGCCTATCCTAATAGGCTTATCACTTGCCATTTGGCAAACGTTTTCAATAAGATTCACGCCTGTAATCCGACCATGTACCTTACCACCCATAATTAGCCTCGCGCTAGCCACGCCAACACCATCAGCCGTTGCAAGGTCACTTTTGGCCAATATTTGGGCAAATTTTGCATTCCTATGGGCTAACATAACAAATTCCGGATTTACGGTCACAACATATTTACCGCGACTTGGTGGTTTTGCAAGTTTAAACACCTCATCTACTGCTTGCTCCAAAAAAACATCGTCAACACCTACCCCAAGTATATTTACTCTCGTATTTCTTTTCGCTTTTTTTGCGACCAACTGACTAATCATACAAATACAAAGGCGTTAGAAGCTCTTTTATCGTCTCATATATTTTTAGCTTCGAAAAAGGTTCTTGTGCCTACTTTTATTTTAACTTATATTGCACTAACATGCCTAGTTTACCAGAAATTCAAGGCCAAAACCTGGTTTGTGGATATATAAAGATACCTGTTTTATATATAAAAATACATTATGATATAAAAAACTACTTCACCAAAAATCAAAAGCAGTTTTGCCAAAACTCTAGCCTCGTTAATTTTTTCAGGCACAAAGGTTGCTAGTCGCTAGTCGCTAGTCGCTAGTCGCTAGTCGCTAGTCGCTAGTCGCTAGTCGCTAGTCGCTAGTCGCTAGTCGCTAGTCGCTAGTAAAAATTTTATGAATGTTGATAGTGTTTTTTTGAAGAATAATAGTTCAATATAACCTATGAAGCATTTGTTTAGCCCAACAAATAGTAGTTTCGGCCGTTAAATGAAGAGTCACGACCTGTCAAGTTTAAAACAAAACGAACTTGCTACCACAACAACCCAAACGGTTTAATCACCTGACCTAGCACCCAACCCACTTACCTGCTACTCAAAAACTAGCCTTAGAAGTTTATTTATTTGTCACAAAACAATTAAAATCCGTCATATCAAACAATGCGTCGTGTCATAAATCACAGAGAAACTGTCAATTATCAAATGTTAACTGTCAATTGTTATTTATCAACCCAAACAGATGCAAAGTGGATCAAAATTAGCAACTATGCACTATGCACTATGCACTATGCACTATGCACTATGCACTATGCACTATGCACTATGCACTTATCTCTCATCTTCTCTGCAAAATCTTTCGCCAATTGTCTATATTTTCCAAAGCCGCGCCAGTTCCATAGACAACACATTGCATCGGGTCCTCTGCCAAGTGCGCACTTACGCCTATTTGATTACTAATATATCGATCCAGACCCCTCAACTGTGACGTGCCCCCACAAAGCACGATACCCCGATCAATTATGTCAGATGCAAGCTCTGGTGGTGTTTGCTCCAAAACTGTCTTTATAGCCCCAATAATGGCCCCAAGAACAGGTGCGAGTGCCTCCGTCACCTCTAACGAATCGACAGTTACAGTCTTGGGCATTCCGCTTATGGCATCTCGCCCTTTTACATCTATGGTTTTTTTTGTAGTAGAGGGCAACGCAGAACCAATATTTAGCTTTACAGCTTCGGCCATACGATCCCCAATCACCAGGTTATGAATTCTTCTTACATAAACAATTATTGCCTCATTTATCTTGTCTCCACCCGCACGCGCCGAACCTGCAGCAACAATTCCGCCTAAAGAAACAACCGCCGCGCCAATTTGGCCTCCGCCGATATCCACTATCATCGATCCGTAGGCGGAATCTATTTGGACTTTGGCACCAATCGCGGCCGCAAGCGGAGCTTCAATTAAGTATGCAGTCTTGGCACCTGCAGAAAGTGTTGCCTCCAGAACCGCTCTACGTTCCACCTGAGTAATACCGTACGGCACGCAAACCATAACCTCTGGTTTACTAAAGCGAGAATAAGAAAGAACGCGATCCATAAAGTAGCGCAACATGGCCTCACAAACCAAATAGTCGGCCACAACGCCTTCTTTAAGCGGCCTTTGGGCCACCAAATCCGTTCCAGTTTTGCCCAACATCTCGTGTGCCTGGGTTCCAACTGCAACCACCTTTCCAGAAACAGAATCCACAGCCACAACAGAAGGCTCCGAAATTACGATCCCCTCACCAGAAGACCACACAGAAGAATTAGACGTACCAAGGTCTATACCTAGTCTTTTAGAAGAAAACAGTGAAAAACGCATAAGCTAGTGGCTAGTTATTAACTATGAACTATTAACTAATAAACTGATTCTCGTCAAGGGGTACAATAATTTTATTTGACCTAACCAGACACAAAGTAGATCAAAATGAGCAACTATTCGCTAAACATTATGGTGCTGTTTCCCTCCAACCTACCGGGGCATATGTCAAAATATTTGTATATAAAAAATAGTACCTTGGATCAAACGTAAAAAGCGCTAGTTCATTCGCACTATTGCCACCTGCAGTAAGAAACCTCTGCAAAAGTATTCCTGGAGTCCCATCCTCACCATCTGCATATATACCTCCAACAACAGTGAGTTTACCTGACGCATAAAAAACTCCACATTCACTTGCCGTACAATTATAAAAACTTTTTCGAGCAATAAAAATTCCGTTTATCGAAATAACTCCAGCTTTAACATAAATGTCACCACTTACAATAAAAACCGCCCCACTTGTCGCATTCGCCAATGTAACATTTGCATTAATATTTAGATCACCATCTATAAAGAAAACAGGCGTACCAGTAATAGCGGTTGAGCTACTTATTGTTACAGAATTATTACAGTGGTAGAAGCTATTTGCCAAGCTGTTGTAGCTATCTGTCGAAATCGCACATCCACGTTTTTCCAGATCATTTGAAACAGCATTTGCTTTATATCTTCGAGAAAAATAATCATACACTCCACCTTTCGAGACAAGCTCATTTTTATAGTTTTCTATCCTGAATCCAACTGGCGCAATTATTGGCACATTTGCGTTTGTAGAAAGTTGTTCTGCGACCAACATATTCCTTGATTGAAATTTAGGTGTTGGCAGAATAAGCGAAGAGTTAACCCCAACGCTTATTTTGCCCTTTGCCCCTACGTCGCCACTTGTACTTGCAAAAAACCCTTTGACCGAGACGCTATAAGTAAAACTAGCACTATTGTTGGAAAAATTACTCTCTGTACCAAGTGCCCCAAAATCACAACGTGGTACAACATATGCGCTGGCTACGCCAAAAGACGCTGCACTATCTACAGTAAACTTAACATTTTGCGTAACCGATCCCCCAGGGGATATAGGTGGAACATTAGAAGGTTGAGGCGTCACAGAACCTAGGGTTGGAGGGAAAAATCTAGGGTCAATCGGACACGCAGGAGGTGCATCCACACTCGGAGAAGTCCCTTGTTCGGTTCCTCTGTAGTAAAAATACATTAATGTTGGAGGAGAAGACGTAGTCTGACTTCCCAAATTATTTGTTATTTTTACATCTACAGATACAATTTCTCCTGCTAGAAATGATTGGGTCTGAATACCACCGCTTACCTGTGCAGTTGCAGTAGCGCCTGTCCCACCACCACCAGAAAACGATACCGTAGGCGCAGAAGTATAACCCGTTCCGCCAGTGTCTATACTAATAGAAATTATAGTACCACCGCTTACCTGTGCAGTTGCAGTAGCGCCTGTCCCACCACCACCAGAAAACGATACCGTAGGCACAGTGGCGTACGTACCACCATTGTCAACGTTAACACTAGTTACCGATATTCCGTTTTTCCAAGAACCAGGCACAATAGAAACAGCTAGGTCATAACCCAAACTACAATTTTTAGTTGTAAAAGAAAGTCCCGTTGGGTAAATAGAACCAGTCAGTGTTCCATCAGGATAAATATACGGAGTGTCATAATTTGCCCCCCGAGCGGCATTACTTTGATTTTCTCGCATAATTGCCTTGACCCTCCAATAATAAGTTGTCCCATTAAGAGGAATAAGGTTATTTGCCAGTGTAGTATCCACAGAATTTGCATCGCCTAACCCGATATTTCCATATGTATATTGGTAGTCTGGATCGTTAGGCGGATCCTGCCAATCATATTGCACACTTCTGTTTGTGAGAACCTGCTCTGGATAACTACCAGTAATACCGAGTTCATTCCAAGATGTCCCAGCCGATATTATTTTTCTTGTTCCCCAAACATTTGTTGTGGTTGTAGCTGTAGCGCCAGTAAAAGGTTTGTCGGAAACTTCTAACCAAAATTGGTCTTCATTATTGGATTGATCAATAAATTCAAACCTAACTGTTGGTTTATTATTCACGCACCCCAAAGTAACTATTTTCGGTGCAGACGGCGGAGTTACAGCTTGACAGAGACTAGTTGGCACTGACCCAGTTAGGGTCGCGCCCCCATCTAAGGTAAATTCAATTTGTTCAGATTTAGGAAGGTTTGTAACACCCTCCCAGAAATAGGCCTTCGTTGGGTTTTGACTGGTGTTTGGAAGAGTTTGCCAATCCCGATTTGTATCGAGAAGATAATCATTTTTTAAAGTATAGGTGGTACTAGCCACAGGCTTACTCCAGGTGACACGCCAGCGAGTTTGATTGTTATAGCAATAAGAATAAGCAGATGTAAATGCCACTGAAGCGCTATTACATTGGCTTACCCCCTTAAACGTTCTAATCTTTGAAGAATGAACCTTTCCATCTATTTTTGCACTCACTCGGTAGTAATAAAGCGTATTTGCACTTACACCATTAGTTATGATGTAAAATTTCTGAGCCCCTGATCCACCAAACGGATTTGTCGCAGTTTGGTATGTTCCTGATGCAAATGATGGATCTGGGCCCCAATCAACCCTTTCCTCATCAATTGCTCCGCCCGTTGCCCTAACCCACTGAATTTTTACTTTGGTCGGATCTGCAGAGGTAGCACTACCATAATCATTATAAGGATCATTGTCATTGTCTTCTGAATTTGCGGTACAAGTAACGGCTGGGAAGTTATCAACGTTCGGCGGTACAACTGTTGTAAGCGGACAAACGCCAGTAGTAAAAGAACTTTGTGGGCTTGTATAAAAACTAGCAGTTGATGCATGATATCCTTTAATCCTCCAGTCATAAGTTGTGTTCATATTAAGTGGGGAATCTATATGGCTATAGTACGTCTGCGTCAATCCATTCTGGCTTAAATTAGACCAACTACCACTTCCAGTTGAACCATATTCCACAGTATAGGTTAGGTTTTCACCATACCAACCAAAATCAACCTTAACCGAAAATCCTGAACAGCCCACATTTGCATTCAAATTGGTTGATAAGACTACCACATTTGCATTCAAATTGGTTGGTGAGACTATGTCTATACCACACGCAAGGTTTCCATAAGTAACAGTGCTATTATTATCCGGATCGTTTGTATACGCCCTAACAGCTAGGTTCCACGAACCAGTCCCAAGCCCAGGAATATTTTCTGCATAATCTACAGTTCCAGGACTGTAGGCTTTGGTTATTGGCGCAGTATCTGCAAGTGGGTCACTATTTAAAGATTTATAAATCCGAAAGCTTTTTACAGTCGAAATATTTGGGGTTTGGTTCGGAACTGGATTTGTGTTCACCTTCCACTCTATTCGCCCTTCATTCGACACACAACTTGTTTTTGTCGTCGTCAGCGTACTATTTGTAGTTGAACAACGAACAGTCTGGTTTGGGAACGAATAAATAGCTAATCCACCTGTTGTAGCTTCAGCACCAAAATCACACGAGGTAAACCAACTAACCGATGGATAGTTGCCTGTTGTAATGTTGGACCTTGAGTAAAAAACGCTTGTGCCCGCAGCAACTGCCTGCGTAAAGGTATCTACAATTGCCCCACTATTATTCTTTATTGTCACAGTCACAGTAACCGGTACACTCCCAGACCTGTTATCCAACCACCCCTGTACCTCGGCAGCAAGTGCAGCCTCTGCAGACGCAGATTTAAAAACAAAAGCAAACGCAAAAAACAGCGTTATTAAAATAGTTTTCCTTATCATTATAATTTTATCTGCGTTGGTATACGCGCATCTGGATAATTCTTCTCTAAATATTCCAAAAGATTAGAATAAATTACTTTGATGCTTTCGTCCTTTGTTCTTTCGTGTTCGGAAAACAAAGAAGAAAGGACTGCGACATATACTTGTCCCTTAGCTGCCTTATCTTCTGTTCTTACAGCAAGATCAATTAACCTTAATATGTCACGCTTTACCGCTTGATCCAAGGCACTATTGCCAGTAACAGATTGTCGAATATTTTCAATTTCTAATGAGTATGTTGCCTGGTCGCAAAGTGCATCTACGCAAACAAATTCCCAAACCGTGCTGGTTTGATATTGCTGGCTAAAATTCTTCTTCATGCTTTCTCTATACTTTTCTAGAATTACGCGATGATCGTAAGACAAAGAAACAGAATACATACCTTTTAAAATTACATAGTTTTCTTCGAGTATAAAAAACCGCTTATTCATATCTTTTTCTTCTGCTACGAGTCGAAAGTTCGACAAAAACTTTTCCTTTACTACTTCACTGGGAAATACAATGTTTGTAGGATCAGCAGGAAAATCAAATTGGTTGTTTGCACTAACATTTTCTTTGTTTGTATCTGAAGATTTACCTATAAACCGACCAAAAGCAAAGTAGATACCAATTAGTAATGCAATCAAAACCAACAACGCCAACACAAGTTTAAGATGGTTTTTTAAAACAATTCGATGTTTAGGTACTTTAGGAAAAGAGATCTTTCCAGTGTTGTAGCTCTTCTTTTCTATTACTTCCAAAACATTCGTCTTATTTTGTTGGGGCAGTTTGGGCATTTAATTTTTTAAAAAAAAATTAATAGTTAATAGTTCGTTGTTCATTGTTCACAGATAGGGACTTTTTTAACGCATTAATTCTCATCGCTAACACATTTATTTCCTCATACATCTCATCATGCTGCTTGTGGTTAATATAGTCAACTTGTAAAGAAATGCGCATCAGAGGCACAAGTTCATAGCATGAACCTCGTGCCATATTTAAAAAGTGCATAAATTCCTTTCTTGTCCTGGATGAGCCTTCAGCTATATTCAAACTTATCGAGACACTCGCCCTCCTAAGCTGATCTATTATTCCAAATTTCTCCTCACTGGGAAAATTTTTTGTCAATTTGTATATTTTCACAGCAAGATTTATCGATTCTTGATAAACATTTAGCTTTTCAAAATCTATCATTTTTTTACCATTAACTATATGAACTGTGCACCATGCACTATGCACCATGCACTCTAGCCTTGATGCAAGCATCAAGGCGCCACTTCCTTCCACGCAATCGAACTGGTACCAACAAGCGCAGAAAGTTGCAGCAAAAACTTCGGGGACCAAATAAATTTATTTGCAGGAGTGGTTTTGTTAATTGGAGTTGTAAAATACCTTTTCAAACTAACTCCATTCGCGGCAAAGACCGATCCGTTTACAGTCAAAGCACCACTTGCATCCGCAACACCAGCAGGCACCACGTCACTGTCACTAAACGTTCCTTTCACAATAAACACTCCATCAATTCTATTTACCCCTAAATTTACAATCACATTCCCCTTGACTACAAACAAAACAGATGTGTTTGCGTCGAGCACAAAATTTTGCTCAAGTCTCAAATCCCCTTCAACAAAAAGTACTACCGTGCCAGTAGGAGCAGGAGCATTAACAGAATTAAAGGTTAAGTTACCGCCACACGCACGAATCGGAGCAGAATGAGAAAACGAGCAGTTAGATTCTGCCTTACCTTTAAACTTTGTATCAAAATATTCGTACAAACCACCACTCGGCACTTGTCTGGCCGTGTAATTCTTCATAATCCAATTGTTCTTTGAATCCACATTAGGGTTCATAGTATTTGCGTTTATTACATAATCTCCCTGATAAATAGATGGTGTAAGATTTTTAGACTTTACAGCCATACGAATATCTCTAACTGCACCAACATCTCCACCTTGCGTTTCGATAAACCCCTCTGTTACTACAGCATAAGCCACAGAGACTTCATTATTGTTCCATGGAGATGAATCAAACTCGCATCTAGGTACGACATAAGCAGAAAGAGTCCCACCACCAGAATCAACCGTGATAGAAACAGGAATAGTAACCATTGGCGAAGCAGTGGTCCGAGCACTAACACTATAGATTTGTGGCTTTGGAGGAGTTGCACCATCACCCGGAACAACTGTGGCTGGTTTTTGCGGAGAAGCACCACAATTAGGAACTTGGCCAACGAAAAGATTCTTACTATAATAAACATACAAATCCGTAGCCGGAGACCTACTTCCAGTAACAAGTTCCACCTTTACTTTCACAGAAATTGTCTCCTTTGGCTCAAAATTCAGTGTTAGCGGTGTCCATGGATTGTTTCCTCCACTATCGAGCCAACTAGTATTGTCAAAACTAACACTTAGGTCGGCTGGATCCGGCGCAGCCACTTCCATTCCTCCCAGTGGAATTGTTTTACCTACATCAACCCAACCTGGGTACCACAATTGTTCCTGAGGGTCTGGTACTCCGTTTGTCATTGTGAGGCACTTGACGAGTCCAGTTGATACACCGCCAGGTAGAGGACAACTTAAATTCTCCGGCCAAACAGAAGAATTTCTTGCATACAGGTCATCGATATTAAAAGTTTTTCCCGGTAACTGCTGTCTTAATAAGTCCCCTAATATCATTATATCGGTGTTACCGTTAATCCCATTAACGTCACTGGTATCTGTTACCACTGCGTTATTGTCGAGAACATTTACATTAAACGTAATACAGACTTCGTCCAAATTTTTTATCGCTTCGACCGTCATTATAAATATGTCAGTTCCTACATATGTGTTCTTTGTGGGCCAAATATTATAAGGAGATTTGCAATTAAGAACCTTAACATTATTCATATTAGATTTAAATATTTGTGTATTGACTTGATCGTAAATTACATACCAAAGACTCCCCAACAGTCTGTTTATCATTCTTGTATAGATTAAGGTTAGTTCGTCCGCACTTGGAGCATAAAAGTAGTTTCTGGGGCTAGTAATATCGTTTGTTGCTGTGTCGCTATCCTTTTGAGCAAGATTACATCGCTTTAAAGGGTCCGAATCAATAGAATCAGTAAAACAGGCCATATCCTTCATTACCAATTCCCCAGAGGTAGTAAGACCGTCACTATTTGTCGGACAACCTATACAGCCGGCTAAGGCCACTTGTGCCTGAACGTCATCGCCAATTCCGACAGTAAAAAGCGCTATGTTATTATTTTTCGTAAACTGTAAAATACTTGCTGGGGCACTTGTAGTCGAGGCTTGATAAGGACTTGGAGCTACATTTTGATAACCATCGGTGGCCATAACGATATATTTTGGTACTTTATTTACTCCCGTTCGTGCGGTACTTGTCGGGATATTTGAATTTAAATTTAGCAGTTCCTGATTAGCCATATCCAGACCAGACCCAATAGGCGTGCCACCACCAACAGTCAAGCTATTAATAACATCAATTAGTGCTTGCTTATTCAAAGCGTTCATATTCGCAATGCCAAATCTGACTCGGCCACATTCTGGGGCACAATCCCAGCTAGAATAAGTAACTAAACCAACGTAATCCCCTTTTGTACCAGGTTTATCTTCAGTTGAGTTCTGAACAAAAGCGATCATCGCTCTTTTAGCCGAAGCGATCCTTGTTTCGCTGATCACACAGAGAGCGCCATCAAATTTGACACACCAAGGTAGAGTCATACTACCGGACACGTCCATTACCAGGACGATATCGGCCGCGTCACGAGTAGCCTGCGCATCACCAGTAATTTTTATCTCTACCTTAACCTCGTCTCCAGGTAGTATTTTAGGCCCCAGCGAATTTAAAGGGTTTGCTGTTTTTTCTGCTTTTTTCGTGATATTTGAATCCTCTGGTACTACAGCCTCTACTTGTTTGACTGGGAAAATCAAAAATAAACCAATAATCAATAATAAAACTATGCTAATTTTTGTGATAAAAGTCGTTAACTTCATATCAATCCAGACCCCCTTTTTCCATCTGTAAATTAGTTGCTTTCAAACCTTCGTAGCCGTCACTAATCACATAGATTTTCTCCCCTTGAACTCTTAGTTCACTTTTATATTTTTCGCGGATATTTGCCATTTTTTCGGCTATATCCTTTGCTTTTTGGACTTCGTTTTTATTGACAACTAAGACAAGATCGACTCCTTTAGTAAAACCAATATTTTTTAGAACCTTGTCAGCGTCATAGTGTCCAGAACCTTTAATATGCTCTTCTTCAAAACTTTTATTATCCCGCAAGTCTACGATCAGCAGCCCACTGCTATCCCACGAACCATAACCTTCCGATTGCAATTTTTTTAATGAATTGTCTTTAATATTTATAAATTCTTTAGCAGTGACTACTTTTATTGGTTGGGTTGAACCTACTTTTTCGTCTGCGTTTTTGCCAGAAAGCAAAACGAAACCTCCAACCACTAACAAAACAACCACAGTTAAGGCAAAAAGTACTACGAAGCTTTTATGGGCAAGCTGCACAAATAACTTCCTCTAACTTGATAGTAGAGTAATTTAAGCTTGGGGTCAAGAAATACTAGAAGCCAAAGCGGGAGTAACCAGCAACTGTCGGAGGGCCACCAACAAGCACCCCTGATTGAAATATAAAAAGTGAGATCAAAAGCATAAGCGCCACCATTGCAGCCAAAATTATTTGTCCATTTTCGCGATAAAAATTCTGCTTTGTAAGGCCAGGCGCAATATAGTCAGGCCTAAAATTAGTCATTCGCCTGTCGAATTTCTGTAAAGTATCAAGTGGTGGAACCCCAACTACTGGTGAAAACGGCATACTTCAAGCCTAAATCATAACTATAAAAATATCAATAACTGTACTTTAAATACTATAAGATCAAAATATAAATAACTATGAGTTAGTTGTTTAGCGGGGACAACACATAAGTGCAAAACGTGGGTTCAGCTATATATAGTTTGCTACCAACAACCTCAAAAGTAATTTGGGCATTTTCTACGCTCGTTGAAATCTCACTAAAATTCTTAAACCCGACTCTTCGCCCACTATTATCCTTTATGTTGTGAGTGTAACTAATCCCTATTGTAGCCCTTTCCCTGTTATACCCCTGTTGAAAATTTAGATATTGTGCGTCGTTAAAAGTACTTTGAAAAATTCCATATTGTGACTTTTCGACTAACATATTCATAGTTTGACCAGCATCCATTTCAATACTACATCCCTGTAACATTTCCAAAGTAGCCCTATCACTATAGAACCCACGTAAGCCAGGTGCAGTAAATTCAAGATGCTCTGGAATTTGCATATCAAACGCAGCCTGAAGATCACTAGGCGTACCAGACATCAAATGATTAACAAATTTCCAAGCCATACCATAAGCCTCCTCATTGGCCAACCTAATCCACGCTGGACGTTCAGCCGGATTATAAGGATCTAGATCCGTATATAAAGGCTCAGATTTTACTTCAATGCTAGGTATTGCCCTAACTACTGTTGGAACAGGCGCAAGTGTCGGCACTGGTGCAACAGTTGGAACCTGCTCGACAGTAGGTACAAGTGCAATGGTCGGCACCCTCTGCGCAACAGGTGTCGCAATATACTGCTCATGAGGATCCTTCCACGAAATATCGTTTCTAATTTTCTCGTCTTTATCGCAATTTCTTATAGAAAAAGTTTGTGGCCCGCATCGGCGCCTATCCGCAGTTCTTTTGTCTTCTCCACTTTTGCTCATAGTTCCCTGATTATTCTCGCCTGATCCCTCAACCGTCCAACCACTCATCACAATCCTATCAACTTCAATAGGCTTACCGTCTAACTTTCCATAAAAATGTAGATGTTGTCCATCAGTTCTCCCACCAGGTGGAACCTCGCACGAAACATAACCCAGCTCATCGCCCTGATTAACCGTTTGGCCAACATCAACCTGCATGTCATCAAGGTGCATGTAGCCTGAGCTAAAACCATCGCCGTGGTCCACTTCAACTACACTATGATTCTTATCCTTTGGATCTTTTTCGTTACCAACGACTGTCACGACACCATCGGCAATCGCCCTTACGGGTTTTTCCATAACAGGCTCGCTGCCAGGACATGCCAACGGACTTTCTATAGGCGTCAAATCAATTGCGTATTTCACTCTGCTTGCCGAACCCTCATCATAATGTGGACCTGCGGTAAACCACCATGTTTCGTCTGGCGCAGAAGGCAAAGTAAGACTGTATTCCAAACGATTCTGAAGTTCAGAAGATTTTGGAGGGTCTTCCTCTGCACATACCGCCCCGCCATAAACAGCGGCAGATACAGCCATGGCCGTTGGCGCAACAAATCTTGCGATCTTCTTAGGTACGAACCTTGTAAGCTCTTTCATTTATATATGCAAAACATATATATTCTTATCTCAAACAAATGTCAACAAACACCCGATCAATATATGTCATAAAGGCACATTTATATATCAATACCAGTCCATGATTGTTCCTTGCCCCCTACCTGGTACTCTGCTAAAATTCACACTATCACCGCCATGAGCGAACTTGCCAAGCACCGAGTCCATTTCACCTTCATTGTCGTTGCTTTTTTACTTTTTTTTGGAACAATTGCAATCTTCTATGCCAGAGGTTTTAAACCTAATTTCCAAAACCGCACCATAGACCGCACTGGGCTGATCGTGGCCAACTCTACGCCCACAGGTGCCAACGTTTACATCGACGGACGCCTTACCTCGGCAACCAACACCACTATCACCTATTTAGAACCTAAAAATTACAAAATCCGCATAGAAAAAGACGGCTACACTTCCTGGGAAAAAGACGTCGAAATAAAAGAAGATTTGGCCACAGAAATCAGTGCACTTCTCTTCCCACTAGCGCCCGAAATAAAGCCACTAAGTTCAACCGGGGCAACTAACCCAACTCTCTCACCAAGTGGAACCAAAATCGCTTACGGCGTCTCTGGCGAACGCGGTGGAGTCTTTGTTCTACCCATGGACACAAATCCGCTTCCATTCAAACAAAACGCAAGGCAAATCGTAAAAAATACAAGCACCTACGACTTTTCCAAAAGCACATTTACCTGGGATCCAGATTCCAAACAACTAATTGCCAGCATAAAAGATTCAAGCGGCAACACAACGGCAAACATACTGCTCGATTCGGAATCCTCAGACCAAACAGCTCGCGACATCACAGCAGCGCGCACAGCAACCCTAAGCAACTGGCAACAAATAATCAACGACCGCGCGCAAACAGAAGCAATTCCAGTCCCAGATGCCGTAAAAACTGCGACAATTTCTGCAAAACCCACCAACCCATCACCATCTCCTGCAATATCCGCCCAAAAAATCAACGCATCTCCATCGCCTATACCTGCCGTAACAGGCCAAACAGCGCTTCTTAACTACTTCCCAACAAGCATAATGTTTTCTCCAGACGAAGAAAAGATTCTTTACAAAAATTCGGAAGGAAAGTACAAAATTTTCGATCTTAAAACCGAAACAGAATTCACCCTACCAGACTTCGAAAACCTTATTAACATTTCATGGTACCCAGATTCGAAACATCTAGTTGTCGCCCAAAAAGATTCCATTTCCATAATAGAAAACGAAGGCATCAATAAAATTACAGTTTATAGTGGAAAATTTGAAAACGGATTTGTATTTGCACACCCATCTGGCTCCAAAATTATCATCCTAACATCGCTGACGCAACAAGAAAGCACTCCTGCAAACCTCTACTCAATCAATCTTAAATAGTTCATAGTTCATAGCTTACTGTCTACTGTTAACTGTTAATTGTTAACTGTTAACTGTTAACTGTTAATTGTTAATAACTACCTCTGGTTTCGCAACAACAATTAATCTTTTCCAAGTTGTTCCAGGTGGATAGCAGGTCTGCAATACCAATATTTGCTCATCAGTTACCATCGTAAAATAACTCACATCTTCGGGTTCTGTAATCTTCTTTTCGACTACTTTGTAGTTAAATCTTTTATTGTTAAAAAATACGACAACATCGTCGTTTGGCTCTAAATCGTTAAGCAAATAAAAAATCGCGTTGTACCTAGGTACGTTAAACAGCGAATCGGTAGAATGCGCAAACAAATAGGTCACACCTGGCTGACCAGGAAAAGAAGTCCCAAGCGCATGCGCCACTCCCCGCTTTAAAGCTTCGTTATAAATCGCCTTATTGCCTGCATCAACGTTGGCAATTACCGGTGCATTGGCTCCAATTTTCTCAACGATAATAGAAAAGTTGGGGTCTTTTGGTGTCAAAATTTTAATATTGTTTGCCTGAGCCCCCAGCAAAGAACCAAAACTCGCACCACCTGGCGCACTTTCTTGTGCAGCCTCAAAAGTTTTACCAGCTATGCCGTTTACTGCGTGGCTACTATATGCGCCTATAATTGGCCAAAAAGTAAATACCGCGGCCAAAATAGAAATCATCACCAAAAAATTACCAAATGTTCTAACGGCTAAGATTTTTTTATCTATGGAATATTTCATCGGGCTGGCGGATTTGGGGACTACGTTTGTCTAAAGAAATGCCCTTTCGACTGTTCTTTCAATAATTGCCAAGCAGTTTTTTATACCTTTGTCTGTTAGAAGCCTATCTATAGGCCAATCACGAATCATTTGTCCACCATATCTTCTGTGGTCTGCCCAAAAATCAATATCAACTTTACGTAGAACATCATTAACGTATAGCTCCCCGGAACCATACCCCATCCGCTGATTAACTAGCAATCTGGCTAGTTTTACAGGATCATAATTCTCATGTGATGGATTGCTAGGTGTCCATAATTTTGGCGATTCTTGTTTAGGTTGAGGTGCAAAACCAAACTGCAAACCTAAAGTGTCTTCACGGTCATATGTAGTTTGTCTATGTCTGCCTAAAACTACGGCATAATCATTATCCCTGTCTTTGAGAATTACAGCCCTTTCAATTTCCATGCCAAGTTGTACCGACCGGCCTGGTAAAGGCTCGTGCGACGTCCAATGGTCAACCCTTTGTGGCTGAACTTCAGCTATAACTTCAGCATCTTTTCCTTTTTTTAACCATTTGACGGTGGAGTCGTACATTTTATTTAGAAATTCATCTTGGGAATATCTAGCAGTTTCGACTGGAGCTCCTGTTTCTTTACTTCGAATGCTCATTTCGAAGCATTATACACGCAAGGCCAAAGCTGTGGGAATTGGGCGTTAGAACTTTTTGTGCTCTAAAGTAAAAAACAATGTAAGACTTATTCTTGAATAAGTTTTTTATAAAGAGCTTTAATAGCCTGCTGAACTTTGTCTCCGTCAACACCCACTATTATATTATTTCCAGAAGTTCCGTAGCTCAAAGTTTTAATATTGATGTCGGCCTCCTCCAAAACGCTAGAAAAATCAGATGCTATGCGGTCAATTCCTTTTCGTATACCTTCTCCAACAAGACAAACTAAACCTAGATTCTTAATAACCCGAATATCTGTAGGACTGATCGCTTCTGTAATTGCTGCAGTCAATTCTTTCTCTTTCCCGTCAAGCTCCTCTTCTTGGACTATGACGGAAACCTCATCAAGTCCCATTGGTGTATTTTCGAAAGGTAAACCATACTTTCTGAAAACGTCAAATATTTTACCTCCAACACCAGTTTCTTCATTCATGCCAAATTTCTCTATTTGAATTGATGCAAAGCCTGCTTTACCTGCAATACCTATAACACCTTCACCGTCAACGACAATTCTCTCTTTCCCAATTAAAGTACCGGGATAGTCAGGATTAAAAGTATTTCGAATGTTAATGGGAATACTAGCTTCGAACACAGGTAATACACTATCTCTTTGTAGTACGTCAGCCCCCCGGTAACCTAGCTCTCTCATCTCCTTGTAAGTGATTTCATGAATTATTTTCGGATTATCAATGAGCCTAGGGTCTGCGGCTCCGAGTCCATCAACATCCGTCCAATTCTCGTATAGAGAAGCATTAACACCTCTTGCGATGATTGCGCCAGTAATATCCGAACCACCGCGCGCAAAAGTCTGAATTGTCCCCATATGGTTTGTACCGTAGAAACCCGGAATTACACGATAGTTAGTATTTGGCGCTAATCGTTTTGAAATTAGATCATATGAAATAGGATCAACTTGTCCATTTGCCCTGAGCCTGATGAGGTCTTTAGCGTCCACAAATTCTCCGTTCATAAAACTTGCGAATATGTGAGCAGTTAGCCATTCTCCTCGAGAGGCCACCCAGGCTTTTTCTCTATTTTCGCTAATGCCCGTGTGCACTTCATCAATCAAACCAGGCACAAATGGACAATTAAGCTCTTTAGCTATTACAGAAAATCTTACCGCCACTTTATCAAAAGGTTCGTCAAAACTGAAACCCTGAGAGGCCAATTTGCCAGACTCTAGCAATAAATCAGTTACTTTCTCATCCGCTGGAAAACGCTTACCAGGCGCAGACACCACTACAAATCTTCTATCATCACAGGAACGGACAATTTCAACAGCTTTTTCTATTCCGCTAGCATCGGCTAGTGAACTTCCTCCAAATTTTACGACAATTGGTCTCTCCATAAATCTATGTGTTCCTATAAGCCTTCTTACTATATGAAGCTTTAGCTTCATTTAGCAGCGCGAATTGTAGCATAACTAACGCCATAAACCATAGTCACTCGGTTATTGTGAAAATTGACCGCCAAGTTGACCCATAGTGGTATAATCGCACGTAGCATTTTGTGAGCAATATTATTTTAGTGAAAAAGAGAGCTTTTGAATCTGAAGTAGAGATAATCGAACGCAAGGGATTAGGACACCCAGACTCAATAGCAGACCAGCTGGCAGACAACTTTTCAAGGACCTATTCAAACTATACAATTAAAAAGTTTGGGGTCTTACTCCATCACAATTTTGATAAAACCGCTGTTTTAGGCGGAAAATCTGACGTATATTTTAAAAAAGGTGCACTTATAAACCCCATAAGAATTATGTTAAATGGCCGAGCCTCAATGAGCTATAGCCAGAAAAATATCCCAGTAAGACAGATACTAGAAGACGAGACGAAGAAAACTTTAAAAAAAATCTTTTCACCACAGGTTAACTTAGACTTAGACAAAGATATAATATTTTTTTTCAACGTTTCTGATGCAAGCGGACCAGGTAAAATACGCTCATCAATTGGGGCAAGAGCGAATATATTTAATCCTAATAAAAAATCTGAGGTTAAGGGTTACGATAAGTTAGTAAACAACGACACCTCAATAGGTTGTGGCTATGCTCCGCATTCAAAATTTGAAAAAGCAATCATTCATCTAGAGCTTGTTTTAAACGGAAGAAAAACAAAAATAAAGTATCCCTGGTTAGGAACAGACATTAAAATAATGGGGGTAAGAAACAAAAATGACTACGAGGTCACAATCTGTGTACCTCAGATAGCAAAGTATGTTCAATCACTAGCCCAATATAAGTTTAATTTAAAAGTAGCCACTGAATTAATAAGAAAGTTGCTAATTGCAGAGCTTACACCTAACAAGCTAGCCATTTACGTAAATACGAGAGACGATTATAGTAAAAACGATATTTACTTAACAGTCACAGGCTCATCAATAGAATCGGGTGATGAAGGAATTGTAGGCAGAGGTAACAGGGTAAATGGATTAATAACTCCTTTTAGGCCAATGAACCTTGAAGGGGCTGCTGGCAAAAACCCTAAATACTATACAGGCAAAGTCTACAATATCGCCGCATTTAAGATCGCACAAGCAATCAATAAAAAACTCAAAGTTCCAGTGAACGTGTTTCTTGTCAGCCAAAATGGAAGAAATTTGATAGACCCTTGGTATGCAATCGTTGAGTGTGATTACGATAAAATTAAAAAGGCTGAGTTGACAAAGCTTGTGAAAAGAGAACTAAATTTAATTCCCGAAATAACTGAAAACTTCTTAAACAACAAAAAGTTATTGATATGGTAGAAAGAGCACAGCTAATTGGCGAAAACAAGGATTTAATATGGTCTGCCTTGAAGACTACAGAAAGTTTTTTAGCACAAAAAGAATGGCGAGAAGTAGAGTGTAGAAGTTGTGGATCCCCTTTTTTTGCCAAATCAAGTTATAATCTAGATTCCTGCGGAAGTTACAAATGTACCGGATACGAATTTCTTGCTGAACCTAAAAAGAAAAAGACCCTGAGCCCTCAGAGACTAGGGTCTAAAATTTCTTCTCATTTTATTAGTCAAGGCTACCAGGTGGCTGCCAGGTTACCAATTGTCAATCAAACGGGTAGCACGTTGTTTACGGGCACGTGCGGTCAGGTTTTTGATAATGCAATTTTTAATGAACAAGAATACAAGTCATCTCCTTTGCTTGCTATTCAACCGGTAATAAGGCTTCAAGGAAAGGACTTGGTAGGAGTCACTGACGGTTTTTCTACTTCGTTTGTAAATATCGCATCGGAACAAATGGGTGCCAGCAAAGAGCAGCATTTACAAAATCTTAATACATGGTTAGACAGTTTGTCTGAGTCGGGTATATACATGGGAACCATAAGTCTGGTTCCCGTTGTAGGCACTCCTGATTGGGGTGGTATTAAACCAACAGGATTAACTCTAAGAATAAATTATTTGGGCCTCGAGTTAGGTGTGAGTAATTACTTTCCTGCTATTCGTCAAGACTCGCGCGATACACTTAAAATGAGCGATATCAGCTTCGGCCTTGAAAGGCTGGCTTGGGCGTTAAGCAAAACACCCTCTTATTTTGACGTGCTTGGCCCCTTGGACAGATCAGCTGTAGAGGAGTACAGAAAAATGGACAGAATCAGGACAATAACTCTAATGTTGGCATCTCATGTAACGCCGTCAAATAAGGACAGGGGTTCAAAGCTGAGATCCCTAGCTAAAGATCCATCAGTGGGTGACAAGGTTGATCTTGAGCTCATCGAATATTACTATAACTGGTGGAGCAACTTTATAGACTTGCCCGCATCTTTAACCGAAACCGTTAATGGGATAAGGGCAGAAATTTATCGCAACAAGAACGCAGGTATTCAAAATAAAACAGGTATTAAAGATATCCCGTTGGACATCCCTACCGAGGAGTATTTGCAACAATTGCTTTTACGAAACCCTGATATTGGTTATGTCAAAAGGCTGTTTTTAGAAAAATAAGATGAAAGAGACAATTTTTTTAGCAGGTGGAGGAAGCGCGCAAGACTCACAAGAGCTAGATGCTGCCTTTATTGAGGAAATGAGAGCCAGGGATCTTTCTAGTATCGCGTATATTCCTATTGCTGACAAAGAACCAAAATATGAAGAAGATCTACGTTGGTTTAAAAGCATATTTGAACAAGAAACCAACGAAATAGAAATGTGGATTGATTTAAGCGAAAAGAGCTTAGAAGATTTAAGAGCCGTTGGGTGTATATATATTGGCGGCGGCAATACGTACCACTTATTAAAAAAGATACAGGATGCTCAGATTACGAAGGCACTGTTATCTTTCATTCGAGACGGTGGTCTGGTATACGGCGGAAGCGCAGGAGCAATTATTTTAGGACAAGACATTAGGACTGCGCCTGAGGTTCCAAAAACTACAACTGTCGAACATGAGGGATTAGGATTGTTTGGAAATTATTCTATCGCGTGCCATTACACAATTAAGTCCCAGGCACATTTTCAAGATTTAAGTAGGCACATAAAATCGCCGATAATTGCCTTACCAGAAAAAGGTGGTATAAGGCTTTCCGGAAGAATGTTTGATGTATTAGGAACCGAATCGACTTTTTTAATTACGGCGGACTCTTGCACACAGTTATTACCGAATACTTCTTTTGAGATCGGAAAATAAATTTTAATGCCAAAAACCAATTTCTATGCTATAGGTCATATAACGTGCGACCTTTTGCCTTATTCACATGTAAGTGGTGGAACAACCAACTCAGCAATAACGGCTCAACATTTGGGTTTTCAAGCCACAATTATCACTAAATGTCCCACAAAGCACCCCTACATCAGAGAAATAGAAAAAACTGGTGTTAAAGTTTATAACTTGCCAATAAAGAATGGTTATTTTAAAGATAAAAATACTACTTTTAAAAATGTGTATGCTAAAAATGATAGGCGTACTCAATATCTTAGCGAAACCCAGGAAACGATCTCTGTCGATGATTTAACTAGCTTTCCTAAGCTACAACAAGATTCTGTATTGCTAGTGTCCCCGGTGTTAAAAGAAGTCGATACAAAAATGTTTAGCTACTTAAGAAAATTCGGCAAATTATGTGTTGCCGCTCAGGGATACTACAGAACACCCCTAACATCTGGAAAAATAAAAAAAACAATTTGGCATACAAATCAAATTTTAAAAAAAAACGACACAATATCGCTCAGCGATGAAGATTTAGCTATTAATGGGGCAGCTAACGCAAACCAAATAATCAAAGACTTGCTATCTCAAGCACACATGCTTATCTACACACGAAATAAAAATGGTTCAGTAATATATCGCGCGAGTGAATTGCTAAATATTTGTGCCCTGAAGGTGCACAAGAATGAATTATTTGATATTACTGGGGCGGGTGATGTGTATGTTGGTTCTTTTTTGGTAGCATTCAAGGTTTCAGGCGATATCAGACTTTCTGCAATTTTTGCATCATTGTTTTCAGGTTTAAAGATAATTAAAAAACCAAACCGACAGTACGGAATCCAATCTATTCCAACATTAAACGATCTTATTACCTTTACAAAATCGAATAAACGAACGTACATCAAATTTCTGCGAGATAACAATTGTAAGGATCTAGGTAATTTACTTGATATTTTTGAAGCTCAGCTAGCCCAAACTGATCCATAAAATGAAAGATCGCAAGCATTCCAGATTTTCTAAATCGTTACGTGAACGGCGTTAGAACTTTTTAGCTCAAAAACCAAAATAACTTCCAAATCAGTTATTTTACTAAAGGCATTTAGTAGTCGACAGCCGATTGCGAATCACACTTTTCGGATATATAATGACATCATGCCAAGTGTAAAAAACTTTAAAGTCATAATCGAGCAGGACGAAGACGGAATATTTGTCGCAGACGTTCCGGCAATTCCAGGTTGTTATACACAGGGAAAAACATATGAAGAAGTCGTCATTGGAATCAAAGAGGTAATTGAACTTTGTCTGGAAGAGGCAAAAAATGATCCGGTTTATCGCACCAAAATAAACTTAGAGGAATCTTCCCCGGACAAATTCTTAGGGATAACTAGTGTTCCTGTGAATGTAACCTTCTAATGCCCAAATTACCAGTTGTTTCCGCAAAACAACTCATTAAGATTCTCAAAGATTGAGAATTTACCCAAACCAGACAAAAAGGTAGCCATAAGTTTTTCAAGCATGATGACGGTCGAGTAACTTCCGTGCCTTATCATTCTGGAGATTTGGGAAAAGGATTACTACGTAAGATACTCAACCAAATTAAAACTTCACCAGAAGAATTTAGAAAACTGATTAAAAAATTCTAACCTCCGAGACTGGGTTGTAAAAATCAAGGCTAAAAATATTTTGTGCCCTAGGCGAGAGTCGAACTCACAACCTTTCCCTTAGGACGGGACTGCTCTTAGTCAATTTGTGCCCTTGAGAGGAATCGAACCTCTAGTCTTACCCTTAGGACGGGTCTGCTTTATCCGTTAAGCTACAAGGGCACAAATTACGCAAGCTCGCTTATCCATTGAGCTATTGGGGCAACAGCTTAATTGAGATAAATTATATCAGCTCGGCTAAGTTTAAATGAAGCAAATTTTTCTAACAGCCAGATGTTTGTGTTTGCCCCTCGTCTAACTCTAGACGGACGGAAGAAGTATAAATAATTTTGAAGTCACAAAGCGAATCGCTCTGCAGAGTATTTTTTAGGGCAAGTTGTGCAGCAAGTTTGTTCTCAACGTACTTGTCTACAGTAGCACTCTGCACAAAAACATAATACAGGCTAGAATCTGTAGCATAAGATATGCGGTAATTGGCCGTTTGTATCGGGAAATTTTCTGCTCCAACCACAACTTTGTCTACAAATATATTTTTAAATGGCAAAGAGAGCGATATCTTGTGTGCCACACTTGGGTAATAAACAAAAGTAAAATAGACCAAACATAAGGAAAAAACTAAAATAAGGGCTTGGATTGCATACCCCATCGATTTATTTACACTAGTTCCCATTAAAACCCCCTCACAGCCACGAATTCATTAAGCGAAAACATCAAGGCAATAAAGGCAAAAACAAGCAAGGCGCCTGCAATCATCGGGTCTTGCAAAAACTTCAAGAAAGAGAATTTGTCGCCACTAGTTGTCTTTTTGGCACTAGGGTTTTTGGCTTTAGGTTTCATTGGCAGGCTTAGTTTAAGCTTATAACTACTGCACTCTCCTGTCAAACAAGTCGCTAGTTCTAGCGGCTAGCCTGTCGAAAAGTCGGGGTGCTGGGAATTGAACCCAGTGTCTCTCCGTCCCGAACGAAGCATGTTACCGATACACTACACCCCGATAGTCGTTATAAATTATATCAATTAGAAAAAAGTTTAGAAGTTTCTATCTTGGAGTTGAGGTTTGAAAATTGGGCTTTGAGCGTTCGGAGTAATTCAGATATAAGGGCAAAGAACGCCGTTTTTTGCAGCTGCTTGCTGTAAATCTGCAACGCTAACTTGACCATTTTCGGTTATATCCCATGGTAAATTTAGACCCACTTGTCCATTTCTTTGAGCAATCTGTTGCAGATCTACAACATTAACCCTGTTGTCGCCCGTCATGTCAAAACACTGATTCGTCTTGTAAAAAGTCATCAAAGCAAGTGATACCCCTGTTCCATGGGAATAATCTATTCTCACTGTATGAATTCCTGCCGTAGCATTATAGATTGCCTGTTGAGCACCTTTTGTTGTTTTTTCTATTACCAACACATCATCAATATAAACTTTCATGTTGTTGTCTGTACTAATAGCAAATCTGTATTTTGCAGTTTCGAAGTTAAAAGTACCTTGGTACCTTGCGCTGAAGTTATCTACAGGGACCCCAGGAGCGGGAGAACCCATTCCAATCTGAGGATTAAAGTGACGACCGTTAATGGTTGGTGTACCTGTTGCTACCTGATTTGTGAAGTTAGGGTCAGAGAAATAAGTACCACCAAAAACGTTTGTTGCAACCGTCGGCTCAAAGTCGTA
>Ga0163144_10004453_pt1 | contig 31526 bp, 17 predicted proteins | sample OliLak19BULKMAT1_FD_123175 | JGI IMG/M metagenome (GOLD analysis project Ga0163144, IMG submission 123175) | Freshwater microbial mat bacterial communities from Lake Vanda, McMurdo Dry Valleys, Antarctica - Oligotrophic Lake LV.19.BULKMAT1 | ecosystem: Environmental > Aquatic > Freshwater >... | reverse complement strand
GAAGTTTTTCAGCGTGAGCACCAAGTCCGTCAGCCGCTCAAGCCCGCTCAGGCTCTCAGACGTGAGGCTGTCCATATCGTCCAGCACGCCGTCCTGCTTGAGCTGCTGCATGTGGCTGCTTTGGGCCAGCGCTGCCTTGAACCACAGCTGCTTTTGCTCAGGCGTCAAGCGGGTCCAATGATTCACCGCTGCCAGCAGCTTTTGCTGGTTGTCGAGCACCGGCTTCAGGCGGCCGAGCTGCTCGCGCATCAGCTGCACATTCGATGAGATGAACCCCAGTGGCGTGTTAATTTCATGCGCAACGCCGGCCACCATCTGACCCAGAGACGACATCTTTTCGCTCTGCATCGCCATCATTTCGGAGTCGCGCACGCGCTGATACGCGTCGCCAAGTTCCGCGGTACGACGATTGACCAGCTGCTGAACACGCGCGGTGCGCGACATCAAGGTCCAGATGAATCCACTCAGCAGCAGCGCGAGCAGTAAACCGCCGCCAAACACGTAAATCGGCAATTGGCTTTGACGATCGGAGAAGAAGCGCGCGGTCGGCCATAGCTCGAGGCTCCAGCTTCGGCCCAGTGCATCGATTCGATCAGCCACGCGCCAGTCCTGCTCGAGCGTGCTCAGGGGCATCGACATCGGCTGGTCGAAAAATTCCTCATAGACCACCATGGGTTTGCCTTGATCTCCAATCGGATCAATCACCCGGCGCGCCAGTCCATCCTCCGCCCGGCCCTTGATGGCAATGCTGAGTAACAGACTGCGCTTCAATAAAGCCATCACATGTCCGCGCAGCTGGTTGTCAACGAGCGCAGGGGCCAGCAGGATGATCTGATCGCCCGAAAAGCCGGCATAAAGCACGAAGGGCGAGAGTTTCGCGTTGCTGAGACCATATTGAAGCAATGGATCGGCGCTCAGATCCTTGCCGCGCAATGCGCTGCCGTCACCAAGTTCGGTGCCCGGACCCTGGGTGTTCACGACCAAAAACTGAATTCTTGCCGGGCTCAGCGGTTCGTTCGGCGCGACAGTCTGCGCCGCCGGTGCAGCGCCAAGCGCTGGGGTCTGGATTACGCTCGTATCGCCAGCGTCGGCACCGCTCATGGTTCCGGCCGGATCCAGCGCGGTGACCACCGTTCCCGCATTCAGCGGTGCGTCCGGGGCAACCCAGGCCAAGGCCATCAGCTCGGGATGGGTTGAGAATAAGGTGGATGAAAAGCGCTTCAGCGTAAGCTCGTCGGACACTGGAAAGGCGCGAAATAGATCGACGTGATTGCCTATGCCGTCAGTCAGCAGCGCCATGAAGCCGGTGCCGCGGCCCTGCGAGCCGCGCATGCGTTCGGCAAGCGCGCGCTTCATTGCGGCCTCGTTCTGCTCGGAAAAGTAGCGGTAGGCGAACCAAGATGCGGCCGCCCCCGTGATGAAGATCAGCAGGGCAACCAGCAGCGGAAGCGCCGCATGGCCGCGCGCAAGAACGAAAGAGGCTTGGCGGTCGGCGATCACTGGCTTGGCACTCCGGTAGTGGGCTGCAACAAAATGCCTGTCATGGCTCAGCCACTCCAAAGCATGAAAAGCTGTGTCGCCACAAGGCAACTTACGGCACGGCGAGACGCGAAGATAGCCGGCAATCCAGCGCTTTCACGCATGGTTTTTCCGCTTTACTGCGACGCTGAAAAAGCCAATTGGATGGCGTCGCTGCGCACGCATGGCGCCACAATGTGACCCCGCGTTCACGACAAAAAACCTTTCGCGCCAAAGGATGCATGCACGCCAGCGGCTCAGCGAAACAGGCCGACGACGCGCGAAAACAGACCTTTCAGGCCACCGCCCTGAGCCGCCACGGCATGTTTGGCGATGGTCTCCTGAATGGGTTTGGCAATTTCCACCGCATGGCGATCCGAGAGCGCTGGCATATGGCGCAGCTGAACGTGTCGGCGCATGGCGCCACCGATCTCGGCCTTGAGCTTTTCCGGGCTGACCGGTTTGCCGATGAAGCGATAAATCTGGCCCTGATTGATCAATTGGATCACCATTTGCGCGTCCGCAAAGCGCGAGGCAACCATGGTCACCAGGGTAGGGCGCAGGGTGCGCAGGCTGGATAGCACGTGGGTCAACGAATCGTTACCAAGCCTTGCTTCGGTAATCAATACGCCGATGCTTGCGTGCGCGTCCAGTTGCTCGGCTGCCTCCTCAAGCGAACGCGCGGAAAACACCTGGCGCTCTTCGCTGAAAGCGTCGCCAATGACGGTTGCAAGACTTGGATCGCTGTCCAGTACCAGCAAATCCAAACCGCGCAAGGGCAGGTTGACGACGTTGCTAGCCGATGCGACCGGTCTTGGCGCCGGCTGCAAAGCCTGTGTGTGCTCATGGGTCTTTTGTGCAGCGCGCATGGCGAGCGCAACAGTCATGCGCAGACTGTCGTTGTTCCAAGGCTTGGTGACGTAGCGAAAAACCTCGCCCGAGTTGACCGCTTCGATGGTGGCGGGAAGGTCCGCGTACCCGGTCAGCAAGATGCGCATGGTGTGCGGCGAAGTGTGCTGAACCTGTCGAAACAGCTCAACACCGGTCATGCCCGGCATGCGTTGATCCGACACCACCACGTCAACGGCGTGTTCGCTCAGCACTTTGAGTGCCTCAAGCGCAGACGAAGCCGTTAACACCTGGTACTGAGTTTTAAATAGGCGTGTTAGGGACGAAAGGATGAAAACCTCGTCGTCTACGCAGAGCAATCGTTGCATCGGGTCCTCGTCGCAGCGCCTAGGATTTATACACGATTCGGTGTCCTGGCAGGACAATGGATTGCGCTTGCAGCGCCGCGGTGACGGTCAACGATCCGAAGCGGTCGCGCGCTCGCAGATTCAGGCGCAGCATGAACCGCTGATGTCGAGTTCGCGCTATCCTGGCTGGCTTCTGAGTCCTCGCTGAGGGTCAATCCCGCTATGCTGCGCGCCCCGAATGTCTGGAGCGCGCCGTGCTCGATTTGCATCACGATCGCATACTGATCCTGGATTTTGGCAGTCAGTACACGCAGTTGATCGCCCGCCGCGTGCGCGAGCTTGGCGTGTATTGCGAGATTTTTCCGTGGGATACCAGCATTCAGAGCGTGCTTGGCTTCGCCGCCAAGGGCATTATTCTTTCCGGTGGCCCAGAAAGCACGACGCTGCACGATGCGCCGCGCGCGCCTGAGGCGCTGTTCGCGCTGGGTTTGCCTGTGCTGGGAATTTGCTACGGCATGCATACGATGGCCGCGCAATTGGGCGGCCAAGTCACCGGCGGGCTGACCCGTGAGTTTGGTTACGCCGAAGTGCTTCCCATTGAAAGCACGGTATTGCTCAGCGGCCTGGGCGACGGCGAGCAAGGGGTCAAACTTGATGTCTGGATGAGCCACGGTGATCGGGTTGATCAAGTGCCGCCCGGCTTCAAGGTGGTAGCTGCCACGGCAGACGTTCCCATCGCTGCCATGGCGGACGATCAGCGGCGCTTTTATGGCCTGCAGTTCCACCCGGAAGTGACTCATACCAAGCACGGTGGGGCGATCTTGCGCCGCTTCGCGGTCGAGGTCTGTGGCTGTCAAACGCTGTGGACGATGCGCAATGTGGCTGAGGACGCGGTGGCCCGTGCGCGCCAAGCCGTGGGCACCGATCAAGTGCTGCTTGGGCTTTCAGGCGGCGTCGATTCCTCGGTGGTAGCGGCACTGCTGCACCAAGCCATTGGCGCGCAGCTCACCTGTATCTTTGTCGACACCGGATTGTTGCGCTGGCAGGAAGCGGAACAGGTCATGCAGCTGTTCGCCGGCCAAATGCATCTAAAAGTGGTCAAAGTGGATGCCCGCGAGCGCTTCTACGGCGCGCTTGCGGGTTTGTCCGACCCTGAGGCGAAGCGAAAAGCGATCGGCCGGGTATTCATTGAGGTGTTCGAAGCCGAAGCCAAGCACTATGGTGATGCGCGCTGGCTGGCGCAGGGCACGATCTATCCAGACGTGATCGAGTCAGCTGCCGCACGCACCGGCAAGGCGCACGTGATCAAGAGCCATCACAACGTTGGCGGCTTGCCCGAGCATATGAAGCTCAAGCTGCTTGAACCCTTGCGCGAGCTGTTCAAGGACGAAGTTCGGCGTCTGGGTCTGGAGCTTGGCTTGCCGCACGACATGATTCAGCGGCATCCGTTTCCGGGGCCGGGCCTTGCGGTGCGCATGCTGGGTGAAATTCGCCCTGAGCTGATCGAGCTGCTGCAGCAGGCAGACCACATCTTCATCGAGGAACTGCGCAAGCACGATCTCTACTACCGCGTCAGTCAGGCGTTTGCCGTGTTCCTGCCGGTCAAGAGCGTCGGCGTGGTGGGTGATGCGCGCGCCTACGAATGGGTCATTGCGCTGCGTGCGGTGGAGACGGTGGATTTCATGACCGCGCAATGGGCGCGCTTGCCGTACGACTTTCTCGATCAGGTCAGTCGCCGCATCGTGAACGAGCTGCGCGGGGTTTCTCGCGTGGTGTACGACATCAGCGGCAAGCCGCCAGCAACCATCGAGTGGGAGTGATCGCGCCGATTCCACGCTGGCGCCTTGCGGCCCTGCCGCCGCGAAAATGCGCTGCGCAGGCTCAGGATTTGCCTTTATGAGCGCACGCATGGGCCCGCGTCGACTCGAACTGGCTTTGTTAATTGGCGGCATGGGCATGCTCGGGCCGTTCGCCATCGACACCCTGTTCCCGGCGTTTCCCGCCGTCGCTACCGCACTGAAGGTGGATGCGGCCTGGGTGCAACAGACGCTCAGCACCTATTTGTTCGGCTTTGCCCTGATGAGTCTGTTGCACGGTCCGCTGTCTGACCGCTACGGACGCAAGCCCATTCTTCTGGTGGCGCTGCTGGTGTTTGCGGGTGCCTCGCTTGCGTGTGCCTTCGCGCAATCGATCGAGACCTTGCTCTGGGCGCGCTGGGTGCAAGGCTTGAGCGCTGGTGCGGGCACCGTCATCGGGCGTGCCGTGGTGCGCGATGTGGTGGAGGGGCCGGAGGCGCAGCGCCTGATGAGTCAGGTCACGCTGGTGTTTGCCATTGCGCCCGCGATCGCGCCGGTGATCGGCGGATGGCTGTTCGAGGCCTATGGCTGGCGTTCGATCTTTTGGTTCATTACCGCATTCGGCCTGCTGGTGTTTGCCGCATGCGCCTGGCGCTTGCCGGAGACCCTGCCGCAGGAGCAAAGACAGCCGCTGTCCGCGTCTTCGATGTTTCGCGATTACGGCCGCATGTGCATGGATCCGGTGGCGCGCGCGCTGATCATGGCGGCGGCGCTGAATTTCGCCGCCCTGTTCCTGATGATTGCCAGCGCACCGAGCATCGTGCTCGACATAATGGGCCTGAAGACCACGCAGTTCCACTATTTTTTCCTGCCCATGATCGGCAGCATCCTGCTCGGCTCCCAGCTTTCCGGCCGACTTGCCGGCCGCATTCCAAACCGCAAGCAGGTTGCTATCGCCTACCAGATCATGCTGGCCTGTGCCGTGCTGCACCTGTGCGTCCAGTGCCTGCCGATTGCGCATGTCTACCCATGGGCGATCCTATTTGCCTGCATGTATGGCGTCGGTTCCGCCATGGCGTTCCCGGTCTTGACCCTCAAGCTGCTGGATCGATTTCCGCATCAGCGCGGTGCGGCGGCCAGCATGCAGGCGTTTAGCTCGCTGATGGTGAATGCGCTTGCGGCCGGTTTGCTCTCGCCTTTGCTGCACCAAAGTCTGTGGCAGCTTGGTCTCGGGCAGCTGGGGATGATGGCTATCGGCTATTGGTTTTGGCGCAGTTACCTGCGCGCAGCGCCAGATCCCGCGCCCCTGCCGCAGGCCGAGGCAAGGGCATGAGCCCGTGAACATCCATGCGCGTGCAGGGAAATCATCACCCTTGAGCTTTGCGCAAAAGGCCATAATTGTCTTTTCAAATTTGGGCCAACCCTTAGGAGTCGTCTGTGGCCAGTGAACATGCTTTTGCAGTAACGCAAGCAAACTTTGAGGCTGACGTGCTTGAGGCCTCTTTCAACACGCCGGTATTGATCGATTTTTGGGCGCCCTGGTGCGCTCCTTGTCGTCAGCTCATGCCGACCTTGGAACGCATCGTGGGTGAGGCTAACGGCGCGCTTAAGCTTGCCAAAGTGAATACCGATGAGGAGGCCGCCTTGGCCGGTGCGTTCGGAATTCGCAGCCTGCCAACGGTTGTGCTGATGAAGAACGGTCAAGTGGTCGACGGCTTCATGGGCGCAAAACCAGAAAGCGCGGTGCGCGAAATGCTGGCCAAGCATTTGTCCGAAGCGCCTGTAGCGCTCGAGCCGGAACTGGAACCGGAACCGGAAGCGGAAGCGGAAGCGGAACCAGTGGCACCGGATCTGGAGCAGGCGGCCGCCTTACTTGAAGCCGAGCTGGCGAAGGCCCCGGACAAGGAAGAGCTGAAGCTTGATCTGGCAGACGCCTATGCGAAGCTGGGGCGCGTCGAGGCAGCCGAAACGCTGCTTGCTGCGCTCAAGACGCTTGCCGAAGGCGAACTCGCCAAGCGTGTCCGCACGCGCATCGAATTCACTCAGCTGGCGCACACCGCGCCCAGCGCAGTGGAGCTGGAGCAGGCGATTGCACGCAACAGCGCGGATTTGGGCGCGCGACACCTGCTGGGTGTGCGCTGCTTGCTTTCGGGACAGAGCGGCGCGGCCATGGACCAGTTCCTGCACATCCTGAAAACCGACCGCACTTTCGGCGAAGATCTTGGACGCAAGAGCATGGTCAGTGCATTTCGGATCATTGAGGATGCTGATCTGGTGGGCGAATACCGCCGCAAGATGACCTCACTGCTGTTTTGAGCGTCAGCGTGAAACTCGTTCAGCTTCGCCGGAATCTGTTCAGAATTAGCTTTTTTGCTCCCTCCCGGATGTTTGGGGAGGATTCGGGACGGGAAAGGCAGGCACGACATTTAACTCCATGCGTCATCGCTGGCGCCTGATGGAGTCGCTGGCTTGAACACAGTCTATCTGCGGCGTCCTGCGTCTGCGCAGCGTTTGGCAGAGCTCACCGCTTGCGCCGGCGTCTTGGTGCAATTTAAGCCAGTTTCTGCCGCGCCAGCGCCGGGACACATCTGGCTGGATCCCGAGGCTGCGCTGCCGCAGGCTTGGCTCCGGGATTTCGCGCGCGCGCTGGACGCGGTTCCGGTTGCGGCGCGCCTGCAATGCCTGAGCAATGCAGATGCACAAGTGCACCCCACCGGTGCTCGGGTGACGCCGCTGTCGGTGGCGAGCCATCTCACCAGTTACCAGATGCTGTGCCAGCGCCTTGGGCGGGAGCATTACTCGCCGGTACCCAGCGTGGATGGCCCGCTGCTTGGTTTCAGCAAAGGCTGGCAGCCGGGAGCGCCGGAATTGGCTTGGGCCGGCATGTATGCGCACTTGGCGAGCCCGGACACCGATGCTCAGTGGGTCGCTCAGGTGCCTTGGTTGAGCCAGCTACAGGCTTTGCTTTCCTGGCCTAAAGACACGCTGCCGCCGGCGATGGACTTGCCAGTCGTCCTGCACGTGCTGCATGGCTGGGGCGGCGGTGCTGCGAGCTGGGTACGCAACTTTGCGCTGGCCGACCCCGAGCGCTGTCACCTGGTTTTGCAGGCCGAGCGCGTCGGCAGCAACCACGGTGCGCGACTGCGCCTTGGCCTGGCGGCAGATCCGAATGCGCTGTTCTTTGAGCAGACGCTGCAGCCGGCCATCCAGAGCACGCTGGAAGTTCATTTGCACTACCGCGCTTTGGTCGACAGCTGGCTTTCGCTGTTTCAGGTTCAAGCGGTCTGGGTGTCGTCACTGATTGGGCATGCGCTCGACATCCTGCACCTGAGCGCCGAACGAAAACTGCCGCTGACCTGGATTACACACGACTATTACCCGCTTTGGCCGCACCTGCACGCTGATTTTGGTGATGCCGCGCTTGGCTTCGATCTTGCCGCCCTGCACGCCCCTGGCGCCAATGCCCCTGGCGCCAATGCCGCAGGCCCGATCGGCAAACTTGAGCCTGATGCTTTTTGGCGTTTGCGTGCGCACGTGGTGGCGGCGCTGCGCAGCGCGCACTTGGTGGCTCCCAGCCACGCCACCCAGCGCAATTGGCTGCGTATGGCGCCGGAATTGTCGGACGCGGATTGGCGCGTGCTTGCGCACGGAGCCGATTGGCCGCAACCGGTGCCCAGCGAGTTGCCGACGGATGAAACGCGCGCCGCGCCAGTACTGCAGCCAAAATTGTCGCGGCGCTTGCGCCTGCTGGTGCTCGGGCGAGTGCAGGGCGCCAAAGGGGAAGACCTGCTGCTGCGCGCCTTGCCCGAGCTGAGCCAGTACTGCGAGCTGTGGTTGCTGGGATGCGGCAGCGGCGGCTTGTCGCTGATGGGGCGCAATCACGTGCACGTCATCTCGGACTTTGAACGCGCCGAGTTGCCGGGCTGGATTGCGCGCATCAAGCCCGATGCAGCCCTGCTGCCGCGCACCGTGGCCGAAACCTATTCCTACGTCCTAAGCGAGTGCTGGGCGCTCAAAATGCCGGTGCTGGCGGCGCGCTTGGGGAGTCTGGAAGAGCGTATCGAGCACGCCAAGACCGGCCTGCTGTTTGCGCCCAATGCAGAGGCGCTATGTGCGCTGGTGCGTGCACTGGCGCAAGACCGCAGCGTGCTGGGCCAACTGCAAGCAGGCACGCTGCTCAGCAGCGCGGACATGCTAGCCGGGTACCTGCCGCTGCTGCCGCGCGCGCGCGCTGCGACTTGTGGCGCGTCGGACCAGCATGCGCTGCAGCCAGAGGTCATGCTGGGCAACATTTGTGCCGGTCTGCTGCAATCGGCAGCCTTCGATTTGCGCGCAGGCTTGCTTGAACGCGAGGCAGCGCTCGCGCATGCGCAGCTGGAACTGGAGCGCCGCGGCAACTGGGGGCATGAACTTAGCGAGCTGCTGGCTGCACGCACCGCGTGGGCGCAGCAGCTGCAGCAATCGGTCGATTACGAGCGTGCCCAGCGCGAGCAGACAGAGATGCTGCGCGCAGAGGCGCTGCACCAGCAGGCGCAGCTGCAGGCGCAATTGGCGCACAGCGAGCAAATTCGGGAACAGACACAGATCCAGTTGGGCGACCAATTGCAGCAGGCCCAGGAGTACATCGCGATGCTGCTTGCCAGCACCAGTTGGCGGCTCACAGCGCCCCTGCGTCTGCTTGCCCTACGTCTGCTTGCCGTGCGCAGCAAACTTGCCCTAGGTGCGCGCAGCGTGCGGAATTTGGTGCGCCGGGCCTGGCAGAGTCTGCGCGTGCGCGGCTTGCGCGCCACGCTGCAGCGTGCGCGCTCCTGGCTAAAGCCGGTGCAGCCGATCCACCACAACATTGAGACCGAGCCGTTGGCCGAGGTCGGCGCGCTGTTTGTGCCCTTTGAATTTCCTCACCATGCGGCACCACGGGTGTCGATCGTGATCCCGGTGTACAACAAATGGCCTTACACCGAAGCCTGTTTGCGCTCGCTGCAGCGGGTGCAGGATGCGACTGCGTTCGAGGTCATCGTTGTGGATGATGGCTCCAGCGATGAAACTGCCGAGCGCCTGGCCCAGATTGCCGGCGTGATCGCGCAGCGCAATCCGGAAAACCTTGGCTTTATCGGGGCGTGCAATCGCGGTTTGGCGCTGGCGCGCGGCGAATACGTGTTCTTCCTCAATAACGACACCCAGGTGCAGGCGCATTTTTTGGAGACCTTGCTGGACACTTTCGCGCAGCATCCGGAAGCGGGTTTGGTGGGCTCTAAGCTGATCTACCCGGACGGCCGCATGCAGGAGTGCGGCGGGATCGTGTTCCGCGATGGCTCCGGCTGGAACTACGGTCGTTTCGACGATCCGGAAGACTGCCGCTACAGCTTCCTGCGGGAGGCGGACTACGTTTCAGGCGCCGCCATCCTGCTGCCCATCGCGCTGGCCAGGCAGCTCGGTGGTTTCGACAGCTACTACGCACCGGCCTACTACGAAGATACCGATCTGGCGTTTCGCGTGCGCGCACTGGGCCGGCGCGTGTACGTGCAGCCGCTGTCGCGCGTGGTGCATTTTGAGGGCATCACCGGCGGTACCGACTTGAGCCAAGGCACCAAGCGCTTTCAGGTGCTCAATCAGCAGAAGTTCTTTGCCCGATGGGAATCGGTGCTGCGCCAACACGTGCCATCCCCGCCGCATTGCCAGATCGAGCGTGCGCGGCAGCAGCGCGCGCTGCGCCACGTCTTGGTGATCGATGCCTGTACGCCGATGCCGGACCAGGATTCGGGCAGCGTGCGCATGTTTGAGTGGTTGCGCCTGATGCTTGAGGAAGGCGCAGCAGTGACGTTCTTTGCCGAAAATCGTGCCTATCACCAGGGCTACGCCGAGGCACTGCAAGCGCTCGGCGTCGAGGTGCTGTATCACCCGTATCTGCCCAATATTGCCGATTTCATGGCGGCACAGGCGGCACGCTTTGATCTGGTGATACTCAGCCGCTATTACGTGGCTGAACAATTCATGCCGCTGGTCAAGCGCTATGCGCCCAAGGCCGAAGTGTGGTTTGACACGGTCGATTTGCACTACCTGCGCGAGCGCCGCGAGGCCGAACTGCGCGCGGATCCGGCAGCTTTGCGGCAAGCTGCGGCGACCAAAAAGCGTGAGCTGGCCCTGATGCGGCTGGCTGATCTGACCTTGGTGGTAAGTCCGGTCGAGCAAGCGCTGCTGCTGCGTGACTGTCCGGGCGCCAAGGTCGCGGTGCTGTCCAATATTCATCGGGTTCCCGGACGCCGAGCCAGCTTTTTGCAGCGCAAAGACGTCTTCTTTGTCGGCGGATTTCAGCATCCGCCCAACGTTGACGCGGTGCTCTGGTTCGCACGCGAGATCTGGCCGCTGGTGCATGCGCAGTTGGGCGAGGCGCGCTGGCACATCGTGGGCTCAAAAACCCCGCCTGAAATCAGTGCGCTGGCCGGTGAGCACATCCTAGTGCACGGTTTCTTGCCGGATCTCGAACCGCTGCTTGACGGCTGCCGGTTAAGCGTGGCGCCGCTGCGCTACGGCGCGGGCGTCAAGGGCAAAGTCAACATGTCGATGAGCTACGGCTGTCCGGTGGTCGCTACCGGCATGGCGGTGGAAGGCATGTATCTGGTTGCCGGCCGCGACGTTCTGGTGGCGGATGCGGCGGCAGATTTCGCGCACAAGGTCGTGGCTTTGTATCAGGATACCGAGCTCTGGCAGGCGCTCTCGGATGCTTCGCTGGAGAATGTCGAGGCGCATTTTTCGCTCACTGCGGCGCGCGCCAAACTAAAGCAGCTTTGGCGCCAAGCCGAGCCTGAGCAGGGTGCGGTTCGGGTCGCTGCACGCTTGCCATGAGCAGGCACGAGGAGCGCAAACATGAGGCCACGCGCACTCCGGTTAGCGCCGATGCGTCACGCGCAGATTCGCCAGGCGCCAATCAGCAAGACGCCAATCAGCAAGACGCCAATCGGCAAGACGTTAATCGGCAAGACGTTAATCGGCAAGACGTTAATCGGCAAGACGTTAATCGGCAAGACGTTAATCGGCAAGACGTTAATCGGCTAGCCGGCAATCGGCAAGACGGTACTCAGCAAGACGCCAATCGGCAAGACGTTAATCCACGAGACGCCAAGCCACTAGACGGCAAGCCACTAGACGGCAATCTCGACCTGGCGCAGATCTACCAGCAAGTGGTGCTGCGCCACAACAAAGCCCCGCACGGCTATGCCAATGTGCCCGCGGCGCAATTCGTTTGCCGCGGCGCCAATCCGCTGTGCGGCGATGAGTTGGTGGTGATGCTTCGCTGCGATGCGCAGTCTTGCATCGTCGCGGCGGGTTTTTCTGGTGAAGCAAGCGCGCTCACCACCGCGGTGGCTTCCATGCTGATGCAGCGTTTGCCGGGTCAGAGCCGTCAGCAGGCGCTGCGCTGGCTGGAAACTGTGCTGGATCTCTACACGCGCAATCCGCAGCGCAGCGCGCTGGCGCAATTTGGGGAACTAAATGCGCTGCTGCCGCTGATCGCGCATCCGAATCGGCTCAAGGCCATGACCCTGCCAATCGTGAGCTGTTTGGCGGCGCTCATGGGGCTCGGCACGGCCAGTACCGATGGTCAAACAAGCGGTGAACGCGAAGGAGCATAGCAATGCAAGCTTGGTTTGATGCCTGCGCAGAGCAGGCCTTGGTCGAGGGAGAGTTTTTGAGCTTGGTCATTGACGACGTAATGGTCGCTCTGTACCGCGTCGGGGACGCCTATTACGCCATTGAGGACATGTGCACGCATGACGGCGGGGAGCTTGCCGGCGGCCCGCGAGAAGGGTTTGAGGTGGAATGCATCCGGCACGGCGCACGTTTCGATTTGCGCACCGGAGCCTGCACGGTGGGGCCGGCTTATGTGCCAACGCGCAGTCTGCGCACGCAAATACGGGGCGGGCGAGTCTGGATCGAACGTCCGTGAGCGCCTTGCTCAGCCAAGCCGCAAAGCCCCTATTCAGCGCCAATACCGCACTCGCGCTGGTGATTGCCAACATGATCGGCGTTGGCGTGTTTACCTCGCTCAGTTTCCAGGTTCATGCGCTGCCGTCGCCTGCGGCGATCTTGCTGCTATGGCTGGTCGGCGGCATCACGGCTTTGTGCGGCGCGCTTTGCTACGCCGAACTGGCCACGGCCTTGCAGCGCTCTGGCGGTGAGTACGCCATCCTGCGCCGCGCCCTGCATCCGCTGGTGGGTTTTGTCGCCGGCTGGGTATCTTTGCTGGTTGGCTTTGCGGCGCCGGTGGCCGCGGCCGCAATGGCATTGGCCGCGCACCTGTCCAAGGTCTATCCGCTGCCGCTGCCCGGACAATTTCTGGTCGCCAGCGCGCTTTTGGTTGCGCTGAGCTGTCTGCACGCATGGTATGCCGATGCCGGCGCACGCTTTCAACGTTATGCAACCTGGTTCAAAGTGCTGCTGATAGGCGCCCTCGCCAGCGTGTGTTTTGCGCTGGTGCCTGAGCCGCAACCACTGGTGCTCCGGCTTGATCAGCAGGATATGCAGGCGATCTTTCTCGGTTCCGGCTTCGCGGTTTCACTGGTCTACGTGGCCTTTGCCTACAGCGGATGGAACGCCGCCGTGTACGCCTTGAGCGAGACCCAAGACCCGGCGCGCAGCATCCCGCGCGCGCTGATTTTGGGCACCCTGATCGTCACGCTGCTCTATTTGGTGCTTAACGCTGGCTTTCTGCGCGCGGTGCCCTGGGCCGAGCTGAAAGCGGTGAATCCATTTGCGCTAGGCGACGCAGGTTTGCTCGAACGCGAACTCGCCGTGGGCTTTTTGGCCAGCCGCGCCGTCTTTGGTGAGAGTGGCGCGCGCGTCATTGCCGCTTTGGTTGCGATCGGCCTGATTTCTGCGATCAGCGCCATGATCGTGGCCGGTTCACGCGTGGCCCGCACCATGGCGGAGGATTGGCCGGTGTTTCGCCTGTTCGCGGGCGGGCAGGGCGTGGCGCGCGCGATTGGCCTGCAGCTCGGCATCAGCCTGCTGCTGCTCTGGACGCAAAGCTTCAGTATGGTGATCGCCACCATCGGGCTCTGCCTGAGCATTTGCGCTATGGCCGTGGTGATTGCGCTGTTTTGGCTGCGCTGGCGTGAACCCGCGCTGCCAAGGCCGTTTCGCTGCTGGGGTTACCCGTTCACGCCGATCGTGTTTCTGGTGCTGGATGCCTGGATGTGCTGGCATGTCGCGGCCAGCGAACCCAAAGCACTGGTCGCCAGTGCCTTGACGCTGGGTGCCGGTGTGCTGGCCTATGGCGTGCTGATCCGCTCGCGCAGCCCGCACACGCCGTCGGCCTGAGAATTGGCCCGAGAATTCGCCCGAGGGTTTTTAGCCGAGGGTTTTGGCCGCGGGTTTGGCCGGAAGGTTCCGATGCTGGCTGGGGCGCGATTCAATGCGCCCGAACCGGATCGACGAAACCCAAAGCGCGCTAAGGCTTGCTTGGCAAACGCTGCTTGTAGCGCTGGTACAGGCGCTCATGACGGGATTCGCCTGACTGCAGCACGCCTTGGATGTAGACCGCTGCAACCTTGGTCGTAAGCTCCAGCGGGTCGCCGTCAGTCACCATCAGGCTGGCGTCCTTGCGCAATTCAATCGAGCCAAGTCGGTCCGCGATACCCAGCACGCCGGCGGCGTTGATCGTGATCGCCTGCAGCGCAATATCCGCGGGTAGTCCATAAGCCACGGTTTGCGCCGCGTGGTGCGCAAGATTCTTTTCCAGCGGTGCGGCGAAGCTGGTGCCATCGCCAGCAATCACCACCGTCACGCCCGCTTGGTAAAGGCGTGCGGCGTTGCGATAGACCGTGTCAAAGCCTTCATGGCGGCGCGACGGCAGCGTGAACGGTGAGCCGAGAATGACCGGAATCTTGGCGCTGGCGATTTCACTGCTCAGCCGCCAGCCATCACTGGCGCCCACCAATACGCAGTCCAGCTTTTCACGGCGGCACAGCTCAATGCTCTGGCGCAGCGAGGTCAGATCGTCGGCGTGCACGAACAAGCGCTGCTTGCGCTCCAGCACGGGCACCATGGCGGCCAAGCGTAAATCGGTTGCAGGCATCCCAGATGCTTGCGCTGTGGCGTAACGGCGCGCATCCGCAAGGATGCTATCGATCGACTTCAGGTTGTCCGCTGCGGTCTTTTTGGCTTCGGCAATGATCATCGGCGGCAGCCAATCCGGCAGTCGCGACGATGGCCACATCAGGTGCACGCCCACACTCGGACGCACACTCATCTGCTCCCACGTCCAGCCCGACAACTGCACCACGGCCGATTGCCCGGTAAACAACGCGCCGCTGCCCTGTGGCGCAACGTGCACCGCAACAATGCCGGCATTGCGCGTGACCGGAATCAGCTCGCTGTCAGGATTGATGGCAATTTCCGCGCGCGAATTGGCATTCAGCGGACCCACTTCCTGGAAGTCGTTGGTGGCCCGCACGGCCTCAATCTCGGTCAGGCCCAGCACGCTGTTGGCATGGATCAAACCGGGATAAATGCGCTTGCCGCGATAGTCAACCTTGCGCGCATCGCCGGCGTCAAGCGTACCAGCCGGACCGACACCCGCGATTTTGCCGTCACGAATCAGCAAGTCACCGCCAGCAATGGTTTCCCCAACCACGGGATACACATCGGCGCCGCTCAGCAGCAGGCTTTCTGCTGCCGCCAAGGGGACGCACAGCACGCACATCAGGGCGAAGGCGAGCGCATTCACTTTGCCGTTAAACGCGGCGCCGTGGCCAATCGCGAACTTCCGGTTCCGGGGCGGCTTGCAGCCGTGACCGTTCGCAGCGCGCATTAAAATTCTCCTTGGCACAGGTGCACCGGTTCGCCGTTGTGATAAAGCCCGCGTCGTGCGGTTAGAAATGCTGGGTAGCCGCGCGTCAGATCAAGCGCAAAGCGCGCTGCGGGGCGTCCGGGTGGGCCAGCTGGCTTGGCGCTGTCGCCCTCTTTCAGGGCCAGCTGCACCAGCGCTTCGCGCGCGCTTTGCACGCGTTTCTGCTCGGCCTCGTCGCTCACCAGATCAAAGTACTTGCGGCCCTCGATCCAGGTTTGTTCGGCGCGCGCCATGCTGGAGAGCGGCTGCCTATTCCACAGCACCAGATCGGCATCCTTGCCCACTTCAATGCTGCCTACCTTCTGCTCGATGCGAAGCTGCTTGGCTGGGTTGATGGTCACTAGAGCAAGCGCTTCAGTCGGCGTGAGATCGCCAAAGCGCACGGCTTTGGCCGCTTCGGTGTTCATTCTGCGCGCCAGATCGTTGCTGTCCGAGTTGCTGCTGGTGACCACGCCGGCGCGGGTCAGCAGCGCATTGTTGTAAGGAATGGCATCCATCACCTCCATCTTGAACGCCCACCAGTCTGCAAAGCTCGACGCGCCGGCACCAATTTCGTTCAGCTCCGGAGCAACTTTGTAGCCCTCAAGCACGTGCTGGAAGGCGGCCACTTTGAATCCGAAGCGCTGCGACAGGCGCGCGAACATCAAGATCTCGTCCTGCCGATAGCTATGCACATGGATCATGCGGACCCCGCGCAGAACTTCATCCAGGGCCTCCAGGCGCAGATCGGTGCGGAACGGGCGCTTGGCCTTGGCGGCGGCGGCACGCTCCTGGGCATACGCCTGCGCGGCGGTAAAGCTGTCTACCAAAAGCTGCTCTACGCCCATGCGTGTTTGTGGGTAACGGGTGCGGAACATATCGCCCCAGTTGGCCTGCTTGGGGTTCTCACCCAGCGCGAATTTGATCGTCGGTGCCGCTTCCTTGAAGATCAGACCGGCCGCATCTTGTCCCCAGCGCAGGCGGATCACCTGGCTCTGACCGCCGATGGTATTGGCCGAGCCGTGCATCAGATGCGCGGTGGTCAAGCCGCCCGCCAGCTGGCGATAGATGTCGATGTCGGTAGGATCAACGACGTCGGCGATGCGAACCTCGCTGGTCACCGTGTGGCTGGGTTCGTTAACGTTGCCGCTGATCGCAATATGGCTGTGCGCATCCACCAGGCCCGGAGTCAGATGTTTGCCTTGGGCGTCGATCACCAGGGTGTTGGCGGAGCCCTTCAAGTCCGGGCCGACCGCCTTGATGACGCCCTGTTCGACCAGAACATCGGTGTTTGGCAGCGGTTCCGGTGCGCCCGTCATCCACACCGTTGCCTGCTTGAACAGCACGCTCTTGGGCTGCTCCGGAATGGCAGCCAGTCCGTATTCGCCGGCGGGGTAACGCCACGTGCTGGGTAGCTCTGGCACGCTGATCGGCGTGGCGGGCTTGCTGTCGGGCTTTGCAGCAGCCGTGCGCGTGGCCATGAATGGCTGCGCGACGCCTTGCAGGTTGAGATAGCGTCCGCGCAGCGTGTCGCCGCTCAGATCAGCCGTCACCACCACGGTTTCGCTCGCTTGGCCGAGCAGCTTTCCGGGCACGCGGAAATTCACTGCGCGTTCGGCGCGCGTGGCTTTGAACGAGGTCTTACCCACGCTCACCTTCAACTCGGGGGCGCCGTCGATCACCCATGACGCGTTGCCGTCGCTCAATCCCTGCACCTTCCAGGTACCGCGCAAATCCAATGCCTGCAGCGGCTTGAGCTCTTCGCGCACGCCTTCCACCCAAACCTGATAAAGCTGGGCATCAGCCTGTGCTGGCCAAGTGGCATCAGCGATCAGCAGATTGGCCAGACGACCGCGCGCAATGCTGCCCAGCCGGTCCGCTTGGCCAATCATGCGCGCCGGTATTGCAGTCAGGCTTTCAATCGCGGCATCGGCCGGCAGGCCGTAGGCAATCGCTTTGCGCAGGTTCGGCAAGAACTGCTCTTCAGGCTTTTCCAGGCCGCTCGCGCTGAGCGCAAAGCGAATCCCTTGCGCACGTACCAGGCGTGGATTGAACGCGGCGTAGCGCCAGTGCTCAAGCTCTGCCAGCGAGCGTTCCAGCGCGGTTTCGGGATCACCCACATCCGGCGTGGCAGGGAAATTCAGCGGCAGGATCAGATCGCTGTTGAGCGCACTGAGCTCTTTCAGGCGCCGATACTCGGCGCCATTGCCGCCAATAACCAGCTTCAGATTGAAGTCCTTGGCCACTCGGCCGGCACGCGCATAGTCCAGTTCGTCGCGCGTATGCCAGAACAACGGCTGTGCACCCGACAACACCGGACGCAGCGCTTCCAAAGTGATGTTGGTCTCCGCGCGCTCGCTGCCCTCGCGTGCGGCCAAAGGTTCGGCTTCGATTTGCCAGCGCGCGTCGCCAAATGCCTGCCGAACCAGCGCGTAAGCGCCCATGGTTGAGCCGGGATAAACGCCACCGAAGCCAAACGCCTGTTCCAGTCCTGCGTGTTGAGCAAGACGCACCGCAAGCACGGCGGCGTGCGCATCGGCTTTCGGCTTGAGTGAGAGCAGCGCGCTTTGTCCGCGCAAAATGCCGCTCGCGGGCGCGCTCAGCACGGACGCAAAACCGAGCTGCCGGAGTAGCTTGGAGCGCTCTTCATCAAGCGCCACCTTGCCGCCGAGATCGCGCTCGGCACAAATCAGGTTGTTCCAATGGCGAGGCGCGCGGGCACTGGGCGTTTGGGCCGCGCTTTGCCCCATCGGCATGGGGCCACGCTGCGGCGGTCCGCCGACGGGTGCGGGCGGCGCCGCGCTTTCACAGGCGCCCGCAGGGTCAACGCCATAGGCAGAAACCAAATCCAGGAAAGCGGGGTATACGGTCTTCCCACCCAGATCCACCACCGAACTTCCGGCAGGCGCCTTGACTCCGGCGCCGACGTCGACGATCAAGCCGCGCTCGATCACAATCGTGCCGCGCTCAAGCACTTTGCCCGGCGCCAGCCAAATGCGCGCATTCGTTAGCGTGAAGCTGCGCGGTGACTGCTCGCGCAGCTTGTCCACAAACAAGGGATCTGTGGACGTTTGCGCCAAGCCGCTGCCCGAGGCAAGCAGCACGCAGAGGAACAGCATGCGAGGCACAGGCATGCCACACAGAAGGGAGTTTCGATGCACGAGCACCTCGTCAGGAATGGGCCATCTGAATTGTCGAAACGCGGCTTTGGCCGCCGGCCGCGTGACAAAGAAGCCGCGCACGATACAGCAGTGAGCCTCCTTTGCCCTGTGAGCAAAGGCATGGGTCAAACCGCCGCGATGAGGATCGAGGAGCTTAGGCACGAGAAGCTTAGGCACGCTGCCTTCCTTGCAATGACCAGGCGCACTCAGCAGCGCTGGCGAAGGTTCTGCTCAGCACCAAGTGTTCACGTGAGATGGCACAGTCCTTCCGCAAGTACAACCGCAGGGCGCTTGACAAGTCATCAACTTCCCGTTGACGATTCGATCATGTCGAGCCAAAACATCCATTCAGCCTCTTCCGCCCGCATCGCTGCGGCGGCGCTGCTTGGTCTCCTTCTTATTAGCCACTCCAGGTGCGGAAGGGACTGCTAGGTCGATCGAAAACAAAGCAAACCCCTGAACCCCGCACCGGACCTCCGCTGCGGGGTTCAGTCGTTTCAGGGACCCGGGAAATCTCACCATTATCGAAAGCTTCAGCAAGGAAACTGCCATGAATCCAATGATTAAGATCTTCGACACCACGCTGCGAGATGGTGAGCAATCGCCTGGATGTTCCATGACGCCAGCCCAGAAAATGATGTTTGCGCATGCCTTGGAAGAGCTTGGCGTGGACGTCATTGAAGCCGGTTTCGCCGCCGCCAGCGATGGTGATTTCGCCTCGGTGCGACAGATTGCCAAGGCGGTGCGGCAGTCCGGCGTGGCTACTTTGGCGCGCTGTCAGCGCGGTGATATCGAGCGTGCGGCGGCGGCATTGGAAGGCGCCGCTTTTCCGCGCATCCACGTGTTTATTGCGACCAGTCCGATTCATCGCCTGCACAAGCTCAACATGAGCACCGATCAGGTCATTGACGCTGCCGTGGCGGGCGTTGAGCTGGCGCGCCGCTACTGCGCCGATGTCGAGTTCAGCGCCGAAGACGCCAGCCGCAGCGAGCCCGAATTCTTGGTTCAGGTCTTGAACGCCGTGGTTGAGGCCGGCGCCAGCACGCTCAATATCCCGGACACGGTGGGGTACTCGATGCCGGCTGAGTACGGTCAATTGTTCAGCTACTTGCGCAAGCACGTGCAAGGCGCCGAGCGCGTGGTGTTCTCCTCGCACTGCCATGATGATTTGGGCTTGGCGGTGGCGAACTCGCTGAGCGCCATTGAGCACGGTGCGCGCCAGGTGGAATGCACTATCAACGGTATCGGCGAGCGCGCTGGCAACGCTGCGCTGGAAGAGATTGTGATGGCGCTGCGTACGCGCGGGCAGCATTTTGGCGTGCACACGCGCATCCGCAGCCAGCGCCTGTACCCCACATCCCGGCTGCTCATGTCGATGACCGGCACGGTCGTTGCGCGCAACAAGGCCATTGTTGGCGAGAACGCGTTTGCGCATGAAAGCGGGGTGCACCAGCACGGCATGCTGAAGAACCGCGAGACTTACGAAATCATGGTCCCGGAAGAGGTTGGCGTATCGCGTTCGCAGCTGGTGCTGGGCAAGCACAGCGGACGCGCTGCGCTGGCGGATCGCTTGCGTGCGCTGGGCTTTGAGCTCGGCGAGAAAGAGATGGCGACCGCGTTCATCGCGTTTAAAACGCTGGCGGACAAGAAGAAGGAAGTCTATGACGCAGACCTGGAGGCGATTGCGATGGGCTTCGACGCCGAGTGCACGGGGCCGTGGAAGCTGCAGGCCATGCAGGTGATCAGCGCCACCGGCCGGGATGCGGTACCCAGCGCGACGGTAAAGCTGACCCACGAGGATGGCCGCGTGTTGCAGGAGGCCGCGACCGGCGACGGTCCGGTGCACGCCGCCTTCTCGGCGATCGAGCGCGCCACCGGTCACAGCATTGAGCTCAAACACTTCCAGATTCGCTCGCTCACGCTGGGTGAGGATGCGCAGGGTGAAGCCCGCATTGAGGTCCTGATGAATGGGCATCCGTTCCGTGGCGCGGCGGTTTCGACCGACATTGTGGAAGCCAGCGCGCTGGCCTTGATCGAAGTGATCAACCGCGGCGAGCGCCGTCAGAGCATGCGCGCGCCGAGTGCCACTGAGAACGCGTTCGCGTTGTCGCGCGATTGAGTTGGAGCCAAGCATGAAAACTCCCCCTCTAATCTGGAGCGATGGCGCCATTCGGCCGTGGCAGGAAGCGACCGTGCACGTGATGGCACACGCCATCCACTATGGTTCCAGCGTGTTCGAAGGCATTCGCTGCTACGCCACGCCGCACGGTCCAGCCATTTTTCGGCTGGACGATCACATTGAACGCCTGTTGCACAGCGCGCGCATCTACCGCATGCCGGTGCCCTATGACGCCGCCCAACTGGCCCAGGCCTGCCGTGACATCGTGCACGCCAATGGTATGTCGCAGGCCTATCTGCGGCCGGTAATCCTGCGCGGATTGTCGGGTTTTGCGGTTGCTGCGCGCGCCGATGCACCCATCCACGTGTCGATCGCGGCCGTCGAAATGGGCGCCTATCTCGGTGCCGAAGGGCTCCAAACCGGGGTTGATGTGTGTGTGTCAAGCTGGACGCGCGCGGCCCCGAACACCTTCCCAAGCATGGCCAAGGCAGGCGGTAACTACCTCAATTCACAGCTGGTGGCGATGGAGGCCCAGCGCCTCGGCTTTGTCGAAGGCATTGCTTTGTCACCCGATGGCCTGCTCAGCGAAGGCAGCGGCGAAAATCTGTTTCTGGTGCGCAAGGGCGTGCTCTACACGCCGCCGGCAGCGGCTTCCATTCTGGTCGGCATCACGCGCGACACCGTGTGCGAATTTGCGGCGGAGCTTGGCTTGCGTGTGGTGGAGCAGTCGTTGCCGCGCGAGTTTCTCTATGTGGCAGACGAAGTGTTCATGACCGGAACCGCGGCCGAAATTACGCCGATCCGCAGCGTCGACGGCATTGCTGTGGGTGCCGGTGCGCGCGGGCCGATCACCGCGCAATTGCAGCAGCGATTCTTCGGACTGTTCGATGGTCGCACCGAGGATCGTTGGGGTTGGCTGAGCCCGGTGCGGCCGCACGCGGATGCGCAAGCGACCGAGCACGCGGCCCCCCAAGCGACCGAGCACGCGATAGAGCAAGCGCTAGGCACCAGCGCACGGGTCAAGGAGACCGCATGAGAACCATTGTTGAAAAAATCTGGGATGCGCACCAGGTGCGCGCCGAAACCGCCGCGGTGCCGGCCATGCTTTATGTCGATCTGCATCTGATTCATGAGGTGACCTCGCCGCAGGCGTTTGCTGAGCTGCGCGCGCGCGCACTGGCGGTTCGACGGCCCGAACGCACCCTGGCAACCATGGACCATTCCACGCCCACGGTGCAGAACCCGGACGGCACGCCGCGCTACCACGATGCGGCGACCCGCGAGCAAGTGGAGACCCTGCAGCGCAACTGCGCCGAATTCGGCATTGAGCTGCACGGTTTCGGCTCGGACTATCACGGCATCGTGCACGTGATCGGTCCCGAGCTTGGCGCCACGCAGCCTGGAATGACCATCGTTTGCGGCGATTCCCACACCGCCACGCATGGCGCCTTCGGTGCGCTGGCCTTCGGTATCGGTACCACCGAAGTTGGACACGTGCTTGCCACCCAAAGCCTGCTGCAGCGCAGGCCCAAAACGTTTGCCATCCATGTCGACGCTGAGCTGTCTGAGCAAGTTTCGGCCAAGGATTTGATCCTGCACATCATTGGTCAGATCGGGGTCGATGGCGGCACCGGCCACGTGCTTGAGTTTCGTGGTTCGGCGGTTCGCGCACTGGACATGGAAGCGCGCATGACGCTGTGCAATATGTCGATTGAAGCCGGCGCGCGCGCTGGGCTGGTGGCGCCAGACGAAGTGACCTTCGCCTGGTTGCGGGAGCGCCCAATGGCGCCGCGCGGCGCAGCCTTCGACGCCGCGTGTCTGCGCTGGGCGGCCTTGGCCACCGATGAAGGCGCGCACTATGACAAAGAGATCCGGATCGACGCGCGTAAGGTCAAGCCGACGCTGACCTGGGGCACCAATCCGGCTCAGGTGGTAGCGATTGACGAGCGCGTACCGGCGCACGAGGGCAATCAGCGTGCCGAGCAAGCGCTGCGCTACATGCGTTTCCAGGCCGGGCGCACCTTGGTGGGCGAGCGGGTTGATGTGGTGTTCATCGGCAGCTGCACCAATTCGCGCCTGAGCGATCTGCGCAGCGCAGCGGAGGTGCTGCGCGGTCGCCGCGTCGCGGCCAACGTGCGCATGCTCGTGGTTCCCGGCTCGGCAATGATCAAGCGTGAAGCTGAAGCCCTTGGGCTGGATCAGGTGTTCAAGCTGGCCGGCGCGGAATGGCGCGAGCCCGGCTGCTCCATGTGTATTGCCATGAATGGCGATCTGGTGGCGCCCGGACAGCTTGCCGTAAGCACCAGCAACCGCAATTTCGAAGGCCGACAGGGCCCCGGCGCGCGCACAGTTCTGGCCAGTCCGCGCACCGCTGCGGCTTGTGCGGTGGCGGGGCGCATCGTCGATGTCACACAACTGAGCATGGAGGCGGCCTGATGCAGACCCCAACACCCGCCCTGGAGCGGTCATTTACCGAATTTACCTCGCTGCTGGCGCACTTGCCGAACGCGCACGTCGACACCGATCAGATCATTCCAGCGCGCTTTTTGACCACCACGCAGCGTGCTGGGCTGGGCAAGTTTTGCTTCAATGACTGGCGCTACGCGGCAGACGGCAGCGAACGCGCTGACTTTGTGCTGCATCAACCGGCGTTTCGCGGCGCCGGAATTCTGCTTGCGGGCCATAACTTTGGCTGCGGCTCGTCGCGCGAGCATGCTCCCTGGGCGCTGTTGGACTTTGGCATTCGGGTGGTGATTGCCACCGAGATCGCTGACATATTCCGCAGCAACGCGCTCAAGAACGGTCTGCTTGCAATCGTTGTCGATGCCGCCGCAGAAGCTCAGCTGAAGCAGCATGTCGGCCAGTCGCTGAGCATTGATCTGCAAGCGTGTGAAATTCGCGGCTTAGCGAGTGGTGCTATCGCGTTCACGCTGGACCAGTTCGCGCGTGAATGCATGTTGCGTGGTGTTGACCAGCTTGGCTATCTGCTGGGCGAAAGCGCTTTGATTGATGCGTTTGAAGCGCAGAGGGCGGCATGAAGGCAACCATCGTAGTACTGGCCGGAGACGGCATTGGTCCGGAGATCTGCATCGAAGGCGTGCGCGCGTTGCGGGCAATTGCCGCGCGCTTTGGCCACCATTTCGTGTTTGTCGAGCATTTGCTGGGTGGCGCTGCTATGGAGGCGCACGGTGATCCGCTGCCGGCGCCCACGCTGCACGCCTGTCGCCAATCCGATGCCATTTTGCTGGGTGCTGTGGGCGGTCCCAGATGGTCCGATCCGAACGCGCAGATACGGCCCGAACAGGGCCTGCTGCGGCTGCGTCAGGCGCTTGGCCTGTTCGCCAATCTTCGGCCGGTGGTGCCACATCCGGTCGCACTCAAGCTGGCGCCGCTCAAGCCGGCGATCATCAAGGGCACCGATTTGCTGGTGGTGCGCGAATTGACCGGCGGCATTTACTTTGGCGAGAAGAAGCGCGATGCCACCAGCGCCAGCGATCTGTGCAGCTACTCGGTGCTTGAAATTGAACGCGTGACCCGGCGTGCGGCAAGCTTTGCGCGCGCGCGGCGCGGCTTGCTGACCCATGTCGACAAAGCCAATGTGCTGGAAACCTCGCGGCTTTGGCGTTCTACGGTGGAGCGCGTGGTGCGTCAGGAATTTCCTGAGTTGAGGCTCGAACACGTGCTGGTCGATGCCATGGCCATGCACTTGCTAACCCGCCCACGTGATTTCGACGTGATCCTGACCGAAAACCTGTTCGGCGACATTCTGACCGATGAAGCCTCGGTGCTGGCCGGTTCACTGGGACTGTTGCCTTCCGCGTCGCTCGGCGAGGGCACGCGCGGCGTGTACGAGCCGATTCACGGTTCAGCTCCGGATCTGGCGGGTCGAGACATTGCCAATCCGTTCGCCACCATCCTGTCCTGCGCCATGCTGCTGCGCCATTCGCTGGCGCTGGAAGCCGAAGCGCGCTGCATCGAATCTGCGGTTTCAGCAGCGCTTGAGGCAGGTGTGTGCACGGCCGACCTGCGCAAACGCGGTGCCTACGGCACGGCCGCAGCAGGTCAATGGGTGGCGGCTTGGATCCGTGACCAGCCGGCATGAGCACGCCGTTGGCGAGCCGTGATGAGAGCCTGGACGCGGCAGAGGCGGTACGCCTCAAGCTGCCTGATGCGGCGCGCGGAAGGCCCGTCGTGGTGCCATTCCCGGGTGATGTGCAGGGCGAATCGGCTTGGCTGCGCGCAATTCTCACCGCGCCGGTGTACGACGTGGCGCAGCGCTCGGCTTTGACTCCGGCAACGCGGCTGTCGGCGCGCTTGGGCGCCGAGGTGCTGTTCAAGCGGGAAGATCAGCAGCCGGTGTTTTCGTTCAAGTTGCGCGGCGCCTACAACAAATTGGCCAGTTTGAATGCCGCCGAGCGCGCGCGCGGCGTGCTTGCGGTGTCGGCAGGAAATCACGCTCAGGGCGTCGCGCTGGCCGGTGCGCGGCTGGGCATCAGCAGCAAGATCGTGATGCCGGTGACCACGCCGGCAATCAAAGTTGAAGCGGTTCGCGCGCTGGGCGGAGAGATTGTGCTGCACGGCGACAGCTACGACGCCGCGGCAGCGTACGGGTTGCGCTTATGCCAGCAGGAAAAGCGCGTCTGGATTCACCCTTTTGACGACGCGCACGTGATCGCCGGGCAGGGCACGGTTGCAATGGAGCTGATCCAGCAGTGCGATCGCATCGACGCGGTATTCGTGCCGGTCGGCGGCGGCGGGCTGGCGGCGGGCATGGCGGTTTATCTCAAGGCCCTGCGCCCGGAGATTCTCTTGATTGCCGTGGAGCCCGCAGATGCGGCTTGCCTGCAATACGCGCTGCACCACGGTGCGCCCACGCCCTTGCCCCAAGTGGGGCTTTTCGTCGACGGCTGCGCCGTGCGCGAGGTGGGTAAGCTGAATTTTGAGCTGCTGCGCGAGCGCGTTGATGCGGTGGTCACGGTCGATACCGATCAAGTCTGTGCGGCGATCAAAGATGTGTTTGAGGACCCCCGTTCTATCGTGGAACCAGCTGGCGCGCTGGCGGTGGCCGGCATGAAGCAATATGCCGCCCAGCGTGGCACCCAACATGCCGCCCAACATGCCGCCCATGGCGAGGCGCGCGGCCAGCGCTGGATTGCCGTGTTGACCGGCGCAAACATGAATTTCGACCGCTTGCTGCACGTCACCGAGCGCGCCGAAGTGGGCGAGCAGCGCGAGGCCTTGTTCGGGGTCACGATTCCTGAGCAGCCGGGCAGTTTTCTGGGTTTCTGCCGTTCACTCGGCAGCCGAACCATCACCGAGTTCAACTACCGCTATGCCGCCCAAGCCCGCGCCGAGGTCTATGTCGGACTCAAGCTCAAGCGCGGCGCCAGCGAACGCGCCGAGCTGAGCGCACTGTTCGCAGAATCGGGTTACCGCTGCCAGGATCACACCGATAACGAAGCGGCCAAGCTGCATGTGCGGCACCTGCTTGGGGGTCGCGCGCCAGCCGGTTTGCGCGAACGCCTGATCCGGTTCGAGTTTCCCGAGCGTCCCGGCGCGCTGCTGGATTTTCTGGAAAGCCTGGGGCAGGGTTGGAACATCACCCTGTTTCACTATCGCAACCACGGCGCAGCCTACGGGCGCGTGCTGTGTGGTTTCGAACTACCCGAGGATCAGGATCGCGAGCTTGAGCAGGTGCTGGCGCGACTGGCCTGGCGCTTTGAGGATGAAACGCAAAATCCAGCCCTGAGACAGTTTTTGTCGGCCTAGGCTGCGCAGCCTAGGTTTGTGGATCGCGTCCCTAGCAAGAGCTCGCAATCCTCCAGTAAACGCCCTAAAAGCAATGACTTACGTTATGGATTCAGGCAGAGCAGCGCCCCGACGTGGCAATCCCTTAGCTTCCCGCTGCGCCGCAAGCTTAGAAAAAGACGCTGGGATGGCTTCGCTGCGCTCACAATAACGAAGCCTGGTTTCGATCAGGCTGAAACGAGTTTCACGCCAGCAACAGCCCAGGCAAGGACAGCTCAATGAAGCACGATGGAAGCAATGAGCCGATGAACAGCGGATTCGATTGGAATGCAGAGCAATTCGCGCAGCAGTCGGAAACGACCAAGCGCGTCCTGGGGCTGATCGCGCTGATGCCCGAGAGATTCAGCACAGTCTCGCCTCAGATGTGGTTTGAGCTGCCGCAACTGCGCGGCTTTTTGCCCGATGCGAAAAGCGCTGAGGCGATGCACACAAAAATGGTGCTGGTAGGATTCGGCGCCTATGCCATTGCCCTTGCACCGACCCTGCGTGCGGAGGCGCTGCGCGAGGTTCTGAGCTCTCCGTTGGTGGGTGAGTGGCGACGCTGGTGGCAGGCCACGGTGAACGGCGATGCCGGTCCGATCGGACGCTTTGGCTTGCCAAACTTCAATTCGCCCCTTGCTTGGGGCCTCCGGCCACTAAGCCAAGTGCTGGCGTGGGCTGCGCTGCTGTCGGGTCAGCCGATTTCCGTTTTGGCCAACGAAAGCGACGAAACCGATGCTTTCGACTACGCCAGGCTCTACGGATTTCTGCATATTTGTGGCGCCCAATGGCAAGCCTATTTGGCGCGCATCGATCGCGAGGCCGCCACGCATCTGGCCCTGCAGGCGCTGGACATCGCCCTTGAGGCGCCGATCCCGGAGGTAGAGCTCTGGTGGCAACTCGCACTGCAAGCATGTACCCCGGAATGCGAGGAAAGTTTCGAGTGGCGACCCTTGGCCGCGCATGCAGTCATGCGCGAGGATGAGCTTGCCATCGCACGTCTGCCGCAGGACCTGCAGGACAACGCACACGCGCTCAAGGGCGTGCTGCGTCTGGGTTTCGAAGGCGCTTTTGAGATTCTGGAGCAAGAGCTGGGCCATGCCCGGTTGCAGCCGTGGTTTACGTTTTGGCTGTGCGGCTTGGCCGCGCGCGGCGCGGACTCGGATCTTGCGCTGATCAAGAGTTTACGCAAGGGGCGTTCAGAGTCAGATGCTTTGCTTGAGCGCGTAGATTCCTTTATCGAATGCGAGCGCAAAGCAGAGCCCTACGTTTCGCGCCGTGGGCCGGTGAACGATCTCTGGTGCGTGTTCTTCGATGCCCTGGCGCTGCATTGGCAGCAGCGTTCGCTCTCAGCAAATCATCTTGCAAGTCTGCGCGAACTGGCATCGACATGGCGCGCGCAAGCCTGGCACTGGTGCGCTGAGCAGGCAGATGCGTTGGCCACTGGCGCGGTACCGCAGCGCGAGTCGCTGTTACTTTGGCGCCGCGCAGAAGCGCCTTGGCAGCGACAACTTCGCGCCATGGAGCGTGCGGTTGGTCTGCCCGCCACCGGCGACGCAGCCCAGCCCGTGCAGGAGGCGCGCTTAGCGGTCTTTGTTGATCACCGGACCAGCCCGGCGAACATTTCCGTCAAATGGCAGAAGCTGGGCAAGAAAGGGGTTTATTTGGGCGGCTCGGTCGTCGATTCGTTTCGCGCTGAGGGCGTAATGCTTCAACTCGGACCGAATGCGCACCATGAGCGACGAATCTTGGCAGCGCTCATAAGCGCCGTTGGGCGCCGCGAAATCGGTGTTTTCAAGGCGCTGGTCGGGTACCCGCACGTTTACTGGGATGGCTGGGTGCCGCACGCGAACGCGCGCGCGGCCAATGGCCGAATTGAGCCCAAGTCGGTGCAGGTTGAGCTTGCACAGCCTCAGGTGCATGTTGACGAAGAAGCAGACGGTCAGGTGACTTTCCGGATCGAGCCCGCTTTGTGTAAGCAGCCACTGCAAACGGTGGCACGTGAGCAAACTTTGCTGGTTTATGAGTTCACCGACGAAGTGCAACGGCTGAGCGCAATCCTTGAAAACAAAGCAGTCGTCAGCTTTCCACCGCAAGCGGTAGCGCAAGTCATGCGTCTGGTCCCGGCCTTGGCGCGCCAAATGTCCGTGGTAAACACGCTCAGCGCGCGCACTGCCGAGCCGATGGACAGCGATGCGCGCATCCACGTACAGATCGAATCGATGGCGGTTGGCCTGCGCTTTCGGCTGCGCGCGCGCCCGCTTGGAGAGCACGGGATATTTTGTATGGCAGGGCAGCCGCCGCGGCGCCTGATCGGCTTGCGCGCAGGTTTACCCGTGGTGACGGAACGTGAGCTGGCCGTCGAAGCCGCGGCGCTCGATCGCCTGCTCGCGGATTTGCCCCAATTGGAAGGCGCCGAAACGAGCGATTGGCTGCCAATCGGGGATCCCGAGCTGGCTTTGGAGACCCTGCTTGCGCTGCAGGCAGGCGCCATGGAGCGTCCCCTGCACTGGTCCAGCGCACCGCAGTCGATCGTGCGACAAGCCAACGTCATGTCTGTGCGTGTGAAGGCCAAGCAAGACTGGTTTCAGGCCGAAGGAACGCTTGCGCTTGAAGATGGTGAGGTGCTCTCTCTGGCGCAGCTGCTGGAGTGTCTGCCTTCCACTCAAAGTCGCTTTCTGCGCCTGAGCAACGATCGCTTGGTGGTGATCAGCTCGGCTTTGATGCGTCAGCTGCAGCTCATGAAAGCGATCGGTGGCGGCAAGCAGCAGTTTGCAGCGACTGCGGTGATCGGATTACAGGCGCTGATTGAGGACGGCGTTGAGCTAAGCCTTGACTCGAAGGTGCACGATTTCCTCGGCAAATTGCAGGCCGCGCACGCCAGCGAGCCAACCCTGCCGGACGCCTTCATCGCCGATCTGCGTGACTACCAGCTGGACGGCGTACGCTGGCTCTTGCGTCTGGTGCAATGGGCGCCCGGCGCCTGCCTGGCGGACGACATGGGGCTGGGGAAGACCTTGCAGGCTTTAGCCCTGCTTACGGCGCGCGCCTCGCTGGGTCCTCAGTTGGTGGTAGCGCCGACCAGCGTGGTTGCCAACTGGCGCCATGAAGCGCGTCGCTTTGCGCCCTCGCTGAACGTGCAGGTGCTGAGTGAAGGACCTCGCGCCGACATCCTGGCCGCATTGGCGCCGGGCAGCGTGCTGCTGCTGAGCTACGGCTTGCTGGTGATCGAGATCGAGAGCCTGTGCAAGCACCGCTTTGCTACCGCCGTGTTCGATGAAGCTCAGGTATTGAAAAACTCAGGCACCCAGCGCAGCGAGGCGGCCGGACGCGTCAAGCGCGACTTTGCCCTGCTGCTCTCCGGCACGCCGATGGAAAATCACCTGCTGGACTTGTGGAGTCTGCTCAATCTGGCGGTGCCCGGCCTGCTTGGCGGCCCGCATCAATTTCGCGATCGCTTCGTGGTGCCGATGGAGAGCAATGTGCGCGCTCCGCAGCGGGACGCCTTGCGGCGCGTGATTGCGCCCTTCTTGTTGCGGCGCACCAAGTCCCAGGTGCTGGACGAGTTGCCGCCGCGTACCGAGATCGTGCTGAAGATTGAGCCCAGCGCGGAGGAGGCGAGGTTCCTGGTCGCGCTGCGCAGGCAGTCGCTTGAGCGCATTCAATCGGCGGCGATTCCTGCTGCCGACAAGCGCTTTTTCGTGCTGGCCGAACTGACGCGTTTGCGGCGCGCCGCCTGCCATCCCAGTTTGGTGGCGCCAGAATTGAACCTGCCAGGATGCAAGCTGGCGCAGCTGGTTGAGCTGCTTCAGGAACTCAAAGTAAATCGCCATCGCACCCTGGTGTTCAGTCAGTTTGTGGACTTTTTGCTGATCGTTCGACGCGCGCTGGAAGCGGCTGGAATCAGCTACCAATACCTGGATGGCAGCACCGTCGCGCGGGCTCGGCAAGCCGCGGTTGAAGCCTTCCAGGCGGGCACAGGCGATTGCTTTTTGCTTAGTCTCAAGGCGGGTGGCCTAGGACTCAATCTTACGGCCGCGGATTACGTGATTCATCTCGACCCGTGGTGGAATCCTGCGGTCGAGCAGCAAGCCACGGATCGCGCGCACCGCATCGGTCAGCAGCGCCCGGTGACGGTGTACAAATTGGTCATGCAGGGCAGTATCGAAGAGCAAATCCTCGCCCTGCACGGCGAAAAACGCGCCTTGATCGACAGCGTGCTCGCCGATACGGCCGACACCTCCAGGCTAAGCGTCGATGAGCTGATTGCGATGTTGGCTATGGACCCCGCGGCCTAAGCGCGTGCACGTCGGACGCCGAAATTCGGTCCACGCCTGCGAAGATGCCCCGTGCCTGCTCGTAAGAGCCCTGACCCGCAGCAGAATTCCGCGCAGTGCGTCCCGAGACCTTTCCAGGTGTTGCCTGAACTACCCAACTCCGTGTAAGGTCCGCGACCTGCCCAGAGCTGGGCCGTTGGAATGTACCAGGGAGAGGTGTCCGAGCGGTTGAAGGAGCACGCCTGGAAAGTGTGTAGATGGCTTATACCCGTCTCGCGGGTTCGAATCCCGCTCTCTCCGCCATTCCAAAATTAAGCTTTCGATGGTGGCCCTCGTCGGTCTCCTCGCGAGGCTAAGCTGCAAATCCCGCCAGGTCCGGAAGGAAGCAACGGTAGCGGCTGATGCTTGCGCCGGGGAACCGCTGGCGAGGGCCGCCGCTTTTGTGGCCTGCCGTCACCGCGCGCCGCCACCCCGAAGCCTGAAACCCGCCGCCAGGATCAGGAGGCCATCGTCATCTCGACCACAGCGAGAGATCCGCCTTTTAAACCCGTCATCTCAACCAAAGCCAGAGATCTCATTCCACCAACCGTCATTCTGCCCGGTCGCAACCCGCCAGCAACCGTCCATCCGCCACCCGTCCCCAGCAAACCCAAACGAGCTTCACGCGAACCTGCATGGCACACAGCCACCCCAGAGCATGAAACCCGCCGTCAGGATCGGGCGCATAAGGCCACCGCAATCGAAGGCGAGCAAGCGCGTGCCGAGAAGCTCGCCGCTACTTGCGGCGGGCCCCCGAGTTGGGGTGCGAAGGGCTTTAATTCACCCATGCTTGACACGTCGCCTTGAG